>Ga0335073_10004207_pt1 | contig 20145 bp, 17 predicted proteins | sample Lox_Sample_22_FD_207093 | JGI IMG/M metagenome (GOLD analysis project Ga0335073, IMG submission 207093) | Soil microbial communities from Loxahatchee National Wildlife Refuge, Florida, United States - Lox_Sample_2.2 | ecosystem: Environmental > Terrestrial > Soil > Wetlands | place: USA...
AACTAAGTGCCTTTGTTTTCATTGCGTACTACAACTGTGCATGTAATCCTAAGTCTTGCGCGTCTGCCAGTTCCGCCACTCCCGCACGCTCAGGACATTTTAGCCCATTCTTCAGCGAAATCTCTAACGGCATGCGACTCGTTTCCGGGCTCCCCAAACAAAATCAGCTCCTGCATGTTTCCCACGCTTCACGCAAGGTGCATCCCTCGTTCATTCCGCTGTAACTTTCGGCGAATAGCCTCTCCTAACTTTTCTGACTGCCTCCAGGTCCGGCGTCAGACACAACTTCATGGAGGTAGTTCAGTATGCGCAGGCTTTTCATTGTTCTGCTCGCAGCACTCTTGCTCAACCCCGGGGTGATTTTCGGTGTCCCCACTCCCGGCGGCGATGGTTCTGGTTCGACAGCTACTCCGATCAAACACATTGTCATCATCTTTGGCGAAAACATCTCGTTCGATCATTATTTCGGCACATATCCGACGGCGACTAACCCGAAGGGCGAGCCTCGTTTCATTGGCGCCGCAGATACGCCGGCCGTGAATGGATTGTTCTCTGGTGGCCTGCTCACCAATAACCCCAATTTGAACCCGGCGAACGCCGCGGGCGCAGGCAATCCGTTCCGCCTGGACCGCTCGCAAGCTTCTACCAATGACCAAGACCACGACTACACTCCCGAACAACTGGCTTTCGATCACGGCGTGATGGATTTGTTTCCCGCGAACACCGGCGTTGCCGGGCCACCGCCCACTGCGCCTCCCGCTCTCGTCGACACCACTGGCCTGGTGCTGGGCTACTACGACGGCAATACTGTCACCGCGCTCTGGAACTATGCGCAGCATTTCGCTCTGAACGACAACTCCTATGACACCAACTTCGGGCCGTCCACTCCGGGCGCTCTGAACCTCATTTCCGGGCAAACCAACGGCGCCATCAATAACGTTAACGGCACCGGCGCCATCATCAGCGACGGCGGCAATGGTTTCACGGTAATTAGCGACGCTGACCCGAATGGCGACGTTTGCTCCACCTCCACTGGCGAGAAGTTCAGCATGGGCGGCAAGAACATCGGCGACCTGCTCACTGCGGCGCACGTTTCTTGGGGCTTCTTCGAAGGCGGCTTCGACCTGACCATCACCAATTCAAACGGCACCAGCGGCTGCAAGCGCACCACCACCTCCGCAATCACCGGGCAGACCAAAGCCGATTACATTCCGCACCACCAGCCGTTTCAGTATTACGCTTCGACCGCCAACCCAACTCACGCCCGTCCGTCGAACGTTTGGGAAATTGGCAACAACGGTCCGGCTAACCACCAGTACGACACCCACGACTTCTTCGACGCCGTGAAAGCCGGGAACTTCCCCGAAGTCGTCTTCTTGAAGGCTCCTGGTTACCAGGATGCGCATGCCGGCTATTCTGACCCTCTCGATGAACAGACCTTCGTCGTCAACACCATCAATTTCCTGATGAAGAGCCCGGAATGGAAGAACACCGCGGTCATCATCAATTACGACGATTCCGACGGCTGGTACGATCATCAGATGAGCCCCATCGTCAACCAATCCCAGACGTCCGCCGACGCTCTGACGGGCACGGGCCAGTGCGGGAGCAGCACTGCCACCATTCTGCCTGGTGTGAACGGTTATCCGGCACAGGGCCGTTGCGGCTATGGCCCACGCCTGCCTTACATGGTGATTTCGCCGTACGCGAAATCCAACTATGTCGATCACACCACCACGGATCAAAGCTCCACGATTCGCTTCATCGAGGACAACTGGCTGGGCGGCGAACGCATTGGCGACGGTTCCACCGACGCAATCGCTGGCACCATCAGTAACATGTTTGATTTCAGCCGCTGCCGTGAGGAAGACGGAGTCCTGATTCTCAATCCGAGCACGGGCGAAGCCCAGGGACACAACTGGTAGTCAGGCTGGTTCTTCGATCACCGAGGCAGCCGCTCAAGTTGCAGCGGCTAGGAATGATAAAATGGGGCGGGCGAGCGGATTTCGATTCGTTCGCCCGCTGTTTTTTGCGCGAACGATCTCGTCGTTGATTCGCATCGCGAAAGGCCTGAACTATGCCCATCAGTAGGCGAGACTTTCTGCGCCGCAGCGCCTTCGCTGCTGGAGCAACGCTCGCGCGTCAATCCGGACACCAACACGCCGCCCCCATTCAGGCGCGTCCGGCTCTCGATCCCAATTCGCTTGCAAAATTCGTCGATCCCCTTCCGATTCCCGCGCTCGCCCACAGCATGACCACGCGGCCCAGCCCGACAGATCCCAAAATCAAAATTCCCTTCTATCGCGTGAGCATGCAAGCCTTCGACACCCACGTTCACCGCGACTTGAAGCCCACACGCATGTGGGGATTCGGCGGCAGCTTTCCCGGACCGACGTTCGATGTAGCCAGCACACAGGAAATACTGGTGGAGTGGGCCAACGAACTACCGCACCAACATTTCTTGCCCATTGACCACACCCTGCACGGCGCGGAAAAGGATCAGCCGGAAGTTCGCTCCGTCGCCCATGTCCACGGCGCCAAAGTTCCGCCCGAAAGCGATGGCTATCCGGAAAACTGGCTCGTGCCGGGAAAATCGGCGGTGTATCACTATCCGAACCAGCAGGACGCGGCCATGCTCTGGTATCACGACCACGCCATGGGCATTAACCGCCTAAATATTTTTGCGGGTCTTGCCGGAGCTTATATCGTTCGCGACAAGGTCGAAGACGCGCTGCACTTGCCCCCCGCCAAATACGAAGTTCCTCTGGTGATTTGCGACCGCATGTTCGATAAGGATGGCCAGCTCTACTATCCGGTCTCAGACAAGCCGGATACACCTTGGATTCCGGAGTTTTTTGGCGACGCGCACCTGGTCAACGGCAAACTGTTCCCTTTTCTTGAGGTTGAGCCGCGCAAATACCGCTTCCGCGTTCTGAATGCCGGCAACGGCCGCTTCTATCATCTTGGTCTTTCCAACAAATTGCCCTTACACCAGATTGGCACCGATCAGGGTTTGCTGGCCGCTCCCGTGGCCGCGCAGCAGATTATGATCGCTCCCGGCGAGCGCTTGGATCTGGTGGTGGATTTCAAGGAATGCGCCGGCACACAAATCCTTCTCACTGACGACTTCGTCCCACTGATGCAATTCCGCGTTTCGGCGACAAGCGTCAAGGACGATAGTGCCCTTCCGCTCGCACTGCGCCCCATGCAAAAGCTGCAGGAATCCGCCGCAGCGAAGACGCGGTTTCTATCGCTCGATGAAATCGACGATAAGGTCCAGAATCCGGTCAGAATGTTGCTGAATGGCAAGGCCTGGCACGATCCGGTCACCGAAAATCCCACTCTCAATTCCACAGAGATCTGGGCGTTCGTGAATCCCACAGATGATTCCCACCCCATCCACCTCCACCTGGTCAAATTTCAGATTCTCGACCGGCGCAAAATCGAAAACTTCGCCTACCTCAGCCGGCAAGAACTGCACTTCACCGGACCCGTTGTGCCTCCCGACCCAGACGAAGCCGGATGGAAAGATACCGTGCGCGCTCATCCAGGAATGCTGACGCGGATTATCGCGCGGTTCGAGGGCTATCCTGGCCGGTACGTCTGGCACTGCCACATCCTGGAACACGAAGACAACGAGATGATGCGGCCGTTCGATGTACTGCAGACCAGGTGAAATTCCGGTTTCACTGGAAAGTAATGCCGTCTGTGGCGATAATGTCACCGCACAACGATTTGCCAGAAAAGGTCGACTTTGATTCTCCAACAGACTGACCCGATCATCGTGATTCGCCAAACCGACCACGCCTTCCTTTCGGGATTCTTTGCGCGCGAACTGGGCAATGATCGCTTCGAACGACCCGAACCGTTTTCTTCCTTTTGTTTGGCGGCAGCCGAACACGATAACGGATGGCAAGAATGGGAATTGGCGCCGGGAGTCGATCCCAAAACCTTCAGTGCCTATAGTTTCATGACCGTTCCGACCGAGGAGCATATTTCCCTGTATCAACGTGGCATTGAGCGCATATTGAAAGCAGATCTGTACGCCGGCCTGTTGGTCATTTCCCACTGCATGGGTTTATACGACCGCGCGCACGCCACCATTCCGGGGTATTCCGCAAAGTACGTCAAATCGCAAGAGCAGCACCTCGCCAACGATTTCGTTCAGCGCCTGCGCTTGCAGCAACTTCGCCTGAAAGTCGACCTGCGCAACGACCTCGCCACGAGGCCCTTCACAGACGAGAAGCTGATTAAGGCGAATGCCCAGCGCTTGGATGCGCTCGATCGGCTGTCGCTTTATTTCTGCCTGGGCACGGGCGAGGACTCGTCGATCGAAGGTGTGCCGGTAAATGATGACGGCAGAGAGGTAGACTGGGAGATTCGCGCCGCCGCACCCGGCCAGTTCACTATCAATCCCTACCCGTTTCGGCGCGATCCCCTGAATTTCGCGATTCTTGCTCGCCGCATACCCAAACGGCGCTATATCGATGACGGAGACCTTCAATCCGTGGTAGCTGCGGCGCCCTTCTTCAATATCCAATACTCCGTTCGCTCGCACTTTGCCGGCAGTGGCCAGCAGGCCGCCGGATTCTAAGCGCTCCTGCAGTATTCGCTGGATATTCACAGGCGGTTCTCTGACTCCCGGTGTTCCTCTGGTATGATTCCAGCCAGGGACCCATGCGGCCAGATCGCATTTCGCTCTTCCCTCTCAACGTCGTACTTTTCCCCGGCGAACTTCTGCCCCTGCACATTTTTGAGCCGCGCTACCGCCGCATGGTACGCGAATGCCTGGATGAGAAGGCCCCGTTCGGGATGCTTCTGGCGCTGCCGAACGGATTAGCGCATGTCGGGTGCACCGCGGAAATACTGGAAGTAACGAAGAGGTACGACGATGGCCGTATGGACATCATCACCGTGGGGCGGCAACCTTACCGAATCCTGGACCTTTTCAGTGATGATCCATTGCTGCAAGGAACCATCGATTACCTTGAAGACGACGACTGCCTCCTGAAACACGAGAATTGCGAGAAACTCGTGGAGTTGTACGAAGTTTGTTACACCTTGCTTTTCTCCGGAATGCCCCCCAATTTTGACGCCACACCTCCGGAGCGCCTTTCCTATGCGGTCGCGGGCGCTCTTCCGCTGGACCTTTTGTGGAAGCAGCAAGTTCTGGAATTGCGTTCTGAAGCAGAGCGCCAGGACCGCATGCTGAGGTATCTTCGCGAATGGGCGCTGCATCTACACAAGATAGACCGGCGCCAAGGTGGAGAAGGTATCGGACACGGTTTGAATTAGTGGTAGGGCGGGATCCTGAACCAGGCCCGCGGATAGGGGCTTCATGACAGCAAGCAATACGCCACACCCGGCAGGTCATTCCAAACCACGCACAATCGGCGAGTTGAAGAGCATTCCAGATTTTGACGCCCGCTCCAGCACGTTACCGGTCAAAAACGAAATTCGCCGTAACCTGCTGTGTGCCATCGAACGCGGCGACTCCCTGTTTCCCGGCGTGCATGGCTATGAAGACAGCGTGATTCCGCAAATCGTGAATGCCGTGCTTTCGCGCCATAACTTCATTCTGCTGGGTCTACGCGGGCAGGCCAAAAGCCGCATTCTGCGCGGCCTGATTCAGCTGCTCGATCCGGAAATTCCGGTTATCGCAGGATGCGAAATCAACGACAATCCCTTGCGCCCCATCTGCCGCTCTTGCCGGGAACGCATCGCCGCTGAGGGTGATAACACGCCGATTGCGTGGCTACCCCGCGATCAACGCTATGTCGAAAAACTGGCCACACCCGACGTGACCATTGCCGACATCATCGGCGACGTCGATCCGATTCGTGCGGCGCGCGGCGGCCGAGACCTTTCCGACGAATTGACTATCCACTATGGGTTGCTGCCCCGCGCCAATCGCGGTATTTTCGCCATCAACGAATTGCCTGACTTGGCGGGAAAAATCCAGGTTGGCTTGTTCAACATCATGCAGGAAGGCGATATCCAGATTAAGGGTTACCCGCTGCGCTTGCCTCTCGACGTGCTCTTAGTTTTTACCGCAAATCCCGAAGATTACACCGCGCGCGGCAAAATCATCACTCCCCTGAAGGATCGCATTGGCGCGGAAATCCGCACACACTACCCCACGACCATCGACGAAGGGATGACCATCACCCATCAGGAAGCCTGGACCAAGCGAGATTCGCACCTCCGGGTCGACGTGCCGGATTATCTGCGCCAGGTCGTGGAAGAAATCGCGTTTCAAGCACGGGAAGATAAGCGGGTAGACCGGCGTTCCGGAGTCAGCCAGCGGCTCCCCATCACCACGTTGGAGAGCGTCGTCAGCAGTGCGGAGCAGCACGCGGCCCGCGCCCGCGAAAGCCACGCGGTTGCGCGAGTTGGCGATGTGTACGCCGCGTTACCCGCGATCACCGGAAAGCTCGAACTCGAGTATGAGGGAGAGCTGAAGGGCGCCGAAAGCCTCGCACGCGAGCTGATTCGCGCTGCAATTGGCCGCGTGTTCAGCAAGCATTTTGCGGACGTAAGCTTCCAACCGGTGGTGCAGTGGTTTGAATCGGGGAATGAATTGAAGATTCCGGAAGATGTTTCGACGACCCAGCGCTTTCAGCAGCTTTGCCAGGTACAGACGCTGATGGACCACATCGGGAATCTCGGTGTTGCAAACCGCAAAAATGAAGCCGCTGCTGCCGCGGCCGCTGAAATGATTCTGGAAGGTTTGTGGGCGCATCGACGCGTGGGCCGCAGCGAAGAACGCGGCTTCTACGCCGAGAAACCGCAGCGCGTGCCGGAAGCACGCGAACGCGACAATCCGAACCGCTCACGGCGCAGCTACAACTGATAGCCAGGCCCTGAACCGGTTACGAGGAACCTGCGATGAAGATCGTCAAATACCGTAAGTACACCGGCGAACCAGCCGACGAAGTCGATCTCGACGAGTTAATGAAGCGACTGGGCGATTTCCTGCTGCAAAGTGGCTTTGAATCGCAATACTACGGACTTTCCGAATTTGACGCCGCGCAATCGATGGAAGCCCTGCGAGACGCAATTCTCCGCGCTCTTCAGGAAGGCGAACTGATTCCCGAAGACATGATGAGCGAAGAGTTGCAGCGCATGTTGCAAGATCCGGGCGCGCTTAACAACCAGGACGTGCGCGATTTGATCGAAAAGATTATCCAGCGCCTCACCCAGGAAGGTTTTATAAATCCGCAGCAACCACCGCAGGTCACGCCGCCTCCACAAACGACCCCGGGAGGCCAGTTAGGGCATCCTGCGGAGCGAAACCTGGAGGCGCGGTTCGAGATCACCGATAAAGCGATCGATTTTCTCGGCTTCAAAACGCTTCGCGATCTTCTCGGCTCCCTCGGCCGCAGCAGCTTTGGGCGTCACGATACGCGCGACCTTTCCACGGGCGTGGAGTCTGGCGGCGTTTCGCGGCTGTATGAGTTCGGCGATGTGCTCAATCTGGATATTAGCCAAACGCTTTCTAACGCGATCCAGCGCGAAGGCCTGAAAGTGCCGATCGACATGCAGTATCGCGACTTGATGGTGCACCAGTGCGAATACCAAAGCTCTTGCGCCACAGTGGTGTTGCTGGACTGTAGCCACAGCATGATTCTCTATGGTGAAGATCGGTTTACTCCGGCCAAGCGTGTGGCGCTCGCGCTTTCGCACTTGATCCGCACGCAATATCCGGGCGACACCTTGAGTCTCGTTTTGTTCCACGATTCCGCCGAAGAGGTTCCGCTCGCACAACTCGCTCGCGTGCAGGTAGGACCGTATTACACCAACACGCGCGAGGGCCTGCGCATGGCGCAGCGCATTTTGCTCCGCCAGCGCAAAGATATGCGCCAGATCATTATGATCACTGATGGCAAGCCCTCGGCCTTGACGCTGGAAGACGGTCGCATCTACAAAAATGCTTTCGGGCTGGATCCATTTGTGGTGAGCGAGACGCTCGAAGAAGTAAATAAATGCAAACGCGCAGGCATCATGATTAATACCTTCATGCTTGCTAGCGATTACAGCCTGGTGCAGTTCGTGCAAAAGATCACGCAGATGTGCAAAGGCAAAGCGTACTTCACCACACCCTACACCCTGGGCCAATATCTGCTCATGGATTATATGCAGCGCAAAACACGCACGATTCACTGAGCGCCACAAACGCTTTAGTATCCGTTGTTTAGTGGCGATGTAATCCTCGTGGCTTTGGATACATGAAATTATTGACTCATTTAAAAACGTAAATTTAACCTCCTTCTCCGTATCCCGCCTCGCAGTGCCAACGTCTAATTACTTAACAAACAAACTAAATGCATTCCGCGGCGCGGGCATGCCGTGTCCTCCATAGCACCGTAGCGGAACTTATGAAAAAGGAGCTGTCAATGAAGAAATTGTCGAGAATTTCAGTCGCGATATTAGGCGCTGCGCTGCTGTGCGTGTCAGGCGCGGTAGCCGCCAGCGTTAACAAGGCCAACTTGAGTCTCTCCGAGAAGGTGAACGTGGCTGGCAAGACCCTGAACGCAGGCAACTATAAGGTCGAATGGACCGGCAATGGACCAAACGTGCAAGTCACTCTGCTTCGCGGAAAAGAAACGGTTGCCACCTTCCCCGCTCAGGTGACCGAAAGCACCACACAAAATGCGGACAGCGCGTATGGCGCGGTGCAGGCTCCGGATGGCTCGCGCTCACTGACGGCCATTTACGTTGGCGGCAAGCACACCATTCTTCAGTTGGACCAGAGTTCCTCGACTGCCCAACGGTCCGGCAATCAGGAGTCTAAGTAAGCAAAAAAATCCGACGCCCATTCCTTGCTCTCTGCGCCATGGGGAAGGAATGGGCATTTTCTTTTGCACAGAACGCGTCTTGCGGGCGGCCCTTCTTTCGCCGCTATACGTTAAAATAAAGTATGCCGCTGTGGAACAAATTGGCTCGCAAGCTGGGCTGGGAGGCTGCTTTGACGAACATTGACGTTGGCAAGAATGCTCCAGGCTTTTCCCTCAAGGCGCTTGACGAAAAAGAATATTCCCTCGATTCCCTACTGGCGCGTGGGCCGGCGGTCCTCGCCTTTTTTAAGATTTCGTGTCCGGTGTGCCAGTTCACCTTCCCTTTCTTGCAGAGAATCTCGGAACGGTTTGCGGGCAAAGGGGCATCGGTGATTGGGATTTCGCAAGACGACGCCCGCAGCACCAAGCAATTCAACCAGGAGTACGGAGTCACGTTCACGACTCTGCTGGATGCTCCGGGTTATGCCGCCTCCAACGCCTACGGTCTTACCAACGTTCCCACGATCTTTCTTGTCGCACCCGATCGAACGGTGAAAGTCAGTTGCATGGGCTTCGACAAAGCCGGGCTGGAGAAAATCGCTGCGGAACTTGCCCAGCACCAGAAGATGGCTGCCGCCACGTTGTTCCGGCCAGACGAGATTGTTCCCGCTTACAAACCTGGATGAGGCTCAAAAAATTAGGTCCGGTCCGGATCTAACGAAACCTAAATATCCGAAAGATCCCGCAGTGGATCGATTTTGTGTTTTGGCGGCTTCTGGCGCTTGTCGTCAATTACGCGCGTTGCGCCCGCTTTCAGGCCAGACTTTCGCGCCACTCGTCGCGCTTCGCTCCCCTTATCGAGCTGCTTTTTCCTGCGCTTCATTTCAACTCTTGTGGCTCCGATCGAAATAGGCCAATTCGATTTCTTGCACGGCGCGATACCCCTGATCGATGGCTTCGTTGGTGTAGGCGAAAGCCCCCGCATCGGAGTTCGCGATGTGAATATTCCCGAACGGCTTGCGGCCAATTTCGTTCGGCGCTTGGCCCGGCGCCCAAACGGGATCGTACAGTGAATTGTATTCATACGCGTAACCGTGCGGCCAACGGTTTACCGTGATGGCCTCAATGTCCGTCGCCGGATCAAATCCGCCGCTGCCCAGAATGCGAGCCAACTGATCCCGAATGTTGCGCTCGAACGTACTGAAATCCGTGGTCAGCAGCTTCATGCGACCGGTGCGCTGTTTGTCGCGCGCCGTTTCGCCCGGCCCCACCGGCACATATTGCATGTGAACCACGCAGGATTCTGATGGTTTTTGCGTGAATTCATAGCCGCCCATGCTCACCGGGAAATCCATCTCCACGCCGGTAAAGAACGCTCCAGGACAATGCACTTCGTGAATCTTCAGCTTGTCGAATGCCTGCCAATTCCGTAACTGCACATTCGTATAAACCAGCGGCACCTTCACGTTGTACGCCAGCGCTTCTTTCTGCGTCTGCGACATCTCCGGACACATATACGGAATTACCATGTTCCAGCAAGCCAAAACGCATGCTCCTCCGACCACCGTATGTGCCTGTCCTCCTCTCACGTACGTGACAAGCACGCCCCCGTGTACAAAGTTGTCGTCACGCACTCCTTGCTGATTCGCCACATGCACCACCGTCGAATTCAAGCGCACGCGCACCGGAGAGTGTTCCTCATCCAGCTTGGCGTAGTTGAATTTTGCGAGCACCACATCTTCCATGGTATTGCCGGGCGCAACGCCAGGAATCATCGCGCGCACCAGCAGTCGTGGCACCGACCCGATGCCATCCGGGAAGTGATAAATGTAGGGTTCGTGGTCTTGCCGGGTGACTTCCAGTCCGATCCCGGGCCCATCGTTATCCTTTATTCCCAATCCCTGAAATCCTGGTAGATAGCCAAGGCCCGCCATGTCGCCGGCCGGCACTGCATCGATTCCGACTCCGTATAGTCCATACATCGAAGCGAAGAAAAACGGGATGACATCGGGCGCGACTTTCGCGTTCTTCAGCAGATAATCCTGATAACTGGTTTTGGCCAGATAATTCTTTTTTTCCTGGGCACTCATTCCGGCCAGGTAATCCACTTTTTCGCTGAACAGTCTGGCTATGTCCTTTTGAGCGGCAGGCGAAACTGGCGTCTTGGCCAAAAATTCTGGCCAAGGCTTATCGTAATATCCTGTGGCCAAACAATCGGTGCCGAAGGTTTCTTTGTCGAAGAACACCGCCTGGCCCATTTTGCGCGAGTCGTAAAATTTCTGATCGTAGTAAGTCTCAAATTTCTTCACCTGAATGCCCAGGTCCTTGAATAACTGCTTGGCTTGCGGGCTGTAGAGGTTCGGACAAGTGATGGTTTGCGCGCCGCCGTAGCCGATGATCAGCCGCTCGCCGCTGTGGAACTCATTTCGCTTGGCGTGCCCGCCGAAATCGTCGTGATTATCGAGCACCAGGATTTTTGCTTTTGGTCCCGCATATTCCCGGTAAAAATAAGCCGCCGAGAGCCCGCTGATTCCCGCGCCGACTACGATCAGGTCATAAGCTTCTTCATCCAACGTGGGTTTCGGCCAGGTCTTTCCGTCGCGCATCGCGTGCGCCACTTCCCACGACCCATCATGGCTGCCGCGCATGCCAGTTTTAGCTGGAGGATAGTAGCCGGGCTCCTTCTCCGGGGCATAAGGCTTGTCGGAATCGGCCAGAACACGGGCCCAGAAACTGCCGGGCTCGACCAGCGAACCCCCAACTGCGACGCCTACGCCATTGAGGAAATCCCGGCGCGGAATTCGCCGGTTCATGCCTAATTCGCGATCGTTCTTTTCGTCACTCATCCGGTTTTCCCCGCAGGGTCAATGTATTTTTTGGATTTGCGTACAAAAGCTTAGCCCACTTTTTGGCGATTCGAAAGCCGCGTACCATAAACAACAAGGGCCTCCCTATACCCGTGGGAGGCCCCCCTCTTTTCCGATTTTGCCGTCTTACTGCAACCCCGCCTCGGCCAGCATTCCCAGGAATTGCTGCTTGGTTCGCATATCCATCGACTGCGCCACTAACTTCCCTTCCCGGTTGTACACAAAGCTTTTTGGAATCCCTTCGATGTTGTACTCCGCGTTCACTTTTCGACCCGGATCCAAAAGAATCGTATACGTGTAGTGATTTTCGTCGATATACTTCTTCACCTTGTCGGCGTCTTCATCGGAAATAGCCAAGACGACGAAGCCCTGGTCCTTATATTGGCTGTAGAGCGCTTCCAGATCCGGCATTTCGCTGCGGCACGGCGGGCACCACGTGGCCCAGAAATTCACTAGCACCACTTTTCCTCGCAGATCGCCCAGCGTCCATGCTTTCCCTTGTAAATCCGTCAGGGTGAAATTGGCCCGCTGGTGGCGCGCATCATCCGCCTCTAATTCCGCGACAGCCACGGCATACTGGGGATCATTGAGGGCTCCGTCCATATGCTCATAGCGCACGAGTTGGGCCAGTTCGACATATTCCATCGGCGGCCCTTTTGGTGTGGCGGGTAGAGGGTGCTCGCGCAAAGCTTGCGCTAGCGTGGTGGTCACGTCTTGCAGCGTCTCCCGACCAAAATCCCCTTCCGTGGCCAGATTGGCCAGACCGTTTGCCAAGCGCAATTTGTTTAGTCCAGCGGGCAGCTCACGAATTTGCAGAGCCAGCGCTTTGGTAGTTTGCGCACGCTCGTCGTGTGGAAGTTTACGCAGGGTCCTAAGCTTGTCGACCATGGGCTTTTCCTGTTCCGTCCAGACCATCTGCTGTTGCTGCGTGACCGCTTTCGTGCTGCCCAAAGAAACCAAGGAGAGCGCCCCCAGGATCACCACCAGCGTAAGCGGACTGCGAAGGGTCAAGAGTTTCTTAGAATTGAGGAGTTTCATAGTTTCAAGTTACCACTCGCGCCCAACCCGTGCAGTGACGTTCGGCAATGCCTCAGAAACTGAACGTGACCTGTAAGTCGATGCGCCGGTTCGAAGTGGGATCGCTATACGGCCGCCCCACCAAACCGTTGGCTTCGCCGAAGAGCGGAGAGCCGAGGTTGCCGATCAGCGGCAGCGTATTTACGTTGTTAAACACGTTCCGCGCCACGACTCCGAAGGTTAATGCGTAACGGTGGTTGGTATTTCCCGAATCAAAGAAGCCCCCGCGGCCACCACCGCCTCCGCGGGTCGGGCGCCCAAACGTGCCGCCGCCCGGTCCGCCACCCACGTTTTTATTACTGGCTCCCTCGATCACCGGGCCGAAACCGATGGTCTTGCTCAGGCGCAGCATCAACGCAAAGCGCCCCGGCCCCATCCCGTAGTACGTGGGTATGGGCGTATACACGTTGTATTCCGCCGCAGTCGGCGTTGTGAAACAGCCGAAGCTAGTCTTATATTGCGCAGTGGCGCACGGCGCAAATGCCGGGCGAACGTTATATTCCGAATCACCGTACGGGTCGGTGCCAGTCGTGATGTTAAACGGAATTCCAGAACTGTAGATCAGAAACGGACTCAAGCGGAACGACCAGGGCATGGCGTACGTGCCACCAAGGAAAATACGGTTGCGAATGTCGTACACGGATGGGCCGTAATCCTTCCACGGCTGGCCGGGAATGGAAATCAAGCTGGTTGGCCCGGAGGTGTCGGAATTCGAATAGTTCAGCGTGTAGTAGCCGAACAAGGAGAGCTTTGCTCCCATATTGATACGGCCATTTACGATGAACTGGTTCTGCTTGAAGATGCCTTCTGATTCATATTGCAGAACCGGGCTCGGCGGGTTAATCACCGGTGCAGCTGGATTGATCGGATTGATATTGTCCGTGTAGAACTGATGCACGCCGCGGGAATTCAGATACGTGAAAGCGATATTCGCGATGCGGGAGAGTTGGCGTTCCAGCGTAATACCAGTCTGAATCGTGTAGGGAGCGTGAAGGTTGGGATTGTATTGGTAAGTGATGGTTCCGCCTGTACCTGCACCGCCGCAAGCCGGTGGAATGGGCGCGGTGAGTGGCGGCACGCAATTCGGATTGCCGAGGAAAAATTGTGGGTTCTGTACCAGAAACTGCTGCTGCAGTGGATCGGCGATATTGTAGCGGTCTTGTGGCAAGAACAGGTTATAAGTGAAACGGTCGTAAAACATGCCAAAGCCGGCTCGCAGTACAGTCTTGGGTGGATTCTTGGCGTTGCCGCCAATACCCCAGGCGATGCCCAAGCGCGGTGCAAAGTCCACGGTGTTGGCCAGATGGCTTTGCGTTTCAAAACGCAAACCGTAACTGACGGTCAGATTCGAGCGCACTTTCCAATCGTCCTGCGCAAACAATCCCAAGTCCGTGATGTTCACCGATGCATACGGAGTCCCGGTCGTCTGTGAATAGTATTCCGCTCCGCCGTAGCCGTACTTTTGCTGAATTTCCGGGATCGTCAGACCTGCGGCCAATCCTTCGGCGGTGTCCTGATAGACCTCGATGGGCGAAGCGGTAGGACAAGGAACCGTTGTTGTTGCGGTGCACCCAAACTCAGTTTGCGTGCCAAACGTGAACGTCCCCGTAAAATTTGTCGCCGCGGAATTGTTGTCGGTAATCGAGCGGAGTCGCCCACCGAACTTCACCGCATGTTTAGAGAACGTTTTGTAAATGATGTCTTGAATCTCGTAATGATTCTCAATGTCCGAGACATTCCCGCCGCCGGTGCCCAGCGCATTAAACGCTCCACCTACATTGAGGCTGACCGCGGTGCTCACAGGAGTACTTAGCGTGTTGTCGTGAATATATTGGAAGCGTGCTTCGTTGATCGTCGTGGGATTGATGGTTTGCGTGTCGGTTAACTGCAAGGTCTGTTCGGTCTCTAGCGTGTTCACACCTTGGTCTTCAAAGGTGAACTGGCCGACACCCGAGTTGGTTTGGGAATCGCGGTAATACTGATAGCGGCCCGTCAACGTATTGTTTGGTGTTAACTGGTAATCCAGCCGCGGGCTGAAGTTTGTCCGCTTTTGTGGATTCGCCACCGCCTGGCTATACGGCACGATACTGTATTGTGGCTGCCCCGAGCCGCACGGAATCTGCAAGAACTGGTCGCCGCAAACCACCGACCCGTTGATGATCCCTAACGCACCGATATTTCTTTGATCGATGGTAAAGAAAAAGGAAGTCTTCTTGCCCAACGGACCACCGATGTTGCCGCTGTACTGTTCGGAGTTGTAACTCGGTGTCGACTCACCCGGTGGTAGGATCTCGAACGGGTTGCGGGCGTTGAACTGCTCGGTGTTCCCCAGCACCATAACCTGCCCATGCCACTTGTCGGTACCCGGCTTGGTGAAAATCTCGATGCGGCCGTAGCCGAGTTTGTCGTATTCGGAAGAGAACGGGTTCTGATTAATACGAATCTCGCGAATGGAAGCCTTGGGTGGCAACATTCCCGCGGTAAATCCATCCACATAAATTTGACCGCCATTGGGCCCGGCGGATGGTCCCGCCAGCGCTGACAGTTCCGATTCCATCTCATCGGGATCGTCGGAAAGCGCGTCGAGTGCCTTGCCCTCCAGCACAATCGCGTTGGCATTGTTGCCGGGGTTTACATCGACCTGCGCGGTGTCCGCGTTCACCTGCACTTTTTCCTGTTGCACTTCAATCTGCAGGGAAATATTGACACGGCTGACTTGCCCGGCGGTGACCACCACATCGGTTTTTGTAAATAAGCTGAACCCCGGGGCGACCGCTTTGATCTGATACGTTCCCGGTCCGAGATTCGTGAATTCGTAAATACCATCCTTATTGGTGGTGGTGTCCATCGACGCGCCCGAAGGCGTAGTCAGCAAAATCGTCGCGGCGGCAACCGTAGCGCCAGATGGATCCGTAACTTGGCCTCGTATTCCTCCCGTGGGCCCAGGAGTTTGCGCAACGATGGGCGTTCCCGCTGCCATCCACAAGAGTAAAGCCGCGGCACACAACCCTTGTAACAAACCTCTCCTGCAAATTTTCCTCATGAACGATTCTCTTCCTGTCTCCGTCGGACTTTTGAAGGATCAACGTCTAGTTTTAGGGAGTGCCTGCGTCACCACCGCCGCCTTGACTGAAATTCCATGGACTCAGGATGGAAGCCGCCTGCCCCGAATTGGCCTGCAGAATTGGTTCGACGCCCCCCAACAGCGTAATCACCGTAGAAGCCCCGTCTCCTGCTCCGGAGGATGCGACGATCATGACGGCATCACCCTTTTGAAAGTCGCCGAGTTGGCTTGCGGGCAATCGCGCCAACATCTGCTGCATGTCGCCACTGCCGTTGCGCGGAGGCCCACCCTGCACTGCATTTCCCGTGTTACTGGCCTCGCCTTGGCTCGTATTGGCTTTGCCCGGGGGAGTTCCGCTGGGTTGGCCCGGTGCGGATGCAGCACCACCATTCGGTCCAGGTGCTGCGCCCTTCAAGCGCATGGCTATGGCCTGCGCCGCGCGCTCGGGAAGTTTGCGCATCTGCGACTCTGCTGTCACTTTCAGATCCACGCGTTTCTTGGTAGCAAGATCGTTAACGGTAAGCGTACCGGAGGACGGATCAACCGCAGTAACTAACCCCGCGATATTCCGGAACGAACCGGACACGATTTCGTCCGCGGCGAATTCGTTCCCATCGGGAGTGCGCGTGCCACGTGCCCGCAATTGATCACCCGCCTTAATATCGGAAAGCGGGGCAACTTTGGCGTCATCGAAATTCACCGATCCAGGCGCATATCGGCGCAGGATGGTGTTCTTCGCGATGTGGATGACGATGTCTCGCGGCCCCGACGCGCCGAGCGTCTTGATGGTCACAGTATTTTGCGCCGCGTCGACACTGCTGACCAGTCCGCCAATCCCGTGACGTTGCCACTCTTCCCGTTCCTTCTGTTGTTTCGCGGCAATGTCCGTCTTGCTCATGGCCACGATGCTGCTGGCCACCAACGAGTTCGCGTCCGCTCCCGGCTTCGTTCGGACCAGAATGCGATCACCGGGCTGCAGGTCCGTTAACCGAATTGGCATGGCTTCCTTTAGATCTTTGGCTCCTGGAGGTACACGTACGGCCTTTACGTCCGAAGGCAACTGGATCTTGACTTCCGCGCCGCTGTCGGTGGTTAACGTTAAGCTATCGGCCGTTATCGACTTGATCGTGCCCAAAGCAGGCGGCGTGCGCTGCGGTGGTGTTTGCGCTTGCCCGGCTGGGGTCGCCAAACAGAGAATCCCACAGAGAAATGACACGAACCCCACACGTGCAAATAGCGCAAACCAACTCCGATGCAAAACTTGCATTTATGCCTGCCCCCGTCCAGATGCCTAACGGCTGGAAACGCGATTCGGTGCCCCACACACGTCTCGCGTTTGGTCGGACGTATCCTACAGGTTAGACGTACCTTCTCGCGAAAATCGTTACAGCAAAATCGTTTGAACGCTTCCCCCGTGCGAAGGAATCCAGTGATTTTCCAGAATACCAAACCTATTGCATTTCCAAAGAGCAGCGATATAAAGCGAATACCTGAGCATTGTTACCACACCGTGTTGGACACTAAGGCACACCCTTTTTGGTGGTGTGATAAGTAGCACTGTGGCGCGCTCAGCCAAGTGCAACAGTGGAGACAGATACAGGGCTACACGAATAGCCGGGAGGTTGGTGTGAACAGGAAGTTAGTGGTATTTCGTACGGCATTGCGGAGCATCTCGCGAAACACAGCGATATGGCTGGGGCTTTCATTGAGCCTGTTGCTCGTCGGCCTGCTCCTCGATCAAGTGCGCTACTGCCATGGAGCTGGATGGATTGTCATGAACGCCGCAGGCCTGGTGCTCTTTGCTGGATTTATTGGAATGCTGGTCGAGATGGGTCTCGTCGTTGCCACCAGCGTCGACTACATGAAGCACCGATAATTCTTGCCTTCTTCATCGGATTGCATTCGATAGCGCGCACTCCTGAAATGCGCGCGACTTGGCACGAGGGGACTGCGCAGACCTGGAGGCGGTCCACACAGCCCCCGTCATGCGGCGCGCGCCAGCGGCAAGGTGCCAGCGCCACGCTATTTCTATTTTAGGAACGGCACTGCATCGGGTCGTTGCTCTAGAGCAATCAGTGGGCTTGCTAGGCCAGGAGAGGGCGGTGGCGGTTCTAAATCTGGTTGGCAGTTAGACGCACGCGTTTTCTCAGAGTTGCCAAACAAATGAATCCCAAAAAACCAGCTACGAGCATGACTACCGTGGAAGGTTCCGGCGTTGAAACAAGCTGAGTGTTGAAGGCAACTGTGCCGATTACCCCATTCGCAACGCTCTGCCCGTTAGGGCTAAAGTCCGTGATGCACGTCGCAGACGAACACATGAAAAAGTCTGAATACATTGGGGTTGGTGGACCCGGTTGCGTCGCATCCCACGTGGTGTAGAAATCGATGATGTCGCCCTGCGCGGTAGTCAAATCGTCGGCCCCACGACCGTATAACATTCCAGAACAACACGGGGCGGCCGCTGTGAAAGGGCCGAGAGGCCCAGAGTAGCTTAGAATCGTCGTCCCGGGAGACATTCCCAGATAAACACCGTCGGCCGAGTCATACGAGTAATTCATCTGAAATGCGAAGTTTACGGATTCCACGCAAGGCCCTGAGCAAACGTTGTTTCCGGTGATTGTCAGCGTGCCGGTTACATCGTACGTGGCGACAACTCCTGTGGAATCCGCTCTGGCTGTACCCGCAGCCAAACTGATCAACAAGCATAGAAAAAGGATCGATCTTAAGCGCATTAGAGAATCTCCCGGTAAAGTGCAGCTATCTGGGACCAATACTTCATATTTTTGGCAAAGTTTTTCCGCATTTTGCCCCGGGTCAGGTGTGCTGTCCGGAAATAACCGGGCTGGTAGCCGATCTAGCTGCAATCCAGGGGCCTGTCCCTTACACTTTTCCACCGGCGCTACTCTCGACGCTACGCTTTTTCCATCCGCAATTCACCCCGAATTCACCTCCTGCGTATTTATTAAATTTTCTGTATGCGGCAAAGTATAATCACCCGGTGCAAATAGGTGTGTAACGAGCTTGCGACGACTGTCGCTCGATTCCCCAAGGCGGAGTGAATCGATGCGGCCGAAGTCGCAGACGGGTGGCTCAGTCTCCGAGGAAAGAGCGGAGCCACCCCGTTTTTGAAAGGTATGCTCGGACAGCGGCAGGCAGGTCATTGATGTACGAACGGATCGAGTTCGAACTCTGCTTCGATCAACGAATGGTCCGGGCTAGCTGCTATTTCGCTGTGTGAGGCTTTCTGCCTGTCCACGTCCAGCTTCGAATCTTCCAGCCGCCCGCCTCGCGATTCAGCACCACGGTCATTTCCCCTTCCTCTCGCAGAAGCTTCCCGTGCTCCTTATAGAGGTAAACGGTCGGCATCACCACATAAGCCACATCGCCTTCAACTTCCGTCCGCGTGGGTTCGCCGTAGGTCACCTTGCCGTCCGTTACACCGGTGGCCTGCGCGTGCTTCTCGTAAGCATCGGCCCACTGGTGTGCCGCGTCAGGTCCGCTCCATAGGTGCGGCGCAAACTCGTCGACGATCGTGACAACGCCACTGGCATAGGTGGCGAACGCCGCTTGGACGTTACCCGTATTGAAGCCGTCAATGAACTGACGGATAGGAGCGCTGACATCCTCCTGGCCGGCGGGGATCACGCCGGGCGTGCACAGAACCACCGCCAGCAATGCCATCACTGCTTTCCTCATGGACATTTCCTTTCCCGGATATCCCGACGAATGGCCATAAGCTTCGCACGCCCATTTTTAACGTGTCAATCAAATCGTAACCACAGTTGAGGCTGATCTACGGAATGGTTCAATCCGACACAATTATCGCAGGAAGCGCCACGCAGGCACCCAAGGGAGTGGGGCCGCGGGAAAGTGCCTTGCTTAGTTGACCGATGTAATATCCTCCATGGGTCGCATGAAAAAGACTGTGGTACAAGGAACAGGAGGCAAGCATGAAGCACGGCGCATTTCAAGTTCACAATGGGTGGTTCATACGTGCGGCCTTGATCCTGATAGTCACAGGTTTGGCTGTCGGTACCACGGCGTATTTCGTAGAGCGACCGATTCTATGGTGCTCCTTGGTCGCATCTTCACTTCCACTGACGATGTTTGTTTTCGTGGCCTTACCTTTGCTGCGTCAGGAAAGCCGCAGATCCTGAAGACAGATCCCACCGTTCAAGCCAACAACCCTGCAAGTACTATCTCAATCCTGTTGCCTTCAGTTCTTCATCGGTCAGTATGAGGTGGAATATTGCGGCGCTTCCCGCTGCTTTTAGCTGCCTGAGCACCACATCGACGGAATCCAGGTGTACTTTAACTTGTTCGGTGAGGTACTTTTTTGGTTCATTTTCCGTAACGATTT
>Ga0335073_10004210_pt1 | contig 20144 bp, 18 predicted proteins | sample Lox_Sample_22_FD_207093 | JGI IMG/M metagenome (GOLD analysis project Ga0335073, IMG submission 207093) | Soil microbial communities from Loxahatchee National Wildlife Refuge, Florida, United States - Lox_Sample_2.2 | ecosystem: Environmental > Terrestrial > Soil > Wetlands | place: USA...
TCGATGTGCGCCGAGGCGCTGGGCATGACGCTGCCGGGCGAGGCATCGCCCCCGGCGGTCTCGGCCGAGCGGACCGACCTGGCCAGGCGGACCGGGGCGGCCGTCGTGGCGGCCCTGGCCGCCGGGCTCACGCCGCGGCAGATCATGACCAGGACCGCGTTCCTGAACGCGGCCACCCTGGTCATGGCCACGGCCGGGTCCACCAACGCGGTGCTGCACCTGCTGGCGATCGCGCACGAGGCCGGGGTCGAGCTGACCCTGGACGACTTCGACGCGGTCAGCCGGCGGACCCCGGTGATCGCCTCGGTGCGACCGACCGGCATGTACACGATGAGCGAGCTCGACCAGATCGGCGGCGTCCCGGTGATCCTGCGCGAGCTGCTGTCGGCCGGCCTGATCGACGGCGACGCGACGACCGTGAACGGCCGGACGCTCGGCGAGAACGTGGCCGACGCGTTCCAGCCCGACGGCAAGGTCGTGCGCCCGGCGAAGGACCCGTTCCAGCCCGACGGGGGGCTGGCCGTGCTGCGGGGCAGCCTGGTGCCGAACGGCGCGGTGGTGAAGACGCCGGGCATCGAGACGCTGCGGTTCGACGGGCGCGCGCGGGTCTTCGAGTGCGAGGAGGACTGCTTCGCCGCGGTCACCGCCCGCCAGGTGGGCCGGGGCGACGTGCTCGTCATCCGCAACGAGGGGCCCAAGGGCGGCCCGGGCATGCGCGAGATGCTCGCGGTCACCGCGGCGATCAAGGGCGCCGGGCTCGGCCGGGACGTGGTCCTTGTCACCGACGGCCGGTTCTCCGGCGCCACGTTCGGGGCCTGCGTGGCGCACGCCGCGCCCGAGGCGTGGGACGCCGGCCCGATCGCGCTGGTCCGCGACGGCGACGGCATCGTGCTGGACGTGCCGGAGCGGCGCCTGGAGCTCGCGGTCGACGACGCCGAGCTGGGGCGGCGGCGGGCGCAGTGGCAGCGGCCGGCGCCGAACTACACCAGCGGGGCCATGGCCAAGTACGCGGCGCTGGTGTCCGGCGCCGATCGCGGCGCGGTCTGCACGGTGTCGCCGTCGGCGGACGCGCCATGACCGGTTCCGGCCCGGCGCGGCGCGGTGTCTTCCTGCGCCGGACCGGGTAATTCCCCGCCATGAGCGACGACGCCGGCGGTCCGGGCGAGCCGCCCCGTCGCCTCCTCGGCCGGGCCGGCCAGCAGCCGCGTGCCGGGCTGACCGGCGTCAGCAGGTCGATCTTCGTTCTCGAGCACGCCCAGGACGTGATCACCGTCGTCGTGGGCGTCGTGCTGGTCCTGCTGTCCGCGGTGCTTCTGATCTCCGGCATCGCGGACTTCGTCCACACGGTGTCGGTGCAGAAGATCCTCTCCGCGACATCCGTGATCAACGGGGCCACCAGCCTGCTCGACGAGGTCCTGCTGGTACTGATCCTGATCGAGATCGTGCACACCGTGGTGCTCTCGCTGCAGTCACACCAGCTGCTGGCCCAGCCGTTCATCGTCGTCGGGCTGGTGGCCGTGATCAGGAAGATCCTCTTCGTCCTCAGCGGCGAGATGCAGCTGAGCACCTCGGTGCTGGCGCTGCTGATCGCCATGCTCGCGGTCTTCATCATCGGGCTGATCGCGATCAACCGGTTCGAGCGGCCGCCGGCCCCTGACCTGCCCCCGCGCCAGTAGCGGCGATGGTCCGTTGCTGTCACTCTCTTAGCAGCTATGGTCCGCTGCCGTCATTGACGCTCTTCGCAAACCGGAAAAATCTCCCAGGATTTTGGCCCACAACGCTCCGGTTCCGGGTCGTCCGGATTTCGGCAGGTCTTAACTTGATTTCGGGCTGGTCCGATACCCGCCGAGGCCCCGCGATCCCGCGGAAGCGGGGCCGGCGAGCCCTGGTTTCCCGGGCGCCGCGCGACACGCCGGCACCGGGTCCGCCGGCCGGCTACCGGGCGGGGCGGGGATCACGCTCGGCGACCTCGAGGCGGTCGGGCACCTGTATCGCGGGCGGCGCGGGATAGCTGATCTTCGCGCCGGTCAGGCCGCACCGGGCCAGCAGCGGCCCGGCGGCGCCTGCGGCCAGCGCGCACGCCTGCGCGGCGCCGGGGCAGGCCCGGGGCCCGTAGCCGAACGCCAGCGGCCCGGCCGGGTCGTCGCGGCCGGCCGAGGCCAGGTCCAGCGTGACCGTCTCGCCGGCCGGCGTGACCCGCCCGGTGACCAGGACCGGGGGCCGGCCGCGCAGCGTGCGGGCGACCAGGTCGGCGGCGGGCACGCGCCCGGCCGCCGACAGCCCGTCCGCGACGCAGGTGCCGATCAGCCCGGCGGTGGCCGCATAGGCCTGGATCAGCAGGCCGATGCGGGCCGCGACCTGCTCGGCGGGCCCGGCAGGCAGCAGTTCGGTCAGCCGGGCCACGCTGGCGTCGGCCCGGCCCGGGTCGGCCGCGCCCGGCAGGTAGACGGCGGCCACCGCGGCCAGCAGCCCGGCCACCTCCGGCGGGTCGGCGGCCCCGAGCGCCCCGGCCAGCACCACGCCGGGCACGCGCCGGGCCACCAGCGCGATCGCGTCGAAGGGTGCCCCGGCCGCCCGGTCGATGACCGCGTCCGACCGGTCACGCGCCCGGGCCCGCAGCGACCTGGGGTCCAGGCCGCGCAGCAGGTCCTCGGCCAGGCCCCGGCGTCGCGCGTGGTCGGCTCCGTTGCTGAAGCGCGCCACGTGCTGGCGCAGCCAGTGCATGGTGCCGGGCGGTGCCCCGCGGCCCGGGTCGGGCACCGTGTAGCGCGGGTCGGCCAGCACGGCCCGCACCCGGCCCGGGTCGGTCACGGCCGGCGGCGCGGCGCGGCGTCTCGCGGCGGGTGTGTCCATGGCCGCGAGCATACGAGCGGGACCCTTCGACACAGGGCGAAGCGTGGCGGCGGGCCGCCCGGGCCGCGGCGGCGCTAAGGCGGCGTCAATACCCGCGACCGCGGCGTTAAGAACGCATCAAGATCACCGGGAACCCGGCCGTGGCCGGGGTCAACTGGTCTCGAGATGACCACCGTGCCGGGACGGCCCGCCCCCAGGCGGCGAGGGCTCGCGGCGCCGCTGGCGCTGCCGGCCGGCTTTGCCGCGCTGCTCGTGGTGGGCGCGCTTGCCGCCGCCACCGGCGGCCGGGTGGACGCCACCTGGGTGCTGATCCTGGCCGCCGTCATCGTCGCCGCCGGGTCGCTGGTCGCCGAGCCCTCCGTCGCGCCGCTGCTCGGCGCGACCGGCTGGCTGACCGTGGCCGGCTTCTCCCGGGCGCGCCGGTCACTCTGCATGGGGCGCCCCACCACCAGCCGCTTGACCGCGCTCACCATGGCCACCAAGCGCATGCTAGGCCGAACCAAATGGCCGCGCATAGGTCAGATAATGAAATCGTCAAGGGTCTCGGGGGCGAACAGATCGGCCGGGTCCAGCAGGCGCTCGGCCAGGCCCTGGTCGAACGAGTAGCGCAGGAAGGTCCGCAGGCAGCGCTGGTTCGACGGCAGGCCGTAGGGCCAGTAGTCCTCGCCGAGCAGCCGCCGCGTCCTTGCCACCTCCTCGGGCAGCCACGGCAGCAGGTACTTGAGCGTCGCCGTCTCGTCGATCCCGTCCAGCGCCAGGCGGCGTGCCTGCTCGAAGGCCTTGAACAGGGCCCGGGCGAGCCAGCGGTGCTCCAGGTACAGCGCGCGGCGCAGCACCACCGTGTGCATGATCGGGAACACCCCGGTCCGCGCGAAATAGCGCTCCTCCTCGCGCGCCGGGTCCGGGAAAAGGCGGCGCACCTCGGGCCTGCCCTGAGCGAACGGCGCCGGGGTCCGGGGCGTGTAAAGGGCGTCGATCTCGCCGGTGACCAGCATCTGCGCCAGCGTCTGGCCCTCGCCGACCGGCCGGACCCGGATCTCGTCCGGGAGCGACAGCGGCAGCTTCTCGGCCCGTCCGGGCGCGTGCAGGCCGCCGGTCCGGTACGTCACCGACGTTACCGGCACGTCGTAGTGCTCTTGCAGGATGCCGCGGATCCAGACATTGGCGGTCAGCTGGTATTCGGCCAGGCCCACCGTGCACCCGATAAGGTCAGCCGGCTTGCGAATCCCGCTCGCGCTATTGACATAGACGGCGCTATGCCGGAACATGCGCGACGGGAACGCGGGCACGGCAATGAACGGCGCGCCCAACTGCAGGCTGAGTACGTAGCTGGAAAGCGACAGTTCCGCGGCATCGAACTCGGCGAACCGCGCCATCCGGTGGAACACTTCCTCGACCGGCAGGCCGATGCAGGTCAGGCTGGTACCTTCGACCGGCACCGAACCGTCGCGCAGGCCCTGGGTCCGGTCGCAAACCGAGCAAGCCAGGCTCAGCGCCACCGACACCGTTTTCCCCGGCGATCCGCACCACTGCTGCCCGCGCTCCCGGCGATTCGCCGGACCACTTCGCGGGGCGCAAGGGCGCTGTTCGAAGAAATCCCATGATCACGGAATCTAAATAGTCCAACGGCCTTGTGCGGACGACCGGATGTGCGCAATGCTGGCACGGCGGTCACAGGCTAACAATACAGGTCAGCGGAGCAAGACGGCTTATGACATCGCTCGATGCCGCCCGTCCGCCGTTACTCGACGCGTTCGGACTGTCCCGGCGAGTGGCGGACCGGCGTGGCCGGCGCACGTTTCTTGCCTGGCTCGGCGGGTTCACCGCTTTAGCGCTGGCCGTCGCGGGATGCGGCGGCCAGGCCAGCGTGGGCCTGCCGCACAAGGCCGCGGAGCAGGCGCCGCCGGCCGCGGTGGCGGGGGCACCGCAGACGCCGCAGGACCAGGTCGTCGCCGCGTACACGGGCTACTGGCAGGCGCTCGGCCAGGCGCTGGACTCGCAGAACCCGGCGACCGCGCGGTCGATCCTGGCGCCCTACGCCGCGCCCGGCATGATCCCGGCCCTGATCAGCGGGTTCGAGACCGACTGGTCCCGGGGGGAGGTCCAGTACGGCGGCCCGGTGCCGCACATCCTGAGCGTGCGGATCAGCGGCGGCCGCGCCGACGTCCACGATTGCGCCGACTTCAGCAATGCCGGCGTGCAGAGCGCCAGCACCGGCCAGGTGATCGGCAGCCTGGGCAACTCCCGAGTCAACATGATCAGCACGCTGGTGCTCACCCGCGGCCGGTGGCTGGTCAGCAACCAGGTTCCGGTGGTGTTGTCATGCGTTCCCTGAACCGAGCAGCGCTCCGCGACGCCGTCCGCGTGACCCGGGGCCGGGTACCCCGGCGCGGCAGGGTACCCGCCGTCCTCGCCGCCCTGCTGCTGGCCGCGGCGGGCCTACTTCCCGCCGCCGGGCTCGGGGCCGGGACCGCGTCGGCGGCCACGGCCAGCCCGGCCGGGGGGAGCTGCCACTACCAGCTGGTCAACGGCGGCTACGAGTGGGTGTGCACGAACACGACCGGAACCCCGGGCGCGCCCGGGGCGGGCGGGCGGGGCAGCGGCCCCGCGTCGGCCTGCACGCTGACCCCGCTGTCGCAGCAGCAGGCCCAGTTCCTCGGGCTGGCCTGGCCGGCGCCGAAGGGGCACACCTGGGACGCGATCACCTGCCCGGGCAACCAGCCGTTCGGCGGGGTGACGCTGGTGAGCAACGCGACCGGCGCGCCCGCCGTGACCCCGCAGCAGCTGTCCGAGATCGCGATCGGCGAGCTGATCATCCCCGAACTGGATCCGCGGACCGCGCCCCCGCGGGGGCATGACGGGCTGGTGGGGCTGCCGGAGTGGTTCTGGATACCCGGCGGCGCCTGGGGCGCGGTGCACAGCCCGAGGGTCACGGCCGGCCCGGTGTGGGCACAGGCCACGGCCGTGCCCACGAAGATCATCTTCACCCCCGGCGGCGGCCTGCCCGGCGTGACCTGCAACGGCCCCGGCACCGCCTACCGGCCCGCGGTGGCCCTGGCCGGCCAGCACACCGACTGCTCCTACACCTATGACGAGCCGTCGGCCGGCCAGCCGGGCAACGCGTACGCGGCGTCGGTCACGGTGCTGTGGAACGTGTCCTGGGTCGGCTCCGGCGGCGCTGGCGGCACGGTCGCCACCGGGCGGCCGACGACCACGCCAGTGACGCTGCGCGTCGCGGCGGGAGAGGCCCTGGTGACGTCCAGATGAGCGGCAGCGACCCGGGCCTCGGCTTCGGCACGGCCTTCCACCCCGAGCCCGAGCCGGCCAGGAACGGCCCGGTCCCGGCGATCGCACGCAGCCAGCTTCGCGGGCTGCCGCGGCGGCGGCGGCCGGCCATGATCGCCCTGGCCGCCGCGCTCATCGGAGCCGGGATCCTGGCCAGCGCCGCGCTGTACCACCGGGAGGACCACCAGGTTCCGGTGGTCATGGTGACCTCGGCGGTGCCGGTGGGCGCGGTGATCACCGCGTCCGACGTGGGCACCACGGCCGTGGCGGCCGGGCCCGGCGTGCAGCTGATCCCGGCCCGCGAGCTGTCGCAGGTGGTGGGCCTGGTCGCGGCCACGTCGCTGCGGCCGGGAACGCTGCTGGCCCCCTCCGAGCTGACCAGCAAGCTGTCGCCGGGCCCCGGCCAGGACCTGGTCCCGGTGGCGGTCAAGCCGTCCGGGCTCCCGGCCAGCGGCCTGGCGCCGGGCGACCAGGTGCTCGTCGTCGCCACCCCGGCGTCCGGGGGCTCGGCCTCCGGGGCGGCGCCGGTGCTCGTGCGACCGGTCTCCGCGGTGGTCGAGGCGGTCGACGCGGTCCCCGACCAGGACGGCTCCGACGTGGTCGACCTTCTGGTTTCCTCCGCCGACGGGCCCGACGTGGCCGAGCAGGCGGCCACCGGTCAGATCGCGCTCGTCGTCACCAGCAGGACCGCGCCGTGACCCTCTACGCGCTGGTATCGGCGGGCGGCTCGCCGGGCGTGACCACCGCGGCGCTGGCGCTGTCGCTGGGCTGGCCCGGGCAGGTGATCCTGGCCGAATGCGACCCGAGCGGCGGCGACGTCCTTGCCGGGCTGTTCGCCGGGCACCTGCCGGCCAGGAACGGCCTGCTGGCGCTGGCCATCGAGGCCGGGCAGAACCCGGAGGCCGTCGCGGCCGCGCTGTGGCCGCAGCTGGTCGAGCTCGACGACGAGCGGGGCAGGCTGCTGCTGGCCGGCCTGTCCGACCCGCGCCAGGGCACCGGCCTGGCTCCGGTGTGGCCGGTGCTGGCCGGCACGCTCGCCGCCCAGCCGGCCGACGTGATCGCCGACTGCGGGCGCCTCGACGCGGGCGGCGGGCCGGAGCCGGTGCTCGCCGTGGCCAGCCTGGTGGTGCTGGTCGTGCGCCCGACGCTGCGCCAGGTGAGCAAGGCGCGGGCCAGGATCGAGATGCTTACCCAGACGCTCGGCGGCACCGGCCGGCTGGCGCTGCTGCTGATCGGCGAGGGCACGCACTCCCAGCGCGAGGTGGCCCGGGCGCTGGGGGTGCCGGTGGCGGCCGCCCTGCCGCACGACCCGAAGGCGGCCGGCGTGCTGTCCGACGGGATCGGCAGCCGCCGCGGGCTGCAGGCCCGGCCGCTGATCCGGGCGGCGGGGCCGGCCGGGCGCGCCCTGCGCGAGGCCGCGCACGCCTCTCGCGCGGGCCTGCCGGAACGGCCGGGACGGGCGCCACGGGAGACGAACGCGAGCCGATGACGCAGACCTACCCCCCGTTCCCCCCGCCGCGGCCGCCGGCGACCGGCCCGCACGCCTACCCGGGCGACGGGGCGGCGCACGCCCGCCACCGGGGCCCCGAGCGGGTCCCGTCCGGCCTCGGCGATCCCCGGCTGCGCCGCGGCGTGACCGAGATCCTCGCCGTGATCGCGGACCGGCTGCAGGACGGCGCCAGCCAGGACGAGGCACTGCCGCTGATCGGCGACGCGGTCCGGGCCTGGGCCGAGCGGCAGGTCCGGGCCGGAGCCCCGGTGCTGGCGCCGTTCGAGCGCGAGGCCCTGGCCCAGGCGGTCTACGACCAGCGCTACGGCCTCGGGCCGCTGGCCGGGTACTTGCGCGATCCGCAGGTGGAGAACGTCGACGTCAACGGCTGCGACGAGGTGTGGGTCACCTACGCGACCGGCGAACGGGTCATGGGCCAGCCGGTGGCGTCCAGCGACGACGAGCTGATCACGATGATCCGCAACTGGGCGGCCCGCGGCGGCCAGACCGCGCGCGACTTCTCCGCGGCCTCGCCGCTGGTCAGCGTCGCGCTGGCCGGCGGGGCCCGGATGACCGCCACGATGTCGGTCACCCCGCGGCCGTGCGTGTCACTGCGCCGGCACGGGCAGCTCGACGTGACGCTGGCCCGGCTGGTCCAGCTCGGCACCGTCGACGTGACGCTGGCCAGCTTCCTCGCCGCCGCGGTGCGGGGCCGCTGCAACCTCATCGTGACCGGGGGCGTGAACGCGGGCAAGACCACGCTGCTGCGCGCGCTGGCCGCCGAGATCCCGCCGGGGGAGCGGGTGGCCACGCTGGAGTCGGAGTACGAGCTGTTCCTGCACGGCACCCAGCAGCACCCGGACGTGATCGCGTTCGAGGCACGTGAGCCGAACTCCGAGGGCGCGGGCGGTATCTCGCTGCATGACCTGATCGCGCACGCGCTGCGGCACAACCCGCAGCGCATCCTGGTCGGCGAGGTCCGGCGCAGCGAGATCATGCCGATGCTGGAGGCGATGAACTCGGGCCAGGAGGGCTCGATGTGCACCCTGCACGCCAACTCGCCCGGCGAGGCCTTCGACCGGATCCTCATCCTCGGCCTGCGCGGCGGCCTGAGCCTGGCCGAGCGCGCGATCCACATCCTGGTCGGCATGGCCGTCGACCTCGTGGTGCACGTGCGCAAGCGGCACGACGGGACCAGGACGGTGCGGTACGTCTCGGAGATCCTCGAGGTGATGCCGCCGGGGGACACCGAGCGCCCGGCCGTCAACCGGCTGTTCCTGCCCGAGGGGCCGGACGGGCGCGCGGTCGCCGCGCACACGCCGTCACCGCAGATGCTGGCCAGGCTGGCGGGCGCGGGCTTCGACCCGGGGCTGCTCGACCGGCAGCGCGCCGCGGTCCAGCAGCCGACCGCCCCGTGGGCGTCAGGCCAGGGAGGCGGCTGGCGATGACGCTGCTGGCCGCCCTCGCGGGCGGACTGATCGCCGTCGGGCTGGTGCTCGGGGCGCGGGAGCTGGCGGGCCGGGAGCGGCGCCCGGGCATCCCGCCGCCGCGGCGGCCGCTGGCCGGCCTGCGCACCGACTCGTCCGGCCGCCGGGTTCTGCTGGCCGTGGCCGCGGGCCTGGCCGCGCTCGCGATCACCAGGTGGCCGGTGGCCGGGGTGGCCGCCGGGCTGGGCGTCGTCTTCCTGCCCCGGGTGCTCAGCACCCGCCGCCAGCAGCAGCGGACCGCGAAGCTCGAGGGCCTGGAGCAGTGGACCAGGCGGCTGGGCGACATGCTCACCGCGAGCCGCGGCCTGGAGGAGGCGCTGGAGGCCAGCGCGCGCTCGGCCCCCGCGGCCATCAGGGAGCCGGTGACCGCCCTGGCCGCGAGGCTCAACGCCCGCACCGGCACTCAGGCCGCGCTGCGGGCGTTCGCGGCGGAGATCGACGACCCGGCGGGCGACAGGATCGCGGCCGCGCTGATCATCGCGACCGGTCACCGCGGCGGAGGCGTGCGCGACGTGCTCAACGCGCTCGCCGTGATGATCGCCAGGGACGTCGCGGCCCGGCGCGAGATCGAGGCGGAGCGGGCGCAGCACCGGACCACGCTGCGGTGGATCGCGGTGTTCATCGGCGGTTTCACGGTCTTCGCGGTGCTCAACCGGTCCTATTCGAGCCCCTACGGAACGATCCCGGGCGAGGTGGTCCTGGCCCTGGTCACGGCCCTGTACGCGGCCGGCCTCGGCTGGCTGTACCGGCTCGGCGCGATGCCGGCCGCGGGCCGGTTCCTCGCCGAGGAGGGGCGCCGCGAGCAGGCCGGTGACCGGGCGGCGGCCGGGAGGGGCCGATGAGCCTGTGGGTGATCGTCGCCGGCGTCCTCGGCGGGCTGGGCATCTTCATCATCATCCGGGAGCTCGCGCCCGCGCCGGCCCGGCTGGACGCGGCCCTGGCCCGGCTCGACCACGGCGCCCCCGACCCCGGCCGGATCGGCCCCTCGCCGGCCCGCCGGGCGGGGCGGCTGACTCAGCGCATCGCGGCCGGGCTGCCATGGATGCCGGTGCCCGCGGCCGACCTGGCCCTGCTCGGCAAGGACCGCGAGGCCTGGATCGCGAGCAAGGTCGCGTGCGGGCTGCTGGGGCTGGCCTTCCCGCTCGTGCTGGCCGAGCTCGCGACGTTCGCCGGCGCCCGCGTGGGCTGGTCAGTTCCCGTGGTCGCCTCGCTGGGCTGCGGCGCGGTGCTGTTCTTCGCGCCGGACGTGGTCACCAGGGTCAACGCCGCCGAGCGGCGGGCCGACTTCCGGCTCGCGCTGACCAGCTACCTCGACCTGGTGGCGCTCGAACGCGGCGCCGGGGCGGGGCCGACCGAGGCGCTCGAGGCCGCCGCCGAGATCGGGGGCGGCTGGACGTTCCGGCGGATCTCCGGCGCGCTCGACGCCGCCCGCCGGTCCGGGGCGCCGCCGTGGACGGCGCTGTCCCGGCTGGCCAGCGAGACGGGGGTGGCCGAACTCGCCGACATCGCCGACATCGCCGAGGTCGCCGGCCACGAGGGAGCCAAGATCCTGGACACCCTGGCCGCCCGCGCGGCCTCGATGCGCGCCCAGGCGCTGGCCGCCGACCGCGCCAGGGCCGGCTCGCGCAGCACGACGATGGTGATCCCGATCGCGCTGCTCGGCGCCGGGTTCCTGCTGTTGCTGATCTTCCCCGTGATCTACCGCACGTTCGGGCCGGGATAGCCGCCGGCGCCGGAGAAGGGAGTTGCTCCGATGGGCATGGACCCCATGTTCCTGTATGTCAGGTACCTGCTGGACCGCGCCTCGTGCCGGGCCCGCGCCGCTCTCGACGGAAACCCCGAGTCGGGGGCGCTCACCCTGGAGTGGCTGGTCATCGGGGCGCTCCTGGTGGTCGCCGCCACCGCCGCGGCCGCCATCTTCAAGAACAAGGTCGTGGCGTACGCGCACTCGCTGCCCTGAGCATGAGCGCGCGCCGAGGGATCCGCGGCCGTGACGCCGGGGCGCTGATCCTCAGCTACCTGATCGTCGTCCCGGTGTTCATGCTCGCGGTCATGGTGATCGTGCAGAGCGCGCTGTGGTACCTGGCCAGGGAGGCCGCGCTGGCCGCGGCCCGGCAGGGCGTCGACGCCGCGCGGGTGCCCGGCGCGGCGGCCGGGGCCGGGACGCAGGCGGCGCTGGCGTTCGTGCGCAACGACGCCTCCGGCTACCTGCTCGGCGCGTCGGCGTCGATGACCGGCACGTCCGCGGCCGCCGGCACCAGCGCGACGATCCAGGTCACGGTGACCGGCCACATCCCGACGTTCGTGCCCGGCCTGGTCATCAACATCAGCCAGGCGGTCCAGGCGCCGGCCGAGAAGTTCGTCGCGCCCTAGGCGCCGCCGTCGCCCGCCGCAACCGTAGTCCGTCCAGCCGAAACAGACGGGAGCCATCGTGCCGACCACTGCGCGCGCCAGCGCCCACGACGCGGGCAACGCCGCGCTCGAGCTTGTCGTGCTGGCCCCGGTGCTGTTCATACTGATCGCCCTGGTCGTCGCGGCCGGGCGCACGTCGATCGCCCAGGGAGCGGTGGACGCAGCCGCCCGCGACGCGGCCAGGCAGGCGTCGATCTCGCTGACGCCGGGCGCCGCCCAGGCGGCCGGGCAGGCTAGCGCCGAGGCCGCGCTCAGCCAGGACGGCCTGGACTGTCATCCGCGGGTCCACGTCGACGCCCGGCAGTTCACCAGCGTGCCGATCGGCCAGCCCGCCTCGGTGAGCGCCCTGGTCGTCTGCCAGGTGCCGCTGTCCGACCTGGTGGTGCCGGGCCTGCCAGGCAGCAGGACCCTGCGGGCGTTTTTCACCTCGCCGCTCGACCCGTACCGGGAACGGTGATGTCACAGTGACCGTCACACCGCAGCCGCATACTCAGCCACGGAAAGCCGCCGGCCCCGCGCCGGGACACCGGAGAGGCAGGACGCGTCGGATGAGATTGCCGGGCAGGCGGGACGCTCGCGACCGGGGATCGATCACGCTGATGCTGCTGGCCCTGTTCGTGGCGCTGATCGCCCTGGCCGGGATCGTGATCGACGGCGGCGCCAAGCTCGACCAGGCCGAGAACGCGAACGCGATCGCGCAGGAGGCGGCCAGGGCCGGCGCCGGCATGGTGAACCAGGCCACCGCCTACGCCAGCGGCACGTTCACCGTGGACCCGGGCCAGGCCGTCGCCGCGGCCCGGCAGTACCTGGCCAACAACGGCTACGACCCGGCCGACGGCTACACCGCCACCGTGACCCCGGTCGGCAACGACTCCATCCGGGTGACGGTCACCGTGACCGGCCACACGAAGGTCTTGTCGATCATCGGCATCAACCGGATGACCTCGACCGGCACGGCGACCGCGTCGCTGGTCACCGGCGTGACGGGACCGGGCCGATGACCGGCCGGATCGCCCGGCGCCGCGGCCCGGCCGCGGTGCTGCGCGGTGTCGCCGCGCTGGCCACCCTGACGGTGCTGATGGCGGGACTGCCGGTCGCGTTGTACAAGCTGGGCGGCAACCCGGTGCCGGACCACGTCCCCTCCTGGCACCATGTGACCGCGCTGCTGCTGCACCGGGACAACGGATCGGTCTTCCTCGGCGCCGTCCGCGACGTCAGCTGGATCGCGTGGGCGCTGTTCACCGCCGCGGTGGTCGCCGAAGCCCAGGCGGCGCTGCGCGGCCGCCGGGCCCCGCGGCTGCGGCTCGGCGGCATGCAGAACGCGGCAAGCTGGCTGGTCGCTCTCGCCGCCCTGGCGTTCACCGGCCAGCCCGGCGCCGTGCTGGCCGGCGCGCCGGCCCCGGTGGCGGTGGTCTCCGCGGTGCGGCCCGCGGCGCCGGCCGCCGGCCCCGCCGCCACCGCCGGCCTGCCCCCGGACCATCCCGCCGACCTGACGGCCGCCACGCAAGCCCCCCAGGTGATGAGCATGGGCTTCTCCCAGATGGTAACTGTGCGCAGCGGCGATTGCCTCTGGACGATCGCTCAGCGCTACCTCGGCAACGGGGACCGGTATCCGGAGATCGTGCGGCTCAACCTCGGGCACGAGATGGGCGAGGGCCAGAGGTTCACCGACCCGTCGGTGGTATGGCCGGGATGGGTGCTGCGGCTGCCCGCCGGCCCCGCCCCGGCGTCGTCACCGGCCGCGCCAGCCGGTCACGGGGCGACCCGGCACGGCGGCCACGTGTCCAGCGACCCGCGGTTCGCGCGGCCGCACCCCGGGGCCGACGCCAGCGCGCCCGCCGCCGACACGGCCGGGGTTCCGGCCCCGTCGCCGGCATCCGGCACCGGTCAGTCCCCGGCCGCGCACGGCCCGGTGTCGGCGCGCCCGGCGGCCGAGGTCGCCGAGCTGAACCGGATACCGCCCGCCGCGATCTTCGGCGCCGGCGTCCTCGTCGGCGGGGCAAGCGTCACCCTGGCCCGGATGCGTCGCCGGCAGCGGCAGGCGCGCCGCCCGGGCAGGCGGATACCGCTGCCGGCCAGCGCGCCGGTCGTCGCGGCCGAGCGGCGGCTGCGCGCCGCGACGCGCGCGTACGCCACGGCGCCGGAGTGGGAGCAGCTGTCCTACCCGGGTCCGGCAGCCTCCGGCGGAGTACGGCAGCGGGACCGGGGCATGCGGTCCGCGCAGGGTTCGCCCCGGTACGGCGGCCCGCCCGGTCCCGGGCCCGGCCCGTTCGACGGCCCCGACGGCGCGGCAGGCGACACCGGGTCCGGCCTGTTCGACGGCGCCGCGAGCGACACCGGGTCCGGCCTGTTCGACGGCGCCGCGAGCGACACCGGGTCCGGCCTGTTCGACGGCGCCGCGAGCGACACCGGGTCCGGCCTGTTCGACGGCGCGCCGGCCGACGGGCACGACTTGCACGACGGCGCCGCCGCCTCGCCGGGGCAGCCGTGGTACCCCGGCTCGGTGCCGCTGGCGTATGACGGCGCCGCAACGGGCTCCGGCCTGCTGTGCGACGACCCCGCGGCCGGTTCCGGGCTGCTCTATGACGGCCCGGCCGCCGGTCCCGACCCCGCTCTGCTGCCCGAGCCGGCCACGGCGCTGCGGGCGGCGCTGAGCCGGCTCGGCTCCGGCCTGGTGGCCGCCGGGCAGCCGATCCCGGCCATCACCGGGGTCCGGGTGCACCGGTCCGGCCTGGAACTGCTGCTCGACAGCCCGTCCAGCGAGCCGCCCCCGCGGCCGTTCGCCGTGCCCGGCGGGAGGCAGGGCAAGGCCTGGCGGCTGGAACTGCCCCGGCACGCTCCGGCCGAACCGTTCGGGCCCGCCGAGACCGGCGACCTGCTGCCGGGACTACTGACGGCGGGCGTCGCCGCGAACGGCGGGTACCTGCTCATCGACCTTGAGTACCTGAGGGTCACGACCGTGGACGGGCCGGCCGACCTCGCCGACCTGGTCCTGACCAGCGCCGCGGCCGAGCTGACCACCAGCCAGCTGGCCGGCTGGTACGACCTGATACTGGCTGGGTTCCCGGAGCTTGACCCGGTGGACGGGAGGGCGACGAGCTGCGCAAGCCTGGCCGAGGCCCTCGACCTGCTCGCCTCGAAGGCCGTGGCGCTGCGCCGCCGGATCGGCGACTCCGCCGACCGCTCCGACGTGCGCCGGCGCCGGATCGAGGAGCCCGGCGACGAGGACTGGGCACTGACCCTGCTGATCAGCCGGACCGCCCCGAGCAGCGAGCAGCTGGCCATGCTGCTCGACCTGGCCAGCGAGCCGGGCGGCATCGCCGCGCTGGTGGCCGGCGGCCCCGACGCCCCCGAGGGCCATCCCGCCCCGGCCAGCTTCCGGCTCAGCCCGGACCCGTCCCGGGCGGACGGGATCGCCGGGCATCTCGCGCCGCTGCACCTGGACGTCTGGCCGGAGCCGCTCACCAGGAACGACTACCAGGCCCTGGCCAGCCTGTTCGCCACCGCCGCCGAGGACGGCGACGTGGCGGCCGGCCAGCCGCCCTACGACGGCTCGTCGTGGCCGCCCGCGCCCGGCCTGGTCGGGCTCGAGGAGCCACCGGGACCGGATCCGGCCGGCCTCGGCGAGCCCGGCCTCGGCGAGCCCGGCCTCGGCGAGCCCGAGCCCGGGGCCGAGCTCCGGGCCGAGCCCGGGGCGCCGGGCGCCGACGCCGAGGCCGCCGCGGACCTCGACGAGCAGGCGGCGCGGCTCCCGGCCGCCGGGCGGCACGCCCGCCAGGAGCCCTCCGGCCGCCCCGGCCCGCCGGGCCTCGGCGACGACCCGGGCCAGGCCGCGGGCCTGCGGATCGGGGTCATGGGCTCCTTCACGGTCAACGGCTCCCCGGCCGCGTTGCAGCCCGCGCAGAGCCAGCTCATCCTGGCCCTCGCCCTGAACGGCCGGGACGGCCTGTCCAACGCGCAGCTGTGCTACCTGCTCGGCGCCGACCCGGACCACCCGAAGCCAACCGACTCGCTGCGGCAGCTGATCGTACGCACCCGCCGGCAGCTGGGCCGGGCGGCCGACGGCCGGGAGTGGATCGAGCATCTCGGGGCCGGCCAGTACGCGCTGCACCCCGACGCGACCTTCGACTGGGCCGAGTTCGAGGAGCTGAGCGAGCGCGGCATGGCCGAGCGCGATCTCGGCCGCCTGCGGGAGGCGCTGACGCTGATCCGCGGAAAGCCGTTCACCGGCTGCTACCACTGGTGGCTGGACCTGGCCTTCACCGAGACCGTGCGGGCACAGATCGTGGACGCGGCCGAGCTGCTGGCCCAGCTGGAGCTCGCGGCCGGCGATTCGTCGGCCTCCGCCCGCGCCGCGCGCACCGGGCTGGCCGGTGACATCGCCGCCGAGCAGCTGTGGCGGGCGCTGATGCGCGCCGAGCACGCCGCCGGGAACCTCTCCGGCGTCCGGGAGGCGTGGGGCCGTTGCCTGGACACGATGACCGAGATCGCCGCCGACGGAGAGCCGCATCCCGACACCGCCGCGCTGTACCAGGAACTCATCGGCGGGGAACGGCCGCAGCCCGCCTGGCCGCGGGGCTATCGCTGAGCCGCCGGACGGTGACTCAGAGCGAGCCGTTTCACCAGGATTGGGTGCGCTCTGGGCGTACCGGCGGCCAGGTGGAACGATCTAAGTGTGACGCTGCCCAGGAAGGACCCGCCGCCGGCCGATGAGCCCGGCCAGGCGCCGGTGATTCCTGTGCGTCCGGCCGCCAAGCCGCACGAGGCGATCCACGTCGAGGATCACCTGGAATCACGGATCCGGATGCCCGCCGACCTGCTCCGCTTCGTGATCGCGGTCATCGAGATCGCCCTGCTGGCCGGGCTGGGGCTGCTCGCCCGCGCCACCGCCAACGGCGCGGAGACAGACATCGTCCTGGCCAGCAAGCAGCTTCCGTCCGCGGTGTTGTCGTTCGTCGGCGTCATCGCGCACGGGGCACTGCTCATCCTGCCCATCGCCCTGGCCATCCGGGCGCTGGTCCGCCACCAGCCGCGGCGGCTGGCCGAGGGCATAGCCGCCGGCGGCCTGACGGTCGGCGTGGTGCTGGCCGTGAACGTGCTGCTGAAGAACCCGGTCGCCACGGGCCTGTACGACGTGCTCACCTCGCACCACACGGCCGACAAGCGGGTGCCCGCGCTCGACTGGTACCTGTCCGGCCTGACCGCCTACGTCACGGTCATCGGGCTGTCCGGGCGGCCCCGGTGGCGGACGGTTTTCTGGCTGGCGGTCGCGTTCTACGCGGTGGCCAGCCTGGCGGACACGCAGACCACCGTGTTCTCGGTACTGATCACGCTGCTGATCGGCGTCGCCTGCGGCTCGGTCCTGCGGTACGCGCTCGGCGCGGTGTCCGAGCGGCCATCGGCCCTGGAGATCGCCGAGGCGCTCGGCGTGGTGGACGGGCCGGTCGTGGCCATCCGGCGGATCGCCGACCCCCGAACCGAGACCCGCCGGTACGCCGCGACCCTGCGCGGCGGCGGCCGGCTGGACCTGACCGTCTTCGACCGCGACCAGCAGGCCGCCGACGTGTTCTACCGGCTGTACCGCCGTCTGCGGGTGCGGACCCAGGTGTCCCGCAGCGCCCCGCTCACGCTGGACCGGGCGGTCGAGCGGCGGGCGCTGCTGACCTACGCCGCCGAGGACGCGGGCGTGCCGACGCCGCGGCTGCGCGCGCTGGTCCGGGTAGGCCCGGAGGCGGCTGTGCTGGCCAACGAGAGCCACGACGGGACGACCCTGGCCGAGCTGGGACGGCCGCCGACGGACGCGCAGCTCGGCAACGTCTGGGACGTCGTGCTCCAGCTGCACGGCCGCCGGGTCACGCACCGGGCGCTCACCGCCGACCGGATCCTGCTGATCGGCGACGACCACGGCCGGGGTGATCAGGGTCTCGGGCTCGGACCGCGCCCGCCGGCCCGCGACGGCGGCGAAGGGGACGTCATGCTGCTCGATCCGGGCAACGGCGACGTGGCAGCGACCGACCTGCAGCTGCGCCTGGACCTGGCCCAGCTCCTGGCCGAGCTGGCGCTGCTGGTCGGGCCGGACCGGGCGGCCCGCAGCGGCCGGCAGAAGATCAGCGAGGACGAGCTGGCCGCGGTCGCGCCGCTGATCCAGCCGGTCGCGCTGCACCGGTCGACCCGGGCCGCCGCCCGCCGCCGTAAGGACGTGCTGCCCGCGCTCAGGAAGCTGCTGCGCCCGGCCGTGCTCGGGCCCGAGGCCGCGCCGGTCCAGCTGGAGCGCATCCGGCTGCGCACGCTCGTGACGCTGGTCGCCGCGGTGTTCGCCGCATACCTGCTGGCCGCCGATCTCACCAAGACCAGCTTCAGCCACGTGCTCCGGCACGCCGACTGGCGCTGGACCGTGGCCGCGCTCCTGCTGTCCGCGCTGAGCTACATCGGCGCCGCGTGGCAGCTGTCCGGGTTCGTGCTGGAGCATCTGAGGCCGGTCCGGACGTTCCTCGCGGAGGTCGCCTGCTCGTTCGTGACCCTGGTCACGCCCGCGGCGGTGGGCGGCGCCGCGCTGAACATCCGCTACCTGCGGCGGGCGAAGGTCGCGCCGGCCGACGCCGTGGCCAGCGTGAGCGTCTCGCAGGTCATCGCGCTGGCGCTGCACGTGATCCTGCTGGTGATCTTCGGCGCGATGGCCGGCACCCTGCACGGCAACGCGATCCGCCCGCCGGGCTGGACGTACTTCGTCCTGGCGGGCCTGGCGGGCGTGGCGCTGGTGGTGCTCGCCGTGCCGGCCGGCCGCAGGCTGCTGCTATCCCGGCTGACCCCGACGCTCGGCCAGGTGATCCCGCGGCTGCTCGACCTGGCGCAGCGGCCGGTCAAGCTCGCCGAGGGGCTCGGCGGCACGCTGCTGGTCACGGCCTGCTACATCGGCTGCCTCGCGGTCTGCGTCCGCGCGTTCGGCGGCTCGCTGCCGTTCGTGGCCGTCGCGTTCGTCTACCTGACCGGCAACGCGATCGGCTCGGCGGTGCCGATCCCCGGCGGCATCGGCACCGTCGACGCCGCCCTGGCTGCCGGTCTGACCGCGGCCGGCCTGCACGGCACCGAGGCGTTCAGCTCGGTGCTGTTGTTCCGGACCATGACCTTCTGGCTCCCGGTGCCGGTCGGCTGGACGGCGCTGAACTATCTGCAGCGCCACGAGGCCCTGTAAAGCCACGCTCCGTCTCGTGTTCAGCCGAGCCGTGCGAGCGCGAGCGCGGCCGCGATCAGCACCAGCCCCCACGACATGGCGCGCAGGGCACCCTCGAGCGGGGCGAGCAGCGCTCGCTGGTCGATCGCCGTCGTCTCGCCGCCGGCCAGCGTCACGCTGCCCTCGACCCGGACCGACTTGCGGCGCAGGGTCCGGGCCGGGGTGCTGAGCCGGCGCTGCGCGGCGGACAGGGCCAGCGCGGCCAGCGCCGCGAGCACCGGGGCCAGCGCGAGCCGCCCGGTCTGTGCCGCGTAGGCGGTCAGCACGGGGAACGCGCCCCACGCGGCCGCGAATCCCAGGTCGGTGTGGATGATCCCGCCGAACAGCTCCGCGTTGTAGGCGACCACAAGCACCGGGCCCACGATCATGAACGGCAGCAGGGACCAGCCGACCCTGGCCAGCCCGGCTGCGCCCAGCGCCACGGCGCCGGCCAGCCCGGCGGCGGTCACGGCGATCAGGAGCGGCGACGGGATCCGGGTCTGCAGCGGGCGCCCGTTCAGCTCGTCGAGCGCGTGCGCGGCGATGCCCACCGCCAGGAAGAAGGCGAGCAGGGTTGCCAGCAGCGGCGTGAGGCTGACCCGGGGCGCGAGCGCCGCGCCGATCACGACATAGGACAGGTGCCAGGCCGTGTACGGCGGGTGCAGCAGCGTCCACCAGTCGCGCCATCCGCCGGGGCTCGCGGCGTAGTAGGCGGGCCGGGCGGCCGCCGGGGGCGGCTGGGCCGGCGCGGCGCCCGGCGACAGCGCCTCGGGCTCGGGGCGGCCGGCGGCGAGCCCGTCAGCCACCTGCCCGGGTTCCCCACATGACCAGCCCGCCGCCCAGGCTCATCACCCGGACGCCGACATCGGTGAACCCCGCCCGGCGCCACGCCTCGACCGTCCAGGACACCGGGTAGCGGCGGTAGTGCCCGGAGATGCTCGGGCCCAGGAACCGGCCGACCGCGTACCATTCCCGGCCGCCGGTGGCCAGGCCCCCGGCCGGCAGCAGCAGCCGCGTGTAGAGCCACCACCAGGCCCGCCAGAACCGCGACGGCGGGACCAGGAACTCCAGGCTGGCCACCCGCCCGCCCGGCTTGACGACGCGGGCCAGCTCGCTCAGCGTGGCCTGCGGGTCGTTCACGTACCTGAGCAGGTATGTGAAGGTCAGCGCGTCGAACGTGGCGTCGGCGAACGGCAGCTGCTCGGCGCGGCCCGCGGTGAGCCGGATCAGGTCGCCGAGACCGGCGCCGGCGACGTTGCGCTGGCCCTGCCGCAGCATCTGCTCGGTCAGGTCCACGCCGACGACGCCGGCCCCGGTGCGCGCCGCGATCTGCAGCGCCACGCCCGCCGTGCCCGAGGCGACGTCGAGCACGGCCTGGCCAGGGGCCGCGCCGATCTGGCTGATCATC
>Ga0335073_10004211_pt1 | contig 20139 bp, 15 predicted proteins | sample Lox_Sample_22_FD_207093 | JGI IMG/M metagenome (GOLD analysis project Ga0335073, IMG submission 207093) | Soil microbial communities from Loxahatchee National Wildlife Refuge, Florida, United States - Lox_Sample_2.2 | ecosystem: Environmental > Terrestrial > Soil > Wetlands | place: USA...
AGGTTGCGCCATTTCGGGCAAATTTCGCAACCGGCATCAGCGCGTCAGCGCCCACGCAACGATCGTCTCCCCGGAAATTCCCGCAGCCGACTCCGCCTCGACGTTCAGCGCATCCTCCATCGCGTCGCCATCCAGATGCACCTCGCACCGCGCGACCTCGTCCTCGCTCGCGCCCACAAAGCACAACTCGCACACGCCCAGACCTTCCACAGTCCGCAGCGGAGGCCCAAACACCCGGCAGGTCATCGGCCGCGCCGCATACAGGTCGCACAAGCCCGGTGCCCGATCCAGCGCCGGACAAGGTTCTTCGTTGCCGAAGCTCTCAAATTCTTCCGCTCGCGTCTCGTCCAGAACTCCGCTCGCGGCGTCGCCGGGAAACTCCGCGGCCAGCCGCAGCCGCGCCGCCTGCGCGCGTTCCCGCACCGCCGCCGCCCGCGCCGGATCGGTTTCCTCGAGGGCCGCGAGCCCGTCCCGCAGCCGCGCCGCGTCCAGCTGCGAAATGGCAAAGACGCCGTAGCAGCACTGCGTGCATCCCGGCGCGCACTTCAGCCACGCGCCTGCCCGCCGCGCCGCATCGGCAACTGCGGCATCCACAATCTGCACCAGCCGCGCATCGCCCGCGGGAACCATGCTTCCAGCTTATTCGACATTTCACACGCCGTCGGCTTTGCCGATTGCCGCGCGCCAATGCGGTCTTCTCGCGAAGCGGTTCCGCGAGAGCGGGACGACGGTGAAAGCCCCGGCCTTTTAGGCCGGGGAAACAAGGGCTGCAAATCTGCCGGCCTTGAGGCCCGGAATCTTCTCGCCCTTAGAAGTGCAAACTGATTTGTCCCGTCACCGACCGCGGCGTCACGTAGTGCGTCCCGCTGAACGTCGACAGGAAGTTATACAGTGCGTATTTATCCGTCACGTTCACCGCCGTAATCGTCGCGTCCAGCTTGTAATGGTCCGCGTGGAAGATGTTGTCGTCCCCCAGCGACATATCAAACAGGTTCCTCGAATCGATCCGTGGCGGATTGTGATCGTTATCCCCCGTTCCCGGCGCCGGAATCCTCACCAGCGACGAAGTGTACTGCGAGGCCAGGCACTCCGCCGGCAGTGGGTGCCCGAGCGTCGCCTTCACCCCGTTGCAGGTCAGCCCCGCTTCCACTTCCTCGTCGGCATCCAGGCTCGACAACAGCACCGCCGGCTGCCCGTTGATGGTTGTGGAGGTGGCCGCGCAGGCGCTGTTTGGATCGTTCGAGAGCGGGTTGTAGCAGGGCACCGCTCCGGCCACTTCGCCCGAGTCGAATCGCCAGTTCATGCTGTACCAGGGGCTGTGTTTTCCCGGCAGCTGATACTGGAAGTGCGTCGTCTGGTTGAAGCGCTCGTCGTGATCGATGCGGAAGGGAAGCCCCGTCTGTCCCACCGTTGCGCCCGCGCCGCCCACCTGCGGCGGGAAGAAGCGCGCCGCCACCGACGACATCACTGCGTAACCGCTGAAGCCGTGCACCGGCGTCACGTTCGCGCGCAGCGCGAAGCCCGGAATCTTCGACTTCTTCCACTCGATCGGAAACGTGATCGGCGTATTGCCCAGCACGCTGAAATCGTACGCATTGTTCGTGTACTTCCAGATGTACTCGCCGCTCACCACAAAGTGCCGTCCCGCCACCTGCTGCAGCCCCAGGTGATACTCGTTGCGGTAACCCGGCGACAGCGGCTCCGGATGCGCCGCCGTGCACAGCAGCAGCGGATTCAGAACCGCATTCTGGCAGCCGTCGCTCGAGAGCACCAGGTTTTCGTTGAACGGCGTCTCCAGCGTCCGCGCATACGAGCCGCGCAGCACCGTGTTCGTGCGCTTGATGGTGTACGATCCGCCCAGGCGCGGTTCGCCCTGGCTGGCGTCGGTCAGCCCGTTGTAGAGATCCCCGCGCACCCCCAGATTGAAGTGCCAGTTGCCTGCAGTGATCTCGTCTTCGGCGTAGAGCGACGTCTCACGAATGTCGGAGTGACCCAGGAAGTTGTAATACCGGCCGCCGCGCGTCAGATCATACGGATAGAGCGTGGTGCACGGAGCGCTCACCGGAACGTTGCCCGCCATGCAGCCCAGCGAGTTCAGATACGTGGGCGAAACGATCCCGATGCGGTCGCTCTCGTCGAGGAAGGTCGAGTAATACTCTGCTCCCGCCTTGACCGTGTGAACGCCGTGCGCCCACGAGATATCCGTGTGTACGCCAACGTTCGTCAGGCTTCGATCCTGTCCCACCGACTGCTGCTGCACCGGCCCCAGGTCCGCCAGCGGATCGCCGGAGGGATAGTAGTGGTAGTTGTCCTTGCGCAGGTAGGTCACCACGTTCCACACCGTGCTCTGGCTCAGGATGCGCGTGTAGCTTGGCGCCAGATCGATGGTCCCGATCTTCGACCGCTGATCCGTTTCGCCCGTCACCGGCGCGCCCGCCAGGTTCACCCCGCCCAGGTTCAGATTGTCGAAAGTGTTCGGCGTCTGAAACCAGGACCGGGAGTAGTTCATGTTCAGGTGCAGGGAATTGGCGGAGTTGATCGTGTCGTCGAGCCGGTCGAAGAAGTTCTCCTCGTTCCCGTAATCGTGCAGGATGCTGAACTCCGGAGAATCCAGAAAGCGCCCGCCGTTCAGCGCCGTCGCGGTCAGAAAGTTCCCCCATTTTTGCGACCCGTATCCCAGATCCCCGCCGCCCTCCACGGTCCCGAAGCTGCCGTACGACAAGTTGGCCGATCCCGTCGGCTTCGTGTCTCCCTGGCCCGAGCGCGTCGTCACCTGGATTACCAGGCTGGTCTTGTCCCCGTACTGCGCCGGCGGCGCGCCCTCGATCACCTGCATCGACTGCACTGCCTGATCCGGCAGCTGGTTCGAGAAGGTTTTGCTCTGCTGATCCGTAATCGGCTGCCCGTCCACGCTGAAGGAGTTCTCCGCGTGATCGCCCAGCCCGTGGAACATCCCGTTCGAATCCGCCGTGATGCCCGGCGACGAAAGCGTCACCAGCGAGCTCAGCCCCGAGGACTGGCTCTCCAGCGGAATCTCGGAAAACGCCCGCCGGTCAATCGTGGTATCCATGTTGGCCGCGTTGTTGATCAGCTCCTGGCTGGTCACCTGCACGGTCGTCGTCGCCGGCCCAACGGTCAGGCTCACGGCCAGATTCACCGGCGTCGTCGCCTGCACGCTTACCGAGTGCCCGTAAGCGCTGAAGCCCTGCATCGTGGCGCTCAGGTGATAGGTCCCGAACGGTACGTTCGCGAACTGGAAATGCCCCGCATTGTCCGCCTTCGCGGTCCGCTCATACTGGCTCACGGGATTGTCGATGGTGACCGCGGCTCCCGGCAATACCGCGCCGGTGGGGTCCGTCACCGTCCCCGTAATCGTTCCCGAGCCCGTTCCTGTTTGTGCTCCGGCCCGCGGACCGAAGAGAAAAGCGAGCAAAAATGCCGATGCAAAAAAAACGGCAATGCGAGGAGTAAACCTCCGCATACACGTCCCTCCTGAATTGTTGCTGGAAACAGCCTGCGCGCTGGACGCGCTACGCCTGAAGCGCAGGGACAGCAGGAGGGGGCCGGCTCGCCAGCCGGAAATGCACCGCATCCCGCGGGCGCGCCAGAGTGCGCCCCGGCGCAACTTTCGCCACTGGCTGGCTGCTGAAGTGGAGGGAGATCTGCGGCGTGGTATTCGCTACGCTGTGCACCGCCACGCACAGCGCGCAGTCATGATCCAGCTGCCCGTCCGGATGAAAATGCGCAGCCTGCACCGTCCCGATCAACAGCAGCAGAGCCACGCACAGCCCCACGATCAGGAAGGGCCAGGAACTGCGCGGCCTGGAGGGCAGGGAATGCATCGTACTGATTTTGACTATAGCGGGAGCCAAAGGACTCAGCAAACCCGGGCAAAAACCCTCGGCTCTGAAATCAGGATGTCCAGCGAAGCCCCGCAGTTGTCCGCATCCCGCGCACCCACCTTGACACCACAGCGCTTCCCGGTAATCTAGAAGATTCCCGGCCGGTGCACCAGGCGGCCGGAACGGGGGCGTCCGCGTCTTGAAGGTCAGGGTTTTCTATCACGATAAGTGCTTTGACGGCGCCTGCTCGGCTTCGCTCTTCAGCCGCTTCCACCGCGAATGTATCCGCCCTGACGCCGACTACGAATTCCGCGGACTCGTCCATCGCGCCGGCGCTCTCTTCGACGAAGCCGACTTCACCGGCGACGAGAATGCCATCGTCGATTTCAAATATTCCCCCTCCCCCCGCATCACCTGGTGGTTCGATCACCACCTCTCGGCCTTCCTCACCCCCGAAGATCACGACGACTACGTTCGCGGCCTCGCCGATGGCCGCTACGCCGGGCATCGCTTCTACGATCCCAACTACATCTCCTGCACCAGCTTTCTCGCCCACATCGCCTCCACCCGCTTCGGATTCAATGCCGCACCGGTGGCCGAACTGGTCAAGTGGGCCGACATCGTCGACGGCGCGCTCTACGAGAGCGCCCAGTCCGCCGTGGAAATGCCGGAGCCGGCCATGAAGCTCACCCTGATTATCGAGTCCAGCCAGGATCCCGAATTCGTCCCGCGCCTCATTCCGCTGCTCACGCGCATGCCGCTGCAGCAGGTGCTGGAGCAGCCCTTCGTCGCCAGCCTGCTGCCGCCGCTGCTCGAGCGCCACCAGCGCGCCCTCGACCTCATCCGCTCGCGCTCGGAGTCCAAACAGGGCACCATCTACTTCGACATCACCGACCATCCCCTCGAGGGTTACAACAAGTTCATACCGTATTACCTTCATCCTGAAGCCACTTACTCCATAGGCCTCTCGAAGTCCAGCTTCCGCACCAAGGTCGCCGTCGGCTCCAATCCCTGGACCAAAACTCCGCCCGAAAAGATGGTCAACCTCGCCCAAATCTGCGAGCGTTACGGCGGCGGAGGCCACGCCCGCGTCGGCGCCATCTCCTTCCCGCCCGACCGCGAAGACGACGCCCGCCGCGCCGCCGCCGAAATCGTCGCCGAACTTCGCGCCACGTCCCTGTAGCCCATCCCGCCTTTCCTGCCACTCGTTCTCTGCGCTCTCCGTGTCCTCGGTGGTGAACCGCCCTCCCCGGCGCTATACTCCCTCCACGGCCCGGCCGCCCATCACCCCACGAGGACCCACGCATGTACGACAAGAAGAATCTCGCCAAACTGAAGACGTTCGACGAAAAAGCCCCCGATGCGGCGAAAGCCTTCTGGGCCTTCGACAAGGCCGCCATGGCTCCGGGAGCGATCTCGGCCAAACACAAGGAACTGATCGCGCTCGGCGTGGCCTTCACCACGCAGTGCCCCTATTGCATCGATATCCATTCCAATCGCGCCCGCGAGGCCGGAGCCACCGAGGAAGAAATCTCCGAAACCGTCTTCGTCGCCGCCGCCCTGCGTGCCGGAGCCGCCGTCACCCACGGCACCCACGCCATCAAATAGCGCGCCTCAGGGTCTCGCCGTCATCCAGCCGCGACGCCACGCACCCTCCGTGCGTGCCCGGGCCCCTGCGCGACGCCGCCTTTCCGCCAACCGCTTGTCCGCTGGCCGTTTCACCGCTAAAATGGAACAGGAAAGGTCTGAAAACAGGAACATGCCCAAGCAGGGAATTCACCCCAATTATCACGAGATTCGCGTCGTCTGCGCGTGCGGCCACAGCTTTGCCACCAAGTCCACGCACAAAGGCGACATCCACGCGGAAATCTGCTCCAACTGCCACCCGTTCTTCACCGGCAAGCAAAAGCTGGTCGATACCGCGGGCCGCGTCGAGCGCTTCCGCCGCAAGTACGCCAAAGCGGAGACGGCTGCTGCGAAGTAACCATACGTAACGTGCGGCCCAAGCCCCCGTTGCGGCGGGGGCTTTTTCGTGTGAGATGATCGGCTTGCATGGCAGCGACAGACCTCGGCGTGTATCACCAGCGCGCGATTCAGCTTGCGAATGCGATGAAGCTCTGCCAAGATGATCTGCCATCGTACGCATCAGCGGTTGCGCTGCTGGCCGTGCACTGCGCAATCTCATATAGCGATGCGGTCCTTCTGGGGCTGGGGTCTGATCGGCCGCGTGGAGAGAATCACGCACAGGCCGTCCGAAGCCTCACACGAGCCTGTAACCGCGCGAAGGTCGATCGCAACGGCATTGGACATTTTCAGAGGCTCCTGAGCGTGAAAACCGATGTCTCCTATGGGGACCGCGCGTTCGATAATGAAAGGATCGCGGCTCTGTGCGTCACCGCCGAGCGGTTTCAGACCTGGGCGGAGAGAATCCTGCAGGGGAGAGAAGGAGGTCATGCCGATGACAGTACAGGATGAATATCGGCGGCTGACCCTACGTCAAAGGGAAGGCCGCGCCATCAATGCTGTCGTGGAATTACTCCGCCGTAAGTTGTCCGTGCCAAACATCTACATTGAACCGCCTTCGTCCATCATTGCTGCAGATATCCTGGCCGTCGATCGCGGAGGCTCAGGGGATTTGCATGCGGTCGAAGTCAAGCTCGCGAAAGATCTGGCGCCGGAAGGCCTGCGGGGGCGATCAGAGGACCCCGGAGAACTCAATCAGGTTTACGCGGCATGGTACGGGAAGTTTCGCGAAAATCTGGCGATCATTCACCGGCACGCGATGGCAATGCCCACGCACTTTCGCTATTTGGCGATACCAGCGGAGAGCTTCGATCTTGCGTTTGGAGAACTTGGGCACCTCGGGTTGTTTCCCGAGGATGGGATTGGGCGGCTGGGTGTGATCACAATTCACGAGAGAGGCAATGAACCTCCAGGCGCGGATATCAAGGTGACGGCGGAGCGATTCCGGGTAGACGCCGCCAAACTCCGCAGTATCGAAACTCGAATTCTCGCGAAGAGCCGCCCGGACATCGAAGTCCGCATTTAAATGAAAAAGCACTGGGACAATCCGATCGAGCACCCGATGCCGGCCAGCGCCCGCGTCCCCGCCTCCGTGCAGATCGGCAACGTCGCCGTTGCTCCCGCCACCGTCCTCGCGCCCATGGCCGGCGTCACGGATACGGTCTTCCGCCGCTTCATCCGCAACGCGAGTATGTTCCTGGCGCCGCCCGCGCCGGATTCCGAGCGCGAAGCGCAGTCGCCCACGCGGCCAGCACCGGAGCCGGATCACCCGACCTCGATCGAAGACTTGGTGAGTAACGAAAAATCCGGCTGCGGCCTCATCATGACCGAGTTCACCTCGGCCGACGGCCTCTCCCGCATGCGCGAATCGAAGCGCAAGCGCTACCTCACCTTCTACGACGACGAGCACCCCATCTCCGCGCAGCTCTTCGGCTCCAACCCCGCCACCCTCGCCGACGCCGCCCGCATCGTCCAGGACACCGGCTTCGACATGGTCGACCTCAACCTCGGCTGCCCGGCGAAGCGTGTCGTCTCCTGCAACGGCGGCAGCGGCCTGCTCCGCGACCTCCCGCTCATCGAGACCATCTTCCGCCAGGTGCGCGCAGCGGTCACCATTCCCTTCACCGTCAAGTTCCGCCTCGGCTGGAACGACAACCATATCGTCTGCGTTCCGCTCGCCCGCCTCGCCGAAGACTGCGGCCTGAACGCCGTCGCCCTCCACGCCCGCACCCGCGAGCAGGGCTACTCCGGCCAGGCGCGCTGGGAGCACATCGCCGAGGTCAAGGCCGCTGTCGGCATCCCGGTCATCGGCAACGGCGACGTGCGCACCCCCGAGGACGCCTGCGCCCTGGTCGCCAAAACCGGCTGCGACGCCGTCATGATCGGCCGCGCCGCCCCCGCCAATCCGTGGATCTTCCGCCAGATCGCCCAGTACACCGCCACCGGCCGCTACGACCTGCCCACCGAGCAGGACCGCTACCACATGATCCGCACGTATTTTGCGATGCTCGTGGAGGAATCGAACCCGGAGGCCGGGGCCCCCGGCGAGCTTGCTCGACGGGGTGGTGAGGCTCCGGGAAAGATGAAGCAGTTCGCCTCCTGGTTCACCCACGGCGTCCCCGGCGGAGCCGCCCTGCGCAAATCCATCTACGAAGCGAAATCCGGCGCCGCCATCCTCGACGCCGTCGACCGCTTCTTCACGGGGGAGACGCCTGCTGCGCAGGTGGAGTCGGAACCTGCGCCCGCCCCGACCGCCGCCGAGAATCTGCTGCCGTCGTTCGTCGAGAGCTAGCGTCCTGACCCAGCAGATCGAACCATCAACGCTCTGTCATCCTGAACAACGTCGGGACGATTACGGGCGAGGCGCCTGATTGGGGTTTGCTGGATCGGTCAACGTGAACGGTCGGGGAGAAGTCTGACATTTTAGACCGGGCACATATCTGACAGTTTTTCCTTCTCAGGAAGGTTTTTGGGTTTCGGCCAGTCGGCGCTGGTCAGGGGAACCAGCTTACCGCGACCGGCATCGAAGCCGACCAGGGGTTGATGGGCGAAGTAGATGTGGAACAGGTTGTTGCCCAGCGGCAGCAGACCGATGGACTCGCCCCACAGCACCTCGGTGAGGAAGATATCTTTCTTCTTCCAGTGGAAATGGCCGTGGCTGTGGATGGTGCGCACCTCCATAGTGTCGGGATATTCGATCTCCGGCACGCGGGCCGGGTAGGGCCGCGGCGAAGGCTGGTAGAGGCTGGCCGGCGTTTGCATGCCCAGCGCCTGGTGGGGGCGGAGCTGGTTGAAGTCCAGGCGGAAGCGGTCCAGTTCTCGCTGCTGGGCGCGCCAGTGATGGGCCGGCTGCAGGTCTTGTTTGAGGGTGCGGTGCATGCGTTCGTGGCGGCCGTTCTGCTCCGGATGTTCGGCCTCGATCCGTTCCGGAACGATACCCAGGCGGATCCACCACACCGCCAGCCGCGACAGCCCGCCCACCGCCGAGCTGGCAAAGGGCGCGCCGTTGTCGGTGCGGATGGCTTCCGGCAGTCCATGCTCGCCGAAGGCGGCTTCGAAGATGGCCCGCACCCGCTCGGTATCGGTCTTCTCCACGGCCTGGCAGCGCAGCAGGTACCGGCTGCAGGCGTCGGTGATGGTCAGCGGATCGATGCGCGTGCCGTCGCCGCTCCTGAACCAGCCCTTGAAATCGGCGCACCAGACGCGGTTGCACTCCACCGCATGAGCCAGGGGCTGGGTGTACGGCTCGGTGCGGCGGCGCCTGCGGCGCGGCACCACCAGCCCGGCCCGCTTCACCATCTCGCCCATGGTGCTGGTGGCCGGCCATCCTCGCCCCGGCTGGTCGCGCTCCAGCACACGCTTCAGCTTGCGCCGACCCCAGCTCATGTGTGCCTGGCGCAGTTCCAGCACTACGCGGGCGCGCTGGATTGCCCCGGATCGAACGCGGAATACCAGGCCGTGGACGAGCGGCTCGTTGGACGCAAGCCGAATTCGATTAGCTTTGCCGAGGCTGCCGCACTGCCCCTGACCAGTATCACCGCCTGGGAACTTCTGTTCGATCGGTTTGGCGTTGGCGAAGGCGAGAGCGGTAAGTCCTTGCTGGTGAGCGGGGCCGCAGGCGGTGTGGGCTCAATTCTCCTACAACTGGCTCGTCGACTCACCGATTTGATCCTCGTTGCGACTGCTTCGCGGCCGGAAACGGTGGAGTGGGTGAAACAGATGGGTGCTCACTATGTCATCGACCACACGAAACCGCTGGCCGCGCAGTTGAACGGACTGAGCATCCCGCCGATGAAATATGTTGCCAGCCTCACGGCGACCGCACGGAACTTTGCACAACTGGTGGAGGTCCTGGCCCCGCAGGGAAAACTGGGCCTCATCGACGATCCTGAGACGCTCGATGTCGTGCCACGCAAACGGAAGGCAGCCTCACTTCATTGGGAGTTCATGTTTGCCCGCCCCATGTGGCAAACGCCGGATATGCGTGAGCAGGGACGCCTCCTGAGCCGCGTGGCGGAGCTCGTGGATCGCGGTGAACTGCGCTCGACGCAAACGCAGACCTTCAGCCCCATCAATGTCGAGAATCTCAGGAAGGCCCATGCACTTGCGGAGAGCGGAAAGGCGATTGGCAAGGTGACGTTGAGCGGATTCTGACCTTGAGTTTTGCGGGCCGGTCAGCGGCAAGCGGTTCCACCCAGCAAAGTTCCTTCTCGAGTTAAATCTTGCAGATTGCGCAGCGGGCCGTCGTTCCGTTTGCCGAAGTGTGGCATGAACACGGCTTCGGGAAACGGGTATGTCCGGCGAAGTAAGTCATGAACCGACGCAATAGATACGGATGAGCGCTGACATCTGTACCAGCGAAACTTCCAGGCGCGGGGTCATCGCTCCTTAACAGGGACGGTGTACATTCATGGTGAGCGAAGACCGCAGCTCGGCTGTGTCCCCTTACCCCTGCACACGCGGGGACGCGCAATGCCCGAACAACCGAGAGATGTCATTGTCCTCCAGTAATTCCTCAGAGCGAATGCTGCCGGCGCAGCTTCTCTGGACGAAAGAGGGAAATCCTCGCTCGGACCGGGCGCCGGATGGCGCCGCACTGCGGTCCCTGAGCGATGAAACCCTGCTGACGCAGCTCAAGGGCCGGGATCCGGAAGCACTGGCAGAGATATTTCGCCGGTATTCGAGCCTGGTCTTCGGCGTCGGCTTCCGGATTTTGCGAGATGCAGGAGAAGCTGAGGACCTCGTACAGGAGGTATTTCTCTTTCTCTATCAGAAGGCGGAGCTATTCGATGCCGGCAAGGGCGGCGCAAGAGCCTGGATTGTCCAGGCTGCATGGCACCGGTCGCTGGACCGCCGCGAATATCTTCACCGCAGAAGCTTTTATTCTGGTACAGATGCGGGCATACTGTCCGATACTCTTGTGGGGCGGGAGGACGTGGAGGAGGCTCTTGCATCGCAGCTCAACCGGGAGCGGTTAAGAGAGGCATTCCGGAACCTGTCGGACCGGCAGCGGCTGACTCTGGAGCTGTTCTTTTTCGAGGAACTGGATCTCCGCGAAATTGCGGCGCGCCTGGACGAATCCTTCGAAAATGTTCGTCATCATTACTACCGCGGACTACAGAAGCTGAGGAAGGACGCTTTCGTCACGAAGCTCAGAGACAAGAAACCGTCATGATGGCACCGGGACCCCAACTGGAGCACGAACAGTACGAGGAGTTATGCGCCCTCGCGACCGCAGGTGTCCTCAGTTCCGCGGAAAAGGAGCTGCTGGCGGCACATCTGAAGAATTGCGCCGAGTGCAGAGAGGCATTCGCCCAGTATCAGGCTGTGGCAACGGAAGGGATGCCGTTTCTCGCGGGCGAGTTTGCCGTCGCCTTGGGCCCGGATGGGTTCGATGAGTCGTCGGCTCTGCAGCGACTGATGCGGGCGAGCCAAACGGATGAAGTGCGGGCAAAGCCGCCGGCGATCGCAGCCGGCACAAGGGGTATCCGGAATCGCGGCTGGATTCGCGGCCTTGTCGCGGCAACGATGATGGCCGCGATTGGCATAGGTGCCTATTGGGCAGGGGCGCGTTCGGCGAACACTCGCGTGAGGAATATCAGCGCACTGTCACGATCGGCGCTGGGCCGGGCAACAGCGACAACGCAAAGTCTTCAGGCAACGATCGAAGCAGATAGCCGGAAAATTGAAGCGCTGGAGCAGCAGACTCTCGCCGACCAGAGCTCCGTCGAGAAGCTTCGTGCGCAAACTGAAACGGACGGGCGCCGCCTGGCGCAGATAGCCGAATCGATGGCTGCAGAGCAAAGCGCGTCGGAGGCGCAGCTGGCCGCCCTGCGGCATGAGCGGGATGCGGATGCAGGAAGGTTGCGCGATGCGGAGCAGAAGTACCAGGCCGTCGAGTACGAACTGAACACGCTGCGAGCCCAGCATCAGCAGGACGTGGAACATCTGGCATCGCTCACCACCAGCGTCGCCGGCCTCACGACACAGCTCAACAATCAAAGCGCGAAGGCAACGGAAGATGAGCAGTATCTTGCGGCCGACAAGGATATCCGCGATCTGATTGCCGCCCGCAATCTTTACATTGCCGACATCATGGATGTGAATGACACCGGAGAGTCACGGAAGGCCTTTGGCCGCGTCTTTTACACCAAGGACAGATCGCTGATCTTCTACGCCTATGATCTGGATCGGCAGCCTGGGGTGAGGCAAACCGGCATCTTTCAGGTATGGGGTCGCACCAGCCTCAATGACCCGAAGCCCGTCAGTCTTGGCATACTCTACCGGGACAGCGCAACGCAGCGGCGCTGGACGCTTCGTGTCAACAATGCGGAACAACTCTCGCGGCTGGACTCCATATTTGTCACCATCGAGCCCCACAAGCAGCTGAACAGACCCACCGGCAAGCCTTTCCTCTACGCATCGCTGCAGCGCCTGCCCAACCATCCCTAGATCCCGCTCTGTAAACCTTCGGTGACATTTTTGGGGGACGCGGTACAGAACGCGCAGAGCTCCCGTAATAGCAGACAGAAACGACGATCTACCCGGCAGCCTCCGAGGAGGAATTCCCTGTCATGCGCCGCTCAGCCGTCCCTGTTCTGTTTCTTTTGTTATTCGCCAGCCGCATCCTCGCACAGGCGGGAAACGCCAGCCTGACCGGATTCATTCAGGACTCCTCGAAGGCGTTTATTTCCGGCGTGCACGTCGTTGCCCTCAACACCAACACTAATCAACAGTTCGATGCGGTAACCAACAAGGATGGCAGTTACACTATCTCGTCTTTGCCGGTTGGGCCCTATCGAATGCAAATCGACAAGGTGGGATTTCGGACAATCCTGAAAGAGGGCTTGTTTCTGCACACTCAGGACGTCCTTCAGATCAATTTCCAGATGGCCGTTGGGTCTACCTCCGAAACCATCACCGTAAGCGGCGCCGACAACAACATCAACACCACGGACGCAGCGGTGAGTACTGTCATCGACCGCCAGTTTGTGCAGGACATCCCGATGAACGGCAGAAGTTTTCAGACGCTGGTCCTGCTCTCGCCCGGAGTTGTGACCAACACTCCGCAGATTGGCGGTGCATCGATGCCGAACAACGACCAGGGAGAGTACAGCGTGAACGGCATGCGCACCGACGCCAACAACTTCACCGTCGACGGAGTCAGCGCCAGCAACAACCCGGGCTATACCAGCGCAGCCGGATCTGCCGGCATGCTGGAAAGTTCAACCACGCTGGGAACAACCCAGGCGATGCTTCAGGTCGATTCCATGGAAGAGTTTCGCATTTCGACGTCGACCTATTCGGCAGAATATGGCAGACAGCCGGGTGCCCAGATCAGCTTTCGGTCCCGGTCGGGGACCAACGAGTTTCACGGGACGCTCTACGACTATCTGCGCAACTCAGTTTTCGATGCCAACAACTGGTTCAATACTTACAGCACGGTTCCCATTCCAACGCCCGCGGAGCGGCAGAACGATTTCGGCGGCACGCTGGGCGGTCCCCTCACTGTACCGCACCTATACTCGGGCAAAGATCGTGCGTTCTTCTTCTTCGGATATGAGGGATTGCGCCTGACTCAGCCCCAGGCGGCCGCTATCTATTATGTTCCCTCCAACGGCACCTACAACACGGGGACTTACGCCAACCCCGAATACAAAAATCTTCGGAAGTACGCTCCCGCGGCGCTGCAGCCGGTGCTCGACGCCTTCCCGGCGCCGAACTGCTCTACCGCGCAGGATCCGCAATGTGTGGACTACGGCCTGGGAGGCTCGCCTTACCTCCAGACCGCGCCGTCCACCGGCGAGCTGAACTCCATCAACGCCCGCATTGACTACCAGGTGCTGCCCACCATGCGTATCTTCGCCCGCTACGGCGACACGCCGAGCGTTACCGATACCGGAGGCGATGCTACCGTTACGCGGCACATCGGCCGCGATCGAGTCTACCTGCTGGGAGCGGACAACGCCTTTGGCGCCTCGATCTCCAACGAACTGAGGCTCCAATACTCCCCCGCTGTCTTCTCGGCGAATGTTATGCCTGTCGAAATCGACGGCGCCACCAACCAGCTCAACATCGAGGGTCTGGAGGGCCTTCCCCCGCTGAGCGGAGAGAGCGTTGTCCACATCTCATTGCCGAGCACCGTAAGCATCTATCAGACGAACTTCGGATCGCAGCAGTTTCAGCCGGATGCCCTGGATACGGTTGCGTGGACGCATGGCCGGCACCTCTTCAAATTCGGCGTGGATTACCGCCAGACGACAGCCTATTACAACAACGGCGACATTTCCCGCAGCCCCTATGTAGCCTATGGCTGGACTTCCGCGTCTGCGATTCTTTCCAATACCCCGAGTTTCACCGCCAGCAACGAGCCCCGCGTAGACCCGACCAGCAAGAACCTGGGCCTCTTCGCGCAGGATGAATGGCGCGTCCAGCCGCGCCTCAGCCTGTCTCTCGGCCTCCGCTGGGACTTCAATCCTCCGCCCTCGGTCTCCGGAATCCAGGCGTACACCTATACCGGGAACATCAATGACCCGTCTTCTCTGGCGCTTTCGCCGAAGCCCGGAGGCCCGACCTACAAAACCACCTGGAACGACTTCGCTCCCCGGTTCGGATTGGCGTACACGATTCGCACTGCGCCGGGCAACGAACTGGTTCTCCGCACCGGAGCGGGTCTGTTTTACGACCTGCTCGCCCCGGAAAGCATGTTCGGGAACGGCACCGGGGTTGGAACATCGGCGACGAGTACGGGCAAAACAGCCTTTCCTCTCACCGCCAGTCAGATCCTCGTGCCGATCGTCAACCCGCCCAAGCCGCCGTACAATCTGGAGTTCTACGCCGCGAACAATCTCATTCCTCCGTCTGCCATCGAATGGAATGTCACCCTGGAGCAGGCGCTCGGCTCGAAACAGGCAATGACCCTGGGCTATGTCGCTTCGCTCGGCAGAAATCTCACCCATTTCCAGGAATACGATTTGGCCAAAGTGAACCCGGAGTTCGATTATGCCTATCTCTTCGAAAACGGTCCGGGTTCGAATTACAACTCGCTGCAGGTGAAATACCAGCGGCAGATGTCTCATGGCGTGCAGGCATTGGCGTCGTACACCTGGTCTCACGCAATCGACTGGGCCAGCACCGAAGAGTACAGCGTCGACTTTCCGCTCCAGAGAGGAAATTCGAACTTCGACGTGCGCAGTAACTTCACCGCGGCCCTTGTCTATAACCTGCCATCAGAGTATCCAGACCGTCTCGAGAAAGCCATTCTTAGCGGCTGGAACACCGATCTGTGGTTTGTCGCCCGCACCGCGTTTCCCTGGGAGCCGATCGGTCCCTCCATCACCGACCCTGTGACGGGAGACATTGTCTACGGGGAGCTCAATTACAACGGCAAGTATCCCTATGTCCACAAGGCTGGAATCCCAGGCGGCCGTCAGATCGACCCCACGATCTTCAGCGTGACGACGACCCCTCTGGGGGTAGGCAACGCGCCCCGTAACTTCCTCCGCGGTTTTGGAGAAGACCAGGCAAACCTGGCCGTCCAGCGGAGTTTCCCGATCTATGAGCGCTCGGAGCTTCAGTTCCGGGCCGAAGCCTACAACATTGCCAATCATCCGGTTTTTGGAGCCATTAACACGACCTGTGGCGTCACCACGGCCGGATCTGCCTGCAATAACTCCATCATGGGGCAGGCAACCGGAACCCTCTCAGCCGGGTTGGTTGGCTTGTCCCCTCTCTATCAGCAGGGCGGCCCACGGTCCCTGCAGTTCGCTCTCAAACTACGCTTTTAGCCCTTAGAAGATACTCGGGTGTCACAGGCAGACAGAGGATGGGTCCTGTGTAACCCGGGGAATCATTGCTCCAGCGAACTGCTCAGCGAGTTATACGGTCACACGGGATGAAAAAGAGACTGTTGTACTGCACCGCGCTGTTTCTGTTGATGAACCGCGCTTCCTTCGCCGCCGATCGCGGGGAGATGAAATGGACAGGTAGCTGGGCTGCATCGCCGACGCTGATGCACATGAGCGAGCCTCTCGGCGACTCCACCATTCGCGACGTAGTGCACCTGACCCTCGGGGGAACCGCCATTCGCGTTGTCCTCACCAATCAGTTCGGAAGGGTGCCGCTGCGCGTTGGTTCAGCAACCGTCGCGGTGCCGGCGGGGAGCGGCGGACTCGAGCCCGGCTCGGAGCACAAGCTCACCTTCGATCGGCAGCCGTCCGTTTCGATTCCCGCGGAAAGCTATGTGCTCAGCGACCCAATCCCGATGCCGGTCACGGCCTTTTCCGACCTCGCCATCAGCCTGTATTTGCCGGCGCAGACAATAGCAGATCCGACGTGTCATGAACGCGCTATATCGAGTAACTATATTGCCTCGGGAAACCAGGCAAAGGAGATCGCCCTTCCCGATGCCCGCCGCTTTTACTCGTGGTGCTTCCTGCAGGACGTCGAGGTTTATCCGAAGAACAGGGGCCCGGCGGCGATCGTCGCTCTGGGCGATTCGATCACCGATGGCGCTTATTCGACCATCGATGCCAACCACCGGTATACGGACTATCTCGCCCTCCGCCTGCACGCGAAGAGAAAAACTGCTCACCTTTCTGTTCTCAATGAGGGAATTTCCGGGGGACGGGTGCTCTTTGACGGGCATGGACCGAGCGCTCTGCGGCGCTTCGATCGCGATGTGCTGGCGCAACCCGGCGTGCGATATGTCATTTACCTCGAGGGCATCAACGATATCGGGCAGCTCCTGAGAGCTAACTCTCCGGAGCGGACACTCACCCTGGACGATCTGACCTTTGCCGCGCAACAGATGATCACGCGGGCTCACATGCATGGAGTGAAAGTTTTCGGGGCAACGCTGCTCCCAGCGGGCACGAAGAACGAGCCCAACCCAACGTGGGTGGCGATGCGCCGGTTGATCGACGGGTACAACGATTGGGTGCGAACATCCCATGCTTTCGATGGGATTATCGATTTCAACAAAGCGCTCGCCGACCCGGACGATCCCGACATTATCCGCCCGGCGTATGACCGCGGAGATCATGTACACCCCAACGACGCCGGCTACAAGGCCATGGCGGATGCCATCGACCCTGCGCTGTTCAGGCGCTGAGCCCGCAGGCCGTCACGAAAGACGAAGAAGAACATTTCTGCCGGGGTTGGCAGGGGTTCGGCTGAAAAGGAGCAGAGATTGAGAGACTATTCCCGTCGTATCTTCCTGAAGACCGCGGGGCTGGCAGCGAGCCGTCTTGCTTCGAAGTCTTTCGCTTTCGAATCTCCGGCCATGGCTGACACGTGGGAAAGTCGCCCCCCGGGCGGGCCGGACAGGGATCTCGGCCGGCTCGTCTCTGCTTCCGACCTCATTTACTCCCGCCCGGTTGCCCGCAGCGAAGAAGGGATTCCGGTAGGGAATGGGCGCATGGGCAGCCTCGTGTGGACGACGCCCAGCCGGTTGCACTTTCAGATCAACCGGGTCGACGTCTACGCGAACAACTGCGGTACAAACAGCTTTGTCGAGGTCCACGACGACTACTGCAGCGGGTGCGCCTTTCTGGATATCGCCTTTGAGGGGCAGCCATTTCCGGAATCCGGCTTTCGCCAGCATCTTTCTGTCTACGATGGAGTGCTGACCATCGATGGCGATGGCGTGTCGATCCGCGTCGTGCCCTCCATGGAGCAGGATGTCTTTGCGATCCAGATCGATCGGCATCGGCCCTCGGAACAGCGCGTTTCCGTCACGCTGCGCATGCTGCGTTATGAGACGAAGTTTCTTGGCCGGCAAACGGAAGCTCTGGCGGAGGAACACGCCATCCGTGTCCCGAACCGCAGTCAAACCGCGACGTCACAACTCATCGAGGACGGTAACCGCATCGCGCTGACCCAGGTATTTCGCGAAGGGGACTTCTGCGCCAGATCTGCTGTCGCCGCCGGCTTTCTGGAAGTCCCCGGGGTGGCGGAGATTCCAAACCAGACGGATATTTGTCTTTCCACCAGCAATGCCGGGCCACTGACCATCGTGGTCGCTTCGGCCGCTGCCCTCGAGGGCGATGCCGATATCGCTGCGGCGGCATTCCGGCAGCTCGACACTGCCTCGGCGCAGGGCATTGCAGAGCTTGAGAGTCAGTCTCGCGAATGGTGGAACGCCTATTGGGCGCGGGGCGCCGTACAACTGCACAGCGAGGATGGCGCCGCGGAATTTGTTCAGCAAAACTACCATTACTATCTCTATCTCATGGCGGCGGCTTCCCAGGGCATATTCCCACCGAAGTTCAACGGCATGCTCTGGAATACCGGGGGCGACCTGCGCATGTGGGGTGCGCAGCACTGGTTCACCAATCTGAGCTGTTACTACGCCGCACTGCCGGCTACGGGTCGATTCGAACTGATGGAGCCAATGTTCGAGATGTACTCGGGCATGTTCGATGCCTGCGTCCGAGCCGCGCACCAGCAGTGGGGCAGCTCCGGCATGTATATCCCCGAAACGGTCTACTTTGACGGCCTGGAGGATCTCCCCGACGAGCTTGCCGCTGAAATGCGCCAGCTCTATCTGCTGCAAAAACCGTGGGAGCAGCGCTCCGCCGCGTTCATGGATTTCGCACAGAAGAAGCACCCATTCTCCAGCCGCTGGAACTGGATCGCAATGGGGAACTGGCAGGAGGGAAAGTATGTGCTCAGGGAGCGCGGCTCCGGCCCGTACGGTCCTACCAGCCACATGTTCAGCAGCACCGCTAAAATCGCCTGGCTCTACTGGCAGCGCTATGAATACACATCGGACCCCAAGTGGCTGCGCGAGCGGGCGTACCCGATGCTGCGTGGCGCGGTGGAGTTCTATCGGAACCATCCGAACCTCCGGAAAGAGGACGACGGCCGATATCACATGCACTGGTCCAACAGCGGCGAACCGGTCTTCGGCGTCCGCGACTCGCTCGAAGACATGGTGGCCATGCGATGCATCACGACTGCGGTGCTTCGGGCTGCGAAGATTCTCAGTACGGATGCGTCGATGATCCCGATATGGCAGGAGTTCCTCGAACATCTTGCTCCGGTGCCCACGAGCGCGGATCCGGCAGCGCTGCATCCCCAGGATTACCGCGGACCGCGCATCTTCGTGAACGGTTTGAAGCCGGCCATTAAGGCAGATCGCATTCCGGCCGGCTGGATGCCGGATATCAACAGCCTGCCCATGTGGTTCTTCGATTTCTGCAACGTGGAATCGCAGGACCGTGACACCTTCGCGCTGGCGCAGGCAACGTTCGGTCAGTTGCTGCCAGAGGGAGTGCATCCGGAGACGCGGGTGGGTGGGCTGTCGATGCTCGCGGTTGCGGCTGCTTCTCTGGGGCGAGCCGATGCGGTCGGGGTTCTGTTGCCTAATCAAATGCGGCAGCAGCCCGACCCGCGGTCGCCCTGGTACAAACAGTCCGGTCTCCTCGAGAATCGCATGACCCTGGGCGAAGGAGCACAGGCGCTGCACGCGGAACACCTGGGGCGTGCGGCTGAGGCCCTGCACCGCTCGCTCCTGCAAAGCAATCCGCCCGCACCGGGCGAAGATCCGATCCTGCACCTCTTTCCCGCCTGGCCGCCGAAGTGGGATGCCCGCTATACGCTGCGGGCCCGCGGAGGATTCACCGTTACCGCGGCCATGCGTAATGGCCTGGTGGAGCATGCTGAGGTGGAGTCCCAGGCGGGGGCGCTCTGCCGGCTGCGCAATCCATTTGCGGGCGAAGCGGTACAACTTTACCGGAACGGCACCAGGGCCGAGCAGCTCAGCGGCTCTCTGCTGATCTTTGCGACCAGCCGCGGCGAACGAATCGTCCTGCAGAGATCCGGGAGTTAAGCTTCTGATTTGATTTGGCGTCCCCGACGGGAGGATTTTGCACCTTCTAGCGAGAGCGAGAGTCGTTCGCTGGGAGGCCTTCGGGCTCGGGTGCGGCTAGAGCCTGTTATTAACTTGGTGGGAAGTTCAACAAAATCAGCAAGTTGCAGCGATTCCACCGCATCCGAGTTTGGCTTGCAAGTGCCCTGAAATCAGCTGCTTGCAGAAAAGTTAATAACAGGCTCTAGACGCTAACCCCTGGAAGCTAACAGCTAACAGCTAGCAGCTAACAGCTAACCCCTCACTCGTCATAATGCAGCAAGCTGAACACGTCGTAATCCTTAAACCGCTCCCGGCCCTTCAGGAAATCCAGCTCGATCACGAATCCCAGTCCTGCAATCTCGCCGCCCAGCTGATGCACCAGCTTGATCGTCGCTTCCATGGTGCCGCCCGTCGCCAGCA
>Ga0335073_10004212_pt1 | contig 20135 bp, 18 predicted proteins | sample Lox_Sample_22_FD_207093 | JGI IMG/M metagenome (GOLD analysis project Ga0335073, IMG submission 207093) | Soil microbial communities from Loxahatchee National Wildlife Refuge, Florida, United States - Lox_Sample_2.2 | ecosystem: Environmental > Terrestrial > Soil > Wetlands | place: USA...
CGGGGTCTACTGCCAGTTCCACCACGACATCTGCATCCACCGCTGGGGCTGGCAGATCATCCTGCACCCCGACGGCACCAGCGAAGCACACAGCCCCGACGGACACACCATCCTCAGAAGCCACGCACCACCGACTCGGCGGGCTGGCTGAGGAATCGCAGGTGGAGTGCCATCCAGTCGGTACCGTCTGGGAAGGGCTCGCTGACCAGGCCGACATAGGCGAGGGTGAGCCGACCCGGCGGACTGTCTAGCCAGGCTTGGTCTTCCAACTTCGCCTTGAATTCATCGCCGGGCCGCAGGGACCGGATCTCATCCGCCAGCGGCGCGAATCTTGCCTTGTCTATAGCCTGACCCCGGAATGCGCCGCCGCCGTCAGCGCCGTGCTGGAAGCCCTCGGCAAGAAACGCGGCCCGGAAAACACCCGCACCGCCGACCAGCAGTTCCGCGACGCCCTGCAGGAAGGCTGTGCATCTCTCTGGGCGTCTCGATCAAGGTGAGGGACTTCTGGGAGCGGGGTCACGGCTCGGTCGTCGCCCGGTCGGCAGGAGCTGCCGAGCCTTACGCCCCCGGCTCACACACGCCACGGCGCCGTGGATGCGGCTGCGGAAAGCTGGATTTCATCGACCTCAGGTATGATTGGAGTATGCAGGGGATGGGCGGATTCCGGACTTTGTTCGCGCGCCTTGCCCAACGGCGGGGATCTGCGGGGCAGGGTTCGTTTGAATGGACGCCCGAGGCCGAACGCATGCGGTCGGCACTGGAGATGCACGAACTCGGAGTTCAGCTCTACCGGCAGCGGATGCGCCGAGAGCACCCGGAAGCAAGCCCCGCCGAGATCGACGGCCTGGTGCGCGGCTGGCTGACCGCTCCTCCGTCGAGAGGCTGGCTGCGCCTGCCGTCCAGAGAACAGGGTCATGGCTACGCCCGTTGAGGCAGCGCTCCGCCGAGCAGTCGCTGACCTGAACGCGGTCAAGGCCCGGTGGGCGCTTGTCGGGGGCCTTGGCTCCGATGTCGTCGTGGACCTCCTGTTCGCCAGCTCCGGAATCGAGGCTGAAGTAGTCGCGGGCGCGACCAGGCTGGAAGTGCTTCCGCAGCTGACGGCTCCGGTTGCAAGCACCGGCCATCTGATCGCGCTGAAGGTGCTCGCGGGACGCAACCAGGACCTGACCGACCTTGAAGCCCTTATTCCCGGCGCGTCAGCCGCCGACCTTAACGTCGCCCGCAATGCGGTCAAGCTCATCCAGGCACGTGGATTCAACCGAGAGCAGGACGTGGTAACCGACCTCGAAAAGCTGATAGCCGACATGCGCCGTTTAGCGGCGCTGGCAATGACGGCACGGCCGAACAGGGATCCAGTCGCTCAGAGTAAGTTCAGGAAGTACCCCGGCCTGTGCGGCCGGCTGGCACGGCAATCCCGGCGACAGCGCCATGACGGCGGCGGTGGCAGTCACCCGGCCGACAGCGGCAGCGGTGACACCCCCCGACGGCAGCGCCCTCGACAGCGACACCGGCACCGCGGCCAGCGCCATGCACCCCGACGGGACCAGCGAAGCACACAGCCCCGACGGACGCACGATCCTCAGAAGCCACGCCCCATCGACTCGGCGGGCTGGCTGAGGAATCGCAGGTGGAGTGCCATCCAGTCGGTACCGTCTGGGTGCTTGTCCTGCTCGACGGTGAGATAGGTTGTCTCGCCGCGGCAAGCGAAGGGCTCGCTGACCAGGCCGACATAGGCGAGGGTGAGCCGACCCGGCGGACTGTCTAGCCAGGCTTGGTCTTCCAACTTCGCCTTGAATTCATCGCCGGCCCGCAGGGACCGGATCTCATCCGCCAGCGGCGCGAATCTTGCCTTGTCTGTAGCCGGTACCAGTGCCGTCAGCCAGCTCGCGGTGATGTCACTGGCGAACGGGCTGATCCCCCACGGCGGGCCGGTCACCCATGACCGGCGCAATTGGAGAATGGCCGCGCTGATATCTCCGTCAGCGTCCCCCGCCGCGTCGCACATCACGGCGAGGGCGATGTGCTCGGGGAATCCCCCGGTCGCAAGCGTGATCGTCAAACCGTTGCCGGACGGAGACCGGCCGGTCTCCCGGACGTTGAAGAACGACCAGAATTCAGATTCCCGCAGTTCGGCCAGCGTCATGAAACCACGCCTATCATCCGGAAATGATCCGCACGCGCGCCAACCCTACTCGCGTTCGCCGCGCCGCGAGGGCGGAGTGAGCGCGGGCAGCGTCGGCGCCTGAAGGCGTGGCGTAAGAGCTTCTCACATTGTAAGTTGCTTTTACATCCATCACTCCTGAGAGGCGGCTGGCATGGCGACCGACGACATGGGCAGAGCACGACGGGTTTGCGTGACGGGAGCGACCGGTCTGGCGGGCCGGGCGATCGTCCAAGAGCTGCGGGAGCACGGCTACGACGTGGTGGCGACCGACATCGCGGCCACCAGGCAGGACCTGGAGGCCGGCACGATCCGGGCGGACCTGACTGACTACGGGCAGGCGACCGACGTGCTGCGGGGCACCGGCGCCGTCGTTCACATGGCCAACATCCCCGCGCCCGGCCTGAGCACGCCTGCCGTCACGTTCAACACCAACATGACGATGAACTTCAACGTGTTCTACGCCGCCGCGGCCCTTGGCCTGCGACGGGTGGTGTGGGCGTCGAGCGAGACCACCCTCGGCCTCCCGTTCGGCATCGACTCCCAGCGGTCGCCCGACCTGGAGACCGACGGCCTGCCGCCGCGCTACGTTCCCGTCGACGAGGACCACTACCCGGTCCCGACGAGCACGTACGCGCTGTCGAAGGTCGCGAGCGAGGCGGTCGCGGAGCGCATCGCGCAGTGGTCAGGGATACCGTTCGTCGCGCTGCGCTTTTCCAACATCATGGCTCCCGGCGACTACCAGGAGTTCCCGTCGGTCTGGCCGGATCCGCGGATGCGCCAGTGGAACCTGTGGGGCTATGTGGACGTGCGGGACGTGGCGACGTCCTGCCGTCTGGCGCTCGAGGCGCCAGCCGACGCGGTCAAGGGCAGTCAGAGCTTCATCATCGCCGCGGCGGACACGGTCATGAACCGCCCGTCGTCCGCTCTGCTTGCCGAGGTCTTCCCGGACGTCCGGGTGGCCCGCGAGGTCGGTGAGTTCGGCACGCTGCTCGCGATCGACCGGGCCCGCGACGTACTCGGCTACCAGCCGCGGCACTCCTGGCGCGACCATGTTCCCGCGTCCTGACCAAGCGCCTGCCAGTGTCACCTAAGCAGCCCAGACCGTACCACCACGGTGATCTGAAGGCCGCGCTAGTCGACGGCGCTGTCGAGCTGATCGCCGAACGGGGCGCCCAGCGCTTCTCCATGGCCGAGCTGAGCCGACGGCTTGGGGTGACCGTGGGCGCGCCGTACCGGCATTTCGCCGACCGCGACGCGTTGCTCGCCGAGGTCGCCGTCCGCGCGCTCCGCATGTTCGGGCAAGCGCTGGCGGCTGAGGCGGCCGATACCGACCCGCCTGAGCGACGGCTGGCGGCCATGGCCAGCGCCTACGTGCGGTTCGCCGCGGAGCAACGCGAGCTGTTCAGCGTCGTGTTCGGCGTCGGGCTGGACAAGAAGAGCCGGCACCGGCGGTTGCGGCTGGCCTACGAGGAAGTCGAGGGGACGCTCGAGTCCTGTGCCGCCGCGCTGTGCCCCGAAGACCCGGACGCCGCCGAGCGTCTGACCGACGCGATCGAGGCCACCGCGCATGGCTTCGCTGCGCTGCTCATCGACCAGCCGCGGTCACCTGACCCGGCCGCCGTGGACCGGGCCGCCGCGCAGGCCGCCAGCGCGACGCTAGCCCTCATCCGAGGTCGCGGAGAACTGCAATAGCGCGACATCGAAAGTGCTGACGCGACGTAGATACCGCAGGCACCCCGTGGCACGTGCGCCGTTAGGCGCAGCCGGGGGGTTCCGGGGGGGTCGCCCCCCCCCGGGCGACTTAAGCGTCTCGGCGGACGAGCAGGTAGCCGCATACTCCCAGCAGGACCACGGTCCATAGGCAGAAGACGCCGAAACCCTGCCAGGGGGACAGCACGTCGGCCGGCTGCTGGGCTGTCTGCCCGATCAGCACACCGGCGGTGGTGGGCAGGTAGCCGTGCACGTGGTTGGCGATCGTGCCCGGGATCAGCCCGATCAGCGGCGGCACCACAAGGACAAGCGCGATCACGGTGGCGATGGCGCCCGCGGTGTGCCTGATCAGGCCCCCGATCGCCAGCGAGAACAGGCCGAGGACCGTGAGGTACAAGATGCCGCCGATGGTGGCGCGGGTGACGCCGGGCTGGGACAGCGTGATGGAGATATGGCTGCTCAGGATCGACGTGCTGATGAAGAACACGGCGAACACGGTGATCGCGCTCGCCACTAGGTCGAGCACGGCGAACACGACCGCCTTGGCGGCCAGCATGGGAATCCTGCGCGGCACCGCGAGCAGCGATGACCTGATCGCGCCCGTGGAGTACTCGCTGGTGATCACGATCACGCCGAGCACGCACAGGGCTAGCTGCCCGATGCCGAACCCGGCGCCGAAGATTAGTGCCGTCGGGTTCGTGTGCAGCGTGATCTGGTTGGGGTGCGGACCGGGCTTGTCCCAGTTGTTGGACACGACGGCCGCGACGAGCGTGCTGAACCCGATCGCGACGATCACGAACGCGAGCAGCGACCAGACAGTGGAGCGGACCGAGCGGATCTTGGTCCATTCGGAGCTCAGCAGCCCGCCCATCATGACGCCTTCGTTTCGCCGTACTCGACGCTGCCCGCGGTCAGTTCCATGAACGCCTCCTCGAGCGAGGGCAGCCTTGGGGTCAGCTCATGCAGCACCAGCGACGCGCCAGCGGCCAGCTCACCGATCCGCGGCGCGGGCAGGCCGGTCACGATCATGGCACCGTCCTCGTCCTGCTTCACCGCGCCGCCCTCGTCGATGACCAGTTCGCGCAGCCGGGCCTGGTCGGGCGTGCGGACCAGCACCGAGCGCTCCGAACTGCGTTCAATGAACTCCTCGGTCGACGATTCGGCGATCAGCGCGCCCTTGCCGATCACGACGAGATGGTCGGCGGTGACCGCCATCTCGCTCATCAGGTGGCTGGACACGAACACGGTGCGACCCTCGGCTGCCAGCGTCTTCATGAAGTTGCGCACCCACCGGATGCCTTCGGGGTCCAGGCCGTTGCCCGGCTCGTCGAGCAGCAGCACCCTCGGATCGCCGAGCATCGCCGCCGCGATCCCGAGGCGCTGGTTCATGCCGAGCGAGAAGCCGCCGGCCCGCTTACGGGCCACGTCCTTCAGACCGACGAGGTCGAGCACCTCGTCAACGCGCTTAGGCGGTATGCCCTGCGTCTGGGCGAGGTAGAGCAAGTGATTGCGCGCGCTGCGGCCAGGGTGCACGCTGCGCGCCTCGAGCAGCGCTCCGACCGTGTCGAGCGGCTTGCTCAGCTGGGCGTAGGCGAGCCCGCCGATCGTAGCGGTCCCGCTGTTCGGCCGGTCCAGCCCGCAGATGAGCCGCATCGTGGTGGACTTGCCGGCGCCGTTCGGCCCGAGAAATCCAGTCACCCGACCCGGCTCGACAGTGAAAGTCAGGTGATCGACGGCGACCTTGTCGCCATACCGCTTAGTCAGCTCGCGGGCCTCGATAAGCCCCGGTGCTTCGGCCACGGGCCATAGCATGCCCGCTCTCACGTACTAACGCAAACCCGATACGGCGGTGGCCGGATGGGGGGTGTGGGGTCCGGGGCGGGATGAGGTCCGGGACCTGGCCTGCGATGTGGCGGGCCGGGACCGGCGGCCGGGCGGGTCCGGGCCGACGAGGCAGATCTCGGACGGGGGCATCCCATCTTGACTTTGTGTTTCAAAGTAGGCTAGCTTTGCAGTGCAAAGTCAAGGAAAGGACGTGATGACGTCATGAAGACTCGGCGTATCACTTCGTTGGCCGCGCTGGTCATGCTCGCTGCTACGGCACTACTGACGGCAGGCTGCGCCGGCTCTGCCAACCCGCTCCAAGGGCGCCTGCTCTCGGTCGCGGACCTGCCGGCCGGCTGGTCGGCGGCGCCGGTGAACGCGGACAGTTCGCAGACGAGCGCGCCGTGCCTGTCGGGCCTGTCCGCACAGCCGAAGGGATCGGCGTTCGCGAGCGCGGCCTTCGTGCAGGGCACGTCGATCCCGAGTCTCGGGGAGGCGCTGAGCAGCGGCCAGGCCGCTCAGGATCGGTGGCAAAGCCTCAACCGTGAACTGGCGCGCTGCCAGACGGCCACTGTCACCGTCGCTGGCCACAAGGTCGAGGCGCAGATCCGGCCGCTGGCCTTCCCACGGGTGGCGAGCGGCTCCTCGGCCTACGCGTGGACGCTCACGGTCTCAGGGGTCCAGATCGGTGTCGACCTCGTCCTGTTCGAGGCCGGCTCCTACGCGGGCTATCTCAGCTACTCCGACCTGGGATCGCCGGCGACCGCGACCGTCGAGGCGTTCGCCGACGCGGCGGCCGCCAAGGCGGTGAAGGGATCGACGGCCCCCGTCTCGGGTGCGACCTCGGTCGCGTCCGCGCCGGTGCGGACCGCGCACACCACGCTGGGCAGCGTCGCCTACCGCGAAATCGGCAGCGGGCCGCCCCTGATCCTGATCATGGGCTACGGAGGCACCATGGAGGGCTGGGACCGGCGCTTGGTCGATGCGCTCGCCACGCAGCACCGGGTCGTGATCTTCGACAACGCCGGGATCGGCGGGACGCAGGCCCTGCCGGCGCCGCTGACCGTCGACGCGATGGCGAACCAGACCAGCGCGCTCATCACCGCGCTCGGCCTCGGCCGGCCTGACGTCCTGGGCTGGTCGATGGGCAGCATGATCGCCCAGGCCCTCGCGGTACTCCACCCGGACCAGGTGAACCGCCTCGTCTTGTGCGCCAGCTACCCGGGCGACGGGGCAGCGGCACGACCATCTCAGCAGGCGATCAACGCGCTCAACAGCGGCGACTCTCAGAAGGTGATGGCGGACCTGTTTCCCGCCGGTCAGACCGCCGCGGAAAACACTTACCTGGCGGCCACCTCCAGCTACCCGGCTGCTCCGTCAGCTCCAGCGGGCATCGTCACAGAGCAGGCCCAGGCGGTGATCGGCTGGTGGGCGGGACACGACCTCGCCGGGAAGCGGACCGGCGGCATCGACGTGCCGACGCTCATCGCGGACGGCACCGCCGACCAGCTTGACCCGGTCGCCAACAGCCACACCCTCGCCAGCCTGATCGCCGGCGCGAAGCTCGTGCTCTATCCTGACGCGGGGCACGCCTTCCTCTTCCAGGACGAGGCGGCCTTCGTCCCGGTGGTCGAGTCGTTCCTCGGGGTGTGAGCTGCCGCGTACACCGGCGCCGGCCTCGTCGACTCCTTCGCCGCGATCACGCGCAACCCGCTCGGCACCGAGGAGCGGGCTGGCGGGCAGAGCGGCTAGGGCGGCCAGATAGGCCCCGGTTCGTTCGGACGACTGATCGGAAGACACGGACGGCTCCACGATCATTTCCACCTCAGCCTTCCCCACAGCCTCAGCCGGATCAATTGTCTCTCCCATCCCGAGCCTCGCGAACGCGGCGGCGCCGAGCGCGGTCGCGTGCGGCGTGCGGCCGGCGTGCGCGCCGAAGCAAGCCGCGTCGCCGGCGCGCACCTGCCCGCCGCACAGCAGCAGCTCGACGCGTTCGCGGTCCTCCCGCGCGGAGATCTCCATGGCGACGGGCACCGAGTTGGTCAGCACGCGGCCCCGGAACGATTCCGGCAGCGCACGGGCGACCTCGAGCGCGGTCGTGCCGATGTCGATGACGATCGTGTCGTCGGGCTTGATGAGGGTGGCCGCGAGCTTGGCGATCGCGTGCTTGCCGTCCTGATGACGTGTGCTGCGCGCGGCGAACGTGCCTTCCGTGGACTGGACCGACAGCGCGCCGCCGTAGACGCGTTCGAGCAGCCCCGGTCCCGCAGGTCGCGCAGGTCGCGCCGGATCGTCTCCAGCGACACGCCGAACCGCAGCGCTAGTTCCTCGGCGGAGACGGCGCTGGCCTTCCGCACGTGGGCGAGAATGGCCTGACGGCGCTGAGTCGGCAGCACGGGCGCCTCGCGGGGTCTCGTGGGGTCTCGTGGGGTCTCGTGGGGTGATTCGCGCCTGATGACCGTTGTTGCCTGATCTTGAAATCGGTTTTGTGGGAGTGTCAATATATGGACGTCGATCTTTGCGACTTCGCCGGGCGACTGCGGGCGGTCTGCCTCGCGCTGCCCGAGGTGACCGAACGGGCGAGCCACGGGGCGCCGACGTTCTTCGTGCGGGACAAGAAGTCGTTCGTGACCCTGTGGGCATCCGGGCACCACGACAACGACTTCCCGCACCTGTGGTGCGCTGGCCTGCCCGGCGCGCAGGCCGAACTGGTGGCCGCCGCCCCCGCCCGGTTCTTCAGCCCGCCCTACGTGGGCGGCCGCGGCTGGATCGGCGTGCGACTCGACGGCGACGTCGACTGGGCGGAGATCGCCGAGCTATGCCATGACGCCTACCGCGCCGTCGCCCCCGCCCGCCTGATCGCCCTCCTCGACAGGGCTTAGGCTGGATGGCAGGGCCTAGGCTGGATGGCAGGGCCTAGGCTGGATAAAGCGGCGGATGGCCACGCTCCATCCCCGGTCGGTCGCATGGCCATCCGCGCCCGGTGGCGCCGCCAGCCACTAGCCAGCTCGCTAGCCGGCGAGCACCACCCAGAGAGCCTCGCGTTCTCCGCGCCCCCTCTGAGCGCGAGGCTCCGTCCCCGATTAGTGTTGTGCCGGAATCCGGCAATTCACGGAATATGGTCGAAACAATGCCAATATTCATTGGCAGGGTAACCGAAATCGGCCGTTCTGCACACGCTGAGCTTTTTCCGCGCCCACCCTTAGCATGAAATTGCGGGACCCTTAGGCAAGGGACGGGTTAGCCGAGTCGAGCAGCCGCCTGAGGTCGGCGGCGCTGCGGACGTTGAGCTTGTGATAGGCGGTCCGGCGCTGGGCTTCGACCGTCTTGCCTGAGATCCCCAGCTCGCGCGCGATCTGCGGGGTGGTCCGCCCTTTGCCGACCAGGATCGCGATCTGGCGCTCGCGCGGCGCCAGGCCCGCGAGCACGTCGTCGAGACGCATGTCCCACTCCGCCGCGAGCCCCTCGGCGAGCTGGGCGTACGCGATGGCGTCGATCGCCAGGAACCCCTGGTGCGCGGCACGCAGCGCGCGCTCCGCCAGGCGGCGGTCGTCCCGCGCCAGCAGGCACCGCGCGGCGGTCAGCTCGACGCGCGCGACTTCCAGGGGAAGTCCGATCTCAAGCGCCAGGCCGCGACCGCGTTCGCACTCCCGGGTCGCCCGCACATGGTCGCCGCGCGCGCTTGCGATCTCGGCGGCCACCCTGGAAGCCGCCATCCGCGCCGACTTGCGGCCGCGCGCCGCCGGGCCGGCGAGGAACTTCGCGAGCGATTCCGCTGCCTCGTCGACTCGCCCGAGCCTGACGAGCGCGTCCGCCCGGGCCGGGCCGAGTAGGTGCGTTCCCGGCTCACGCGAGTCGTACGCCGCCTCGATGCGCTCGGCGGCGGCCAGGAACCGCTCGGCGTCACCGCGCGCCTGGGCGATCGTGGCGGTGGCCCCTGCGGCGTAGGCGAGGAAGGCCGGCGCGGCGATCAGCTCCGCCATCGCCTCGGATTCCCTGGCGTGGTAGTTCGCCTGGTCCCATTCGGCCCGTGCGGCGTGCGGGAACACCGCGAGCGCGTGCAGCACGGGATAGTCCCAGTACCGGTCGTTGTCCCTGGCGTTGTCGACCGCCAGGTCCGCGAAGCGCACCGCCTCGCTCAGCCGGCCCCTGCGGTACTCGACCTCGGCCAGGAAGCCGACCGCCTGGCTGGTGCGCAGCGCCTCGCCCCTCGCGCACCTGCGGAACAGGTCGAGCAGGTCCCGCTCGGCGGCGGCGAGGTCGTCCGTCCATAGCCGGATGATGCCCCGCGCGGCCAGGCCCTCGAGCCCTGACGCCGAGTCTGGCTCGCCCGCGTCGGCGAGCAGCGCGACCGCTTTCGCGCCGTCGCCCGCCAGGGTCATGCCGAGCGTCCGCGCGACCCAGGCCAGTCCCCGGACCGCCGCGTCGTCCGAGCCGGCCGCGACCGCCGCCGTGCCGTACTCGAGCATCTGGGGGTAGGACAGCAGGACGACGCCGAGCACGCCAAGCTGCGCGGCGATCCGCGCGCGCAGGTCCGCGGGCGCCCCCGCGGGCGCCGGCTCGCCGCGCTCGAGGGCGCCGAGCGCGGCGCGCAGCAACGCCGTCGCCCTGTCCGTGTCGCCGGCCAGCAAGAGCTGGTAGCCAAGCACGTAGTCCCGCCACGGGCTGGACGGCGCGCGCTCCAGTTCGCCCTGGTAGTCCGCGACGGCGCTGTGCTTGCCCACGATCAGCAAGGCCTCCACCGCGCGCAGCAGCAGCTCAGTGCGCGCGGGTCCCGGCTGCGTGCAGTCCATGGCGCGCTGCAGGTAGTACGCGGTCCCGGCCAGGTCGCGGGCCCGCATCCGCCTGTCGGCGGCGCGCCGCAGGTCGGCGGCGAGGGCGTCGTCCACGCCGCCGATCGCGGCGATGCGGTGCCGAAGCGCCTCCTGGCCGTTGGCGAGCTCCGCGCAGCGCCGGTGCAGGCCCGCGCACCTGTTCTGGGGTTGCCCAGTAGATGGCCTCGCCCGTGACGCGCTGCGGGAACCGCAGTTCCCGCCCTGATCCCTGCGGCACCTCGAGGAGCGCGTGATCGAGGGCTTCCTGGATGTGCGGCCACGGCTGGGCGATCCCGCAGATGTCACGCAGCTTCGCCACGCTGAACCGGCGCTGGCGCAGGACGGCCGCGGCGGATAGCAGGTGCCTGGCCTGGGGCCCGCACGCGCCGAACCGGCGCATGATGCCCGAGGAGCGGTTGGCGGGCACCGGCAGGGGCGCCTCGCCGATGACGATGGGGTTCGAGGAAAGCAGCGGGAAAAGGTCGAGAAGGTAGTCAGGGTTGCCGCCTGTCGCCTCGTGCAGCCAGGCCGCGTCGCCGAGGGAAAGCCCCTGCAGCCCGTTGGCGAAGGCAAGCCACAGGGTGTCTTCCGGCGGCATTCCGTTCAGCGGCAGGCGGTCCGCCTGCCCGCTTTGCAGCATCTGCCGCCACGCCTTGGCGGGCCCGGGACTGGCCGAGGCGGGAAACGGCGACCGGTCGTGAGCCTGGTAGGCCAGCACGAGCAGGACCGGGTCGGCCAGCAGGCGCCGCCCCGCGTCCATGAGCGCGGCCAGCGACTGCTCGTCGGCCCATTGCGCGTCGTCGACGACGATGACAATGCCCGGACCGGAGTGCAGATATTCAGCGAGCGTCTCCCCGACAATGGTCGCGTCGGCCTGCGGGTTCAGCTCCATCGCCCGGTCCGCGGCGCTCACCTGTGGCAATTCAGCCAGGATTTTCTCGAAAACGCCCCAGGGAACTGGCGGACCCCCCTCAATTCCCCGCACTTTGATGACGGGCTCGTCGACCTCGGCGAGGAATGCCCGCACGAGAGCGGTCTTGCCGATGCCCGGCTCCCCCTCGATCGCGACAAGCCTGCCCGCACCGCCGCGAGCCGAATCCCACGCGGCACGCAAGACAGCTAGTTCCTGCTCGCGCCCCACGAATTCTTTTCTGCCGCTTGCATGATAGGCGCTGTGTGCCATTTACTCCCCAAGGCATGAACAGCTGCCGGCCCCGTATGAGATTCACCTTACTGGAGTAAATGCCGCGAAGGTAGCCTCGATTCCCTCTACAAGGGGTTTGCGCCTGGGAATGCATCAGGGTCCGCGGCTGGGATTGCACGTGCGACGACATCGCACAGGTCTTTGTCGCGCACGCAGTTACGGAAGGCGAAGCATTCCCCTAGCGCCGCGAGTTCCTCGTCTGAGGCGCTGGCGAAGCAGGCGGCGAATTCGTCGGCGAGCGGCTCGGCGAAGCAGATGCTCACAACGAGTTGCTCCACATACCGCCGGGCCCCGAACGGGTACGGGTCGAACCCGGGGAATTCGCGGGTGAACCGCGCCATTAGCGGGTCGAGCACGTCCCGCATGCCTTCGGTCGTCACGCCCCAGTGATCGGCGGCGAGACGGGCCTTCTTCGCGCGCGCGGCCGCTGTGCGGCGCATCCACCTGGACTCCGGCGAGACCGTGACCAGTCCCTGCACGCCGATGTCCTTGTACGTCCACAGCGACCAGCCAGCGCCCGCGGACGTGTAGGTCTCGATCTGGTCGGCGAGCAGGCGGCGCCGCTGCGCGTCGCGTTCGGGCCCGCCGCCGGCGCCGGCCCCGTACACGGGGCCGAACTCCCCCACCCAGACGGGCACCCCGAGGTCGCGCAGCGGCGCGGTCATCGACCAGAACTGCGCCGCGACCACGCTGGCGTCAAAGTCCCTGCCGCCGGTCGGCCCCGGGTACGGGCCGCCGTCCGCCGCGCCGGGCTCTGGGTAGTGGTGCACCGCGTACACCGCGTTCTCGAACGGCTCGCCACTGTCCGGGCCAGCGGCGCCCGGAAAGCCGGGCAAGCCGCCGAACTCCCGCGCGTAGCGATTCCCGTCCAGGAAGACCATGTGCCGCCCGTCGGCCGCCCTGATCGCGTCAACCGCGCGCCGGTAAAAGCCGGCGAGGCCGGCCGACGACTCGTCGGCGGGCTCGTTGAGCACGTTATACCCCGCCACTTCGGGCCGGCCCGCGTACCGGGACGCGATCGCCGACCATAGCCCGACCGCACGGTCCTGGAAGGACCGGTGCTGCCAGAACAGCGGCCGGTGGAACGGGTTGTCGCTGTGCCAGTGGTGGTTCTGGCCGCCGGGAGCGGCATGCAGGTCGATGACCGTATAGAGGCCCGCGGCCGCGCACGCGTCCACCGCCAGGTCCAGCCGGGCGAACCCCTCCGGTCTGATCTCCCCCGGCCGCGCGTCGTCTTCCCAGTGCCGGTAGTTCACCGGGATCCGCACGCAGTTCATGCCCAGCGACGCGATGAAGGCAGCGTCCGCGGGCCCGAAGAAGCTGTCGAGGAGGGAATCGAGCAGCAGCGCGGACCGCCGCTCGCCGAGCGCGCGGCGCAGTGCCTCCCGGTGCGCGGACTCCGTCGCCGGGTAGCCGGTGATGAAGTTCTCCATGGTGAGCCAGCCGCCGACCCCGACGCCGTGCAAGAACACGGGCGACCCGCTGTTGGTGACGACGTTGGCGCCCGACGTCCGCAGCCACTCCATCGGCCCAGCCCTCCAGTCGCGCGACAGTCTTTGAACGCGTTCAAAACTCTAGGTTGGCGCCCCGGCTCACGCCATGTCGTGGTGGGCGTGAGCGGCGTGTTCGGGCTCCGGCGATCCGCCCATCATGCGCAGCATGGACAGCCCGCCGGTGCGGAAGAACCGGACGCAGAGGGCCAGGCCCAGGACGCCGAAGACGATGTTCAGCCAGGTGGTGTAGTCCCAGGACACGCCCCCCGAGGGGATCTTCGCGGTGGCGGGGTCGGGTACCCAGCCAAGCCCGCCGAAGACCAGCTCGATCACGTATCCGGCGCATGCCATCGCCGCGTAGAACGTGCCGAGCACGAACCACGCCATCCGCGCGCCGTAGTACTTGCGGTAGATGCTGAGGATCGGCGCGATGATCAGGTCGGCGAACAGGAAGGCGATCACGCCGCCGAAGCTGATGCCGCCCTTCCAGAGCACCACGGCCAGCGGCACGTTGCCGATCGAGCAGACGAACGAGATGATCGCGACTACCGGCCCGATCAGCGGCCCCCAGATCTTGGCCGCGAGCGGATGCCCGGCGAAGAAGAACGAGCTCCAGAACGAGTCCGGCACCCACGCTGCGATGGCGCCCGCGATCAGCAACCCGCCTGCCAGGTCCCTGACGACCGCGGCCCACTCCATCACGAACACGTGCGAGACCGCGGTGTAGCCGTCGCGGGACGCCAGCCGACGGGCGAAGGAACCCGAGCCGCCGACGGCCATGTCCATGGCGGCGTGCCCCTCCATCGACCCGGCGAGCCCGCGGTCGGCCTGCTCGCGCGCCTCGTTCAGGAGTCGTTCCTTCAGGAACATCCGGAACAGCACCGCGATGACGACGATCATGACCGGGCCGCCGGCGAACTCGGCGACGGTGAACTGCCAGCCCATCAGCAGCGCGAGGATCACGCCGAGCTCGATCACCAGGTTTGTCGAGGCGATCTCGAACGCCATGGCGGCGGTGAAGTTCGCGCCCTTACGGAACAGCGACCTGGCAAGCGCGACCGCCGCGTAGGAGCACGACGAGGATGCCGCGCCCAGGCCGGCGGCGACCGCCAGCGTCTTCGGGCGGTCATCGCCGAGCAGCCGGACGATCACCGGCTTGCGCACCAGCGCCTGCACGACGGCGGACAAGGCGAATCCCAGGATGAGCGCCCAGGCGATCTGCCACGTCATCGCCCCGGTGATGGCCAGGGCGTGGGTTATCGCGTGCACTCGGGCGTTATACCCAGCCGTCTCACAAAGGTTGAAAGGCCGGGGTTATTGGGCTTCCACGAAAACGACCCCCTTTGACCCACGATCATGAAAGGCACCAGCTGCGCTCGCGGCCGCCCGGGCTCGAATATGCGGATGAATCAGGCTATCCCGGGCGGCATACCCCCCTGTCGTTGTGCGTCCGGAACCTCGATCCGGTGACGCCCGGGCTCAGAGTCCCGCGTTTCAATCCCCGTAGTGACCGGGGGTGAAGATCTCGCGGGCCTCGCGTAGCGCGTAGAAGACGATCACCAAGGCCGCGAGCGGGTCGGCCCACCAGATGCCGAATGCGGCGTTCAGCGACAGCCCGGCGAGGACGGCCACCGCGAGGATGCCGTCGACCAGGGTGACCCGTCCCTCGGTGATCAGCACCGGGTTGCCGAGCGCACGCCCGGTGCGGGCCTTGCCGGCCGCCAGCGCGAACATCGCCACGGCCGTGGCCGCGGTCCACCCGATCCCCAGCGGACTGTGCCCGGGACGGTACCCGGACGCCAGCACGATCGCCGACTGGACGAGCAGGTAGGCGGCGAGCGCGCAGAACGCGCCGCCGATCAGCCGCAGCGCCCGTCGCTGGCGTTCCTCGCCGCTGCCGGACAGTTCCCAGAGCACCACCGTGCTCGCCCCGATCTCGATGAGCGAGTCAAGTCCGAAACCGGCGAGGGCCACCGACCTGGCCGCCACGGCGGCGACGGCGAGCACGACGATGCCGGCTACGTTCCAGCCGAGCGTGATCCCTTCGAGCAGCCGGCCGCGGCGCAGCAGGGCGGCGCTACGGTTCGGCGCCGTGCCGTCGAGGTGAGTTTCCACCGGACCGGTCAATCCCTGGCTGTGGGCGCGTCAAGGCCCAGGCGGCGCCGTTCGATGGCCATGCACCGGTTCTGGACATAGTCCAGCCCGGCCGCCTCCGCGATCGCGCGGGCTTCGTCCGACGCGATGCCGAGTTGCAGCCAGAGCGCGGTGGCGCCCGCGGCGACTGCGTGCCGCGCGAAGTCGGGTGCCTGCTGCGACGGGCGGAACAGTTCGACCAGGCGCACGGGCTCGGGGACCTCCGTCAGCGTCCGGTAGGCCTTCTCGCCGAGGATCTGCCCGCCGCGAGGGTTGACCGGGATGATCCGCCAGCCGTGCCGCTGCAGTAGCGCGGGCACGCCATGGGCGGGCTTGGCTGGGTCGGCGCTCGCGCCGACCACTGTGATCGTGTCGTAGGTGGTGAGGATGCGTTCGACGACCTGGTCTATGTCGGGCACGCATCCAACGGTATGGCACCTAGGCAGCGCCTGGCGAAATGCCGGGCTCCGCTTCGACCATCGGCCACGGCTGCGTCGGGAGGCTCCGCCGGGCTAGGACGTCGTCGGCCTCCGGGACCATGGCTGGCTGCTCGACATCGAGACACGACCGATTCATCAGCTTCCTCACTTCAGTGGCGAGACTTCAGTTGCAGGGCCGGCCAGGGTTCGCCGGCGTCGGTGTCCAGCGTCGCCGCGTGCCCTGGGGGAACCGCGAGAGCTCTGGGGGACTCGCGGGAGGAAACGCGGGGGGAAAGCCCACCGCGGCTTGCCTGTGCGGATCAGCCGGCCGCGCTCATCGCCGAGGAGACGAGTTCCGCGTAACGGTCGGTCAGGCTGTCGGCCTGCTGGCGGTAGCGGACGGGCGGCAGGCTGGCCGCGGCCAGTGGCGGCAGGCGGAGGAACTCAAGGACGTCGTTCGCGACAGTGAGCCTGTCTCCTGCCAGGTCCTCGTAGAGGACCTGGCAGGGCTGGCCGCCCGTCGCCGCGAACCACTGCCGCCAGCCATCCTCGCAGCGCTGCGCGAACCCGACGAGCGCCAGGACCCGCTCCACGTCGAGCGCTGGCTGCTCAGCTTCCTGGTCTGGCCGCAAGCCCCACTGGTTCGTCACGTCGGCCCGCCACCACGAGATGGCCTGCCGCACTTTGTCCGCACGCCGCAGCCAGACGAACTGCGCGTTCGGGAACGTGGTCCGCATGAACTCCAGGCCGGGGTCTGTCCCGTCGGGTGAGCGGACCGCTGACCGAAGCCGGTCGAAGTCATTCCACATCATCTTCGAGCCGAGCACGCCGTTCGGCGTCGTGGCGCGTTCCCGCACCGCGCGGGCGTACGTGGTCAGGTCACCGGACGGCAGCCCCCACTCCCGCGTGCGAGCCTGCCGTTCCGCTCCGTCGAAGTAGTCAGATGGCCGGCCGGCGTAGCCGGTGTCAGAGAGCGTGTGCGCGAGGAGCCAGCTTCCTGTCCGCTGGACACAGCAGATCACGTAACTCCGCGCCGGCTCCACGAGCAGAGTCTGCCTCGCGCCAGCCCGTCGGCAAAGCGAATTTCGCGGCGGCCGCGCGGCGACGGGCACTCTGATACGGCCCACGTCGAACGCTGAGTGTTTGTACGCTTACCGCGTGGATGCGACCTTAGTGTGGGCCGGGGCGGGTTCGGGCGCCGCCGTCGTCGCGGTCGTGGTGGCAGTCGTCCTGCTCAGGGCACGCTCACGGTCCGCGCGCGAACGCGCGGCGCCGGCCGGCGCCGCGCCGGAGACGCCGCGGGCGGCCACGCTGCCGCCGACCGGGATGGCGGAATCCGGGATGGCCGAGTCCGCGACGGTGACGCTGGACGCCGCGGAGCCCGTGCCGGAAGCGGCCCTGACCGTGCCGGCCCGATCGGCTCTGCTCACCGCTCCAGTTGGATGGCTGCCCGAGCATGTGCGGGGGCGGGACGAACTGCTGGCGCGACTGGGAAAACTGCTGAACGCGCCCGCCGCGCCCGACGGGCACACGCAGGTGCTCGCGGGGGCCGGCGGGACCGGCACGAGCACCGTCGCGCTGTGGCTGGCGCGGGAGGCGGACCGACGCGGGAGGCGTGTGTGGTGGGTACCCGCGGCGGACGCGCGGACCCTGTCTACCGCCCTGCTCGAGGTCGCCGCCGAAGCCGGGGCCAGGCCCGGAGAGGTGGCGCAGGCGATCGCCGGGGAGCGCGATCCCGCGGACCTGCTGTGGCGATGCCTGGCGCAGTCGCCGCCCTGGCTGCTCGTCTTCGACGGAGCCGGCGACCCAGGCGTGCTGGCCGGCTGGCTGCGGCCGACAGCCGGCGGGCTGATCGTCGTCACCAGCCGCGACGACGACATGGCGGCCTGGGGCGAGCACGCGGACGTGCACGTTCTCGGCGCGCTTGACCCGGCGGACGGCGCGAGCGTCCTGCGCGACCGCGCGCCCGGGGCCGGGTCGGCCCGGCAGGCCGCGGCGCTCGCCGAGCGGCTCGGCGGGCTGCCGCTCGCGCTGCACCTTGCGGGGTCGCAGCTGGCGTCCGGCGCGGCGCGGCGGACCTTCGGCCGGTACGCGAAAGCGCTGACCGAGCACGCTGAGCACGATGATGGGCGCGCCGAACCGGACATCGCGGCTGTCGCGGTCGGGCTCAGTCTCGACGCCCTCGCCGCGAGCGGGCGTCCGCAGGCGAGGGCGCTGCTGCGCGTGCTGTCTTGCCTGGCTCCCACGGTGGAGGTGCCCGCGGGGATGCTTGAGCCGTCAGCGCTCACGCGTGCGTGCGACGGCGGCGCGGCGCCCGTGCCGGGCGGGAGCGTGGCGGATGCGGTCGTGACGGACGAGTCCGCGGCTGAAGTCCTCGCGGCGCTATCCCGCGCCGGGCTGGTCGTGGTCACGCGCGACCACCACGAGGCGACCGCTGGCCCGGCCGTTCATGCGCTGGTCAGCCAGAGCTGTCGTGCCCGCATGAGCGAGGAGGATCTCGCACGGGCGGCCGGCGGCGCGGTCGCCATGCTCAGCGCGGCGGCGGGCCGGCTGAATCCAGCCGAGCGCGCGGACTGGACCCAGTGGCTGCGGGTGACGCCGCACCTGAACGCCGTGTACGAGCACCTCGGCGGGCACGTCGCTGACGCCGACCTGGCCGCGCTCAGCGACGTCGCGGCCGTGACGGCGCTGGCCTTCCTGTCCGTGGGCTACACCGCCGCCGCGGCCGCCTTGGCCGCCGCGGCCCTAGGGCACGCCGAGCGCCTTGGCCCGGACCACGAGGCCGTGCTCGCCGTGCGCTGCGCCGTCGCGCGCACGCTCGCCCACCAGGGCCGCGCAGCTGAGGCCGAGCTTGAGTTCCGTGACGTGCTCGCCGCGCGGGCGCGCGTGCTCGGACCCGATCATCGCGCCACCCTGGCCACCCGGTGCCAGATCGCGGCCGCGCTGGCCGGTCAGGGGCGTTTCGGCGCGGCGGAGCGGGAGTTGCGCGACGCGGCGAGCACGCAGGTCCGCGTCCTTGGCGCCGAGCACGCGGACACGCTGGCGACGCGGTTCGAGATCGGCAGGACGCTCGCCCAGCGCGGCGAGTACCAGCGGGCGGAGGCGGAATTCCGCGACCTGCTCCGCGTGCGGGCGCGCGCGGGAGGGCGCGATCCGCGCCACCCGGACACGCTCGCGGTCCGCTACCAGCTCGCCCGGCTGCTCGTGCAGCGCGGGGACTACGAGCAGGCGGAACGGGAACTGCGCGAGCTGCTCGCCGATTCGGGGACGCTCGGCGCCGACCATCCGAGCATGCTGACCACGCGGCAGGACTTCGCCTTGCTGCTCGCCGAGCGCGGCCAGTACGACCAGGCCGCGCGGGAACTGCGTGACCTGCTCACGGCTCGGGTCCGGGTCCTCGGACCCGAGCACCGGCAGACGCGCCTGACCCAGCGGTGGCTGAGCTATGTGGCGGCCAGAGACGCCACGGTTCGTTCGGAATAATGGGTGTGGCTCTAAGCCTTTTCAGCCGTCTCCGCCTGGCCGGCGGCGGCGCTCAGGTCGCTCGCGCCGTCGCCCAGGTACGCGGCGATGACGCGCGGGTCCTGCCTGACGACCTCGGGCGTGCCCTCGGCGATGACCTTGCCGAACTCGAGGACGACCACGCGGTCGCAGATGCCGAGGACCAGGCCCATGTCGTGCTCGATGAGCAGCATCGACTGGCCGTCGTCCGCCAGGCGCCGCAGCCGGGCACCGAGTTCCTCGCTCTCGGCGGTGTCAAGCCCCGCCGCCGGCTCGTCCAGGCACAGCAGCGTCGGCTTGGCGGCGAGCGCGCGGGCGACGCCGACGAGCTTGCGCTGGCCGGTGGACAGCCCCGCGGGCATCGCCTCGGCCGCCCAGTCCATGCCGACCAGGGCGAGCACGTCCTGGGCGGACCCTTCCCGTGAGGCGACGGTCAGGTTCTCCTCGACGTCCAGGTCGTCGAACAGCTCCGTGCTCTGCCAGGTCCTGGCCAGCCCGCGGCGGGCGCGCTCGTGCGCCGGCAGCCCGCTGAGCGCGGCCCCGGACAGCTCGACCTGGCCTGTGTACCGCACGAAGCCCGAGATGGCGTCGATGAGGGTGGTCTTGCCAGCGCCGTTCGGGCCGATGAGACCAAGCAACTCACCCTCCTTGACCTCGAGCGACACCTCGCTAAGCGCGTGCACGCCGCCGAAGTTGACCGACACGCCGCTCACCGTGAGGGCGGCCGGGCGGCCGGACAAGTCGGGGCGCTCGGTGCGCGGGACGAGCCGCTCGCGGACCGCGCCGCCGGCCTCGGGCGCGTGCACCTGCGGCCGCTTGTGCGTGCGCCGGTAGAAGTCGCCGGCCACGCCTTCGGGGTTCTGCAGCAGGGTG
>Ga0335073_10004214_pt1 | contig 20128 bp, 21 predicted proteins | sample Lox_Sample_22_FD_207093 | JGI IMG/M metagenome (GOLD analysis project Ga0335073, IMG submission 207093) | Soil microbial communities from Loxahatchee National Wildlife Refuge, Florida, United States - Lox_Sample_2.2 | ecosystem: Environmental > Terrestrial > Soil > Wetlands | place: USA...
TCGTGATGCCATGCAACACCGATTTCTAGGCGAATCGATGACCGCCGCAGGAACCTAACTCAGAGGCTGGAGCCTTGGATGACCCGCCACGGGGCGTGCCTGCTCTGGGACGCCGCCGTCCTCAGCGCCGGAATCCACGGGCCTACCGAAGCCCCCTCCGGACACCACGAGCTCAGGCTCCCCCAAGCAATCGGGGGCACCGATTTGATGAGCACGGACGGCCTGCACCCAGGACGCCGCGGTTGCCCAACCACAGCGCGGACAGCTATATAGCGGCACGGCGCGCGAAGGATTCCCACATCGGGGGCGCGCCAAACAGGATCTTGGTGAAACGCCGCCGGATCAGGAGACTGCCGCGGCGTGGGGCGCGGCCGGAGGCTCGAGCGCGGCGACGACCGCGGCGCGACCGATGACCACGGCGGCGAGGTCGTCGGGGCAGTCGTCGGAGTCCGCCTGGATCTGCTCGACGAGCGCGTGCGCGTCCAGCCCCTCATCGACAAGCGCCTTTAGGTGGCTCCGCCCGAGGTGCTCGCCCTGCCGGCGAGCCTCGACGAGGCCGTCGGTGAACAGGCAGACGCGGTCGCCAGGCGCCAGCGTGCGGGCGAACTGCGGCCAGTGTTCTCCCATGCCGAAGCCCAGCGGGGTCGCCGCCTGCTCCTCGCGGTCGGGCTGCCCGGCGATCATCGGGGGCTCGTGACCGGCCTTGGCCCAAGTGAGCTCCCCCGTCGCATGCTCGTACCAGCAGATGATCACCGTCGCAAAGCCGTCGCCGAGTTCGCCGGTGAGATACCGGTCGGCCCGAGCGAGCACTTCGGGTAGGGGATGGCCTTCGCCCATCAAGGCCCGGAGCGTGTAACGGACGAGCGCCGCGTGGATCAGGGATTCGCGACCGTGGCCCGATACGTCGCCGATGATGATGCCGGTCCGGTCGGGACCAACCGTGAACACATCGAAGAAATCGCCACCGGCGGCAAGGCCCTGTGCCGGCCGGTAGGCGACGGACACATCGAGCTCGCCGAGGCTCTCGGGCACCGCGGGCAACAGCGCGGCCTGGAGCACGGTTACGTCCGAGGCCAGCGCGGCTCGCTGGTCCGCAAGCGACTTCGCGCGGCGGCGTTGCAGGTAGGCGTTGAGGGTCATGGCCGCAGCGATGACCCCGAACGCGAGCAGCGCGTACAGGAACGCCGCCGGCAGCACCTTGACGACCGCGGCGAACGACCCGTTCGATCCGTGATGGACGGCGGCGGCCGGGGACCCCTGCGCGAGTGGCCCAGGCTGCGTCGTTGACCCGGACCCGGCGGTGGCGGCGGTCGCCTGGGTGGTCGACGCTGTGCTCGCGCTGGACGCGCGCCGAGCCGCGCCGGTTGCCGACCCGGCGCCTGATTGGTGCGAGGCGCCGGCGCGACCAACAGTGGGCCGGACCCGGCCCGACGATGACGGCGCTCCTGAGGCCGATCCGGCGGACACCGACGGAGTCCCCGACTGTGAGGCCGCGTTCGCGGCTGGCGTGGACGACGCGGCCGGCGTGGAGCCGGACGACGTTCCCGAGTGAAGCCCGAGCGATGGCGTCTTGACGGGCGGCGTGCTAACCGGCGCCGTCGTCGTCGGCGGCGTGCTGACCGGGGGTGTGGTTACCGAAGGGGTCGTCAGGCTGGGTGTGCTGACCGCCGGCGTGGTGAGCGGGCCAACGGTCACCGGCGGGACGGTCGCCGTGGGGGCGGTGATGGATGGGGCTGTGATCGCTGGGGCGGTGACCGCTGGCGCCGAGACGGTTGGAGCCGTCACAGTGGGCACGCCCAGGGCACCGGCATCCGCAGCTCCGGTCGCCGAGGCGACGAGCGCCACGCATGTCGCGACGACAGCAATCAGCGGACGGCTCATCGACCTGCCGAGTGGTCGCCGCACGACCTATCAACGAAGGAGCGCCTCGACATTGCACACCGAGTGGGCAGCGGGAAACCTGGGCCGTCGAGGGTACACCACGGGCGCACCCAATCAGCCGGTTGCGCCCAGGTGATCAGACCGTCACCGACATCGCGTGCCCGTCGAACACCACCGTGCGGTCGCGGCCCCCGCGCTTGGCGGCATAGAGGGCGCAGTCGACGCGCTCGAGCATCGTCTCGACCTCGAGCGGCACGGCGGTGGTCGTGATCCCCGCACTCACCCGCACGTGCGGCAGGCTCGGGCAGTCGGTCGTCGCGAGGGAGTACCGGACGCGCTCGACGAATGCCTCGGCGCCGATCTGGTCGCTTCCGGGCATGAGCACGGCGAACTCCTCCCCTCCGAGCCGGGCGGCGACGTCGATCCCTCTGGACTCGCTGCTCAGGACGCGGGCGAGGTGCACCAGGACCCGGTCGCCGACGACGTGACCGTGTTCGTCGTTGATCTGCTTGAAGTGGTCGATGTCGAACGTGGCCAGCGCAATCGGCCGATCGTCACGCCCGGCGTGGCCGAGCTCGCGCGAGGCATGCTCGTCGAACCCCCGCCGGTTCAGGAGGCCGGTCAGCGGGTCGGTCCGCGCCTCGCCGCGCAGCCGCTCGCGCAGCATCTCGCTTCGGCACTCCAGGACGCGGGCGACCACGGCGATCGCGGTGATCGAGACCATCACATCGACCCAGCGGCCGGGGTAGGCACTGCCCGCGGGAAGCGCGAGCAACGCGGCGGCCTCACCCGCACCAACAAGGCCGACTATCGCGATCGCGCCGTTCCGCCCGAAGAACACCGTGGTCCAGAGGACGGGCAGCGAATACAGCACCGCCCCATCGCCGGGACCCGGCGACGTCGCGAGGGCGTAGGCAATCAGCGCCACGCCGATCGGGCCGAGTAGCGCCAACCCCCACCGCGGCAACCGCGGGCCGACCGCCAGCAAGGCGACGAACATCACGAGGACGACGATCACGGGGAGAATCGCGAACTTGGGATCCCCCGGGAGGAAGCCCTCGATCGATCCATCGAGCGCCGCGGCGCCGTACATCGCCGACGCCGTGTACGCCATCACCTTGCGGTTGGAGCGGATGTCATCTAAAGATGAGACCACCGCCGAGATATCGACGCGGTGCGCCGGATTCCGAAGTCTCGGGTCGGCGCGTCGGCGGACGTTCAGCCTAGGCCGATCGGGTTAGGCGGAATCGCCCGAGCTGGCGGGCTCTAGCGAGCTCGAGAGGCCGTCCAGCATGCCCGTGAGCGCCTGGACGATCCCGGTGGCGGTGGCGAGCTCCTTGTCGCTGTAGCCCGAGAGGTGCTCGGCCCATAGCCGCTGCCAATCCGCCAGCTTGCGCTCGAGCAGCTGCCAGCCGTCCGGGGTTAGCGCGACGTTGCAGACGCGCCGGTCCTCGGTGCTCCGCCGACGCTCGACGATGTTCGCGCTCTCGAGTTGATCGAGGATGGTAGTTATGGTCGCGGGCGTCAGATCGGCGCTCTTGGCCAGTTGGCCGGCGGTCATCTCGTTGCCGCGCCCGAGCGCCGCAATCGTCCGCACCTGTGCGAAGGTCAGCTCGCCCGGTCGGCTGTGATCGCGTCCGCGGAGCCGGCGGTCAGCCGCCAGGAGCTGATTGACCGCAGCACGGAGATCGTCGAGCTTGCTCGCCGGCTTGACTTCGGGCTTCGCGGTAGCTGTAGCGGTCTTCGGGCTCACGCTGCCTCCAGGAGAGGCTCCTCCAGCGGGACCGGAACGGGAGCCTCGGCCGTGGTCGACTTGGCCCGCCGCTCGATCTGCGCCAACACTAGCGTCGGGATCAGCGCGAGCAGCGTGACGCCCATCACCCACCAGTAGGTGTGCCCGAACCCGGCGGCCGCGGCGGCGGCGGTGTGAGCGCCCTGGGTCTGACCCTGGAGGACGACCGCGATGATCGCGGTGCCGAGCGACCCGCCGACGCGCTGAAGCACGGTCAGCTGGGGGCTGGCGTCGTTGACCTGCTCGCGCGAGAGCACGGAGAAGGCGGCAGTCATGGCGGGCATGATCGAGAGGCCGACGCCGACGCCGCGGATCAGCATCGCGAACCCGATCGTCGCGTAAGAGGTGGTCGCGGTCACGAGCACGAACGGAATCGTGGCCAGCGCAAGGATCACGGCGCCCATCAGCGAGGTGCGGCCGGCGCCGAAGCGCTCGGTGAAGCGCCCGGAGAGGAACATGCCGAGGCCACCGCCGATGCCCTGCGGGATCAGCAGCAGGCCCGTCTGAATCGCATCCTCGCCGCGGATCGTCTGGAAGTAGAGCGGCATCAGGATCATCGCGCCGAACAGCGCGGCACCCAGACAGAAGGTCACGACGGAGGCGGCCCGGAAGGCTGGGTTGGCGAACAGCTTGAGGTCGAGAAGGGGGCGCTCGATGCGCCGGGAGCGGGCGACGAACAGCCCGAGCAGGGCGAGCCCGGTAACCGCGGGGACCAGCACCGACGGAGAGGTCAGGGTGCCGGCAGTCTCGCTCTCGGAGAGACCGTACGTGATGCCGACGACGCCGGCGGCCGCGAGGGCGAGCCCGATGAAGTCGAGCCGGCCGGCCTGGTCGGTGCCTGCCTCGTCGTGGGGCAGGAGCCGCCACGCCATGGTCAGGGCGAGGATGCCGACGGGGACGTTGATCATGAAGATCCATTCCCACCCGACCGACTGCAGGAGCAGCCCGCCGAGGGTGGGGCCAAACACTGGCGCGAGCACGATCGGCACGCCGATCAGGCTCATCACCTTGGGAAGATTGCGGGGGCCGGCCGCCTTGACCAGGATCATCTGGCCGATCGGGGTGAGCATGCCGCCGCCGACGCCCTGGAGGACGCGGAAGGCGATCAGCTCGCCGCTGTTGGCGGCGAGCGCACACAGAGCGGAGCCGAGCGTGAAGACCACGAGCGCGATCAGATACAGGCGCCGGGCGCTGTAGCGCCGGACGGCCCAGCCGGTGACCGGGATCACGGCCGCGAGCGAGAGCAGGTAGCCGGTGATCACCCACTGGATGCCGCCGAGGGAGGCGTGCAGGTCGATCGAAAGATCGTGGAGCGCGACGTTGACGATCGTCGTGTCGAGCACGGACATGATCGCGCCGAGGATCACCACGATCGCGACGCGCATCACATGGGGCTCGATCCGAGGCGCCGAATCAGCCGCGCTGAGGCTTACAACTGAGGAGGGAGATGAGGAAGAGTTCGAATTCATTTGGTAACGAAAGTTTAGCAGAAAAATATTTTGGTGTCTAACTAATTTATCGGCTGGGTGGGTCGCCGACTTGAGTCCGGGGTCGTGCCGGGGCTACTGTGTCCGGGAATTCGGTTACCGGGGAACGAGAAAAGGAGGCGGGATGGCCGAATGCGCCCACGTCGACCAGATCAAGGTCGACGTACCTGAGAACGTGGAGGGCTGCGAGGAGTGCCTGGCGACCGGCGGGACTTGGGTCGAGCTACGGGCGTGCCGGGAATGCGGGCACGTCGGATGTTGCGACTCGTCGCCCGGTACCCACGCCACGAAGCACTACCAGGAGACCGGGCACCCGGTCATGAGCTCGGCGATGCCGGGGGCGACGTGGTCGTGGTGCTACGTCGACGAGGTGTCGTTCTAGCCGGACGAGGTCGTCCGGCCGGCGCCTAGCGCCAGACGGCCCCGGCACACGGCGGACACCGACCTGCAAAGCACGCCACTCGAGCGGTTCGCGACGAACCGTGCCGGACGACGCATGCCCCCACATGCGTAGCACGACAAGGTCAGCCCTGACGAGCGTCGAATGTCGTGCTGCGCAGGTCAGGCCGGTCGCGTCCGGTCGCGCGCGCGCCGGCAAGCCAGCCCCACCCTCCGCCAAGCCAGCCCTACCCTCCGCCAAACCGGCGCCATGCCCACCAAGCCGGCGCCACCTCCGCCAAGCCGGCCCCGCCTCCGCCCACTTGTGAAGCTCCGGTAAACGTGTGTTGCCCGGGGGCAATGTGGGCAGCCCAAGAACGAGGGACCGAGTTGTACCGAGAGGAGGGCGATGCCATGTCGACGATCTTCGACAGGGATGGCAATACGACGCTGTCCCATGAAGACTTGGAGCAACTGGACGAGCACGACGATCCGCGGGATCGACGGCGGATTCTGTTCACGGCCGGGATGGGCTTCTTCACCGACGCCTACGACCTGTTCATCATCGGTCTCGTCGTCACGATCCTCCAGAAGGAATGGGGGGTCGGCGGCCTGAACAAACTGCTACTGAGCTCGGGCGCGCTGCTGACCGCGGCTGTCGGCGCCTGCGTCTTCGGGCGTCTCGCCGACAAGCTCGGGCGGCGCAGTGTCTACGGCTGGGAGATGTTGGTGCTGGCCGCCGGCGCGATCGCTTCGGCGCTGTCACCGAGCGTGTGGTGGCTGATCGGCTTTCGGGCGATCCTGGGCTTCGGAGTCGGCGGCGACTATCCGGTCAGCTCGACGATCATGAGCGAGTACGCCGGTCGGCGGAACCGCGGCCGAATGGTCGCGCTTGTGTTCTCATCGCAGGGCATCGGACTTGTCGTCGGACCCTTGCTGGCGGTCATTCTGCTCGCGGCCGGCATCTCGCCGAGCGTGACATGGCGCCTTCTGCTCGCCGCCGGCGCGATCCCCGCGCTGTCGGTGTTCTACCTGCGCCGCCGGGTGGCCGAGACGCCGCGCTTCAGGCTGCTTGTCCAGCACCGCGAGGAGGCCGAGGGGACCGCCGGCGCCCAGCCGCTGCGTGAGTCCGTGCTCTTCACGAGCCGCAAGCTCCGCCGCTGGCTGTTTGCGATCAGCGCGACCTGGTTCCTGTTCGACTTCGCCTACTACGGCGACACGATTGGCTCGAGCCAGATCGTGAAGAAGGTCGTCTCGCACGCGAGCGTGTTGCAGACCAGCGCGATCAACCTCGCGATCTTTGCGATCTTCTCGCTGCCGGCGTTCTACCTGGCGGCGTTCACGATCGACCGGATCGGGCGAAAGACCATGCAGATGATCGGGTTCCTCGGGATCACGGCCGGATTCGCCATCCTGGCCACGGTCCCCACGGCGAGGACCGAGACCGTGCTGTTCATCATCGTGTTCGGCGCGACGTACTTCTTCTCGCAGTTCGGCCCGAACACGACGACGTTCGTGTTCCCGTCGGAGATCTTCCCCGTGTCCGTTCGGACGACGGGCGACGGAATCGCGGCGGGGATCGCGAAGTTGGGTGCGTTCGCCGGCGCCGCCGTGTTGCCCGCGCTCCTCTCGAGCCTGGGCCTGGCCACCATGGTCATCATCCCCGCCGGCGTCGCGGCGCTCGGCGCGATGGTCACGCTGCTCCTGCCCGAGCCGAAGGGCCAGAGCCTCGAGTCGCTCACCGACGACCCGATCCTTCAACCCCGGCGCGGGGCGTCGTTCGGGCCCCGGCCCCAGGAGGAGCCCGCGCTCAGCCCGTGACCTGAAGCAGCTTCCGAGGCGCTCAAACCGGACTGGAGGCGCGGGGCGGCAACGCCCGCAGCGCCTCCAGTTCAAATCGAAGCTGCTGCACGAGTGGGTGGCTCGCGGTTTCCTCTTCGAGCATCGCGAGGCTCTCGACGTAGTGCTCCAGGCGGCGTCGGACGTCCTCGTCTTGACCGCCCAGGAGGTCCGGATCGCGGCCCGCCTGGGCGCGGAGCTCGCGGACCTTGGCGACCTTGTCGGCGGCGTAGATCGCGGTCGCCTCCTCGCCGAAGGCCGCGATCTGCCGGCGCAGCGCCGCCTTGCGCTCCTGGTAGGCATCGATTCGCGGATCCTCGGTCATGGCCGCCACGAGCGCCGCGACGCGTCCCCCGAAGCGCTGCTCGATCGCACCGATCTCGACCGGAGTGTCCTCGACCGTGTCGTGGAGGATGCCGGCGGCCACCGCCGCCTCGGAGTGCCCCGTTATCTGCAGGAGGGCCGCGACCTCGAGCGGGTGAAGGATGAACGGCGCCTCGTCCGAGGAGCGCCGCTGGCCGCGATGCAGCTCGTCGGCGAAGGCCAGCGCATCCCGGGCCAGCGGAAGGCCGACCACGAACGACGGTACAAACGGTTGCTCCGGCATCGGAGCGCACATGATCGGAGGCGCGACTGGCGGGACTTGTTATCAGGGCGTGATGTTCAGCCGGTCGGCGTACCAGCGATCGAACGCGATCAGGTTGTACTCCTGCCGCGCCGAGTACGGCCCGGGCGTGAAGGCTGGATTGCGGATCCCCGCGTGGTTGCGCTCGCACAGCGACCAGTCCTGCTCGCTGGTGAGCCGCCAGAACGGGAGCAGGCGGCTCGGCAGGTAGTCGCGACCCTGGACGGCATCGGCGGCGACGAGCCACTGCACCCGGATCAGCGTGCGCTCCGGGCCCGCCGGCGCGAGCCGCGTGACGACAGCGTGGTCGGCGCTGGCGTGGAGCCAGAAGCTCGGGACGCCCCTGATCCTCAGGGTCCCGACGTCGTAGTCCGGATAGTCGCCCATCAGTGGCGCGACCGGCGCACCGTCGAGCGATTCGGTGACGAACCCTGGGGCGAGTGGGGTGCGGTTGGCCGACCACCATCGATCGCCATCCGGAAAGCGGTACAGGCCGGGCTCGTCGTGCCGCTCGAGCGTGAGCAGCTCGCGCCCGGCGGGGACGGCCGCGAGCACCCGGGCGTGGTCCTCGCCGCGCGCCCGCGCGATCCGTCGGACGGGCAGCCCCTCGGGGGCGGCGTCGAAGTTGGCCTTCACATATTCGGGATGGCCGGCGTGGCAGTGCCAGCACTCGCGGTTGTTGTGCCACACGAGCTTCCAGTTGGCCTCGACGTCGTAGTCGATCTGGTGGGCGACCTTGGCTCGGTCGAGGCCCTGCAAGGCGAGCGCGCGGCCGATGTCGCCGGCGGCCGCGTCGAGTGGCTCGGGGTCGTCGCCGAGCCATGCGAACACGAGCCCCGCCACCTCGCGCACGTGAGCCCGATGCAGGCCGTAGCCGTCGAAGTCGACCTCCTCATCGGGGTCGCCGCACGTGAGCAGCCGCCCGTCGAGGGCGTAGGTCCACTGGTGATACGGGCACACCCAGCGCCTGACCTTGCCGGCGCTCGCCGAGCAGATCGCCATGCCACGGTGGCGGCAGGTGTTGTGGAGCGCGTTCAGCGCGCCCGTCTCGTCTCGCACGAACACCACCGAGTGATCGCCGAGGTCGAAGCGGAAGAAGTCGCCGGGCCCGGGCGCCTGGGCGCTGCACCCCGCCAGCAGCCAGCTTCGGCGCCAGATCGTCTCGAGCTCGTACTCGTAGATCGACGGGTCGAGGTGAAAGGCGCGCGGGAGCGCATGACCCGGACGCCGTTCGCGCAGTGCCGCCCCCAGGCTGGACGGCGCGATCATCGCGGGCCGGGAGTCAGACGCGCGGCGACGACGTCGCGGAGATCCGCGCGGTAGGCGTCCAGATCGGGTACGACGGCGCCCGGCACCTTGCCGCGGTCGTCGATCTGGCGGAGGGCCACGGCCAACCCCCAATCGGGCGACGCGCGAAACGACTCCACCTCGTCCGCGTTCATCGGTCCGCCCTGCGCCATCAACGTGCGCTCGGAGACCTCGGTGAGCTGGCCCCGATACCACTCGTCGGTGGCGACGAGGTATCGCTTGGCGGGCACGTGCTGCTCGGCTAGCCACGCGATCCTGGCGCCGACCCGCGGCTCGAGCCAGCGCGCGCCGCTCTCGCCGTGGTGCTCGTCTGGACTGTCGTACGCGATCCCCGCGACCGCGGGCGCTCGAGCGATGTCGTGCAACAGGCAGGCGATCACGAACTCGCGCTCGCCACCGCTGCCTCGGGCCAGCGCCGCGCACTGGAGCGCGTGCTCGAGCTGGTCCACGGGCTCGCCGTCGTAGGGGAGTCCCGCCATCGAGTTACACGCCGCGACGATCTCCTCGACCGTCTCCTCGACTTGCCGACTCATTCAGATCACCCCCAGGGAAGCGTGTAGAGCTTGGTGTACGTCATCGCCCGGATCGTCTCGCGTACCCCTTCCTTGACTCCCAGGCCGCTGTCGCCGATTCCGCCGAACGGCGTGAGCTCGGTGCGCCAGCCCGGGACCTCGTTGATGTTCACGGTTCCGGCGCGAAGCTCGCGCACGCATCGCGAGATCGCGCGCCAGTCGAACGTGCACACCGAGCTCGACAGGGCGTACGGAGTGGCGTTGGCGGTGGCGATCGCCTCATCGAGGTCGCGAACCCGGATGATCGGGGCGACCGGTCCGAACGTCTCCAGCGCGACCAGCTCGACCGACGGCGAGACATGATCGAGGACCGCAGGCACGAGTAGTGCGCCGTCGCGCTCGCCGCCGCACAGAAGCGACGCACCGTCATCGACCGCTGCCTCGATCCTGGCCGAGATCACGCGTGCGGCCGCCTCATCGATCACGGTGCCGACGTCGGTTTCCTCGTCGAGCGGGTCGCCGCACCGGAGCCGCCGTGTCCGCGCGACGATGCGCTCCGCGAGCTCATCGGCGACCTCGGCGACCGCGATGATCCGCTTGACGGCGGTGCACCGCTGCCCCGAGTTCCGGAACGCACCCTCGACCGCGAGCCGCGCGGCTTCATCCAGATCGGCGTCCGCGAGGACCAGCATCGGATCATTGCCGCCGAGCTCGAGCACGGCCCGCCGGTAGCCGAGGCGATCGGCGATCGACTTGCCGACCGCGACACCGCCGGTGAACGCGATCACCTCGACGGCATCGTGCTCGAGAAACGCATCGAGTACAGGAGCCGGCTCGCCGCACACGACCTGCGCCGCCTCCGCCGGCAACCCCTCGTCGACGAGAATCTCGGACAGCCGCAAAGCGCTCAGCGGGGTGCGCTCGGAGGGCTTGAGCACGATCGGCGCGCCGGTGGCGATCGCGGGCGCGAGCTTGTGGGCGACCTGGTTCAGCGGGTGGTTGAACGGCGTGATCGCGCCGACCAGGCGCACCGGGAAGCGGATCGTGTGGGCGCGGCGCGCTCGACCGTTCGGCGAGACATCTCCCGGGAAGGCCTCGCCGTCGTCGTGCAGCGCCTCGATCGCGGCGAACCGGAACACGTCGATCGCTCGTGCCACCTCGTGCCTCGTGTCCTTCAGGCACAGGCCGGACTCGCGCGAGATCAGCACCGACAGTTCGTCGGCGAGCGCGCCCAGCCGAACGGCGACGGCGAACAGCAGTTGCGAGCGCTCGTGGCGCGAGAGGTCGTTCTCGTACGCGGCGCCGAGGTCGAGGACCTCTTCGACCTCGGCTGCGCTCACCACCGGCGCGGCGCCGACAAGTTCGCCGCTGTACGGCGAATGGACCGCGATCGCCGACGCCGCTCTCATGCCAGGCGGTTGAGCAGCAGGTCGTGGAGGTCGCGGTTGTACAGCTCGCGTCCCGCCAGTCCGTCCGGCTCAAGCGGCTGGCAGACGATGATCGGCACGTCTCGCTCGTGTAGCCCGCCGTGCGAGCGCAACCTGCCGTTCAATGAACCCAGGTCGTGAGCCGCGCGCGATTTGCCGAGGACAGTCCGGGCGTCGGCTAACACCACCAGGTCGCCGATCCGATCGGCGGGGAGCTCGAACGCGTCGGCCGCGGCGAAGCGATCGAGCACGCCCTCAACGCCGGGAAGCGACGCCAGCGCGCCGCGCGCCCGGTCGAGATCGCCGAGGTCGTCGAGGTGGATCCACGCCAGCGATCCGAGCGCGGCGTGGTGTACCACGTACGGGTCGGTGATCGGGCACAGCGTGTGCGCGCCGGTGACACCGGCAGCGGCGAGCGCGTCGTCGAGGAAGCGCACGTTCGGGCTGCCGTCCGCGGTCGTCTTGGCGCGCATGCCGTGGTCCGCGGCGAGTCCGACCACGAAGCCGGCGTCGAGCGCGCGGCCAAGCGCCGCGTCGATCGCGCCGTAAAACGAATTGGCCAGTGGCTCCCCGGGCGCGGCCGAGTGCTGGACGAAGTCGGTCAGCGACGCGTACACCAGCAGGCTGCCGAGTCGCCGGGCGATCGCGAGCGCGAGGTCGATCGTGAACGCCGAGAGCCGCCAGTCGTAGATGTCGGGGTTGCCGGCGCCGACGAGCTCGAGCAGCGGAGTGCCGTCGGGCAGCGTCTGCTCGTGCGCGCACTCAGCGCTGAACGACGGCACGCCCCCGTCGGCGAGCAGACGGCGCAGCTTGTCCTTGGCCGTGACGCACAGCGCTGGAACGCCGGCGGCGTGCGCGGCGGCGTGGATCGTGCGCGCCCGCAGGAAGCTCGGGTCGGTGACCTGGACTTCCTGCCCGGCGTCGTCGCGGTAGTGATTTCCGGCGACGCCGTTGTGCGCGGCGCTGACGCCGGTCACGATCGCGACGTTGTTCGGGTTCGTGAAGGTGGGGACCTGGGCGCGCCCGATCACGTAGGTGCCGCCGCCCGACAAAACCTCCCCAAGCCGCGGCATCAGGCCCCGCTCGAGCGCGTCATCGACGTAATCAGGGTCCCATCCGTCCGCGCAAACGGCCAGCACGGGACGCTGCGGAGCCTGGTAGGCCCGTTCGTTGGCCATGAACGCGCGCCCCATAACCTGACTATACAAGTGGTTTACCAACGAGGGAACAGTCCGCGCCAAGGGTCACGAAATGGACACAACTAGGGCACCTTCCGTACACTTGTATTTACAAGTATGGAGCCGTCATCAGTGATCGACGCGGACGTATGCGTCGTCGGGGCTGGGATCGTCGGGCTGGCCCATGCGTTCGAGGCGCGCCGGCGGGGGCTCGAGGTCGCGGTGCTCGAACGTGGCGAGCGTGCGGTAGGCGCGAGCGTGCGCAACTTTGGCCATGGGTTTCTGGCCGCGATGGCCGACGGCGAGGCGCTTGAGTGTGCGCTCGAGGCGCGCCAGCGATGGATCGAGCTGGGCGGGCGGGCCGGCATCGATGTTCACGAGTGCGGCAGCGTGATCGTCGCCCGCCAGGAGGACGAGCTCGCGGTGATGACCGCCGCGGCGCAGGACGAACGCCGCGGAGCGCGGGTGATCGGTCGCAACGAAATCGCCGAGCTCGCGCCGATCCCGACCGACGGCGTGATCGGCGCCCTCCACGCCCGGAAGGACATCCGCGTCGACCCTCGGCGCGCCGTCGACGGCCTCGCCGGGCTGCTCGAGCAGGATCGGGGTGCGCGCGTGATCTGGAATGCGCACGTCCACGCGGCCGAGCCGGGTCGTGTGAACGCCGCCGGCGTCGCCGTGCGCGCCCCGCTCATCGTGATCTGTCCCGGACCCGACTACGCAGCGCTGCCACCGGAGCTCCGTCCGACCCGGGCGGGGCTCACCCGTTGCCGGCTTCAGATGCTGCGAGTGTCCTCGCCCAGCGGCCGCCGCTATGGGCCGGCGCTTCTCACCGGCCTCAGCCTGCTCCGCTACCCCGCGTTCACGTCCCAGCCCGGGTTCGAGCGCGTGAGCAAACGAATCCTCGAAGAACGCCCAGAGCTGGTCGCGGCCGGGATTCACCTGATCGTCACCCAGCTGGACAGCGGCGACCTCATCCTCGGCGACACCCATGACTACGCGGACACCGTCTCGCCGTTTCGCCATGAGGTGCTTGACGAGCTCGTGCTCGCGGAGGCGAAGCGCCTGCTCGGGGTGGAACGCCTCGAGGTTCGCGAGCGCTGGCAGGGCGTGTATCCGAGCGCGCCCGGAGACCCCTTCATGGTCACCGAGCCGCTGCCCGGGGTGTGGGTCGTGGAGGTGGTCTCGGGTGTCGGGATGACGACCGCGCTCGGCCTCGCGCCGCGAGTGTTCGCCGCGCTGACGTCGGGCGTCAGGGACGCGCCGCGCGAACGCCCGGCGGCGGCGCTGCACGGAGCGCCACTCCCGCCCGCGGAAGCGCGTGCTGATTGTGGATCGTGATCTCGAACGCGTCGGCGCGATACCGGTCGCGTGCCCATTCGAGCACCCGGCCTTGTGGATCAAGCGCGCGGCGGCGCACCTCGAGCAACGGCGCGCGTCGCGGGATCGACAAGAGCGCTGCGTCGTCGGCGCCGGCCGCGATGGCGGCGATCGTCTGATCGGCTTCGCTGAACACGACGCCGCGCGCGCCGAGCTGGGCGTAGACCGAGCCGCCGTCCAGATCGCAGTCGAGCAGGAGCCGACCGATCGCCTCGATCATCGTCGTCCGCTCGATCATGACCGGCTCGCCGTCGAGCAGCCGCAGGCGCTTGTACTGGAAAACCGGCGCCCCCGGTTCCAGGCCGAGCTGCTCGGCTGACTCCAGGTCGGCCGGGCGGCGGGCCAGCTCGAGCGTGCGGGCGGACGGCGTGCGGCCAAGCTGGCGGGCCCACATCGAGAACGACACGAGCTGGTCGAAGCTCTGGGCCAGGCCGGGGCGCCGGACGACCGGGGCCCGACCGCGACCGCCGACGATCAGCCCCTCGGCTCGCAGCGCGGCGAGCGCGTGGCGGATCGTCCCGCGCGAAACCGCAAACCGAGCCGACAGCTGAGCCTCGGAGGGCAACGGCGATCCGGGCATGAGCTCACCAGACAGGATTTCGTTGCGCAACGCGTGGGCGATCGCAGCGTGACGCGGGACCGTGGAGCTTTGTGGTGTGCCCATCCGGGCCCGCAATTCTGACAACGGGCTCAGATCACAAGGACAGGCGCGAGCGAATGATCGCCGAAACGCGCTCGATCACCAGGACGAACGCCACCAGAACGAGGATAAAAGTCAGCACGGCATGGAGCTGAAACACCTGCAGGTCGTTGTCGATCAGGAAGCCGATCCCGCCGCCGCCGACCGCGCCGAGGACCACTGCCGAACGGAAGTTTGCGTCCAGGCGATACATGGTCAGCGCGACCAGGGTGTTGCGGACTCCGGGCAGGACCGCGTGGAGGAAGACCTGGAGCCGGCTGGCGCCGGCGACGCGGAGTGCGTCGACGGGGGTCATGTCCATCTCCTCGACCGCCTCCGCGAACAGCTTGCCCTTGACCCCGATGCCGTGGAACGTCAGCGCCACCGTCGCCGACCACGGGCCGAAGCCGACGGTGATCAGGAAGAACAGGAGCATGATCAGCTCCGGGATTGCCCGCAGGATCGCCTGGATCAGGCGTGCCGCCTCGTACAGCGGCCGGGACGGCGTGATGTTACGCGCCGCGAATGGCAGCATCGCGATCGCCCCGATGATCCCGAACGCGATGCTGAGGATCGCGATGCATAGGGTTGTCACCGCGGCCTGCACCCCGGGCCAGACCTCGCTCAGCTTTGGCGGAAACGAGTGCGGGATGAGATCCCGGAGCAGTCCCTTCTTGGCGAAGAAGCCGCTCACGAGGGCGCTGACCGAGCCCTGCACGTTGATCCACGAGTAGATGCAGAGGGCGAGTACCGCCACGCCCGCGACGTAAGCGATGACCCGCCGTCTCCCGAGAGCCGGTCGGGCCGGGAGTGTCGGCGCCTTGCCGGTGCGATGTCGGACGGACGTCACTGGTCGCTCGACGGACGCCACGCCTCAGGCCTCGTGCAAGTGCGCGTACAGGGCGCTGAGCTGCTCGCCGGTGATGTCGCCGGGGCGCCCGTCGAACGCCACTTCGCCGAGGCGCATCCCGACGACGCGGTCGGCGTGGCTGAGCGCGAGGTCCGGCTGATGGAGGACCGTGAGCACGGCCAGCCCGTCGTTGTGCGCGAGGTCCGCGAGCAGCGCCAGGACCTCCTCGGCGGCTCTCGGATCGAGTGCGGAGACGGGCTCGTCGGCGAGGATCACCGACGCCTGCTGGCAATACGCACGCGCGATCGCCACCCGTTGCGCCTGCCCACCCGACAACGTCCCGGCCGGCTGCCACGCCTTGTCGAGCATGCCGACGCGCTGGAGCGCGAACGCGGCGCGGTCGCGAACCTCGTTCGGGAAGCCCTTGGGCGAAAGCGAGCGGACGAGCGGCATCCGCCCGAGTGCGCCGTAGCAGACGTTGTCGAACGCGGTCGCCTGCTTGACGAGCGCGATCTGCTGGAACACGACGGCAGCCTCGCGCCTCGCATGGCGTAGCTCCTTACCGCGCAGCGAGGCGAGATCGCGTCCCAGCAACAACGAACTGCCGGAGTCGGGATCGATCAACCGGATCGCGCACCTCAGCAGCGTCGACTTGCCGCACCCGTTAGCGCCCAGAACCGCCAGCAACTCCCCGCGCGCGAGCATCAGGTCGACGCCCTTCAGCGCCTGGTTTGACCCGAAGCTCTTGCGGATTCCCTCCAGCACCAACGGCGCCTGTGCCGGCGCCGCCACGGAGGGGTCCGGAGCGAACGACGGGTTCACCGGCGCCGTCGGCACCTCCGATGACATCCCCTTAGAGATCCGAAGTCGTCAGGTGGACCGTCTGGGCGACCTGCCTGACCTGGTTGTAGAGGGAGTCGGTGGCCGCGACCATCGGGCCGTTGCTGTTCGTCCCGAGCTCCGTGTCGACCGTCGAGACTTGCTGTGCGGTCAGACCGAGCAGAGCCGCCCTGACCTTCGCCTGGAACGCGGCCGGCAGGCTGCCGGCGACCGTGACCGGGTCGTTGATGATGTCCGTCGACTTCCAGATCTCGCGGTAGTCGGCGGCGTTGAACTGATGCGCCTTGGTGGCGGAAGACTGCTGCTGGCTGTTGACTTCGGCGGCGTCGGTCGTCCCGTGGGTCAGCGCCAGTAGCGAGGCGGTGTGGCTACCCGCGAACTTGATCGTGACGCCGTTGCACGACGTCGGCGAGCACTTGAAGCCGGCGGCGATCAGCGCCGAGATCGGATACAGGCCACCCGACGTGGAGGTCGTGCTCGAGAGCGCGAGCGTCTTGCCTTTGAGCTGCTTCAAGCTCGTGATCGGCGAGCTCTTGGGCACCCAGATCCCGGCCGTGTAGGTGTCCGGCTTGCCGCCTGTGTCGCCGAACGCGGCGACCGGCTGCGCGTCCGCGATCTGGTGCGCGAGGATGTAGCCGAGCGGGCCGAACTCGCCCATCTCGATCTGCCCCGAATGCATGGCGTCGATCTCGGCGACGTAGCTGTTCGAGATGATGAGCTGTACGGGGCAGCCGAGCTTGGCCTGAAGGTCGCTCGCGAGCGACTTGTACGCGGCTTCGAGCGCGGGGCCAGTGTCGTAGGGCTCGACCGCGAACCGCACGGGATTGTGCGGACAGGCGGAGCCTGACGAAGACGCATTCGACGTGTTCGCGGCATTCGAAGTCTTGGCGGTCGTCGAGGTGGAACTCGAACTCGATCCGCAGCCGGCCAGGACGAGGCCAGCCAGCGCCAGCGAGAGCGCGGCCTTCTTCATCATGATCACCCCTGTGGGTAGCGGTCTCCGCCGCGGAGGATCATTCGGATCCCGACACTTGTCAATACAAGTTACGGGATGTTCACACAAGTTATCGAGATGGAATCAGGGACCGTGCCCGTGGGAGACTCTCGCTCGCCGTGGTGCTGGCGACCTACAACATCAAAGGAGGGGTCGGTAAGACCTCGGCGGCGGTCAACCTCGCCTACCTCGCCGCGCGCGCGGGTGCGACCACGCTTCTGTGGGACCTCGACCCGCAGGGCGGGAGCACGTTTCTGCTTCGCGTCAAGCCAAAGATCAAGGGCGGCGGTGAGAAGCTGGTGCGCGGCAAGAGCGATGCCGCGGACCGGATCAAGGGGACCGATTACGAGCGGCTCGATCTGCTGCCGGCGGACTTCTCCTACCGCCACATGGACCTTCACCTCGATGCCTCCAAGCGGCCGACGCGCCGGCTCGGTCGGGTGCTGTCGCCGTTCGAGACCGAGTACGACTACATCTTCCTCGACTGCCCGCCGAGCATCTCGCTGGTATCGGAGAGCGTGTTCAAGGCCGCCGACGCGCTGCTGATCCCGGTGCTTCCGGCGACGCTGTCAGCGCGCATGCTCGATTACATCGGGGACGTCGCCGGCAACCGCGTTAAGCGGCTCCCGTTCTTTTCGATGGTCGACGCGCGCAAGCGGATGCACCGCGACGTGATGGAAGCGTTCAGAGGCGAGCGTTCCGAGATGCTTCAAACCGTGGTCCCGCTGGCAGCGGACGTCGAGCGGATGGCGATGGCGCGCGCCCCGCTCGAAGAGTTCGCGCCGCACGGGCGCGCGGCCGAGGCGTTCCGGAACCTGTGGACCGAGGTCTCCGCGCGCCTCGCTCGGCGACCCGAGGCGACACCGGAGCCGGCGCTTTCGCCGCCGGCGGAGCCTTAACCGATTCGTCACAGGATTCCCTCGCGGTTCCTCGATCATCGACTGCGATGAGCTACGCCGAGCTTCACTTCCATCTCCTCCCTGGAATCGACGACGGTCCGTCGTCGATCGAGCAGAGCATCGAGCTTGCCGCGGCCGCAGCCGCCGAAGGGACGCGAACAATCGTGACCACGCCCCACGTGCACCCGCACTGGGTCTCCGACGTGAGCTCACTGCCCGAGCGGGTACGCGAGATCAACGCCAAGGTCGCCGCCAGGCGAATCCGGATCGAGGTCCTGTGCGGTGGCGAGCTGGACCTTGAGATGGTCTCGCGGCTCTCGCAGGGAGAGCTCGACACGATCGCTCACGGTCCACCAGGGCGGCGATGGGTGCTGCTCGAGGCGCCGCTGTCCGGCATCGATGGCTCCTACACGGCGGCCGCGGACGAGCTCCGCGCGCGCGGCTTCGCGGTCGTGGTGGCGCATCCCGAGCGGGCGCTTCGGTGGTCGGACGCCGGGTGGGAGACGCTCGAGCACGAGCTGTCCACCGGCAGCGTCGTGCAGATCAACGCGTGGTCGGTCGCGGGGCTGTACGGGGAGATGGTCCGCGCCACCGCGATGTGGTTGTTGAGGACGGCGCCACGCGCCGTGGTCGCCTCCGACGCCCACGGTGGATCGAGGATGCCGGCGCTGGGTCTCGCTCTCGACGCGCTCGCGGCCGCGCGCGTGCCCGATCCGCATCGCCTGATCGACGCGGTTCCCCGCGGTCTGCTCGAGCAGGGGCTGGCCGTGGGGTCCGACTCGCTCGCAGCCTGACGTTCTAGGCGGCGACCGGAGCGACGTCAGCCGATTCCCGAGGCGCATCGAGCCTCGGCCAAAGCACCAGCGCCCGCTCGATGAGCTGTTCCACCACGGTCTCGACGTCGACCCGACGCTCGAGCTCGATCAAGGGCTCGGGATCGGTCCAGGTGACCGCACGGCCCGGCATCAGCAGCGTGCAGCAATCCTCGTCGGGGAGGATCGAGGTCTCGTACGTGCCGAGGCGCTGCGCCTCGTCGATGATCTCGGACTTGTCGCGATCGATCAGCGGGCGGAGCAGCGGGAGCGTGGACGCGCCTTCGACCACTTCGAGGTTGCGCAGGGTCTGGCTCGCGACCTGACCGAGCGAGTCCCCAGTGACGAGCGCCTCACACTGTTCGCGCCGGGCGAGCGCATCCGCGACATGGACCATCAACCTGCGACCGGCGAGGACCTGGAGGCGGCCGGCACCGGAGCTCGCGAGCAGTCGCTGCGCGACGCCGAACGGCACGACGAACAGCCGCGAGCGCCCCTGGAAACGATTCAGGCGTGCGACCAGCGCGTACGCCTTGTATGCGGACTCTGGTCCGGTCAGCGGCTGTCCGCTGAAGTGGACGAAGTCACACCGCAGGCCGCGCTTCATCATCCGGTAGGCGGCGACGGGGGAGTCGATCCCACCTGACAGCAGCACCATCGCCCGCCCGCTCGTGCCGACCGGAAGGCCGCCGGCCGCGCGCAGGCGATCGACCGCGACGAACAAGTCGCGGGCGTAGGCGTCGACGTAAAGCTCGAAGTCGGGATGCGAGAGATCGACTCGGCGATCGAGCCCGTCCTTGACGGCGGCGCCGACCTCCCGCGCGATGTCCATCGAGCACACCGGGAAGCTCTTCTCGCGCCGGCGCGCGCGGACCGCGAACGAGCCCGCGGGCAGCGTTCGCATGAGCTCGACCGCCGCCTCGGCGGCGCGTGCGACGACCGGCTCGATGCGCAGCGCCGGCTGGACCACGCTGAGGCCCGGGAGTTCCAGCGCCACCTCGAGCGCCGCCGCGAACCCGGCTGGTGGCGGGACAGCCTGGAACGAGGAGCCACGGCGGCGCAGCTCGACCCCGCCGGCGCGCCGCATCGCCCGCCGGAGGTTTCGCTCGAGGACCGCGGCAAAGCTCGAGCGCCGGCGGCCCTTGAGCGCAAGCTCGCCGAACATCAGGAGGAGACAGGGCGTGCCGCGCGCCGGGACCGAGGCGCGGACGAGGCGATCTGAAGCTTGCTGGGAAACGCTCGCGGTC
>Ga0335073_10004215_pt1 | contig 20123 bp, 18 predicted proteins | sample Lox_Sample_22_FD_207093 | JGI IMG/M metagenome (GOLD analysis project Ga0335073, IMG submission 207093) | Soil microbial communities from Loxahatchee National Wildlife Refuge, Florida, United States - Lox_Sample_2.2 | ecosystem: Environmental > Terrestrial > Soil > Wetlands | place: USA...
AGTCGTGGCGGGCCTACCTCGACGAGCACCGCTCGGAGATAACCGCGATCCAACTGCTCGCTGAGGCACGTGAGCGGCGGGTGTCATTCGCCGACATCAAGGAACTCGCCGACCGCATCGCGCGACCGCCTTACAACTGGACGCCGGACATCATCTGGAACGCCTACGACGCGCTGGAAGTGCATTCGGTCGGCCACGCTGCTCCGCGGCGCACACTGACCGATCTCGTCTCGCTGATCCGCTACACCCTCGGTGAGGACGACTCGCTCGTTCCGTACGCCGACCGAGTCTTGGAGCGGTACGCAGCCTGGTTGGCCCACCAGGAGCAGGCAGGGGCCAGCTTCTCCGAGGTCGAGCGCTGGTGGTTGGATCGGATGGTGCAGGTGATCGCGTCCTCGGCGGGTATCAGCGCCGCAGACCTTGACCAGCCACCCTTCATCGAGAACGGCGGCACCGATGGAGCCCTCCGCGACCTCGGGCCGCGCGCCGCTGATCTGATCGATGAACTCCACTCGGAACTCACCGCATGACTTGGCCCGTCGTGCCGCTCGCCGAGGTCGCTGAGGTTCGCCTTGGGCGTCAGCGATCGCCTAGGCACCATCAAGGCGACTCGATGCGTCCTTACATTCGCGCCGCGAACGTAACGTGGACCGGCCTCGATCTCTCCGATGTGAAAACGATGAACTTCACTGATGGCGAGATGGCGACCTATCGGATGGAACCAGGAGACATCGTCCTTTCGGAGGCATCAGGAAGCCCGGGTGAAGTGGGCAAGCCCGCCCTTTGGTCGGGTGAGATCGGAGAATGTGCCTTTCAGAACACACTGATCCGCGTCCGCCCGTGGGTACATGACCCTAAGTTCCTGACGCACTACTTTCACTTCCTCGCCCTAGACGGACAATTTGTGAAACATTCCCGAGGCGTTGGCATCCACCACATCGGCCGTGCGCGACTCGCGTCGTGGCCGACGCCGTTGCCGCAAGTGGAGGAGCAGCGGCAAATTGTCGATCTCCTCGAAGACCACCTTTCCCGCCTCGACGCCGCTGATGCGTACCTCGACGCGAGTCGACGCAGACTGCTCGCTATGGAGCGGTCGGCACTCGCTAACTGTCGGGACGGAGAGCTTCGGCCACTCGCAGACGTCACAGCGATCCAGGGTGGGATTCAGAAACAGCAGAAACGTGCCCCAAAGGCCAATGCCTTCCCTTTCCTTCGGGTGGCCAACGTGACGGCTCGCGGTCTCGAACTCGATGACATCCACCAGGTCGAGTTGTTCCTCGGAGAGTTGGATCGTCTGCGGCTGCAGAATGGTGATCTCCTCGTGGTTGAGGGAAACGGGAGCGCGTCGCAAATTGGCCGCGCAGCAATTTGGGACGGAAGCATCGACAACTGCGTCCACCAGAATCACTTGATCCGGGTACGTCCTCTTGAAGGGCTCCTCCCCGAGTACCTGGAAGCCGTCTGGAATTCCCCGCTGAACCGCGCGAGTTTGACCGAGGTGGCGAGCTCCAGCAGCGGCCTCCACACCTTGAGTGTCTCGAAGCTGAAACAGATCTCGATTCCTGTGCCGAGCCTTGACCGTCAACGTGAGCTTGTCGACGATGTGACTGCGGTGCGTGAGGCCGTGGCGCGTCTCGGAGCGGGAATCGGAAACGCGGCCGCGCAACGCAAGGCCGTCCACCGATCCCTACTAGCGGCCGCCTTCTCGGGGCGCCTGACCGGGTGACCGGGGGTGTCGCCGGTGGCTGAGGGTGTGGCGCGCGGATTCCGGCGAGTCTTCGCGCGGCGGGCGCTGTTGGCGATGGGCGGCAGGCGCACGTTCGAGCGGGGCCTGGACTACGCGCTCGACGGGCGCGTCAGCAAGGTGAGCACCACCTCCGACGGAGCGAAGGCGGACGTGCAGGGGTCGGTCTCGTACCGGGTCGAGCTGTGGTGCGACGACGACGAGGCGGGCTACGCCTGCAGCTGCCCGATGGGTGCCGAGCAGCTGTTCTGCAAGCACGCGGTGGCACTTGCGCTCGTCGTCACCGGTGCAGTCGTTCCGGACGACGAACCCGTCACCGAGCCGACAGCCGAGATCGACCTCGCTGCCTATCTGCGCGGTTTGGATCACGAAGCACTGGTCCAGCTGCTCGTGAACCGCGCAGCTGAGGACGATCTCTTCGACGCCCGGCTGCGCATGGCCGCCGCAGGCACGAACGCCGGCGCTCTCTCGCTCCGCGCGTTCCGCCAGACACTGCAGACAGCGTTCGAGACCGAAGGATTCGTCGGCTATTTCGAGGCTCACGAGTACACGAGTGGGGTTGAGGAGGCCCTCGACACGCTCGGGCAGCTACTCGACGAGGGGCACGCCGATGCGGTCGTGCTTCTTGCGGAACACGCCGCGGACCTGGCCGATGACGCGCTGGGCCACCTCGACGACTCCGACGGTGGCATGTCGGGGGTCGCCGAGCACATCCGTGAACTGCACTTCGCCGCGTGCGTGACATCCCGACCCGACCCGGTCGCGCTGGCCCGCAATCTCTATGACCGTGAGCGGCATGGCGGTGACTTGGAGATCTTTCATGGCGCGGCGGCCACCTATGCGGACGTCCTCGGCGACGAGGGTCTGGCCGAGTACCGGCGTCTTGCCCGGCAGGAGTGGGGCGATCTGCCCTCGCTCGGTCCCGATGACGAGCGGAGCTGGTCGTCGAGTCGGTTCCGGGTCACGCAGATCATGCTGACCTTGGCCGAGGTGGCCGGGGACGTCGATGACGTAGTTGCGGTGCTGGCCCACGACCAGTCGTCGGCCTACCAGTTCGTGCAGATTGCCGAGGCGTTGCAGGGCGCGCAGCGCCGTGATGAGGCGCTGGTGTGGGCGTGCAAGGGCCTGACGTTGCACGGCTTCAGTGACCATCGCTTGGTCGAGCTGGTCGCCGAGGAGCACCATCGCGCTGGGCATCCCGAGCAGGCAGTCGACGTGCTGTGGTCCGCCTACGAATCATCGCCAGGCGTCGATACCTATCGACGGCTGGCCGAGCACGCCCAGCGGGCCGGGTTCTGGGAGAGCTGTCGCAACCGGGCGTTGGCGCTGCTGCGCGACCGCATCGACTCGACGTCACGCGACCGGTCCGGGCCCCACAACTCGACCTTGGTCGCGGTGCTCCTGCTCGACGGCAACTCAGAACAGGCATGGATCGAGGCGCAGGCCGGCGTTTGCCGCCGCGAGCAGTGGCTCGAGCTCGCCCGGCTCCGTGAGGCCGAGCACCCGGGCGACGCCCTGCCGATCTGGCGGCAGGAGGTCGACCGCGAGATCGGCGCGATGAGCAACCAGTCGTACACGAGCGCTGTGGCGCTGATCGAGCGCGTCGGTCGGTTGATGGCTGCGGACGGACGGACCGAGGAGTTCCAGCCATACGTTGCGGGGGTTCGGGAGGTGCACCGGCGCAAGCGCAACCTGATGAAGCTCTTCGTCGAGCGTGGCTGGTGACGTCGATGCCATCAGACGTCAGTGCGGCGAACCTCTGACCGGGAGACCACCCAGAGCCCGGGCCCGTCGCCCGAGGCGCGCTGCCAGATCGTGGCCCGATGGTGGATGAACAGCTCGGCCATGTCCGCGGACTTCAGGTTTCCCGATGCGAGGCAGAACCCGCGGACGCCGGCCTCGACGAGGGCCGCCCGTTCGGCGGCGCGGTAGCGGATCTTCTCGTCCTTCATCAGGACTGGCCAGCCGTTCTGACCGGCAACGGCGAGCCAATCGACGTCGGCCACGCTCTCGTCCTCGGGTTTGCCGTAGTGCTCGGCGAGAGTGATCAGCTTCCAACCAGCTTCCCGCAGCAGCCTCGGCACGGTCACACCGCCGAGGCTCCTGTCAACGAAGAAGCGGGGCGAATCCACGCATGGCTCCGTCAACTCTTCTTGTCGACCCGGATAGCGTCCTCGACCTCGACCTGGGTCAGTCCGAACTCTTCCGCGACCGTCGCCGCGGACTCTCCTGCATAGAACAGTGCCAGCACGTCTTCGAGGCGTGCGCCGCCGTGGTTGAACGTGGGCTGACCGAATCCGCGCCGGATGTCGGCGACCACCTGTGACTGCGTGTAGCCCGGCAAGGGGATGGCGACCGCGTACCCGTCCGAACCCCAGGTGACCCGTTTGAGGTATTCGCGGACGATCTCCGCGAATACCCGCTGCCCATCTCGAACGACCGTCAACCCTCCGAGCGCTTCGGCCTCATCGCCTTCGGTCGTCCGTGCGTAGTCGTAGAGCACCTCGGCGCCGTCGGTGTAGAGGCGCTTGGAGGCCAGCGCGTGCCCGAGGCCGATCTCGGCACTCAGCCGGTCGAGGGCGGGCCGGATGCGCTGCAGCGGCACCCCGGCCTTGCGAATGGCCGCCAGCGCGTACCCCTCAGCGAGGCCGACGAAGGGAATGGCCGGACCTCGCTTCCCCGGCCGACCCAGGTCCGTGATGATTGGCCTGCCGGTGACCGTCCGAGTCCCGATGTGAGCCGTGTAACCACGTGCCCACGACCGGAAGGTGCCGTCGTTCATTCCGAGGTAGCGGGCAGCCTCGGCAATGGAGTAGAGGGGGACGTCGAACTTGTCGACCGCCGATCTCTCGGGAGCGAGACTGGTCACGGCTGTCTCCTCTCCACGGAAACCGGACGCCCCAATCTTGCCCGAACGGGGTGACATTCGGCTCGCGACCCACGGGTGTCCGCAGTCGTGTCGGTAACCCGTGCCAGACTCGGCCCGTGTCTGATTCGCGCCGCCTGGTAGCCAAGCTGGTTGCCGGGAGCAACGTGCTGCGGGACTCCGGCGTCAACATGTACGAGTACACCGAGCAGCTGACGTACCTGCTGTTCCTCAAGATGGCGGAGGAGCGCGCGACTCGGCGGCTCAATCCGGAGCTGGTAGTGCCCGACGAGTTCGCGTGGCATCAGCTGCTCGGGCTGTCGGGTGAGGCGCTCGAGGACACGTACAACCACATCCTGCGCGGCCTCGCCAGCCAGCCCGGAGTGCTCGGGGCGGTGTACCGCGGCGCTCAGAACAAGATCTCGAACCCCTCCCACCTCAAGACGCTGATCGTCGACTACATCGACAAGGAGAACTGGTCAGCCGCCGGCACTGACGTCAACGGCGACGCCTACGAGGAACTGCTGGAGCGCAGCGCCGGAGACACCAAGTCGACGGCGGGGCAGTACTTCACCCCGCGTGCCCTCATCCAGGCGATGGTCGAGGTCATCCAGCCGACGATCGACGACCGAGTTGTCGATCCCGCGTGCGGCACGGGTGGTTTCCTGCTCGCTGCGCACGCACACGTCGCGCGCGACGCGGCCAATTACACCCCGACCCAACGCGAGCATTTACGGTCCCGGTTCGTCGCTGGGAACGACATCGGAGCGACCACCTCCCGGCTCGCGTCGATGAACCTGCTGCTGCACGGTGTCGGGTCGTTCAAAGACGACCGGCCACTCATTGCTCCGAAGGACGCGCTCGTCGCCGATCCGGGTGACCGGTGGAGTGTTGTGCTCGCCAATCCGCCGTTCGGTCGCAGCTCCTCGACCGACATCGGTGGCGGGGACGACGACGGTGCCGAGATCTTCCGGCAGGACTTCGTCGTCACCACGTCCAACAAGCAGCTGAACTTCCTCCAACACATCATGACGATCCTCGACATCAACGGTCGCGCAGCTGTCGTGCTGCCCGACAACGTCCTGTTCGAGGGCGGCGCAGGGGAAACGCTGCGCCGCCGGCTGCTGACCGCTTTCGACTTCCATACCCTGTTGCGGCTGCCAACGGGCATCTTCTACAAGCCCGGCGTCAAGGCCAACGTGCTGTTCTTCGACAAGAAGCCCGCTGCCGAGCAGCCATGGACACAGCGGCTATGGGTCTACGACCTGCGGACGAACAAGCACTTCACCCTGAAGAAGAACCCGCTACGCCGCGACGACCTCGACGACTTCGTCTCGTCCTACCTGCCAGGCAAAGCGCGCGACGAGCGGACCGAATCTGAGCGGTGGAAGTCGTTCAGCTACGACGAGCTGATCGCCCGCGACAAGGTGAACCTCGACATCACCTGGCTGCGGGACGACTCCCTCGAAGACGCTGACAACCTCCCGGCGCCGGAGGTTATCGCCCGCGAGATCGTCGAAGACCTCACCGCCGCTCTCGCTGAGTTCGAGGCGGTTGCCGCCGCGCTGGAAGCCCGAGCAGCCGGGCCGGAATCTGACGGCAGCGCGTAGCCGACCTCAGCCGAACTGCTGCAGAACCTCGGTGGACAGCACCGGCCAGGCGTCGATCGCCCATTGCCCAAACGGTTCGTCGGCCAGCGCGACCACACCGAGCCGCGCCGCCGGGTCGACCCAGAACATGGTGCCGCCTTGGCCGAAATGGCCGTACGTCCCAGGCGAGTTCTCCAAAGAAGTCCAATGTGGTTGCTTCGCCGCCCGGATCTCGAACGACAGCCCCCAGGCGTTGTCGGCCTGGCTGCCGTACCCGGGCAGCACGCCCGGCAACGAGGGGAACTGCACCGACACCGCCTCGGCCAGCGTCGCCGGATCCAGCACCCGGCCCGGTGACAGGAGCTCAGCCAGCACCGGCACCAGATCGTCCACCGACGCCCAGCCGTCCCGGGCGGGGGAGCCGTCCAGCGCGGCACCCCGCATCCCGAGCGGCGCGAACACCGCCTCGGCCAGGTACTCCGCGAACGGGATCTCGGTGGCGGCGGTGACCAGCGCGCCGATCAGGTCGAAGCCGGCATTCGAGTAGATCCGTCGGGTGCCGGGCGCGGCAGCCCGGGCCAGCTTGTCCGGGGCTAGGCCGCTGGCATGGGAGAGCAGGTGGCGCAGCGTCACCCCCGGCAGTTCGGCGTCCAGCGAAGCCGGCAAGCACGAACCGACAACCGGCGCGTCCAGCTCGACGGCCCCCTCCTGCACCGCGACCAGGGCGGCCAGCCCGGCCAGCGGCTTGGTCACCGAGGCGAGCCAGAACCGGTGCGCGGTGTCGCCCTCGCGATAGCGCACGCCGTCGGGGGTGACGACCGCCAGCGCCGCGTGCGCGACCGGCCAGCCGGCCAGCAGCCCGGTCATGCGCGGGTTCGCCGCAGTGCCCGCTCGATCACCACAGGCAGCTCCGGAGCCACCTCGGCAGGCAGGGCGTCCACGTCGAACCAGGCCAGGTCGTCGGACTCGTCGCTGATCACCGGCTCCGCCCCGGCCGGCGCCCGGCCGACGAACCGCACGTCGAAGTGCCGGGTCGGCACGCCCAGCGAGCAGGTGATGGCGTGCACGTCCAGGTCGAACGGCACCGGGTCCAGCACGATGCCGGTCATCCCGCTCTCCTCGGTTGCCTCCCGCAGCGCGGCGGCCAGCAGGCTGGCGTCGGTGTCCTCCAGGTGCCCGCCGAGCTGCACCCAGGCCCCGACCCGGGGGTGCAGGGTGAGCAGCACCCGCCGTCCGGACGAGTCCAGCAGCACCACGCTCGCGGTGATGTGCCCCGGTACGCAGGCTCGCCGGGTGGCATCCGGCCGGGCGGCGAGCAGGCCGTAGAAGCCCTCCCGGATCGCGGACTGCCCGCTGCCGTCGGCGGGATCCAGTCGCATCGCGCCGAGCGCGGCCCACACGTCGGCGTGCAGCAAGGAAGCCCCGTCGAAGCCGTCCTCGACCGCAACCTGTGCCTGCCCCAGCGCCATCGCCTCGGCGGTGCCCAGCCGGAAGAGATCACCGACCGAGCCCCGGATCAGCTGCGCCGAGCCCTCGCCATCGTCGGCGTGCGGGTAGCCGCGCACCACCGCGACCGGCACGTGCGCCAGCTTGCCCTTGACCAGGTCACCGGCCGCGGCCAGCTCGTCGGCCACCGCCACCTCGGTGACGGCCAGCTGGTTGCCGTGCCGGTCGGTGTCGCCGCGCACGTCCAGCACCGCGGTCAGCCCGGCCACCCCGATCGCCACGTCGGCGATGCCGTGCCGCCAGGGCCGTCCCATCGAGTCGGAGATGACCACCGCCACCGTGCGGCCGGTGCGCTCGCGCAGCGCCTCCCGCAGCCGGCGGGCGGAGGCGTCCGGGTCGAGCGGCAGCAGGGCCAGCTCGTCCTGCCGCACGTTCGAGGCGTCCACCCCGGCCGCGGCGAGCACCAGGCCCTGCCGGGTCTCCACGATCCGCAGCCCACCACGCCGGGCCACCACCCGTACCGTCTCGGCGTCGATGGCCTGCTGCCGCAGCCGTTCCCGGGCATCCGGGTCACCCGGCGGCACCGGCACCAGCCGGCCCTCCACCTTGGACACGATCTTGGACGTCACCACCAGGACGTCGCCGTCGGCCAGCCACGGCGCGGCCGTCGCGATGGCGCCGGCCAGGTCATCGCCCGGTCGCAGCTCGGGCAGGCCCGGCACCGGCAGCACCTCGATGCCGGCAGTCATCGGGCGGCGCCGCCCAGCTCGACCGCGTCCGCCACCATCGCAGCGGTCACCTCGTCCGAGGACATGATCAGCTCGCGGGCCAGCACCCGGACGCCGTCGATCCGCGCCTCGTCGCCGGTGTGGATCAGCCAGCCGTCCAGCACCCCGTCGCCGGCGCGGGCGCCGTAGAACGTGCCGACCCCCTCGGCCGAGGTCGGCACCCCGAGCACCGGCAGGCACGCGTCGGCCATCCCGCGCACCGGCGCGTCGCCGATGATGGGGGAGAGCCCCACCACCGGCGCGGACGCCGCCCGCAGCGCTTCCCGGATGCCCGGCACCGACAGGATGGTGTTGATCGAGACCACCGGGTTCGACGGCGAGAGCAGGACCAGGTCGGCCTCGGCGATCGCCTCGGCCACCCCGTCGGCGGGCGTGGCATCTTCCAGCCCGACCTGGACGAAGGCCTGCGCCGGCAGCGCCGCGCGGTGGCGCACCCACCACTCCTGGAAGTGGATCGCGCGCCGGCCGTCCTCGGTCTCGACCACCACGTGGGTCTCGCAGCGCTGGTCGGTCATCGGCAGCAGCCTGAGGCCGGTCTGCCAGCGCCGGCACAGCGCGGCGGTCACGTCCGAGAGCGGGTAGCCGGCATCGAGCATCTGGGTGCGCACCAGGTGGGTGGCGATGTCGAGGTCGCCCAGGCCGAACCAGGTCGGCTCGGCCCCGTACTCGCGCAGCTGCTCGGCGATCCGCCAGCTCTCACCGGCCCGGCCCCAGCCGCGCTCCGGGTCGGCCGCGCCGGCCAGCGTGTACATCACGCTGTCCAGGTCGGGGCAGATCCGCAGCCCGTGCATGGTCACGTCGTCGCCGGTGTTGACGATCGCGGTCACCTCGTCGGACCGCCCGCCGGTGGTGGCGAAATGCCGTACGCCCTGCAGGAACCGCGCGCCGCCGACACCGCCGGCCAGAACCGTTATCCGCACCGCTCGAACCTACCGTGGCGCGCGCGCCGGCCCGGTCAGCGGGAGAACAGCCGGAACATCGCAGCCCGCCGGATCGCCCGCAGCGCCGCCCGCATGCTCTGGAACAGCGCGTCGCCGCGGTCGCCGGGGACCACCGTGGGCAGCCATGCCTTGGCCAGCCGCCAGGCCCGGCGCGGCGCGGGGCGGCCGGCCCCGCCCGCCCCGTAGACCAGCAGCCAGGTCAGCATGGTCGGCACGTCCGCGGCCAGCTCGCCGGCCGCCATGGTGCGGTGGAGCTCGCGCTGTTCCAGCACCGTCTCGCCGGCCTGCGGGTCGACGATCCGCTTGCCGTCCAGCTGCCAGCGGCCCGCCGCGACCAGGTAGTCGATCGCGGCCCTGCGGTCGGCGTCGACGTGGCTGAACCAGCGCCGCCAGCCGATCGGGCGCCGGCCCGACACCGCCCGGTGCACCGCGTCCGGCAGCTTGTCGCCGGTGTCTGACTCGCCCACCGGCTGCGGCCAGGCCCGGCCGATCACCCGGCCGGCCAGGATCAGCTCGGCGAACATCGCCGCCCGGATCGCGATGCCGACCTGCAGCGGGTGCCGCAGCCGGCCGCGCACCGGGTCCAGCGAGAGCCGGCAGACCCGGACGCCCAGCGGCTCCCGGGGCTCTGCCCCGCTCTGGTCGTCCACCGATCGCCCCTCCCGCCGTGCCCGGTCGTCGCCAGCGTAGGGCACCCCGGCCGGACGGCGACCGGCCGCCGGAGTGGCACCGGCCGGCCGGTGGTGGGCCAGGGTGGCCGCGGCCCCGTGGTGACCGGGACGGCGCCAGTGGGCACCGGCGCCGTCCCGGCCAGCCGCCGGCTGGACAGGACGGCGGTGGCGGTACGGCCCACGATCTCCCCCTGGCGCGTGTAACCGGGGCAGTGGACCAAGCCACGCCGCGTACGCGCAGCCAAACGGGAAAACCCTGGAAAGTCATGGAGATCGCCGGCTGGCACGGCCGGCACCGGCGCTGCTCCCGGAGGCTTCCGAAAGCGCTCACGAACGGGGCGATGTGGTCGATAAATCCTCCGTGCCCTACCCCCGCCGTTCCCTCGGTTACCTGCTGGCGGCCATCGCCCTGGTGACCGGCAGCCTGCTCTTCGCCTTCCAGCAGCAGCGCGACGAAGCCGTGCGCGCCGCCGACCGCACCGGCGTCGCGGTGAACGCGCTGACCGCGATGCTCGACCAGGAGACCGGCCTGCGCGGTTACCTGCGCACCGGCGAGGAGAGCTTCCTGCAGCCGTACTTCGCCGGCCGGTCGGCCTACGAGCAGGACCGGGTCGCGGTGAACGCCGCGGTCGCCGGTGACCTGCAGTCCGAGCAGCTCGCCTACGACGAGGACGCCGCGGCCCGGTACTGGCAGGTCTACGCCGACGACGCCATCGCCGCCCGCCGGACGGCCGGGACGAAGGTCGCCAGCAGCACCGAGATCAGCCAGGCGCTGGTGGGCAAGCAGCACATGGACCGCTTCCGCGACGTGAACGGCCAGCTGCGGGCCCGGCTGGACACCCGCCGGGACGCGACCCTGCGCCGGTCGGGCGAGGTAGCCACCGCGGTGGTGGTGCTGCTCGCCGGACTGCTGGGCTCGATCGGGTTGCTGGTGATGCACCGGGCGTCCCGGCGGGCCGTGCAGCGGGGCGAGGCCGAGATCGCCTACCGGGTGCGGCAGCGCGAGTTCACCGATCTGGTCCAGGCCGCGGAGAGCGAGGCGGAGGCCCACCAGTTGGTGCGCCGGCACCTGGAGCGGACGCTGCCGGGCAGCCGGGCCTCGGTGCTGATCCGCAACAACTCCGACAACCGGCTGCAGGCCGCCACCGCGGTCGCCCCGGGCTCGGTGCTGGCGCCCGGCCTGGACGGGGCCGAGCCGCGGACCTGCCTGGCGATCCGGCTCGGCCGCTGCCACCAGGACGGGCCGGAGCACGACCGGCTGCTGGCCTGCGGGCTGTGCAGCGGCGCGGCCGGCGCGGCCACCTGCGAACCGCTGCTGGTCGGCGGCAAGGTGATCGGCTCGGTGCTGGTGGAGAGCGGGCAGGCGCTGGCCGATCCGCAGCTGCGCAGCCTGACCGACACCGTCACCCAGGCGGCGCCGGTGCTGGCGAACCTGAAGACGCTGGCGATAGCGGAGAGCCGGGCCGCCACCGATGCCCTGACCGGCCTGGCCAACCGGCGCGCCATGCAGGACACCATCACCCGGCTGGCCGCGCACGCCGGCCGCAGCGGTGAGCCGCTGGCCGCGATCGCGCTGGACCTCGACCACTTCAAGAGCATCAACGACCGGCACGGCCACGAGGTCGGCGACGCCGCGCTGTCGGCGGTGGGCGAGTGCCTGCGGGACAGCCTGCGCGAGTCCGACTTCGCAGCCCGGGTCGGCGGCGAGGAGTTCCTGGTGCTCGCGCCGGACACCGACCTCGACGGCGCCCTGGTGCTGGCCGGCAAGCTGCGCGAGGCGCTGACCCGTGAGCAGGTGCCGCAGCTCGCCCGGGCCCTGACCGCCAGCTTCGGCGTGGCCGTCATCCCGCGCCACGCCGGCACCGCCGAACTGCTGCTGCGCCGGGCCGACCGGGCCTGCTACCTGGCCAAGGAGCGCGGCCGGAACCGGATCGAGGTGGCCAGCGGCGAGGAACCGGCCGCCGAGCTGGACACGCACACCACCGGCGTGCTGACGGCGTAAGCCGCCGGCGGTCCGGACACGATTAGGCTCGACAGACGTGACCGTCGATCAACCCGCCGACTCGGCCGTCCGGCGCGCGCTGCGGCGTGCCCGCGACGGCGCCACCCTCGACGTCACCGAGGCTGCGGTGCTGATGGCGGCCCGCGGCGAGCGGCTGACCGAGCTGATGTCGATCTCCGCGGCCGTGCGCGACGCGGGCCACCCGGACGCCGGCGGGGTGCGGCCGGTGACCTATTCCCGCAAGGTGTTCATCCCGCTGACCAGGCTCTGCCGGGACCGCTGCCACTACTGCACGTTCGCCACCGTGCCGCACCGGTTGCCGGCCGCGTACCTGGAGATCGACGAGGTGGTCGACCTCGCCGCCCGGGGCGCCGGACTGGGCTGCAAGGAGGCGCTGTTCACCCTGGGCGACCGGCCCGAGGAGCGCTGGCCGCAGGCCCGGCAGTGGCTCGACGAGCGCGGCTACGACTCCACCCTCGACTACGTCCGGGCGGCGGCGATCGCGGTGCTCGAACGCACCGGCCTGCTGCCGCACCTGAACCCGGGCGTGCTGAGCTGGGCCGAGCTGCAGCGCCTCAAGCCGGTCGCGCCGAGCATGGGCATGATGCTCGAGACCACCGCCCGGCGGCTGTTCACCGAGCCCGGCGGCCCGCACTACGGCAGCCCCGACAAGGACCCGGCGGTCCGGCTCCGGGTGCTGACCGACGCCGGCCGGCTGAGCGTCCCCTTCACCACCGGCATCCTGGTGGGCATCGGTGAGAGCCGAGCCGAGCGGGCCGAGTCGCTGTTCGCGATCAGGTCGATCGCCCGGGAGTTCGGCGCGGTGCAGGAGGTGATCGTGCAGAACTTCCGGGCCAAGGACGACACCGCGATGCGCAACGACCCCGACCTGGACCTCGACGAGTACCTGGCGACCCTGGCCGTCTCCCGGCTGGTGTTCGGCCCGAAGCTGCGGCTGCAGGCGCCGCCGAACCTGGTCGACCTCACCGAGTGCCTGCTGTTGGCCGACGCCGGGGTGGACGACTTCGGGGGCATCTCGCCGCTGACGCCGGACCACGTCAACCCGGAACGCCCGTGGCCGGAGCTCGACAAGCTCACCGACCTGCTGGCCGGGCGCGGCTACGCCCTCATCGAGCGGCTGACCGCCCAACCGCAGTACGTCCGCGCCGAGACGCCCTGGCTGGACCCGCGCGTCCTGCCGCACGTCCGGGCGCTGGCCGATCCGGCGACCGGGCTGGCCGCCGTCGAGCCGGACGGCAGTTCCCGCCGGCCGGCCGGGCTGCCGTGGCAGGAACCGGACGAGGCCTGGGTGTCGGCCGGCCGCACCGACCTGCACACCGCGGTCGACACCGACGGCCGCAGCGCGGACCGGCGCAGCGACTTCGCCGAGGTGTACGGCGACTGGAACGCCCTGCGCGACCGGGTCTTCTCGCCCGGCTCGACCGCGCTGGACGCCGACGTCCGAGCCGCGTTGCATGCCGCCGAGCGCGATCCGGCCGGCCTCACCGACGAGCAGGCGCTGACCCTGATGCAGGCCGACGGCGCCGGCCTGGACGCGGTGGCGGCGCTGGCCGACGAGCTGCGCCGGGACGCGGTGGGCGACGAGGTCACCTACATCGTCAACCGCAACATCAACTTCACCAACATCTGCTACACCGGCTGCCGGTTCTGCGCCTTCGCCCAGCGGGCCACCGACGCCGACGCCTACACCCTGTCGGCGGCCGACATCGGTGACCGGGTGCGCGAGGCCCGGGCCGAGGGCGCCACCGAGATCTGCATGCAGGGCGGCATCGACCCCAAGCTGCCCGCGGACGGCTACTTCGCGCTGGCCCGGGCGGTCAAGGCGGCCGTGCCCGACATGCACCTGCACGCGTTCTCGCCGATGGAGGTGGTCAACGGCGCCGCCCGGGCCAACCTGTCGGTGGCGGAGTTCCTGCTCGGGCTCAAGGAGGCCGGCGTCGACTCGCTGCCCGGTACCGCCGCGGAGATCCTCGACGACGAGGTCCGCTGGGTGCTGACCAAGGGCAAGCTGCCCACCTCGGCCTGGATCGAGGTGGTGACCACCGCGCACCGGCTGGGCATCCCGACCACCTCGACGATGATGTTCGGGCACGTCGACCACCCCCGGCACTGGGTGGCGCACCTGAAGCTGCTCGCCAGGCTGCAGGACGAGACCGGCGGCTTCACCGAGTTCGTGCCGCTGCCGTTCGTGCACAACCAGTCGCCGATCTACCTGGCGGGGCTGGCACGGGCCGGTGCCTCCCGGCGGGAGGTCCGGGCGGTGCACGCGCTGGCCCGGATCCTGCTGCACGGCCGGATCGCCAACGTCCAGACCAGCTGGGTGAAGCTCGGTGAGCAGGGCGCGGCGGACATGCTGCGCGGCGGCGCCAACGACCTCGGCGGGACGCTGATGGAGGAGACCATCTCGCGGATGGCCGGCTCGGAGCACGGGTCGCGGCGCTCGGTCGCGGAGTTGCACGCGGTCGCGGCGCTCGCCGGCCGGCCGGCCCGGCAGCGCAGCACGCTCTACCGCCCGGTGGCCGACCCGGTGCGGTCCTGACCGTCGCCCGCGCCGGAAGATTCTCAAGCGATTACCAGGTTCCGGCTTGACTAACCGGTAACGACACGAGTGTAATTTCAGATGTGTCGTTCGGCTTATCTGGATCACACGAACCGCCGATGCGGCACCTGCCATCGACAGCCCGGCCGTACCACCACCCATCCACCACGCGCAGATCGCAGTAGGAGATCCTCATGGACAACCCGATTCCCCTGGCCGAGGCGGACCTGTCCAGCATCTTCGGCCTGCCTGACGAGCAGAGCTGGCAGGAGCGCGCGCTCTGCTCGCAGACCGACCCGGAGGCCTTCTTCCCGGAGAAGGGCGGCTCCACCCGCGAGGCCAAGAAGATCTGCGTCGGCTGCGAGGTCCGCGGCGAGTGCCTGGAGTACGCCCTGCAGCACGACGAGCGGTTCGGCATCTGGGGCGGGCTGAGCGAGCGGGAGCGCCGGCGGATCAAGCGCCGGGCCAGCTGAGGCCACCGGCCGCTCAGGCCGGCGGCGGATCGATCTCGTCCGGGTCCTTGCCGAGCAGCCGGCCCAGCTGCTCCACCACCACCTCGTGCACCAGGTCGGCCAGATCCTCGCCCCGCACCGCGCGGCTCTCCAGCGGCCGCCGGTAGACCACCACCGTCGGGCTGGGAATGCCGGCCACCCCGTCGCGGTAGAGCCGGGACAGCGGCACCCCGCGATCGTCCAGCACGTCCTCGTCCAGCTCGGCCTGCTCACCGCCGGCGTCGGGCACGTCCTCCACCGCGAACTCGACGTTCGCCAGCTGCGATCCGAGCCGGGGCTGCAGGTGGTCCACCGCGTGCAGCACCATCGCGTCGAAGGCGTCCGAGCGGGTGTGCGTGATCGGGACCGCCCCCGGCGCCAGCATCCCGCGCAACCCGCGACCGTGCCGGTCCCTGCGCCGGCCGGGCCGGCCCACCCGAGACGGCCCGTCCGGCCGCGGAATCCCAGTCATGATCTGCCAGAGCCTAATCGCGACACGACCCGCCGCCGAACCGGACGCTGCGCGGGAATGTCGCCGCCTCCGGCTAAGGTCGCCGGTTGTGAGGCATGTCCGTCGTTGTACCCGCACTGGCTGCAGCCAGTCCGCCGTGGCGACGCTGACCTACATCTATTCCGACTCCACCGCGGTGGTCGGCCCGCTCGCCGCCTTCGCGGAACCGCACTCCTATGACCTGTGCGAGGAGCATGCCGTCCGGCTGACCGTGCCCCGGGGCTGGGAAGTGCTGCGGCACGTAGGTGAGTTCCCGTCCCCGATCCCGCACGCCGACGACCTGGAGGCGCTGGCCGACGCGGTCCGCGAGGCCGCCCGGGTCGAGGTCGCCCCGCCGCCACTCGCTGGCGAGCCGGGCACCACCGCGCGCCGCGGCCACCTGCGGGTGGTCCCGCCACCGGCCTGAGCCGGGTTCGCCGGGTGCCGGCGGCCCGCGGCATCGTCGGCCAGGCACCGGCCGCCGCTTGGGTAGGCTCTGCCCTGGCAGCCGGCGCGCGATGCGACCGGCGGCGCCCGTCCGGTGGCGTCCACCGTGCCCGAGGCCGGCAGCATCCGAGACCGAAGCAATGACCAGGTACCAGCCGCGAGGAGACCACCCACCCGTGATCCAGCTGTCCGAGATCGTCAAGGCCTACGACGTCCGGGGCATCGTCGGCGAACAGCTCACCGCCGAGGTCGCCCGGGCGCTCGGCGCCGCGTTCGTCACGGTGACCGGAGCCGACCGGCTGGTCTGCGGCCGCGACATGCGCGACTCGGGGCCGGAGCTGCTCGCCGCGTTCGCCGAGGGGGCGACCGGCCGGGGCGCCGACGTGATCAGCATCGGGCTGGCCTCCACCGACCTGCTGTACTTCGCCTCGGGCCACCTCGACCTGCCCGGCGCGATGTTCACCGCCAGCCACAATCCCGCGCGCTACAACGGCATCAAGCTGTGCCGGGCCGGTGCCCAGCCGATCGGCGCGGAGAGCGGCCTGACCGAGATCCGCGAGACGGCGCAGCGCTACCTGGCCGACGGCCTGCCCGAGCCGGTGGCCCAGCCGGGCGGCGTGACCGAGCGGGAGCTGCTGGTCGACTACGCCCGCTACCTGCGCGGCCTGGTCGACCTGTCCGGCGGCCGGCCGCTGACCGTGGTGGTCGACGCGGGCAACGGGATGGGCGGCTACACCGTGCCGGCGGTGCTGGGGGACGCCGAGCTGGCGGCGCTGCCGCTGACCATCGTGCCGCTGTACTTCGAGCTCGACGGCAGCTTCCCCAACCACGAGGCCAACCCCCTGGACCCGGCGAACCTGGTGGACCTGCAGAAGGCGGTGGTCGAGGCGAAGGCGGACCTCGGGCTCGCCTTCGACGGCGATGCCGACCGCTGCTTCGTCGTCGACGCCGGCGGCAACCCGGTCTCGCCGAGCGCGATCACCGCGCTGGTCGCCACCCGGGAGCTGGCCAAGGCACCGGGTTCGGCGGTGATCCACAACCTGATCACCTCCCGCGCGGTGCCCGAGATCATCGCCGAGCACGGCGGCCGCCCGGTGCGCACCCGGGTCGGCCACTCCTACATCAAGGCCGAGATGGCCGCCAGCGACGCGGTGTTCGGCGGCGAGCACTCGGCCCACTACTACTTCCGCGACTTCTGGCGCGCCGACACCGGCATGCTGGCCGCCCTGCACGTGCTGGCCGCGCTCGGCGAGCAGCCCCGGCCGCTGGCCGAACTCACCGGGCAGTACGAGCGCTACCGCGCCTCGGGTGAGATCAACTCCGAGGTCGCCGACCAGGCCGGCCGGGTCGGTGCGGTGGCCGAGCACTTCGCCGGCCGGACGGTCGCGCGGGACGAGCTGGACGGGCTCACCCTGTCCTTCGCGGACGGTTCCTGGCTGAACGTGCGCGCCTCGAACACCGAGCCGCTGTTGCGGCTGAACGTCGAGGGCCCGGACGAGCGGGCGATGGCCGCGCTGCGCGACGAGGCACTCGCGGTCATCCGGGGATAGGAGAGGGTCGACATGACGCTGTCGGACGAGCTGCTGGCCATCCTGGCCTGCCCGAGCCCCGACCATGCACCGCTGCGGCCGGTCGGTGACGAGCTGGTCTGCACCAGCTGCGCGAGCCGGTTCCCGGTCCGCGACGGCATCCCGGTGCTGCTGGCGGACGAGGCGACCCCCGGCCCGCGCGGCCTCGGGGTGCCGGCCGGGGACGACAGCCCGGCGGAGCCAGCCGGCTGATGGACTTCCGGCCCGAGCTGCTCGACGACCCGGCCGCACTGATCGCGGCGGACCGGGGTGGCCTGTTGCGGGCGCTGGCAACCGCCGGTGCCCAGGTGCGCCGGGCGGTCGAGACGGTTGCCGAGTTCGGGGTGGAGCGGCTGCGCGGCGAGGTCCGGCCCCGTGCCGTGCTGGTCGCGCCGGACGCGCACGCGCCGTACCTGTCCAGCCTGCTCGGGGTGCTGGCGGCCGGCGAGGCCCCGGTGCTCGACTGGCGGAACGCGCAGCTGCCGCGTTGGGCCGGCCCGGCCGACGCGCTGCTGGTGGCCTCGGCCGACGGTCGGCACCCGCGGCTGGCCGAGCTGGTCGCCCAGGCCAGCCGGCGCGGCCTGGCGCTGGCGGTCGCGGCCCCGCTCGGCTCGCCGGTGGCCGCGGCCGCGGCCCGGCACCCGGTGGCCGACCTCAGCCATCTCGGCGCGCAGCCGAACCGGGCCAGCTGGTGGTCACTGGCCACCCCGGCGCTCCTGGCGCTCGACGCGCTCGGCCTCGCCGACACCGCACCGGTGCTGGGCCAGGTCGCCGACCGGCTGGACGAGATCGCCGAGACCGACCGGCCGGACTCGGACGCCTTCGTCGGGCCGGCCAAGGTGCTGGCCGCTGAGCTCGCCGAGTCGGTGCCGGTGATCGCCGGCGTCGGGCCGGCCGCGACGGTGGCCGCGCGCCGGGTCGCCGGGGCGATCCAGCTGCTCGGCGGCTCGACCGCGATGGCCGCCTCGCTGCCCGACGACGTCGCCCGGATCGGCTCGCTGTTGGAGTACGCCGCGGTCGAGACCGACTTCTTCGCCGACCGGGTGGCAGAACCCGCCGTCAAGCCGCGGCTGGTGCTGATCGGCGACGACGAGGACTACCACCCGCCGGCCGACCAGCTCGGCGAGGAGGCCGGCCGCCGGGCCGCCGGCGCGCTCAGCGGACTGGCCCGCAGCCGCGGCCTCGGGGTGTCCCGGGTGCTCGCGGCGCCGGCCGCGCCACTGGTCCGGTTCGCCGCGGCCACCGCGACCGGCGACTTCGCCGCGAGCTACCTGGCCCTGGCCCGGGGCATCGACCCGTCCGCGCCCCGGCTGGGCGAACTCGACCACTGACGCCCGCGCGCCCGGTGGGTGCCGGCGACGACCCTGCCCGGCGGGGGCAGGACAGGAGGACTTCGATGAGCGCGTCCGGCGGCTCCCGCGCGGTGCTCGCCGCGCTGGCGGCCAACCTGGGCATCGCGGTGATCAAGTTCGTGGCGTTCCTGCTGACCGGTGCCTCGTCGATGCTGGCCGAGGCGGTGCACTCGGTGGCCGACTCCGGCAACCAGGGCCTGCTGCTGCTGGGCGGCGCCCGGTCCCGCCGCCGGGCGACGGCCGAGCACCCGTTCGGCTTCGGCCGGGACCGCTACGTCTACGGCTTCCTGGTGGCGCTGGTGCTCTTCACCGTCGGCGGCCTGTTCGCGCTGTACGAGGGCATCGAGAAGATCCGGCACCCGCACCACCTCGACTCGCCCGGCATCGCGATCGGGGTGCTGGTCGCGGCGTTCCTGCTGGAGGGCTGGTCGTTCCGCACCGCGATCGGCGAGTCCCGGCAGCTGAAGGGCGACGCGAGCTGGCTGCAGTTCATCCGGCGGGCGAAGGTGCCCGAGCTGCCGGTGGTGCTGCTGGAGGACTTCGCCGCGCTGATCGGACTGGTGCTGGCGCTGTTCGGGGTCGGGTTGAGCGCGCTGCTCCACCAGCCGGTCTGGGACGGCATCGGCACCGTCGCGATCGGCCTGCTGCTGGTCTCGGTCGCCGGCGTGCTGATCGTGGAGACGAAGAGCCTGCTGCTCGGCGAGGCTGCCAGCCCGGCCGCGGTGGCCCGGATCGAGTCGGCTCTGCTGGGCCCCGGCGTCGACCGGGTGATCCACCAGCGCACCCTGCACCTCGGGCCCGAGGAGGTGCTGCTCGCCGCCAAGCTGGCGATGACCCCCGGCAGCACCCTGGTCGAGGTCGCGCGGGCGATCGACGCCGCCGAGGCACGGGTCCGGGCGGTGGAGCCGACCACCCGGGTCATCTACCTGGAACCTGACATCGACCGGTCCGCCGAGATCACCGACAGCGAGGAAGCCGCCGGATGACCCGCATCATCGAACTGGACAACCCGATCCGCGAGTACGCCTGGGGCTCGACCACCGCCATCCCGCAGCTGCTGGGGATCGAGCCGACCGGGCGCCCGGCGGCCGAGCTGTGGATCGGCGCGCACCCGGACTCCCCGTCGCGGTCGGCCGCGCACGCCGACCACCCCGGGCAGGACGCGCTG
>Ga0335073_10004216_pt1 | contig 20122 bp, 20 predicted proteins | sample Lox_Sample_22_FD_207093 | JGI IMG/M metagenome (GOLD analysis project Ga0335073, IMG submission 207093) | Soil microbial communities from Loxahatchee National Wildlife Refuge, Florida, United States - Lox_Sample_2.2 | ecosystem: Environmental > Terrestrial > Soil > Wetlands | place: USA...
TCGGTAGGCGTGTTATAAAAATAGAAGCCCGAGCGGCCTTAGTATAATGGTAGTACGGAACCTTGCCAAGGTTCAGGCGTGAGTTCGATTCTCATAGGCCGCTCCATTAAATCAACTACTTACGCAGCTTCCTCATTTTCCATTTTTTCCTTATTTTCCAAAACATCAATTTTGCTGCCAAACTTCATGGAAAATTCGGCTTCAATCTGCGGGAGCGGTATCTCTCCGGTGTAGAGCCGGGTCATCGCGGCAGAGGTGTGTCCCATCTGCTGCCGGATGACCGCTGGGTTAATTCCGGCGAGTTCCCATCGGCGGTTACATCCCCTGCGAAAGGCATGCAGGCCGCCTTTTTCGAACTTCAACGCTTCCAGAGCCGGATGGAGGCCCCGGCGCAGTATCGAGGACTCAACGAGCGGTGTGCCGCGCTTTGAGCGAAAAACTAACGTATTCGCGCTCGGGGCGGTTCCGATGAGCCGTTGGAATTCTCGCATGGCCTTCTTGCCCTCGTGATCCAGCAGGAGGACCGTCCGGTAGGCGGTCACGTTCTTGCACGGGCCGATTTTCCCGGCGCTGCGCTGATCGGAGGACGCCTCCACGCGAACACTGCTCGCCGCGAAGTCCACGTTCTTGACCCTTAAGGCAAGCAGCTCACCGGCTCGCAACCCCGAGGCCGCTGCGAGCAGAAACAGAACCGCATATTGTTCTCGCCAACTATCTCCGAGGCGGTCCGTTTTGCGGACGTGCTCGGCGATTTTCTCGGCTTGTTCCCAGGAGAACGAGACTCTATGGCGGCTCTGTATCTGCATCATCAGCTTGTCGCGCTCAGGTATCGCGAGTCCGCTCTGGGAGAACGGCGGCTTTTTGTCTTTCGAGAATGCCGAGAGGATGCGCTGCATCGTGCGCAGCGCGTCTTTGATCAGCACCCAGGAGAGACCTGCCTCCCGCTTCTTCCAGGCCCACTCGTTTACTGCGTCTATCGTGATGTGCTCTATCGGGACGTCTTTCCAATCCGCTTCGAGATGGTTCTTGATCCGGCTTTCCGCGATGGATCTTGTGGATTCCCGAAGCATTCTTGGGGCAAATACTTCCCGATAGTGCTTTACTGCATCTGCGAAGGATTGTGACGAAGGAATCTGATAGACATCCGAATTGAGTTCCAGATTCGAGATGAATTGCAGCTTCTTCCGCTTTGCTTCGCTCTTGGTCATCTGACTTGTCAGCCCGATGACCTCGGTCATACGCCTGCGTTCTTCCTGTCCCGGCACGTCGAGCCAGTATTGGAAGAAGTAGTACTTTTGTCCGTTGGCGCGCTTACCGATACGCACCTTCGGACTCTGACCAGTTCTTCGAGACATGCATTTTCCTCGCCTTCTCGATTGAACTGGCGGCGCGTCCATAGTACCACTCGGCGGGCGCTCCGCTGACGGCGGGTTGGCCTCGGCTTGCAGCTTGGGATTGGCGATGGTTGGATTTTGAGGCGAGGTCGTCACACCGAGTCCTCAGGGATTCAGGATTCGCGCTCGGGCTCAGTCGGAAGGGCCTGTTCGGTATCGCGGTCATCCGGTTGCGGCGTTTGACTTTCGAGGGCCTTGCGCGCTTTCTCGACGGTGTGACGCGCGTAGCCCGAGTGTTTGTCGTTTCCGCGATAGTCGATGATGCGCTGGATGACCAGTTCAGGATCGTCGCCGCGCGCGAGCGCCCGCTTGGCATAGGCCCAATCATGCTCGGATTGAGTCTTGGGATGGCGCACGGCAGTGCGGCTCGGGAGATGAGCGTCCTCGCTGCGCCGCGGGGCGCCGGGCGAGTCTTCCTCGACGGTGAAGTCGCGGAGCCGATAGACCTCGTCCGATTCTTGGCGCACGCGGACGACGAACTCCTCCATGGGCACGTACTTGCGGTTTACAAAACCAGGCATACGCAAGACGCGCGTCGAATCGGTCGCAGCGGGATCGCCGCCGAACTCCTGGGCCATCGAGCGCAGCAGCGATTCTGCTTGCTCCTGGTCGATGCCTTCGATGTTCCAGACGACTTGGTGTTTGCCGGGCGAGGTGTCGAGGACGAAGTTCGGTGGAGGAAGATTCACGGAGTCGCGGATGAGTGCGAGCGATTGCAGGGCATCTTCATCGAGGTCGAGGTACAGGTGACAAATCTCCTTGATGCTGCTCTTCGTCCTGGTTGTCGCCCCATCCTTGAGCGGGTTCATGCCGAGAAAGACGTCGCTCCCGGAACAGTTGCGCTCGGCGAGCCAAGACTGGTAGCCGGGATCGGCGACACTCTCGGCCGTTGTGATGTGTTGCTGCGTTTGGTGGCGCGCGGGATCGCGGAGCAGGACGGCCACGTTGTCGTGCGGCTCAAACAGCGCAAGGACATATTCGGAAGCCGTCAGCGCCCGAGCCGTGAAGCTCTGTGAACTGGTCATGAGCGGACCTCTTTTGCCGCATGTACCGTGCGAAGGTCGAAGCAGTCCGTGTCCGGATCGTAGTGGTCGACTTCGAGGACTTCAGAGATGAACCGTCGTCCCGGTCTGCGTTCGATGTAAATGACGAGGTCAACAGAGTCGCCGATAGCCGTTTTGACCGAGCGGTACGGCAGCTCGACGCCGCTCTGGAGAACACAGCTAGTCAGCCGCGCCAGCCCTTGCTTCGCGGAGTTCGCGTGAATGGTAGAAATGCTCCCGGCGTGACCGGTGTTAAGAAGCTGCAGAAGGTCGAAAGCCTCGGCGCCCCGGATCTCCCCCAAGATCAGCCGGTCAGGGCGATGCCGGAGGGCTGCCTTCAGGAGGTCGCGAATTGGCACTTCCGGCAGGCCGTTTTGCGCCTGCCGGGCTTCGAAGCGGACCAGATTCGGCTGGCGCAGGTGGAGCTCCGCGGTGTCCTCGATGAGCAAAACGCGCTCGTCTTCGGGAATGAACCGCGCGAGCTGGCCCGCAAGCGTGGACTTACCTGTGCCCGTGCCGCCGGCAATCAAGATGTTCCTCCGCTGGAGAACATAATCCTCCAAGCGATTGGCGAGAGGACGGTCGAGGGTTCCCACGCGAACGAGATCCTCCATTTCAAAATGACGCGTGTTGAACTTGCGGATCGTGAGGGTCACGCCGGCCAGACTGCACGGCGGAATCACCGCGGCGACGCGGCTTCCGTCCGGCAGGCGCGAATCGAGAATGGGCTTGGCTTCGGAGATGTCGCTGCCGAGCCTTCGGGCAATATTTTTGACGGCAACCAGGAGGGATTTCTCCGAGAGCGCCACGCCCTCCATGCGCTCCAGAAAGCCGGCTCTCTCGATGAACACCCGGTCAGGACCATTGACCATGATCTCGCTAACGGAATCGTCGAGGACCAAGTGCTCAATGGGCTTGAGAAACGGAAGAATGAGTTCGAACCCGTGCATTACAGCCGCCCTTCCTCGAGCTGCAGGAAATAGCTTTGGTTTGGGTCGTTGTAATAGGGCTTGAGGTAACAGAACATCGGCGGCAGGGGATTCAATCCGTCATAGGCGACGACTACGGCCTGCGCATTGCGCAACTCCGTGAACGTCTTGGTGTCAAAGCGGAAATCGCTCTGCGTATTGTAGCTCTTGGACGCGGTGATGTTGGCCTTGTGGGAGAGCGCGTTTCCCGTCAGCAAGCTGACGCGCGCATCGTGCCCGCTTTCCGACAGGTTGTAATTGACCTTGAGCTGGTCTTCGCGGCCGCACAGTTCGCTCGCCGTGCGCGCGGAGAAGTCATCGGAAAGCGAAAGAAAAATCTTGGTGCGGAACGTTTGCAGCAGTGTGCGCCAGCTTTCGCCGGGCAACGCCGAACGCAGCGAGCTGATGCTTTGCGTGGCGATGATCGGAATACACTTCGGCTGCCGTGAGAGGCCAAAGAAGCGTTCGTCGCCCGTGGGATCATTTTCGCCGACGGTCGCAAAGTGCTGGTATTCGTCGCAGAGGAAAAGAACCTGGCGGAAATGCCGTTCGGGATGGGCCTCGATTTCGGGAACGCGGTTAAGCACGGCGCGTTCGAAATCGAGCTTCATCATGACCCCTAAAGCCTTGGCCAATCCCGGGTTCATGCCGATGGGGAAATTGAGGGCGCTGACCTTGCCTTCGTTCACCAACCACGAGAAAGAAGGCAGGGGTTTTCCGAACTCTCCGTTCGCATTCTTCTTGGCGTCGTAACAGTCCTTGCTTGGGCAGAAAACGCGCTTCACTTTCGGGTTGTCGTCAAACAGCGAAAGGAAGACGGAAATCCCCTCGACGATGGAGGTGCGCAGCTTCGGCTCGATGCGCCGCCAGTCTTCGTTGAACCAGCGCTTTACGGCTTCGAGTTGCGCGAGCTTGTCGGGGTCGGCTTGCGAAGGATCGAGCAGGGAACGCGACTCGAAGGGAACACCTTTGGTGCGCAGCGTCTGGCGTAACTCCGGGGTTGCGGGCGCTAGGTAGCGGTCCTCCTTCGGATCGTGCGCGAAGCCGAGGCCGACGAGGTCCTCGGCACGGTCGCCATAAACTTTGGGCGTTAGCGCAATGGAATGACGGCCGAGGACGATCTCCTCGGCTTCGAAGATGCGCTGTTCAAGGAGCGGCGGCGAGATGGCGCACTGGTAGACATCGAACAGGGTAACGTAGTCGTAGGCCACCTTGTGAAGGAGGATAATGAACTTTACTAGGTTCGTGTAGGCCTGTTGCCAGAAGGGCTCCTTGCCCCGGCCGAACAGATTGTTAAGCAGCGAGGCAATGCTATAGGCCAGCGCGTACGCGTCGAGATCATTGTGTAGGGGGTTGTAGCGGTACTCGGAATCGAGCGAAACCTCGACATAGTCTTCGCCGCGTCCGTGGCGGTCGAGTATCTCCTTGATCTTGCGGCAGAAGTCGCCCTTGACCTCGAGGACGAGACCGCCGATGCGCGCATCCTTATTAGTAGCGCGATAGGCGAGAATCTGTTCGGCAAACGGATACATGCAGGACGAACTCTTCCCCGATCCGATGGCTCCGAAAATGGCCATGCCTGTGAAGAGCCCGCGCTCGGGCACCGTGAGCCAGCGTGGGGTGCCGGACGGTCCGGGCTTGCGTTCGTTGTGGACCTCCCCGACAACGACGAAAAGCTCTCCGCGTTTGGCAGGGTCGGGATAGCAGGGCAGGCGGCCTGCGCTGACCTGTTGGCGGACTTTCAGCGTGAACACATAGAGTCCAGAGAGAACGCTCACATAAACGAGGTATGGCGTTGTGAAGAGGCATGCGACATACAGACATCTGAAGGAGAGAAAGGCTTCCGGCGCTCGGTTTGCAATGACCTGGAGAAAGATATGTTCCGCCGGGAACGGATACCGGTAGAACAGGAACACTCCGGTCCCGAGAGAGAGCAGGGCCGCGACAAAGCCGCGGGAATGGAGGATACGCCGGATCATCGGCTTACCCTCGCGTCTGCTGCCTTACCGCGCCGCTCTTCCCGCCACTTGCGGTAGTCGTGGTCGCGCCAGAGCGTCTTCTTTATGACAACGTTGACGACATGATCTGGAGTGCTGTCGATGAACTTGGCGTAATCTTCGAGGAGTTCTCTTACAGGTTCCTCGATCTTCACTTCGAGAGTCACGATTCCTGGGGCTTTTTTGATTAGAGGCATGTTGGTCTCCTTGGTTTTGGCGTTTCCGAAACTCTTCGCAGCGCCGTGAAAAAAACACCCGGCACGGTTCCCAGTGCCGCAGGGCGGGAGCGACCCCGAGCACCATTTGGGCGGCAGGTGCCCAAATTTTCGGGGTCGCTCCCGCCCGATTTGGTGTTTTTTCCACGGCGGGGTTTGTCTTGGGTTTCCGACGATCCCAAGCCTTTTCCGGAACATGCCTCGGCCACGGGGTGCGGAAGCCGGAGAAGGAAAAGGTGCAGAGTGTCGTTTTTACGTTCTTCACCGTTGCTCCTCCGCGCCGGCGCGATTTCCCGCAAAAGGCCGCAACACTTCGGCGCGAAAATGTACTGTGTGCGGGACCGGCTGACCGCCGAGTTCGGCACGAATTTCCGGTTCGGTGATGCGACCAACCTTCCAGCCGCGATAGAGATGCTCGAAACGTTCGGCGGCAAAGCGCGCCTTCGCCTGATTCCGGAAGATCAGGTCGGCATCGCTGACACAGGAGTACTGACGCAGGTCCCAAGCCTTGCGGATCGAGAAGTACCGCAGGAGGTCGACGGCCGGGTTCGATTCAAGCGGAATCGTCACCAGGGAATGGAACAGTTCCCTGGCCTTGGAGAAATGCGAATCGGTTCGCGCGAGATAGAGGAAACCGGACTCCGGGAGCGCGCGAAACAGCGGCAAGTACGTCTCGACATGCCGCACGAATTCGGTGAGGTGGGCCTCGGCTCCCTGGACATAGGAAAACGTGGCCACAGGGGAGGGAGAACCATGGGCTTCCAGAAACATCGGAAACTTATCGACGAAGTAGCGCACGGTGGGCTGGGAGGCGGGCTGCCCGTGATAGGTCTTCGACGGCAAGACGTGCGAAGGGATTTCCCGGTCGCGGAAATAGGCTAGCTTGTCTGGCTCCGTTTCGAGATAGTTCTGATTTTGGTTTGCGAGGACATAATCGAGAATAGCGATGCGCCGCTGGATGAAGGCGATCTCATGTTCGCGGCGGTTGCGAATGTTTTCGCGGCCGATCTGGCGGTAGAGGCGCCGCGCGAACAGATGGTAGACCACACCGCTTTTCGGGAAGTGCTCCGTACGCGCATGCTCGTTGGTATGGAGCTTCATCCAGAACAGCGTCGTGCGCTTGCCCCAGTGGGCGCCGGTGAAGGCGAGAAATTGGCGAGCGACGAAGTAACCGGAATGCGTGGCCACGAAGTAGAGGAATCGCGCCTCTTCCTCCGTGTAGCCGAAGGCCATCAGGGCAGCGAGGTGGATGGGAGCGATGCTCATAGCGAGAGAATCCCGGCGGTAAGTTCGCGTTCGTCCAGAATGCGGCGGAGGCGCGGAGCATCGTCCCGGGTGCTATAAAGCGAGAAGCCGGCCTTGGCCTTTTCGGCGAGCCCCCGAGGGCGATAGTGGCGGGTGGCCAATTCGAGATCGACGTGCCGGAGTTCTCCCTCCGCGGTCTGATACCGGATGCGCAGATCGGGCAAGGGGATTTTTCCGTCCACAACCGTGAGGGCGTGCCGTTCGGCGAGCCGCTTAAGCTCTTCGGGATTGTTTTTCTGAGCGCCGAGGGCAACGCGCTCGCGATTTAAAGTCCGTTTCAGTTCGAAGTCGAGAACGACGCGCAACGGACTTCCGCCCTCGCGCGCAATGCGTGCGGCTTCCTTGTGATAGAGCCGGTAGAGATCGGCGTCGTGTTTGGCTTCGCGCGGCTTGACGAGTCCGTGGTAAATCGCTTGGTCTTCGGGAAAGCGTCCGGTCGCTTTGAAAAGGCGCTTGCCGGTTCTCGTGAGCGTCAAGGCGCGCAGCGTTTTCTTGCCCGAAATTTCCAATGTGCGGTCGGAAACCAGCGTCTGCCGCTCGAGGCGGCGCACGTCGCGTTCCATGCGCCGGTGGTCGCCGGCATAGGCATAGCGGGCGAGGTCGGAAGCGGCAACGACGCGGAACTTGCCGAGCTCGGCGAGCGCATGGAGTTCGGAATCGCGGAGAAGGAACGTGCGGTCGCGCAGCGTGTACGCGCGCGGCGAGTCTTCGCGTTCGGGCGGCCAGGGGCTTCGTCCCTGAAACTCCGGTGCGGAATCGGGGCGTTCCGCACCACGCGTGTCACGCCGCGGCTGCGGGTGCCGGCGCTGTCGCCGCGCCCAGGTAGACATTTCGCGGGTGTCCTGCGGATCGTAGGAAAACGGGTCGCGTGACACGTTATTCCTCCTCGTTGCGGTTTTCCGGGACCGGCATGGCTACCTGGCCGGTCTGGAACTGTTTGTCGAGGTGCGAGAGCTTGCGCCCGGTGTCCTTGAGAAAGAACCGCCGCTGCAGGGCAAACGTGGCCGCAAAGACATTGAGAAACAGGATGCCGACGCTCGCGAGAATCGTCGGGCCGTAGGCGTGGAAAAGCACCGCTTTGTAGCGCGCCATGAACTTCAGTTGCTCAAGGAGCCAGAAGCCGTAGGCGAGCAGGATGGCGAGAGTCAGCAGTAAGGCATTTGCGATCATAAAATCCTCGCTAGTCCGAGCCGGAACGCTTGCTGGTTTCCTTCAAGAAATGAAAGGGGAGCGGGCGGAAAGCCGTAAAGCACCGGAGGCCCTCCAGAAGCGCGCCTGAGGTATCGAGGAAGGAAGCCGGTGGAAAGGGCTGTGGCGCGGGTGGGGAGGAGGGACGATGGGTCGGGAAGAGAGTGGCGCGCGGAGGTTGGGCCGAGGATGCGAGGCGTCCGCCCGTGACCCGCTGTGCGCGTGTGCCGAAGGAGATCGTCATTTGAACGCCTGGTCCTCGCGGAAGTAGGAAATGGTTAGGCCGAGGGGATTGATCGGAATCAGTTCGTTGGGCACGCGGCTCTGGAAGACGAACACGAAATTCGCCGTATAGAGATCGCGCTTCAGCTCGCTGTGATCGGCGGGGGAAACGTAAACGAGGTAGAAATCCACGCGGGCGCGAAAGGGAGGCATCTGGAGTTCTTCGAGCGCGACTTTCTTGACATCGACGTCGATCTCCGGCGCGGAGGTGTTGGTGAGGAATTTGCGGATGATATCGTCCTTGCGGTAGGTGTCAAGAATGCCGCTGGCCAGCTTGCCGTCGAGGAAGTACAGCGATTTCGCGAAATCGTCCTGGATGGTGTAGCGGTTCCGCCGGTAGAAGAGCTTGGTGAACTCGGAAAGAAAGTACTTGGCCTCGGCGTCCTGCGGCTTGTATTCGAAGTTGTGGTAGTTGATGGCTTCGGCGCGCCCGAGGTCGTCGATGCGGATGACGAGTGGCCGGAAGTTTTCAAAGGTCCGGATGGTGCGCAGGTCGATGAGACCCAGGGCCACAGCGACGAGCGACACGAGGACCAAAGCAATCTTCAGGTAGGTGTTCGTCACCATCGGGTCACCATAGGATTCCAGGTACAAACGCTTGGCATCGCGGAAGCTCGAATCGCGGTCCATCACATCACCCGGTTCAGGATGGCGCCGGGGGCGTCGAGCAGGCCGGCCGAAGACCCGCCCGCGGTCCCGCTGAAGATGTGGTTGGTAAGCGACGGAACCTTGAGAAGAACGTAAATCGAGGCGAAGAAGGTGATCACCAAGACGGGGAACCAGCCGATCAGCTGCAGGGTGGAAATCGTGCCGGTGTTCCCAAGGAGCGCTAGCACGCCAAGGATGAGGTTCCCGATGATGTAGACGACCGCAGCGGCGATTACCTCATAGAAGGCATACTGCAGGAAGCAGCGGAGCCAGCCCCAAAAGAGCCACTCGAGTTTCGGGACGATGAAGAACGGGACAAACACGGGGCCGACCAGCACGCATACGGCGGTGGCGATGAAGCCATAGGCAATCACTACAATCGAAACGGCCTGGGCGGCCGCGAGAAGAACAATGACCACGGTGTAGATCAGAGTGCCCTCGAGGTCGGTGACCCCCGGCGCGTCGATGCTAGCCTCGAATTGGCTGATGCGGTCGACGATCGTTTGCAGTTCCGCCTGATTGATGCGGTTGGCGAGAAACTGCGCTTCATCGGTGATGAGGTTGTGGAAGCTCGCGCCGATGCCGGGAATCGGCGTGCTGTAGTAGTTGACCATGGCGAAACCGAAGGCGATGGTCAGCAGCAGGCTCGCGAAGTGGTCGAACTGGAAGGTGTACTTGCCGCTGGCGGCGGAAAGCGCCGACTTGATCCCGTACCAGGCCACGAGAATGGTGGCGAACATGCGGAACAAGTTCTGGCCCATGGCATCGAAGAAGCCGAGGTTCTGCGTGAGAAGATCGTTGATCGCCTGATACAGGAACTGCAGGAAATCGGTTTGCATGATGGCTCGGCTCCTTCGACGACGCGATGGGATTTCGGCTACGGCATGCGGAAGTTCTGCAACGAGTTGGTCAGGGTGCCGGTGACTTGGGTCAGATTCACGCCGAGGCTGGCGTGTCGGCTGATTTCGGCGTTGATGGCGTTGGCGGTGAGTTCGCGCTGCTGCTTGGCCGCGATGGTTTGCTCTTCGAGGAGCGAGGCGAGGAGCTTGTTGGAGTCCTGGACCGACCGCAGGGTCAGCATGTTGGTGGCGTTGATCTTGTTGAGCACGGCGACCTCCGAGTTCAGGTCTTCGTCGTCGGAAAACGAATCCTGTTCGAGGTTGCTCATGTGTGTTTGGAGCGCCGCGGCGTTTCCGCGGATGGCACCGATGGTGGCGAGGGCGTTCACATTTGCGCCATCGGCCAGCTCGACCGAGGCGTATTGCGACTTCACGCGCGCCTGCTCGAAATCGGGCATACCGGAAAGCATGGCGGGGTTGTAGGTCCCGAGTTGCGTGGTGGTCCTCAAATAGCCGTTGAGGACATCGAGGTCGCTATTCACGCCGCCGAGCCAACCGGACGTATTTCCATAGGTGTTGGTGGCGGTGACGTTCCGCCAATTCGAGAACAGCGCCTGATAGCGGGCCGGCATGTTATGGAGGCTGCGCGACATCTGGAGCGCCAGGTTGTAGGCGGTGACAATCTGCGTGTAGGTCCTCTGCAGCTGCGCGAGGTGCTGTTGCAACTGCAAGTAGCGCAACACCGCGTTGTGATAGTTCGTCGGGTCGTAGACAATGCCGCTGCCGAGCTGCGCGGACGCGGAACCGACACACAAACCTGCGACGAGCAGGACCATTAGGATTTTCTTTCGCACGGAACTTTCCTCTCTTTCTTCCCTCAGAGATTCGAGGGGAGGGTGTGACTGGCATAGTCGGGCAGCGCGAGGTCGCCCGACAGATACACCTTGATCCGGTGCCCCTCGCGGATGGTGATGGTCGGAAGAATGTTGAGAAAGCGGTCGAGAATTTGCGCGGAGGACTGCGCGGTGCTTTGGGCGAATCCCTGGCGCATGAGATCTCCGCCCGAGGCGGTCAGCGCGCCCGCGGTGCCGCCTTCGGCGACGGCGCCGATTGCGCCGATGGCGAGCGAGGCGCCGAAGATGCGGAGGTAGTGATTGTTGACTTGGTCGCGGAGGCCGGCGTCGCCGATCTGGTTGAGCCCCTGGAAACGGTCGAGGCTTGCGGAGTAGCCATCGGGCATGAGCAGGCGATGAAAGGAAACGGCGAGCCGCGTCTGTCCGAGGTTCTCGACCTTGCGGGTTTCCCCGAGAAGTTTCGAGCCTGCGGGAACGAGCAGATGCTGGCGGTCGTGGGAATAGACATCATTCGACAACAGGCATTCGATGGGTCCGGCCATCTGGCCGTCGAGGCGGTTGAGCAGAACGGTTTCGAGGACGGTTCCTTCAAACAGTACGTAGGTCTTGCCTGCGGCAGCGGGTGCGAGAACCTGCGCCGCAGGGCTTTTGGTTTCCTCCTTTCGCTCGGTTTGCGCGGAAAGATCTTTCGGCGGAGTTGAGGAGGCAAGTTGCGACGAGGTCTGCACCGCGGGCTGGAGCGGCCTCAGCAGTTCGGCGAGCTGCGCCTGCGCCGCCCCGGGATCGATGGAAGCGCCGGTGGGTGACCCCGCTTCGTTTTCACGGGCTGGCGCTGCCTGGGGAGACTTCCGATACGTGAGCGCCACATTTGAGGCAAACAGAGAGATGTACGCTCGCTTCTTGCGCTCGGCGTCAATGGCATCCTCGGGCCGTTCGGGAGCCGAAACGCCCGGAGAGCCCGGAGCGGCGGACGAGGACGAATCCGCAGTACCAGCCGCGAGGCTGCGGGTTTGCTGCGCGAGGGCGCTCTGGGCGACGGCTTGCTCGCGCTGCAGTTCCTCGATGCGCTTCTGCAACTCGACGATCTTGGCTTCATTCACCTCAAGCGGGGCCGCGACCGTGGGCGCGGGTGGCATCGTGCGCGACGGGGCGGGCGGCTTCTTGCCTCCGGTGAGCCACATAATGGCGACCATGAAGACGGCGAGGCCCGCGAGGAGCCAGGACTGCACGTTTTTGGGAAGCAGGCCGGGAGGCTTCGGCGCTTTGTCCTGAATCGGCGGCGGTGATGTCATGGGTCCTCTTACCTCGCGGTGGTCACGCGCGCGAACGCGAGTTTCTTCTTGCCCACGGCGAGGTAGCCGGAATCGAGAACCTTCCCCACGATGTACACGCCGTTTTCGACCGTGAACGAGACGAGGTTGGGCTTCCCATCCTTGATCTCGTAGAGCGCAGGCTTCTCTCTCGCGCTGCAGCGGAGGTAGGTGAAGGCGTCATCATGGTAGATCGCGGAAACGAGGAAGGGTTCACGCGAGAGCTTCGGGTCGAGCGCGTAGTCAAACTGGAGCTTGGTTGCGTAGGAGGAACGAAATCGGTTGATCTCCTCGGCTGCGTGTGCCTGCGCGGTTTGGACCTGATCTGCCACTTGGGCACGGGCGGTTTCAAGTTCTTTTTTGTAGGCTTGGGCGTCGGCCGCCCGCACGTAGCCGCGCAGGGCGCCGCTCGACGCGGGTCCGTCCTTCGGTTCGACGAATACTTTCAAGTCGGGTTGCGCGTTGGGATCGCTGCTGATTTCGCTCAGCAAAAAGGAATAGACATGCCCGCTCGCGGTAATCAGATTTAGATTGCTGCGGATGCCAGCCTGCGCCGGATGCACATAACAGAGGTTGTGTGCGCCGTTCACGATCCAGAATTCCCGGTCGCCGGTGGTGAAATCGAGGATTTCTTCGTCGTCGGGAAGAACAATCAGCGTCGAAAACCGCAGCTTGGCATGGACGGGGACGACATCCTCCTTGGCGTACTTCACGACCCGCGCACCGTCCCCAGCGGCCACGGCTTGGCCGAGAAACCCAATAGCGAGCGCGGTGCACAGAAGGCAAGCTCTCCATGCTGCGCGGAAAGAAAGGAAGTTCATTACATTACTCCTTGATTGGAATTTCGTTCTTGCAACCGCCGCTCGCGTTGTGGGGCGCGAACGGCCCTCTCTATACCTAATCAGCGGCGAGAGCGAAAAATGTGTCGCGCAGGGAGGAAAATATTGTTGCGACACAAAAGCCGAAACCGGGGGTGCCAGGGTTCTGCTTGCGGCGGGCCACCCCGGGCGGAGCCGCAGGAACCCAGGGTTGGCGGACAACCGGCATTGACTTTCCGCATAAATCAATCTAAACTTTAGACGTTAATGGGTATCGGCATGACGCGGACGAGACTAAAACTCAAGCAGGCGAGCGCAGTGCTCGAAGTGCAGCCCAAGGAATTGCAGAACCTCGTGCAATTCGGGGTTTTGAAGCCCCGGCGTTTCCGGGGCAGCTATTTTTTCGACCGCGAAGAGCTCCTCGCCGCCAAACTGGCGCTGTACGTCAAGGAATCCTTGGGAACGAACACCGGCGTGCTCTCGAAATTGATGCAGGTGTTCAGCGCCTCCGAGCAAAGGCTGAGGACCGAAAACCCGAGCTACGTCGTATTCAGCTGCCGTTTGGCGGCGGACGAGGAACCCATCAAGCTCGCCGTACCGTTCCGAGCGCTCGATGAACAAGTGGAAGAGCGCCTGAATCGCGTGGATCTTTACAAGGACCTGCCACGTGGCCGGAGGCGAAGGGGATGGAAAAAGGAGTTTCTGGAATCCTTGATTGAAGCGGCAAAGGATCTCGGGGCGGCTTCCGAAGAGGAAATCCTGCTTGCCGTTCGCGGCTACCGCAAAGAGAGACGCGCGCCGGAGATTACCGTTGCCGCGGAAGGTTAGTAAACGCAAGCGGCGGGCGGTGATCGACACGAGCGTACTCATTGCCGGCATCTCAGGTTTCAAGGAAACGATGGTGCCGGGAAAGAACCGAAGCGCTGATCTGCTGCGCCGATGGACGGAGCAGGGAAACTTTGTCTGGCTCCTGTCCGAAGATATCCTCGAGGAGTACAAGGAAATCCTGACTCGGTTGCACGTCCGTCCGCACATCATCGGCCGAATCGTGAATCTCCTTCGCGAGAGAGCCGAGGTGGTTAAGATCCGTCGGGGACCTGCGATTTCACCCGATCCCGACGACGATCCGTTTTGCATGTGTGCCGAGCAAGGCGAAGCCGACCTCATCGTCACGCTCAACCCAAAGGACTTTCCCCAGGGCCGCCTGACCGCCAGGGTGATCTCACCGAACGCTATCGGCTGACCGGGTTCTTGAGAGTCCCGCGACAGCCACCCGGTTCGTTCAGGGATCGCGCCCGTCGAGCCAGCCGGCAATGGCATGAGCCAAAAGCACCAGCACGGTAACGAGCGCCACCAACATGAGCCTGATGAGCACCGCATGACTCGTGCATGTTTCAGCGGCTTGTGCTAAAGAGCCGATCGCGCGGGGCCTCCGGCCAGAACATCCAGGCCTTTTTCGAACCCGTGGGCCGCGAAAGCTTCCTTCCGTCGCTGGTTGTCGTAGGGATCGTTGGTGTAGAGCCAGTAGCTGCGACGGTCGACATTGAGATTGGCGACCTTGGCGAGTTCCGGGGTTTTGATGAGGAACTGCCGCTTCGGAAGGAGCGTCGAAATCCATTCCACCTCGGTGTCGTTGAGATGGAACTGCCGCCGGTACACATCCCGGTCCATGTCCGGGTTGGCGAGGAAGAGCTTGGTGGCGCAGCTCTCGACAATGATGTCAAGCAGCTCCGAGCGCTTCAGCTCGTCGAGCGACTGCGTGGATAGGACCATCGCCGCGTTGTGCTTGCGCCAGGTCTTCAAGGCTTCCGTGACGTACTGGCGGATGCTTGGATTTTGGAGGAATACCCATGCCTCGTCGATGAAGAACGCCTTGAACGTTACGGCACTCTCCCGATGGGTGATGACCTCGTTCGCCCGGTGCAGAAGATAAAACAGAAGCGGCTCGATCAGCTCCGGATAACGGCTCATGTGTTGGAAGTCAAAGCATTGGAAACGGGAAAACGAGACGGTGTCCTCGGCGTTATCGAACAGAAATCCGAACTGGCCGCCGCGCATCCATTTGGCTAAGGCGTCCGAAAGGTGACGCGGCAGGGTATTCGCGAGCACGTCGAGGGTGCGCAGCGCCGGGTCGAGCGAATACAGATTCTCGATCTGCTCGTAGAGCGTCCGGTCCGTTGCTGGTTCGAGCAGTTGCGCTTTGCTTCCGAGAAGCACTTTCACGAACAAGGCCAGGAAATCGAGGTTGGCCTTGGCCGGGGGAAGACAGAACGGGTTGATGGTGATTCCCGTGGACTCCATCCCGACGCGCAAATACGACCCGCCAAACAGCTGCGTGAGGCTTTCAAAGCTACCGCCTAAATCGAAGATGAACGTGCAGGGATCGTATTTTTGCAGGTTCGTAATGAGGAAATTCAAAAGGAACGATTTGCCCGATCCCGTCCTGCCGAGGATAAGGGTATGGGCGGTGTCGCGGTAGTGAAGGTTCAGGAAGTAAGGCGTGCCGTGATTCGTTTCGAGCACAGCGAGATACTCCTTCCGGAGTTGCTGATTGCGGGCATCGCCGGAATGCAGGGTGAAGAGAAACGACAGGTACGCGTAGTTGCTGTTGAGGAGGTAGAGGTAACGCAGGTTGAAGGCGTGGTTGCCGGGGACGGCGGCCAGAAACGCGTTCAGCAGGTTGTAACGTTCCTCGTAGAGCTCGGCGTCATGCACGCTGAACACTTTGTAGAATTCGGCCGCGGCCCTTTCGACAACGGCAAGGTCCTGGTCGTAAATTACCACCGTCAGCGAGAACCGTCCGAAGTAGTTACCGTGCAGCTCGATCTCCTCGATGCTGCGACCGAGTTCCCGCACTTGTGACTCCTTGGCATCGTCGAGCAAAGCCTCTTGAGGCGGCGCATCGTTCAGGTTGACCTGGCTGAAAAAGGAACGCTTGGTGTTGTGGAAGTGTCGGCGCTTGGCCTGAATCTCGCGGCGGGTCTTGCCGGGCTCCTCCTTTTTCCATTCCGTGACCACGTGATAGTTGGCCCGCACCTCCAAGAGGCCCCTCAGCAGGAGTGGAAAGGTGTGGACGGAGGGCTCTTTGAGCGTGAGCACCTTGACATAGTAGTCGCCGACGCGGAGGTGCCCGCGATGGCACTCGATGGGCGATTCCGCAAGGTAGTAGTCGAGGAAGGTGTCGTGCTTGAGTCTCGCGAGTTCGAGCTTCCGAGGATCGAAATTCAAGGTGCCCTTCAGTACGGCAAATGCCTCCTGCTTCCCGAGGACGCGCACGGCGACAAAGTCGCTCACATGCGTGCGGAAGTTCTCGACCTTCTGGGAAAGCGCCGCTTCGGCCAGGGTGATCTCCTGCCCGCCGAGCCTCACGCTGGCCGTGGAGGAAAGCAGCGCTTGCAGATCATCGAGGGTTTTGCGGGGGTGTTCCGGAAACTCGAGAACCGTGGCCGCAAGAGAACGGCGAGCGCTCAGCGCCGGGCACAACACCACAAAATAGATGGACAACGAAAACAAGTCGTCGGCCTTTTCGGCAAAGTACGCGATGCGCTCGCGGATCGCAGCGTCGACAACCGGGTTTCCGCAGAGGCTATGGGGAATGGCTTGGCAGTTGCGCCGGAACAGGATCTGGTAGACGCGGTAGTTTTCGTCGAAGAGGCGCAGCGCCGATTCCAGGCGCTTGGTGAGTCCATCCACGGTGGGTGCGTCGAGGCACTCGTAATCGACGCCCTGCATCTCAAGGACAATTCCGACTTCACCCGATTTCGTCAGGAACACGTGGGGGCCGAGAAAGCCGAATAGGTTCACCATGGCGTTGAGGGAACCCGCTTCGTCGTAGTTTTGGAATATCCGCCGCAGGCTCATCATGTTGCGTTCCTTGTCACCCGGATCGGAGCGAACTTCAGCGGGTCGTAGTGGTTGCGCAGCCTGGCTGCCCGGAGCAGCAGTCGCAGAATCTGCGGATCGGTGGCGGTCGCCCAGCGGGCGACGAAATACAGCAGCAGGAACATGAGGAGGCCGCCCAAAAGACTCCCGAGGAGGTTGAACGTTCCGGCCCCGAGGCACATGGCGAAGAAAAACAGCCTGCGCTCTGCGCCCAGAATAGTGAGGGGTCGCGAAAGCGACCGCTGCACGGCATTGATGCGTCGTTCGTAGGCCATGGCGGATTACTCGCGGTCGCTCAGCAGTCATCCTGGGAAGAGCCAAGCGAGGAAATTGACTGCAGCGATGGCCATGCCGACGCCGAAGAGCACTCCGGCGAGAACCCTCTTGGAGCCGCCCTCCCCAAACGCGAAGGTAAGACCGGAGACCACGATGGCCACGAGCGAAAGGCCGCGGGCAATGGTGCTGGTAAACGCCTGCTGGAGGACGTTGACGGCATTTTCCCAGGGGGAATTACCGGCCTGCGCAAAGACAGGGCCGGCAAGCAGCAGCGCGGCCAACAGCACCGCGCCACCGCGTAACAAACTGAACGGGACGATAAAGGGAAGCACTCTTGTTTTCATGAGACCTCGCAAGGAAATGGCAGAAACACACGAAACGACGGGGAACACGCGCCGGCCCTCAGGAATCCGAACGCAGCCGGGCCGACGACTCCCTTCACGTCTCCGCTCTCCGCAGAACTCGCGAGGCGCCGCAAGGGATCGAGGGCTACCGTGCGAAGGACTCGCGGGAACGCGAAGGCGGCCTGTCCCCATCCCCATCGTGGGCCGCCGTCCGCGTTTGCCGGCGCGAACTCCCCTCTCTATACCTAATCAGCGCTGAGACCGGAAAATGTGTCGCGCACAAAAGAAAATATTCCTGCGACACAAAACGCAGGACAGGGGGGTGTGCCCGTTCAAGAGCGCTTTCGCCGTCGCTGGGAGCCCCGACTACCAGCGAGCCGACGCAATTTCGAGAGCAGTCGTTTCAAGCGCTGTCGGTGCGCGTTCGAGGAGCCTTCGGGGATTCCGTTCTCCGAGCCATTTTCGAGTTTGAACTGGACGAGCAAATTCAATTCGTCATCGCTCAGCACGCCGCGGCGCACGGCGCGATTCAAAAAGTGCCGGAGAAAGACAAGCCGCTCGACGGAGTCTTGGGGGGAGCCGAAATCGAGCGCCTCGCCTTCGGGCTCTAGCACCCGCGCGCGCGTTTCGCGCTCCGCCCATTCAAAGATGGCGCGCTTCACGCGCCGCGAGATGGCGAAGCCGAGAAAGGTCTGGCGGGCGTGGAGTTGCTCGGATTCGAGGAAGCGCAGGAGGGATTGCAGGGCTTGTTGCGAAGCGTCGTCCGGAGAGAGATGCGGATAGTGCTTCGCCACATGACGCAGCGAGGCGTGCATCGAAGGAAGAAACGCCAGGATCATCAGGCGTTCGACGATTCCATTGCGGAAAATCTCCTTGGCTCGCAGCAAGGCCGAGAGGATGGCGTCCGAGGACGAAGTCTCGCGGCAAAGGCGCAAGGATTCGAGCAGCGGACCGGGGCTTGAGAACACTGCGAGTGCAGGGCCTGAAGCGAGAACGTGTCGGCAGCCCTCCTGAAGGTCCGGGTCCAGAAAGTCGGTGAGCAGTTCGGTTTCGATGCGGCAGAGAGGGCAACGGCAGCAGGGCCTGTCTCGCATGACGAGCCTCCTCGAGGCTCCCGTGAACGGGAGTATCGTGCTTCGGAAAGAGGGGGACAGCCCTCTTCGTTTCTTCCGACCGGCAGCGGGGATGTGTCTGGCGGAGCGCTCATCGTCGGCAGGCGGTTCGCGCCTGGGTGGTTTTTCTTCGTTTTGTCCGGGATTACGGACAAAGGGGCGCGACCCCGTTTCGGCGGACACCGCTTCGACGACAACGCGCGATACACAAAAAAAAGAGGCTCCCCGCTTGTGGCGGGGAGCCTAGGGAGGACGTCCTAGAAGTGGACGTCCTCGCCTTCGGTGCCGAGTTCGGGCACCGGCGCATCGGCGTCGCGCTTTTCGGCGCGGTCGAGCTTCGCGATGCGCCAGAGATGAATTTCGGCTACGCGAATCTTCTGGTCGCCGTTCTTCGCTCTCTTCTGCTTCTTGGGAACGAACTCGCGATACCGGAGTTCCCCCTCGACGGCCAGATGCGCGCCCTTGCGGAGGGTGGCGGCGAAGGTCGAGAGATTCCCCCAGGCCACAAGCTTATGCCACTCCGTGCGGCGGATGTAGCCGTCACCGTTCTTGTCCTTCCAGGACGCCGTGGTCGCCAGCGACAGCACCGTGAATTCACGCTGTGTCTTCGTGGTTTTCACTTCCGCGTCCTTGCCTACGAATCCGACGAGTCTTACCGAATTGTCAAACATCGACGTTCTCCTTTTGATGCCCTGAGTCTCTCAAGGCACACCACCCGGAGGGCGCGAGCGGGAGGCGGCTCCCAAGTGCCAAGGTCTGCTTTCTTGGAGGGGCCCGCTCGGCGGGAGGAACCAAGACCGATTCCGGCGCGACAGCGAAGCAGAAGACCGCCGTGCCGCCGGGCGCCGTCTCTCTTTCGCTCGCGGTGCTTGAGAGCGACGGGAAGAAAAAGGGGAAACAAAAAATGCATCGGTGAGAGCGGTCAAGGAGGGACGGGAAGCACAATGAAGACACAGAGGTGGCGGTGCAAGACAAGACCAGGCCATCGAGGAAAGAGACGCGCAAAACGGCGTGAGTACGGCGGGATGGAATTGGCGGACGGGAGGAACGCGAAAGTCGAATGCGCTTCGCTCAGGCGTAATCTGTTCTCTGCAGGGCGACGGGCGTTCCCGGCATCAGAAGAGAGGGCCTAATCAAGGAGCATGCCTGGCAACGGAGCGGACATGCCGAAGGTATCCGTCTGCGATATCTTGGAATGTGAACCGGGCGTCCAGCATACAAGGGGCGAGCGGCGAACCGGGTTGGCCGGATATTCGAATCCGTAAATCTTTATTACCCGCAGCTTGGATTTCCGGCCCCGCTAATTGTAGCGGCCACGTCAATATTGAGTGGCCACTTAAATACCAAGCAGCTTTAGCTTTTGCTAGATACAATGAGTACTTGGTGCCGCACCAGGTAGTCGGGACCGCTGCGGACATTTGGTCTGACCTCATTGTAGCTTGGAGAAATTCGCGGCGGAAGGGCTTTCGATCTGCTTCAGTTCCTCAACACAGGCCACAGGGGCACTATCTCAACTCTACATGCCAATTCTGCCGCTCTGGGGATTTCACGGTTTACGACGCGTACTCTACAAAGCGGGGTGGAAATACCTTACCGCGCGATTAAGGCAAATATCGCGAGCTCTCTGAATTTCATTGTCCACGTTGA
>Ga0335073_10004217_pt1 | contig 20121 bp, 14 predicted proteins | sample Lox_Sample_22_FD_207093 | JGI IMG/M metagenome (GOLD analysis project Ga0335073, IMG submission 207093) | Soil microbial communities from Loxahatchee National Wildlife Refuge, Florida, United States - Lox_Sample_2.2 | ecosystem: Environmental > Terrestrial > Soil > Wetlands | place: USA...
CCTGGCGGATTTTCTCGTAGACACGGGGCACGCCGACGAAGACCGTGGGGCGCACTTCTTTCATGGATTGGGGGAGCTTATCGAACTGCGAACAGTAGATGACCTGCGCACCGGAGGAGTACATGACGTAGTCAAGGGCGCGGGCCGTGATGTGCGAAAGCGGCAGGAAGGAGATGCAGGCGTCGGTGGCGTTGAAGGAATAGTCGGCGGCGGCGAGATTCTGGTTGGACGCGATGTTGCCATGGGTAAGCATGACGCCTTTAGGCTCGCCGGTAGTTCCTGACGTGTAAATAAGGGTGGCGAGATCTTTGGGCTCAACGGAACGCGCGAGGGCGTCGAAGACGGGATCACGTTCGGGACCGAGGGCGTCAGCACCTTCAAGGACCTCGCTGAAGGCGACAGCGCCTTCAGGGGGATTGGCGGAGTCCATGATGAGGACGCGCTCGAGGCCAGATTGGGAGCGGACGGCATTGATCTTTTCAAACTGCTGACGCGTGGAAACGATGGCGATTTTGCAGCCGGCGTCTCGCAGGAGGATAGAGATTTGATCGCCAGTCAGCGTGGGATAGATGGGTACGTTCGCGGCACCGATGGCAAGAGTGGCGAAATCGGTGACGGCCCACTCCCAGCGGTTCTCGCTGATGAGTGCAATGTGCGAGCCTTTTTCGGCGCCCCAATTGAGCAGCGTTTGGCCGAGACGGCGGACGCGCTGGTAGATCTGATCGGATGAGATGGGCCGCCACTGGCCGAACTCGTCCTGCCATAGGATGGCAGACGCATTGGCGCGTGAGGCGATGCGCAAGAAGAGGTCATTGATTGTGGTGAGCGGAGTGGTTGGGGTCATGGTCGTCGCGATCGGTATCTGCCAGCGGCCAAAAGGCTGCCACACGAGAGTTTAACAGCGCGGAGCATCGGCCTGCCGGGCTGGCGGCCCGGAGGCGCGCAGGTGGTGGAATGTGCCGGGCCAGGAGGTGTAGAAGCGGCCAAAAACCAAAGTGCTGTACCTGGAGACGGCCGGGGCTGCTATAACTCATTAACAGAGCCATTAGAAACAATTGATCGAACGAATTCCCAGAGGCTTCCTGTAGGTCTTATGAGGGCCCATCCTGCGGTACAGCCGCCGGACCAGGCGGATCCGGACCTGCTGCAAAAAGCTTTCTTTGCGCAGCAGGTTTGTCTGGTACTGGTCTTACAAATCGCCGCGATTGCACTGCTTGGGCAGGCATCAGAGAATCTGCGGGCGTTGCTGCCTTCGGTGCTGACGGAGATGCACCCCTACTCCGCGATCTCCGCATTGCTCTGCGTGGCGAGCCTGTTTTTCTCAGAGGCAGAGCGCACGAAGCGGATGCACTGGATGGCCAAGATTCTGGCAGCACTCGCCCTGCTCTTTTCGACCGCATCATTGCTCGAGCGCACAGGCGTACTGCGTATGCACCTTGCGCTGATAGTTCCGGGAAAGGCAGGTGCCGCCGCTGCAGGGACGCGCCCCGCGGCTGCACCCGTGGCTTTCTTTGTGCTTGCGCTCGTATTGGTGTTCATCAGCGCGACGCGCCCCTGGGCGCGGCGGATCGCGGATGGCATAACCATAATGCTGTGCTTTCTGGTGCTGGTGTTTGCGTCATCGGCGATTTTTAACGCAGCGGGAGTGCCGGGGGCCGCTTCGGACGGATTCGTATCGCCAGAGACTCTCACCTGTCTGATTCTGCTGATGCTGGTCATCGTATGCCGCCGGGCCGAGCACGGGATTCTATCGATGTTCATGGGATACGGAATGGGCAGCAAAATTGCGCGGGGCCTGGCCCCTGTGATCCTGCTGCTACCGATCTTCAGAGAGATCGCACGGGCGCACATTGAAGCCGCGGGGATCAGGCGCATCAAGGACCCCACGGCAGTTCTTACGGCCATGGCCATCGTCATCGCGTTCGCGTTACTGTTTGTGCTTGCGGCCCAGATCAACAAGATGCAAGTGGAGATTCAGGGGTTGACGCTGCGGGACGAACTGACAGGATTGCACAACGTGCGGGGCTTCAACCTGATGGCCGAACAGGCAATTCGCCATGCCCGCAGAGCGAAACAGCCGTTCGGAGTTTTGTTTGTCGATCTGGACAATCTGAAGACGATCAATGACCGCCAGGGCCACGCAGCAGGATCGACGCTGCTGATCGAGACAGCAAAATTGCTGCAGGACGTGTTTCGCGAGACGGATGTGATTGGACGCGTGGGCGGGGATGAGTTTGTAATTGCTGGGAATTTCAGCGCATCGACGATTGAGACGGCGATCCAGCGACTGCAGACCAGCGCGGCGGAGAGAAGCAGTCATACGGGCCAGCACTATGCGCTTCACTTCAGCCTGGGGTATTCCATTGCCGAAGTGGATTCGCGCCGGTCACTTAAGGAGCTTGTGACGCAAGCCGACCAGGCCATGTACCAGCACAAGCGGGTGAAGAAGGCGCAGATACTCGCGGTTTAGAGCGGTTTCACAATTCTCGTGCACTTTCCGGCATTTCCAAAGGGTGGCTTTTTCTTGATGAAAAAGCCACTCGGCAATCTCGGCTCTGGTGTAAGGCAATTGTGAAACCGCTGTAGCGGACGATGACGATGCAGGTTCTCAGACCTGCGCCATCGGAGCCATCCTGACAAACTTCAGTGATTCCCGCTCCCAGTTGGTTAGTAGCCAGCGGGCTCGCGTACTGGCGGTCTTCGCGGCGTGCAATTCGACGAGTTCGCGGATCGACTGACGGGCGGCGTGGTCGAGGTCTTCCCAGGTTTCCGGCGCGAGGAAGCTGCGATGGTAGAGCTGCCTGGCGAGGAAAGAACCATCTTCGTCGTAGATCCAGGCGAGACCGCCGGTCATGCCGGCGCCGAAGTTGATGCCGGTGGAGCCGAGAACGACGGCGAGGCCGCCGGTCATGTACTCGCAGCCGTGATCGCCGACGCCCTCGACGACGGCCAATGCACCCGAGTTGCGGACAGCGAAGCGCTCGCCGGCGCGGCCTGCGGCAAAGAGCCAGCCGCCGGTGGCACCATAGAGTGCTACGTTGCCAAGCAGGGTGTGCTTTTCGCTCTCAAGAGCGGCGCGGCCCTGACCGCGGAGGATGAGTTCGCCGCCGCAGAGGCCCTTGCCCACAAAGTCATTGGCAAGACCTTCGAGCTTGAGTGTCATGCCAGAAGCGGCGAAGGCGCCGAAGGACTGGCCGGCGATTCCATTCATTGCGAATGTGAGAGTTGAGCCTGTAGCAGTTGGATTCCCGGACTTGAAGAGCGCAAGTTCGCCGGCAAGGCGCGCGCCGAGGGTACGGTCTTCATTGGAGACTCGGGTCTGAAGGCCGTAGGGCGTGCCCGACTTGTAGGCTTCGAGCGCTGGCTCGACCCATGCGTCGTCGATGGGCGTGTGTTCTTCAGGGCGATCGTTGCGCTGCCCCTGCCAGCGGACGGGGCCGCCGACCTCTGCCGCAACCTGAGCGGCGGCGAGAAGCGGCTTGAGGTCGAGGCCGGCATCCCAGCGCACCTGCTCAAGCAGATCGGTGCGTCCGGTTGCGGCGGCGAGCGAAGGCAGGCCGAGAGTGGCGAGGAGTTGGCGCACCTCGGCGGCGAGTTCGTCGAAGAAGCGAACGACGTGCTCGGGCCTGCCGCGGAACTTGGCACGCAGTTCGGGCCGTTGCGTGGCGATGCCGGTGGGGCAGGTGTTGAGATGGCACTGGCGGGCCATGTCGCAGCCCAAGGCGACGAGAACGGCGGTGCCGAAGGCAAACTCGTCTGCGCCGAGTAAGGCGGCCATGACGATGTCGCGCGCGGTGCGCAGGCCGCCGTCAGTGCGCAGACGGACGCGGCCACGCAGGCCGTTGTGGATGAGAACCTGCTGGGCCTCGGAGAGGCCGAGTTCCCAGGGATTGCCGGCGTACTTGATGCTGGAGAGCGGTGAAGCTCCGGTTCCGCCGGAGTGACCGGCGATGACGATGTAGTCGGCGTAGGCCTTGGCGACACCGGCGGCGATGGTGCCGACGCCACAGCCGGAGACCAGCTTGACGCCGACGGCCGCGCGGGGATTGACGCGCTTGAGGTCGTAGATGAGCTGCGCGAGGTCTTCGATGGAGTAGATGTCGTGGTGAGGCGGTGGCGAGATGAGCTGCATGCCGGGCTGCGCATGACGGAGACGCGCGATCAGCTCAGTCACCTTGTGGCCGGGAAGCTGGCCGCCTTCGCCGGGTTTGGCGCCCTGCGCGATCTTGATCTCGAGCTCTTCGGCGTGCGCGAGGTATTCGGCTGTGACCCCGAAGCGCGCACTGGCCACCTGCTTGATCTTGTTGTTGAGAAGCGAGGGCGCGCCGTCGATGGGTGCGTAGACCGCAGGGTCCTCGCCGCCTTCGCCGGTGTTGGAGCGCGCGCCGAGCAGGTTCATCGCCTGGGTGATGGTCTGGTGCGCCTCAGGCGAGAGTGAGCCAAAGGACATGGCGCTGGCGATGAAGGTCTTTGTGATGTTGCCGGCAGGTTCAACGGTGTCCAGAGCAAGCTCAGGGCCGGCAGGACGAATCTCGAGCAGGTCGCGGAGGTTAGTTGGCTCGGCTTCAGTGACCTGCGAGGTGAACATGGCGAACGGCGTGAGAGCGAGAGCTGCTCCCTGTTTGGTGGAGCCGACGACCGTTTGCAGGGCGCGCACGGTCTGCGGCTGCCAGGCGTGGGATTCTGCTTCGTCTGCCTTGCGGAAACGCACGAAGCCGTAGTCGGGAAGTTCGCTGACTTTGGCGGCGGAGACAACGGCGCCTTCGCCTTCGGCGGGCTCTTCGGGTGAACCGTTGTCGAGCCAGAGATTACGCACGTAGGCTTCAATCTCCTGATAGCCGAAACCGCCGATGGGGGCCGGGACGCCCGTGAAGCACTTATCGACGACGTTCTGGAAGATGCCGATGGCGTCAAAGAGATGGGCGGCGTTGTAGCTATCGAGAACGCTGATGCCCATCTTGGACATGACCTTGGCAAGGCCGAGTTCGAGAGCGTGGAGGAGATTGGCTTCGCCTTTTTCCGGATCAAGACTGCGCGCGGTTTCAAGAGCGAGCCATGGGCAGACAGCGCCCGCACCCATGCCGAGCAACACGGCAACGTGGTGGATCTCGCGGCAGTCGCCGGCATCGACTGCAAGGCCGACTTCAGCACGAACGCCTGCGCGCGTTAGAGCCATGTGGACCGCTCCGGTAGCCATGGCCATGGGAATGGGCAGCGCTTCAGGCGACGCGCCACGATCGGTGAGGATGAGCAGCGATGCGCCGTTGCCGACAAGCTCGACCGCACGCTGCGCGAGAATGTCGACGGCAATCTCGAGGGTCGTGTCAGGGGAGTAGAGACACTTGAGCACGGCGTGCGGCATCTTGTCGGCCTGGCCGTGGTGGGCGTGGTGGAGGGCGTGCACCTGACCGAGGGTGAGGATCGGCGAGCGCAGCGAGAGGCCAGGCAGGGGCTCGCGCAGTTCGAGAAGATGGGGCCAGGGCCCGAGGCGGGTGTGCATCTTGAGCACGACGGACTCGCGCAGCGGGTCGATGGGCGGATTGGTGACCTGGGCGAAGCGCTGGCGGAAGAAGGCGTAGAGGGGGCGCGGCGCGCGGGCCAGCGGGGCAACGGCCGTATCGTCACCCATGGACCAGACGGCGTCTTTGCCTTCAGCGGCCATAGGCTGCAGGATCATGCGCACGTCTTCGCGGGTGTAGCCGAAGCGACGCTGCAGGGTATTGAGCTGAGCGGGATCGAGGGGGGGAAGCGCATCGGCGGAGTCCTCGAGCGGCGTGTCGAGTTGAATGAGGTCCTGATAGTGGCGCTTGGCGTCGTAAATGCGCAGGATCTCCTCGTTCTCGAAGAAGCGCTGAAAGTCGAGATCGGCGACGATCATCTGGCCGGGGCCAAGGCGACCGCTATGCACGATGCGATCGGGATCCATATCGACGAGACCCGCCTCAGAGCCGGCAACGACGAGGCCCTGGTCATCGAGCGCAAAGCGGCAGGGGCGGAGGCCGTTGCGGTCGAGGATGGCGCCGACCTGGCGGCCATCGGTAAAGGCGAGAGCGGCGGGCCCATCCCAGGGCTCGATGCAGTCGCCGCTGTATTGCAGGAAGGGCGAGGTGTTGCCGGGGTTGGCAGGCGGCACGAGCATGCGCACGGCTTCGCCGACGGTGCGCCCGTTGTGCGCGAGAAGTTCGACGATCTCGTCAAGCGAGGTGGAGTCAGAGCCGCCCAGCGTAAATACGGGATGCAGGTCGAGGGGCATGGAGGCGGCGCGGGCTTCCATGTTGGCGCGGTTGCCCCAGATGGTGTTGATCTCGCCGTTGTGCGCAAGGGCGCGGAAGGGCTGCGCGCGATCCCAGGAGGGGAGCACGTTGGTGGCGTAGCGCTGATGGAAGAGCGCGATAGGCGTCTTGAATTCGGAGTCCGCGAGATCAGGATAGAAATCGGCGAGCAGGCGGCCGGCGCAGAGTGCCTTGTAGACGATCGTGGCCGACGAGATGCTGGCGATGTAGCCGGGCAGGCCGGACCGCTCGAACTGCTTGCGGACGAGAAAGAGGCGGCGATCGAAGCCTTCGGGCTCGTCTGTGGTGCAGAGCAGATGCCAGATTGCGGGCCGGGTGGAATCGGCGATTTCGCCGAGGACCTCAGGGCAAACGGGCACGGGACGCCACAACAATGGTTCGATGTTCTGCGCGGCGAGAGCGGATTCGAGTTCCGCTCGCTGCGCGGAATCGTCTTCAGGGAGAAAGACGACGGCAACGCCGAGGGGCTTGTGGCCGGGAAGGACGAGTCCAGCTTTAGCGAGAAACCACGCACGCGGAACCACGGTAGTGACGCCGACACCGTCGCTGGATTTGCCGTCGGCTGCGACAGCGCCGCGATGGGCGAGGCGCGCGAGCGCCGTAAGCGCATGCTGCAGGATGGTGTGCGAGGGCTCGCCGGAGAGTTGCGCGACGAAACCGACGCCGCAGGAGTCAAAGTCGAAGCGCGGATCGATGAGGCTGCCGGGAACGTAGGAGGGCATAGCGCCGTCCGCGGCGTGGCGGGCTCCCGCCGGGGCCAACTGCGTAGACGGCTTTCGGGAGTGTGCGGGGAAGCCCATGAGCTACTATACGTCCTTTCGTTGTGCGTTGCGAGCATGACTGGGCCGCGAGCCGGAGTGCGAAGCCGCCTTGAGGAGACGGCGGCCAGGCTCCGTGATCGGAGTCTGGGAACCAGGTGGAAATTTGAGCGAAAACCCGAAATAAGGGCCTTGCATACTTATACAATCTAGCTGTATATTTATGCAAGCGCGGTCGCAGAGGGCGAGCCGCGCTTTCACTTTGTTCGCAAGACTATGAAGTTTCAACGGCACAACGCGATTAGAGAACTGGTTGCGCACTCACTTGTGGCCAACCAGGACGAGCTGCGGCGCAAGCTGCGGCGGCGCGGCTTTGAGGTAACGCAGGCGACGCTGTCGCGCGACATTCACGAGCTGCGCCTATCGAAGGGCCCGGGCGGATATTCCCTGCCCTCAAGCAACGGCCACAGCAACGGGAGTTCAGGTGTAGCGACGGCGCAGGACGACGGGCCGCCTTCGGTGGCCGAGGTGATTGAGAGTTTTGGCCTGCGAGTGCGGCAGGCGATGAACCAGGTGCTGGTGGGCACAGTGATGGGCGGCGCGCAACCGGTAGCCGCGGCACTGGATCACGAAGGATGGCCCGAGGTGCTGGGCACGATCGCCGGCGACGATACGGTGCTGGTGATCTGCCCTGATCCGCGGAGGGCCGCAGAAGTGGAGACCAAGATCAGGACGATGTTGGAGTCATGAAGGACGCTGTGCAGACCGCAGTTGTGGGAGTGACGGGATACGCAGGCGCGGAGCTGGCGCGGCTGTTGCTGCGGCATCCTCGTCTGAAGAAGTCGCCGCCGATCTTCGCGGGACGTATTGACGAGAAAGACGCTGCGCGTGGCGGCGTGCCGCTGATCGAGATTCATCCGCACCTGGCCGACAACAATGGCGCGGGCCAGTTGAAGCTGCAGTCCTTCTCGTGGGAGTTGCTGGCGGAGAGCGGAGTCGATGTGCTGTTTCTGGCGACGCCGCACGAGCAATCGCGCGAGTGGGCGCCCGAGGCGCTGAAGCGCGGGCTGCGCGTAATTGACCTGAGCGGAGCATGGCGGCTCACCGATACGGCGAATCGTGCCGTGTACGCCTTCAAGGACGCCGATGCGACGGTGGCCGAGGCCACGCAAGCGCAGGCCGTGTATGGTTTGCCGGAGCTGCATCGCGCGGAGATTGCCGGAGCGAAGCTGGTAGCGAATCCAGGGTGCTATGCGACGTCAGTGATTTTGCCGCTGCGGCCGCTGGTGGCCGCGGGCGTGGTCGATCTCGGCTCGGGGGTCATCGCGGATTCAAAGAGCGGCGTGAGTGGTGCAGGCAAGGCGCCGACAGCGAAGACGCACTACATGTATGCAGCCGATAACCTGTCGGCGTACGGTGTGTTTTCGCATCGGCATACTGGCGAGTTGCTGGAGCAGATTGGATTGGATGCAAATCAAATCGTGTTTACGCCGCATCTGCTGCCGATTCCTCGAGGCATTCTCTCGACGATCTACGTGCGATTCGACACCCCGCAGACGCGAGAGAGTGTGGCGCAGACGTACAGGCATTTCTTTGCCGGCAGCCCGATGGTGCGGCTTTACGACGCGACGCTGCCGCAGATTCAGTATTCGGTGCGGACGAACTATGCGGACATCGGGTTCCAGATGTCTGCGGATGGGCGGCGCGCCGTGATCGTGAGCTGTCTCGACAATCTGCTGAAAGGCGCTTCAGGCCAGGCCGTGCAGAACCTGAACGTGATGCTGGGCTGGGGAGAAGCGGAGGGATTGGAATGAAGTACGTTGTCAAACTCGGGGGTGCGGGCCTCGAAACTCCTGCGCTGCTCGATGGCTGCGTGCGCGCCATTACAGAACTGGTGCGCGACGGCCACCAGGTAGCGGTGGTGCATGGCGGCGGCGTGCAGCTGACGAAGACGCTGAAGGCTCTGGGCAAGCGGAGCGAGTTTGTGGCCGGCCTGCGCGTAACCGATGCGGAGACGCGCGACACGGCGCTAATGGTGCTGGCAGGCAAAGTGAACAAGAGCCTGGTGGCCGCATTTGGCGCGCTGGGGCAGGCGGCCATGGGGTTGTCGGGCGGCGACGGACTGATCTTTCGCGCACGCAAGAAGCGCACGGCGCCGGACCTCGGATTTGTAGGCGAGATTGCCTCGAGCGATCCGCGATGGATTGAAGCGATCTGGCAGTTGAATGGTGTGCCGGTGATCTCGTCGATGGCGCTGGGCTTTGACGGCGAGTACTACAACGTGAACGCCGATGAGATGGCGGGGGCGTGTGCCGCGGCGTGCCATGCGGATGCACTGGTGTTTCTTACCGACGTGCCTGGCGTTAAGGGATCGGACGGCGAAGTATTGCGATGGCTGTCGATTGATCAGATTGCCGAGATGGCGAAGAACGCCATCATTACCGGCGGCATGTTGCCCAAACTGAGCGCCTGCCGCGAAGCTCTACTCAACGGCGTGAAGCGCGTACGGATTCTTCCGGCGGAGGCTGCTGCTTCCCTTCCCGATTTGTGCAGTTCCCGCGTAGCCCAAGGCACCGAAGTGATGGTGGCCTGAGGAGAGAATGCATTGACCAGACTTGAACAGATTCGCGCAGCAGAAGAGCGGCTGCTGCTTCAGACCTATGAGAGAAACCCGATTTTGTTTGTCGGCGGCGAGGGGGTACACCTCATCGACGAGCAGGGTACGCGCTACCTCGATCTGCTGAGCGGCATTGGAGTGAATGCGCTGGGCTATGGGCATCCTGCGATTGAGGAGGCGATTGCGCGTCAGAGCCGCGCGCTGATCCACACATCGAACCTCTTCTACCACGAAGGGCAGGCGGAGCTGGCGCTGAGGCTGACGGAGCGCACGGGGATGGATCGCGTGTTCTTTGCCAACACCGGCACCGAAGCATGGGAAGGCGCGCTGAAGCTGGCGCGGGCGCATGCGGGGTTACTGCGCAGCGAAGGCAAGACGTTCGGGACGAAATTCCTGGCGCTGGAGCAGAGCTTCCACGGACGGACGTTTGGGTCGGTCTCGACGACTTACAAGGCGAAGTATCGCGAGCCGTTTGGGCCGGTGGTGCCGGGTGTGGAGTTTGTGAAGTTCAACGACGTGGCCGATCTGCGCGCGAAGTTTTCGAACGAGGTTTGCGCGATCCTGGTAGAGGCGATCCAGGGCGAGGGCGGGATTCGTCCGCTGACGCAGGAGTTCTTCGCAGAGGCGCGGGCGCTGGCCAGTTCGACAGGCGCGCTGCTGATTGTGGATGAGATCCAGGCGGGTATGGGCCGGACGGGCAAGTGGTGCGCTTATCAGCATTACGGTATCCAACCGGACGTGACCACGATGGCCAAGCCGCTGGCGGGCGGCATTCCGCTGGGCGCGATGCTCTGCACAGAAGAAGCGGCGCGCGCGATCCATGCGGGGATGCACGGGACGACCTTTGGCGGCGGGCCGCTGGCCTGCGCTGTGGCAATTGCCGTGATTGGCACGCTCGAAAAAGACGGGCTTCTGGCGCATGCGGCGGAGGTTGGCGCCTACTTCCAGAAGCAGTTGCGCGGCCTCGCGCAGAAACACCACGCCATTGTGGATGTGCGCGGCAAAGGACTGATGGTGGCTGCGGAGCTGGATTCGGCCGAGCTGGGCAAGGTGACCGTGGCCGAGATGCTGAAGCGGCATATCGTGATCAATTGCACCAGCGATACGGTGCTGCGATTCCTGCCGCCCTACATTCTGCAGCGCGAACACGTGGACACCGCGATCGCGGCGCTGGACGATATCTTTACCGAGCATGCAGCGCATATCACTGTTCAGGCAGCAGGAGGACACAACCGTGGGTAGCAGAGCAACGATGGAACAACGGGAACAGGCGGTTCCCGTGCAGAAGGACCCCGATGTGCTTGCCGCGGCGACGCGCATGCTGGGCGAGGACATGTGCTCGATTGCCGATCTTTCGAACAGCGAAGTGCGCGCGATTCTGAAGCTGGGGCACGAAGTGAAGCGGAATCCGCAGGAGTATCGGCGCGCCCTCGATTCGAAGCAGATGGTGCTGATGTTTGAGAAGGCCAGCCTGCGCACGAGGCTTGCCTTCGAGACCGGCATCAACACCATGGGCGGCAACGCGATCTTCGTCGACCAAACAAATTCTCCGCTCGGCGAGCGGGAAACCATCGCCGATGTAGCGCGCAATCTGGAGCGCTGGGTAGATGTGATCGTACTGCGCACCTACGCGCATGACACGATCACCGAGATGGCCGCCAATTCGCGCGTGCCGGTAGTCAACGCGCTCTCGGATTTTGAGCATCCCTGCCAGGCGCTGGCTGATTTTATGGCGCTGCAGGAGCACTTCGGCAGCGTGACGGGGCTCAACTTCACGTACGTGGGGGACGGAAACAACGTGTGCCATTCTCTGATGCTGGCGGGCGCACAACTTGGCACAAACGTGACTGTCGCGACGCCGCGCGGTTATTCGCCCGATATCGAGATTGTGACCATTGCGCGCGAGATGGCTGAGAAGAATGGATGCGAGATTCGGCTGCTGCAAGACCCACAGGTCGCAGCGGAGGGCGCCGATGCGATCTATACCGACGTGTGCGTGAGCATGGGCATGGAACACGAGTCGACGAAACGCGCACCGATCTTCAGGCCATTTCAGGTGAATGAGGCGCTGATGGCGAAGGCGAAGAGCAGCGCGGTGTTCATGCACTGCCTGCCGGCACGGCGCAATGAAGAAGTGACGGATGCGGTGATCGACAGCCCGCAGTCAATCGTGTTTGACCAGGCCGAGAATCGGCTGCATGCGCAGAAGGCGCTGTTGCTGTTGCTGCTGGGTGGGTTGGCGAATGTGCAGAGCTTTCAGTGATCAGTGGTTAGTGGTCAGTGAAAATGAATAGGACTCTGATTTTTCAAATAACGGCGGCTTTGTGACAAGGACGAACTGATCTCCGGTCATTGGATCATGGTCCACCGTTCACGATCTTTATGAGGTTTTTGCAAGCATGTCTGTGATTCTCGAATCGTTGCCCACAGGTGAGAAGGTGGGTATCGCCTTCTCCGGTGGGCTGGACACGTCCGCGGCGCTGCACTGGATGCGGCAGAAGGGCGCGATCCCGTACGCATACACGGCCAATCTCGGCCAGCCGGATGAGACCGACTACGAGGCGATTCCGCGGGCGGCGCTCGAATATGGCGCGGAGAAGGCCCGGCTCATCGACTGCCGCGGCCCGCTGGCGCGCGAGGGCATCGCGGTGTTGCAGGCTGGCGCCTTCCACATCACGACGGCCGGCGTGTCCTATTTCAATACCACTCCGATTGGCCGCGCGGTGACCGGCACCATGCTGGTGGCCGCGATGAAGGAAGACGATGTCCACATCTGGGGCGATGGATCGACGTTCAAGGGCAACGACATTGAACGGTTCTATCGCTACGGTCTGCTGGTCAATCCCAGCCTGCAGGTCTACAAGCCGTGGCTGGATGCTGCCTTCATCGAAGAGTTGGGCGGGCGCGCGGAGATGTCTGCCTACATGCAGCGGGCCGGTTTTGCGTATCGGATGTCGGCGGAGAAGGCTTACTCCACCGACTCCAACATTCTGGGCGCGACCCATGAAGCCAAGGACCTGGAGCATCTTTCCACTTCCATCAAGATCGTCGCGCCGATCATGGGGAAAGCCTTCTGGCGGGACGACGTCGAGATCGAGCGCGAAGAGGTGAAGGTCCGCTTTGAAGAGGGCTTCCCCGTCGCGCTGAATGGCCGGCACTTCGACGATGCGGTGGAACTTCTTCTCGAAGCCAACCGTATCGGCGGCAGGCACGGCCTGGGCATGTCGGACCAGATCGAGAATCGCATTATCGAGGCCAAGAGCCGCGGCATCTACGAGGCTCCGGGCCTGGCACTGCTCTTTATCGCGTATGAGCGGCTGATCACCGGCATTCACAACGAAGACACGATCGAGCAGTATCGCGACAATGGCCGCAAGCTGGGAAGATTGCTTTATCAGGGCCGCTGGTTCGACTCGCAGGCGATCATGCTTCGCGAGGCGGCGCAGCGCTGGGTAGCGAAAGCCATTACGGGCGAGGTCACAGTCGAGTTGCGCCGCGGCAACGACTATTCCATTCTCAACACCGAGTCGCCCAACCTGACGTTCCACCCCGAGCGCCTGAGCATGGAGAAGACAGAGTCTGCCTTCTCTCCGCGCGACCGCATTGGACAACTGACAATGCGCAATCTCGACATTGCGGACACGCGCGAGAAGCTCCTGACCTACTCGAAGGCAGGCCTGCTGACACTGAGCAAAGGCAGCGAGATGCCCCAGCTCAAAGGCGCTGCGGAGATGGAGCAGGATGAGGTGCGCCTGAAGTGATGTCTAACGAACAACAAGCCGGGAAGATGTGGTCGGGGCGCTTTCGTGAGCCGCTGGACGCGGAGTTCGAGGCGTGGCAGCGGTCCATTGTGTTCGATTGGCGGCTGCTGAAGGAAGAGGTGGCCGCGAGCAAGGCGCACGCGTCTGCCCTCTGCGCTGCTGGGATCCTGACGAAGAGTGAGACGTCGGAGTTGCGCGCGGCGCTGGACGATCTCGCAGCGGCCCATGCTTCGGACGCAGGCAAGGAACAGGTGCGCACGCATCCGACAGCGGAAGATATTCATCACTTCGTGGAACTGTCGCTGGTGGAGCGCGTGGGAGCCCTGGGCCTGAAGCTGCACACGGGGCGCAGCCGCAATGAGCAGATTGCGACTGATCTGCGATTGTACATCCGCAATGGCATTGAGCTGACCATCGGTGGCATCGCAGAGTGGGCTGGGGCTCTGATCGAGAAGGCGAAAGATGCGGGCGAGGCGGTGATGCCGAGCTACACGCATCTGCAACGCGCAGAGCCCGTGCTGGTGGCGCACTGGCTGCTGGCGTACGTGGAGATGATTCTGCGCGACGCGGCGCGGCTGCGCGATTGCCAGGCGCGGCTGAATTACTGTCCGCTGGGGTCGGGCGCGGTGGCCGGCGCAACACTGGCGCTGGACCGTACGATTGCAGCGCGCGAGCTTGGTTTCGCAGGGCCGACGCCGAACTCAATGGATGCCACGAGCGATCGCGATTTCATTCTCGAATATCTGCAGGCGCTGACGTTTCTGGGACTGCATCTGAGCCGATTTGCCGAGGAGATCACGCTGTTTGCCACGGCGGAGTTTGGTTTTGTGGTACTGCCGGAGGCGTTCTCGACGGGATCGAGCGCGATGCCGCAGAAGAAAAATCCTGATCTGACGGAGCTGATTCGCGCGAAGGTGGGACGCATTCACGGCGCCGCTGAAGCAGTGACACTGCAGTTGAAGGGGTTGCCCCTGGCCTACAATAAGGACATGCAGGAGACGCAGGAGCCGGCGTTTGCCGTTGAGTTTGTGCCGCAGATGCTGGCCCTGGTGGCCCGGTTCACCTCGGCGCTTGCGTTCAGCCTGGAGCGCATGAAGGAAGCGGCGAACACGGGCTACCTGAATGCGATGGCTGCGGCGACTTACCTCGTACACAAGGGAGTTCCCTTCCGTAAAGCTCACGAGAAGATTGGCAATGCTGTGCGCTTTGCGATCGACAAGGGCGTGGAGCTGGGCGACCTGAGTCTCGAAGAGCTGCGCCAATTCGGCGAGGAGTTTGACAGCGACTTTTTCTCTGCGGCGACCGTGGAAGCGACGCTCGATTGCCACGATGTGATTGGCGGGACGGCGCGCGCACAGGTGCGCAGGGCACTGATGGAAGCGTCGGCTCGCGTGAAGGCACTTACGCCGGAGGTTGCCCATGCTGGTGCGTAAAGCCCTGCTGCAGGATGCCTCGAATGTGTATGACCTGGTGAATTCGCTTTCAGGCGATGGGACGCTGCTGAAGCGCGCCTTCGCAGAGATCTGCGAAAACATCCGCGACTTCACGGTTGCGGAATCGGACGGCGGGGTGTTTCTTGGCTGCGGCGCGCTGCATCTGTACGGGCCGCATCTCAGCGAAGTGCGCTCAATCGTGGTAAAGCCGGAGGCGAAAGGCCAGGGCGCAGGCGGGCGGATTCTGGGCGCGCTGATTGAAGAGGCGGAGATGCACGGCATCCAGTCAGTGTGCCTCTTCACGCGCATTCCTGATTTCTTTTTCAAGTTCGGATTCAGGATCGTTGAAGACAAGGCGGAGCTGCCGGACAAGATCTTCAAGGATTGCCAGAGCTGTCCGCGGCTGCACCGCTGCGATGAAGTCGCGATGGTGCGCGGGAGAATTCCGCGGATCTCGATTCTTGGGCCACGGCGCGAAGCGCAGGAGCTGGTGCGCTTCTCCGGCTGAGTTCGGACGGCGAGTGAGGACTATGCCGCGCGCGCAGCGGGTTTGTGATCGAGCAGGATCGTGAGCGCGATGAGAAGCACGACTCCCCAGGCACAGAGGACCGGCCGGACGCGGAAGGTCTCCCAGACTGTAGCGCCAACCGTGCCGCAGTAGCCGAGTTCAGAACAGGTGCGCCAATTCAGCATGGAAAACGACGCGAGATAACCCGAGGCGATGATGAGATGCGCGAGGAACTCGACGCGCAGACGCCTGACCAGCGCAAAGACGAAGATGCTGAGCGTAGGCAGCGTGCAATAGGTGACCGAGAGGATGGGGTTAATGCGGAAGTCCATGCCGTAAATGGACAGGGCTCCGCGGAACGTGACCACCATGCACAGGATGCCGGTGACAGCGCGCGCGGTGAGCCACAGAGCTTCTTTGAGCTTCTTCAATCCCCTTCTCCCTGAGACTCTCTACGATACGGCATGCGTGCCATGGCTGCGAAGGATGGCTGCGCCGACGACAGCCTGACCGTAGCTGAGACCGCCGTCGCCGGGGCTGACGTTGCGTTGCTGAAAGACGGAGAATCCGGCGGCTTCGAGTCCCTGACTCAGGAGGCGCGCGAGCCGGCGATTGTGCATGCAGCCACCGCTGAGGACGACCTGCGTGACGTCGGTAGCTTCGCGAGCTGATGCTGCGGCATGAACGAAAGCGGCGGCAATGGCAGCGTGGAAGCGGGCCGCCATGCGGGGCTTCTCGACGCCGGAATGCAGGTCGGTGACGACGTCGCGCCAGAGAGAGGCGACGCGAATCTGGCCGGGCCGGCGCCGGGTCCAGTCACCGGAGATATATTCGGTTGCGTATGCCGGCGCGTCGGTTTCATCGACGCAGACGCCTTCGAGTTCGATGGCGGCCTGGGCTTCGTAGTCGACCTGGCGGCGGCTTAGGACGACGGCAGCGACGGCGTCGAAGAGGCGGCCGAGGCTCGACGTGCCGGGCGTGTTGATGCCGCGTTCGATCATGCGCGCGAGCAAGCGGCACTCTGCATCGGTGGCGCCGACGAGGGACTTTGCTTCGTCCAGGGGAACACCTGCATGGACGAGATGACCGAAGGCCATGCGCCACGGCTCGTGGATGGCTGCTTCGCCGCCGGGCATGGGCGCGTATTCGAGGTGCGCGAATTGGTCGAAGCGGTCGAGACGCGCAAGCAGCACTTCCCCGCCCCAGATGCGGCCATCGGAGCCATAACCGGTGCCATCGAGCGAGAGGCCGATGACCGGGCCTTCGAGAGCGTGCTCGGCCATGCAGGCTGCGATGTGGGCGTGGTGATGCTGCACGGAGATCAGAGGCAGGTTGCGCTCCGAGGCCCACTGGCGGGCCCAGGTGGTGGAGAGATAGCCGGGGTGAAGATCGTGCACGACGTGTTCAGGCTCGATCTCGAATGTGCGCGTGAGATGGTCGAGTGACTCTTTGAAGAACTCGAGACTCGTGAGGTTTTCAAGATCGCCGAGGTGCTGGCTCTGGTAGGCGTGCCGGCCACGCGCGAGAGTGAAGACGTTTTTGAGATGGCCGCCGACAGCCAGAAGCGGGGGCGTATCGAACGGCAGTGGGATGCCGAGAGGCACGTATCCGCGGGCACGGCGGATGAGTTGAGGTACGCCGTCGACGACCGAGGCTACAGAGTCGTCGCAACGCTGAAGGATCTCGCGGTCGTGCATCAGGAAGACGTCAGCGATGGCGCCAAGACGGGCGCGGGCTTCGTCGTTGTCGATCGCGATGGGCTCTTCACTGAGGTTGGCCGAGGTCATGACAAGGGCTTTGACGCGCGCGTCGGTGAAGAGCAGATGTTGAAGCGGTGCGTAGGGCAGATAGATGCCGAGCCAGGGGACGCCGGGAGCGACCGAAGGTGCAATGCCATTTTGCGCTCTGGCGCGGGCAAGAACGATGGGGCGAGCAGACGTCTGCAGCAGGGACTCTTCGACGGCGGTCAACAAGCAGAGGGAATGCGCGGCGTCGAGGTCGCGAACCATGACGGCGAGAGGCTTGCCGTAGCGGTGCTTGCGATTGCGCAAACGGATAACGGCGGAGTCGCTGGTGGCGTCGACGGAGAGATGAAAGCCACCGATGCCCTTGATGGCGACGACTTCACCGGAGAGCAGGCGGTCGATGGCGGTTTGAATCGGATCGGCGGAATCGAGGCGGGAGCCGTCAGGGGATTCAAGCCAGACCTGGGGTCCGCACTGCCAGCAGGCATTGGGCTGAGCGTGAAAGCGGCGGTTGAGGGGATCATCGTACTCGGCCTGGCAAGAGGGGCACATGGCGAACTTTGCCATGGAGGTTTGCGGACGGTCGTAGGGAATGCGGCGGGTGATGGTGAAGCGCGGGCCGCAGTTGGTGCAGTTCAGAAAGGGGTAGCGGTAGCGGCGGTCGGCGGGGTCGAAGAGTTCCCGGAGGCAGTCGGCGCAGGTGGCGGCATCGGCGGGGATGCCGGTGCTGACCTGGCCTTTGACCTGGCTGGAGACAATGAGGAAGGACGTGTCAAGTTTGGGGTCAAGTTCGCTGACGGAAATGGCGTCGATACGCGCGAGAGGCGGAAGCTCGGACTGCAGGCGCTCAAGAAAGCTGGAGATGCGCGGGGGAGGGCCTTCGATTTCAATAGTGACGCCGTCGGTGTCGTTGCCGATGTGGCCGACAAGGTGTTCTTCCGTGGCGAGGCGATAGACGAAGGGGCGGAATCCCACGCCCTGAACGACGCCGGTGACGAGGACGCTGCGACGCTGCGACGGATCGGTGGTCGCGTTGGGGTGGTCGGTATGTTCTCGATGGGCTTCGCCGGTCACGAAGGGCCTCAGTGCGCAGTCAAAGAATAGCCTACGCGCGGGTGCAATGCGTTTGCCGGGGAGAGAGTAGGGCTGAGTGAGCCGCGGTTCCGGCGACTACAGATGGGCACATTGATAATGATCAGAGATATGGTGTCGGCGAAGACAAAGAGAGCAAGAGTGATGGCTGGGATCAGGGTGACGTTGCCGGCAATGATCTGCGTTGGAATGTGTGTGCTCGCCGGCAGGGCGGGGGCGCAGCAACTGGACCAGGCTGCGGTGATTCGCGGGGTGGATGCCGCAGTGAGGTACCGGATCGATCGGATCACGCAGTACACGGTGACGGAGAAGTATGCCGTCTATCACGGCAGCGAGGGGACGACGCCAGTGGCCGGCATGACGGTGAAGACGACGTACCGGCGCGGCATCGGCAAGAACTACGACATCCAGTCACAGAGCGGTTCAGCGATCATCCGGCACCTGGGACTGGAGCCGATCCTGGAACGCGAGAAGGAGATCAACGAGCCAGGTAACGTGGAGCATGCGTGGATCACCTCGGCCAACTACGACATGACCCTGAAGCCGGGGACACAGCGGGTGAATGGGCACGCATGCTACGAGCTGACGATCCATCCGAAGGAAAAGGCGCCGAACCTGATCGATGGGAGCATCTGGGTCGACACGAAGGACTTCACGATTTTGCGCCTCGAGGGCGTTTCGTCGAAGTCGCCGTCGATCTTTGCGGGAACGACGCACATGCAGCGCGAGTACGCCGATCTTGACGGGTTTTCGATGGCCACCCATGCACGGGCCGAGTCGAGCGCGTTTCTCTATGGGACGACGATTGTGACGATCGACTACACGGGATACAACATCCAGCAGGTGCAGGCAGCAGTGGCTCCGGCGGGCGGGAAGGCAGGGGCGCGCTAAGTGCGATCTGTGAGGTTCGGAGCCCGCATTTGGTGATCCGTGACACTCAAGGTGATCCAGGCCACTCGATTTGAGCTGCAAGTACCTTATACTGGGCTGCGTGACGCCGTTGTTTGGTGACTGGAAGCTGGATGCCGCGCTCGGTTCCTGCCTGCTGCTCGGGCTGCGTCATGGCTTCGATTACGATCACCTGGCCGCCATCTCCGACATTACAGCCGTGCAACGCAACTGGTGGAGCGGCTTGCGCCTGGGCATGACTTATGCGCTGGGCCATGCCTTCACGGTGGCGGCGCTGGGCGTGGCGGTGCTGCAGCTGCACATGGGCCTGCCCGAGGGGTTGGACCACTGGACGGAACGGCTGATTGGGTTGACGCTGATTGTGCTCGGCATCGGCGTGGTGGCAGGCATTCTGCGCAAGGACGCGCACGGACATCCGCATAACCGCGTGGAAAGCCGGCTGGCCATCGCCATCAACGGCGTACTGTGGATGGCCTGGAAGGTCCGCCGCATGTGGAATTCCGAGGCTCCCCGACCCGACCGCTTCCAGTGGATGTACACGGGAAAGTCGGTATTCCTGATTGGAATGCTGCATGGGATCGGGGCCGAGACGCCGAGCCAGCTGGCGCTCTTCTTTCTGACCGCCAACCTCGGTGGCACGTCGCGGGGCATGCTGGGGCTGGCGGCATTCGCCATTGGGCTGGTCGCCATGAACTCGCTGATGACAGCTTCAATGGGTGGGGCGTTTCGCGCCAGCAGACACCACCCGCGGTTCTACCGCGTGATTGCGTGGACCGGCGCCATCTACAGCTGCGGCATCGGACTGGTCTTCCTGCTGGGCATCGCGGACAAGCTGCCGGCGTTGAGCTGAAACTTTACATCAGTCCAAGGGATCGGCGGCTGGGGATCAGTCAGCCCGGGCAACAGTCCTGGCCGCCGCTTGAGGGGCCGCAGCTTCCTCATCAATTGCCTTCAGAATTGCCGGCTTATCGATGAAATGGAAAGAGTTGGGTGGCTGGATTGGCC
>Ga0335073_10004218_pt1 | contig 20121 bp, 20 predicted proteins | sample Lox_Sample_22_FD_207093 | JGI IMG/M metagenome (GOLD analysis project Ga0335073, IMG submission 207093) | Soil microbial communities from Loxahatchee National Wildlife Refuge, Florida, United States - Lox_Sample_2.2 | ecosystem: Environmental > Terrestrial > Soil > Wetlands | place: USA...
CGGAAGCGGGCCAGGACCAGGACCGAAAGAAGGAAGGCGACCAGCGAGAGGGCGACGATCGAGCCGGCGAGGGTTTCGGAGGCGGACATGAGCGGTCTCTCGGTCCCGGGACCCGGTCCCGACCTTCTTCGCTCCTTCGTCAATCCGGGGTGACCTTCCCTCCGCTAGGAGTGCGGAGAACGGGCCGATCCTCCCGACCGGCCGCTCGGCCCGTCCCCGTGTGAACACGACTTGACCACTCCATTATGTAACGCCAAGCGACCTCTCGCCTCGAGGTGGCGTGGGTGTCGTTTCCCATCGTCAACTTTGACCGGTTTCTCTTCGCGTTCACGATCGCGTCGCACATCCTTCTCGTCTCGGTCAGCATCGGCCTCGCGATCCTGATCTCGGTGGTCGAGTTCCTCTCGGCCCGAACTTCCGACAAGTACTATCGGGCCCTCGCCCGCCGGCTCATCCGACCGTTCGTGATTTCCTTCGGCGTCGGGACCGCGAGCGGGATCGTCATGGCCATCGAGCTCGTCAACCTGTTTCCCGGGTTCATGACGCTCGTCTCGAAGACGGGCGTGATCGCGATCTTCTACGTGGAGGTCTTCGCCTTCTTTGTCGAGACCGTCCTGCTCGTGGTCTACGCCTACTACGCCGACTCGTTCCGGGGGAAGTACACCCGATGGGCCCTGACGCTGCCGATCGTCGTCGGGACGGTCCTCTCGGCCGTCCTGATCACGATGGTCAACGCGTGGATGAACACCCCGAACGGGTTCAACACCGCGGCCTTCGTCGCGACCGGAGTAGTCTCGGGTGTGAACCCCTGGGCACCGTTCCTGACGGTCTCGACGGGGTACGAGGTCCTCCAGGTGGTCACCGCGGTTCCGCTCACGGGCATGATGCTCATCGGAGGCTACTTCGCCTACCGCTACCTCGTGGCCCCCGGGACCGAGGAACGGACGCTCTTCCTGAAGGGCCTACGCATCACGGTAGTGGCGAGCGTCGTTCTGGTCGCGCTCTCCGTTCTTGCCGGCGTCCTCGAGATCGAGGGACTGTACCAGTACCAGCCGCTCAAGTACGCGGCGATCGAGCTGAACCCGACCCCGGGGACGAACCTCCCGATCACCGTGTTCGGCTCGCTCTCCGGCACTTCGATCGTCGGCGGCTTCCAGGTCCCGGGGCTGCAGGGAATGATCACGCATCACGTGATGCTGCCCGGACTGTCCCAGTACCCTTCGTCCGAGTGGCCTCCCCTCCTCATCCACACCACGTTCGACATCATGGTCCTCGGGGGAGTGCTCCTGGGGCTCTTCCTCTTCGCCTACGTCGCGCTCTGGGCCGCGCACCGCCGACCCTTCGATAACAAGTTCCTGGCCTACGGCTTCGTCGGCTTCTCCTTCCTGACCGCGCTCGTCATGGAGTTCGGCTGGGCGACCGACGAGATCGGGCGCCAGCCCTGGATCGTCTACAACGTGATGACGGTGAACCAGGCCGCCAACTACAGCACCGCCCTGATCGTCCCCGGGATCGTCATCGTCGTGTTCTATCTCCTGCTCGTCCCGCTCACCTTCTACTTCATGGTGCGCGTGTTCAACGGTCGCCCGCTCGACCTCGACCTCAAGGGCCCGCCGGTGGGGAACGATGCCAACTACTAACTGGCTGTTTTACATCAACTTCGCCGTCTTCTCCGTCTTCCTGACGCTCTTCATCACCGAGCTCATGGGGGCGATCCTGCTCCTCGTCGCGTACGAACGCTCGAAGCATCGGGTGCTCGAGCACGTCGTCCCGATCTGGGAGGTCACCGGCACGTTTGCCGTCTTCTGGGTCGTCACGGCGGACTTCGCCTACCCCTCGATGCTGATCCCCGTCGCCACCCTGCTCGCCGGCTACATCGTCGTCTTCCTGATCCTGCTCGTCGCGCGGAACGCCTCGATCTCGTTCGCGGAGTTCATCGTCAAGCGGACCTGGCTCGATGAGAAGAAGCTCTACCAGACGTACGCCGCCTCCACGCTCCTGCTCGGAGGAGTCGTCGTGCTCATCCTCTCGGCGATCGTGAGCGGGGCCGGCGTCGACCTCGCGACCCTCTCCTTCTCGTTCGTAGGATGGCTCACGAACCCGGGCAGCGTGCCCTACCTCCTCGGAGTCCTCGTGATCGGGGTCGGGCTCGCCCCGGTGTTCTACGGGATCGGCGAGCTCCGCCGGTGGTCACTGCCCCTGACGGTCGTCGGGGTCGCGATCGAGGCGTCCGCCCTGTACCTCTACGCGTCGAGCTTCCTCAGCGACCTGTTCCTCGTGCCGGCCGTGCTGACGATCCTGCCGGCCGTGCTCTACCAGAGCTCCCGGACCGCCCCGATCGTCACGAACAAGATCGTCTTCGGCGTCGTGAGCTGCCTCATCATCTTCTCCCAGTCCTATCTCGTCTACCCGACCGCGTTCCACGGCGGGATCACGGTCGATGCGGTGACCACTACCGGCCCCATGGTGAACGCGTTCCTCCTGCTCTCCGCGGTCGGAATCGTGCTCGTGGGTCTTCTCATGGCCCTCTATCTGGCCGTAGTCACGCGCTCGGGACGGCTCAAGGCGGGCGGCACACCCCCGGCCCAGCCTCAGGAATCCGCGACCTAGAGACGGCCCCGCCCGCTACCGAGCGCGGTCGCGCCCGCGCGAGTGGACACGGGGGGATTTGAACCCCCGACCTCTGCTTTGCGAAAGCAGCGATCTTCCGCTGATCTACGTGCCCACCGACGCGGGGGAGGGAGTCTCCCGCTTAAGTTTTTGGAAACGCGGACCAACTCGACCTAGTAGCGAGTTCCTGTTCGGCCGCGTCGGGGGGGACCCGCGCGAGCCCGGCGGGCCGACCGACGATGAGCTGCTTCGGGGTTGCGTCGGACGTGTGGGCCGCAAAGGGTACGATGACCACGGGGCGGTAGATCGGGAGCATGTTCCCGAACGCCTTCCACCGTCGCGGGCCGCAGCGCGGCCGGGCACCCCGAAGGCAGCCCCCACGGGGTGGTCGGGTCTCCCGTCTCTCGAGTGGTTCGGACACGGGCGGGGCGCCCGATCGCGGGCTCGTCTCCGCGACCGTCCGCTCACGCGGTGACCGGTGCGACGCCGGCGACCCCGACTCCGGAGTCTCCGGTCGGGGAGGAGGGGTGAGCCGCCTTGCCCTCCGCGCTCGCCCGCTCCGACGAGCCGCCCGAGGGCGGCGGGCGGTTCGCGCCGGGCCGGGAGGAGGCGGGACGGCGGACCGCGACCAGGCGTCGCTCGTCGGAGTCGTAGCGGAACAGGTCGGCGTAGCGGCCCCAGTTCACGATGTTCTGGACCGCCTCGTCCGCGGGGGTCGTGAACGCGACCAGTTGCGCGAGCTCCTCGTCGGACATCGAGTGGTCGGGCGAGTTGTCGAGGGCACGCAGGATCGTCTTGAACAAGGTCGTGCGGCGCAGTTGCTCTCGCAGGAGCGCCTTGCGGTCCCGGATCGAGCCCTGGACGAGGCGCTTTCCGAGGTCCGTGAAGGAGACCCGGCCCTCCGCCACCTTGACCAGCTGCAGGACCTGAGCGTACTCGAGCGACGGAAGGATCTCGTCGATCTCTAGGTCGAGGTCGTCCGCCAGGAGCGCGACGTCCTCCGAACCCTTGTGGGAGTTCAGGAGCACCAAGAGCCCCATCATCTCGGTGGGGCTCGCTTTGGGATATGCGGTCGGCACGGTCGTCGGAAGGAGGGTTGCCCTACGCCGCGAGCGACCTATAAGTCTTATCCGTCCCGGGGAGGGGCTTCGGCGGCCGCGGTCGGTGGAGCGGGGGTCTGCCCGCCCTCGGTGATGAGGGAGTAGACCCGGTCCGTGAGGTTGTAGAACGCCTCGGACTTGCGGTCCCGCGGTCGGGGGAGGTCGACCGGGACCTCGGCCAGGATGTGCCCGGGCCGTCGGGAGAAGACGATTACCCGGTCGGCGAGCTCGATCGCCTCCTCGATGTTGTGGGAGACCAGCAGCACCGCGTCGGGCGGCAGCTGCGGGTCCCGCCACAGCTGGAGGACCTCGTCGCGCAGGCTTGCGGCGGTCAGCGGGTCGAGGGCGCTGAACGGTTCGTCCATGAGGAGCACGGCCGGCTCGACCGCCAGCGCACGGGCGAGCCCGACGCGCTGGCGCATTCCGCCGGAAAGTTCGCGCGGGTACGCCTCCTGGAATCCGTCGAGCCCGGTGACGGTCACGTACCGCTCGACCTGCGGGCCGATCCTCTCCTTGGGCCAGCCGAGGGCTTCGAGGCCGAAAGCAACGTTCTGGCTGACCGTGAGCCAGGGGTAGAGAGCGAAGCTCTGGAAGACCATCGCCATCTGGGAGCATACCCCTCGGACCGGCTGGTCGCGGAAGGAGATCTGGCCCGAGGTCGGCTGGTCGAGGCCCTGGATGAGCCGCAAGAGGGTCGACTTGCCGCACCCGGACGGACCGACGATCGCGAGGAAGTCGGAGTCCTTCACCTCGAACGAGATGTCCTGCATGATCGTCATCGTGCCGTGGCGCGAAGCGAAGCTCTTGCCGACGTGCTCGACCCGGATCAGGGACATCGCGACCTCCGCTCGTTCGGGTTCCCGGCTTCCCCGTCAATCGTACCGGTAGCGCTCGACCGCCCGGCGGTAGAGCGGCTTCCATATGAGCTCGTTGATGGTGATCACCGTGAGGATCAGCGTGAACAGGGCGGCGACCATCAGGGGGTAGCCGTTCGGCTCGGCGTAGCCGATGTCGATGCGCTGCCCGATCCCGAGCAGGCTGAGGGTCTTTCCCGGCCCCGCGCTCAAGTACTCCGCGACGATCAGAGTGTTCCATCCCCCTCCGAAGGCGGTGATCGACCCGGTGATGAGGGCGGGAAACACACCGGGCAGGAGGACCCTTCGGACAAACTGTCGTCCCTTGAGGCCGAAGGCGCGCGCCGCTTCCTCGAGGTCCGGGGGAAGCGCCCGGATCCCTGACAGCAGGTTGAAGAAGAGGTACCAGAGCATCCCGGTCAGCAGCATCAGGATGGCGGCCCCTTCCGGTGAGATGTACGGGACCAGTTCGAAGATGATGACCGGGAAGAGCGCGGTAGCCGGGAACGAGGCGATCACCTCGATCACGGGGAGTCCTACCCGGTTGGCGCGGGGCCGCCGGGCGACCCACATCGCGAGCGGCAGCGCGATGGCCAGGCAGAGGGCGTAGGCGGCCACGACCCGTACGATCGACGCCCCCATCGCGAACGGCAGGCCGAAGATCTGCGACCGGACCGAAGGAACGATCGGGCCGGAAAAGACCCCGTAGACGCTGACCACGATCGCGATCAGCATCAGCCACACGATCACGAGAATCGTCCCGAGCCCAACGTAGTACGTCGCCGTGCGCCGCCGCTCGCTCGGCGCGCGGCCCGCCCCGACCGTGATCGACGCGAGCTGGACGAGCGGCGTGCTGATCCGGGTGACGCCGGTCCGCACGCCGCGGGTCACGTAGGCCGCCGCCCGCCGGAACCGGCCCGAGGTGTCACGCGGCGCCTCGATCGCGCCGGCCTCCCCCGAAGGGGACTGGTCGTACCGGAAGCGCTCGGCCCAGCGGCCAAGCGGCCGCCAGACCACGAAGTCGAGGACCGCGATCACGAGGACGAGGACGGTGATCCCCGCGAGGAACTCGTTTCCGTTGTGGCCCGACGCGGCGAACGAGAGAAAGCTGCCGATTCCGGCGAGCGCGTGGGAGTTGGTCGTGAAGATCTCCGCTTCGACCAGAAAGAACCATCCCCCGGTCCAGGAGAGCACGGAGTTGTACACGAGACGGTTGATGGTCGCCGGGAACAGTACCCGCCGGAACCGCAACCAGCCGCGCAGGGCGAAGGTGTCGGCGGCTTCCTTGAGCTCGGCCGGCAGCGTCTTCAGGGATTCGTAAACGCCGAAGACCATGTTCCACGACATCGAGGTGAAGATGAGGACGACCGACGCGATGTTCGGGCCGATCCAGCTGCCGGCCGTCGGGAATCCCAGGAGGAGCACGATGACGACGGGAAAGAATCCGAGGATCGGGATCGACTGCAGGATGTCGAGGATGGGGATCATCACTCGTTCGCCCGGCCGGTGCGTGGCGGCATAGTAGCCGTAGGCGAGCGCGAACCCGAGCGAGAGGAGGTAGGCCGCGCCCATCCGCAGGAAGGAGTAGAACACGTCGAGGCCGGCGGTGGGAAGATACACCGCGATGCCTGCCACCGAGAAGCCGACCGAGGCGCTCAGCGCGGCGCCCGCGACGATCGGGATCGCGAGATAGATCGCCGCCGACCGCCAGGGGGACGGGAGATGGCGCGAACTCTTCGCATCGGGTCCGTGGGTCGGCGGGCTCGCGACGGAGCCGGTCCCCTCGTTCACAGTCCCTCCCGGTGCGGACTCCGGGTGGGTCGTTCCCGCTTGCATCCTGCGACCCCCCGGAGTCGGACCGGCGGTGGACTCTGCCGGGATATTTGTGTGATGTGGTCGTCCTCGAGCACGGCCGGCACCGGTCTCCTCTCCTCTCGCGGCAACGTTTATCAACGCCCCGACGCTGGCATTTTCGTAGCCCCGTGGTGTAGTGGCCAATCATGCGAGACTCTGGATCTCGCGACGCAGGTTCGAACGCCGCGGAGGATCACGTCCCCGAGGGCCGGAACTCCTGCCGGGGCTACTTTCGACGAGCGATCGGTCTTCCTGTGCGGGGGTGCTCCAGCTCGGCCAATCTGTCCGTCTCGGACAGGGCCAACGAGGCAGGGCTTAGGACCCTGTTGCCTAGGGCATACGCCGGTTCAAACGACCGTCCGGTGCACTCCGCCGGCGGTCGGAAACTCCGGCCCCCCGCACCTCGCCTCTCGAGGTGATCCGACGTCCGACCCCCTCGACGTGTCGGTATCGACCCCGCTCGAGATCCTTCGGCTCGACCCCGACGGGGCGGACCGGTTGCTCGACCGACTCGAACGGGCCGTGCCGGTGCATCCCCCGTTCCTCGCCCTCTCCTCGGGGATTGCGGAGGAGGCCGTCGTTTTTGGGGACTCTCACGGGGATTGGCGCTCGACGCTCGAGGCGGCGGGAAGGTTCTTGGACGGGGCTCGGGCCCGCTACCTCGTCGGGCTCGGGGACTACGTCGACCGCTCGCCAGAGGACTGCCCGAACGGCTCGGTGGCGAACGCCCTCCACCTCCTCTCCCTCGCCGCCCGGTTCCCGGATCGGGTGGTCCTTCTCCAGGGGAATCACGAGACCAGCCGACGCGTGCCCGTGGTGCCCCACACGCTGCCCGAAGAGGTGGACGACCTATGGGGGCCGGACGAGGAACGTTACCAGCGGATCGTCGCCCTCCTCGAACGGGGGCCCCTCGCGGCGTCGACCCCGAACGGCGCGTACCTTGCCCACGCCGGCTTTCCCCGCCGATTGACCGCCCCCCGCTGGACCGAGTCGTTCGACCGACTGGACGAGGAGGGACTGTGCGAGGTCGTCTGGGCCGAGTGCGAAGCGTCCCGGAACCGGCGGGGGGCGGCCCGCCCCTGGGGGGCCCGGGACCTCGAGGGGTTCCTCGCGACCACCGGTCTTCGGATCCTCCTGCGGGGACACGACCCGGACATCGCCGGCACTCCGCTCTACGCCGGACGATGCCTCACGTTGCACACGACCCGCATCTACGAACGGTACGGCGGCGTGATCGTCGCCCGGGTCCCGGTGCGCTCGGCCCTCGGGAGCGTGGCGGACCTACGCGTCGAGCATCTCTCGACCGAGGGTCGTTCGTTCCCCGTTTTGGAGTGACCCGGACTCACGGTCCGCCGAAGAGCGTCCGTTCGACCTCCCGGACTCCCTCCGGCCCGGTCGCCGCACGATAGCGGTCCAACCGGTCGCGGTTCACGGGAAGGAACTCCTCCTCGCCCCGGAACCCTTCCGTGAGCTGCGCGGCTTGCTCGCCGCGCCCGAGAAGGTAGGCGGCGGCGCTGAACGCCTCGACCGTGTTCAGTTGCGCGACCCGCCCGTAGTGCTGGGGGTTGGTGGCGATGAGGAACGGCAGGCGGCGACGGACCCCGTGCGAGCGGCCCGCGACCCGGGCGCCGGGGAACGTTCCCCGCGCCGCGAGGCGGTTCCAGGAGCAATCGACGACGAGGACCCCGCCGTCCTCGGCCACCTTTCGGTCGGCGGTCGAGAGAGGGGTGGGAGCGTACGGGTCGAGAACTACCGGCGTCGGCGATCGCGCGTCATCCCACGGGACGGGAGCGACTCTCCCCCACCGCAGGAGACGGCGACCGGTGCACGCCTTCGGGTGGTCCTCTCGGGCCAGGACCACGAGGAGCCGGAGGGCGCCGTTACGCCGGGGGTTGGGCGTATTCGCGGAAGATCGCATGCAGTTCCCGGGTCAACCGGAGCGCCTCGGCCTTGGGCCGCTGCCAGAGGTTCCGGCCGAAGATGATACCGGTCGCCCCGGCGTCCATCGAGGAACGGACCTTGGCGAGCAGTTCGGGGTCGCCGACCTTCTCCCCTCCCGAGACGAGGACGAGGGCATGTCCCGCGCTCTCTACCACCTTGCGGAAGGCGTCGTTGGGCGACAACCGCAGGGCGTTGTACGGCGGGGGGCTCTCGGCATCCTTCTCGGACGCGACCGGATAGTTGACCTTCACGACGTCCGCCCCGAGCTCGAGCGCGACGCGGGCGGCGTAGTCGACCGCATAGAGGCTCTCCTTGCCGCCGCGCTTGGCGATCGCCTCGCCGCGAGGATAGGCCCAGACGATCACCGGCATCCCGAGCCGCTCGGCGTCGCGGCGGACATCGACGAACTGCCGGAAGTCCCTGTCCTGGGCGGGGGAGCCGACATACACGGTGTACCCCACCGCGTCCGCCCCGAGGCGAACCGCGTCCTCGACCGTCCCGGTGAGCGGACTGAACGACTGGGCGTCGGAGGGGACCGCGGTCTTTCCGTTGAGCTTGAGGATCAGCGGGACGTCGCCCGCGTATTCGTGGTAGTACTTCTCGGCGAGGCCGATGTGGAGCGCGATCGCGCTGAACTTCCCCTCGCGGGCGAGGTCATACTGGTACTGGGGGTCGAGGGCGTCCGGGTTGACGAAGAAGTCGACCGGCCCGTGTTCGAGGCCCTGGTCGATCGGGAGCACGAGCAAGGTGCCGCCCCCAGGCCCATGGTCGTAGAGCAGTCGCTTGAGACGGGTCTTCTTCCCCGGCGGGAGTCCGAGCCGGCTCAGGGCGGGTCGGGGAAAGCGATGCGGGGCCATCGGGGTCCCGCCGGCCGCCGTCGGGGCGTCCGCGGGCCGCACTGCCGTTTCGCTCATCGGGGACCTCGACCCGAGGACGGGCTCTCGCGATTTAACGGTTGGTGGCCCCCGACCGCGCCGGACGGCCGGGCCCCGGGCGCGCCCTTTATCCCCCCGGGACCTCCTAGCACCGAACCCCCGAGGGAGGACTCCGGCGCCCGATGCGTCCGCAAGTGATCATCGTCGCAACGCTGGTCCTCAACGCGCTGCTCTTCGTCGCGAATTTTGTCATCGCCGACCTCTCCGGGAGCCGGACCGTCCTGGCGCAGGCGATCTACACCGTCACCGACCTGGTCGGGTCCGCGCTGCTCCTGTGGGGCCTCCATGTGTCCCGAAAGCCGGCCGACTACCACTACCCGTTCGGTCGGGGCAAGGAGCGGTTCTTCTGGGCGTTCGTTTCGATCCTGATCACGTTCACTACGGCCGGGATCATCGCCCTCGTCACGGGGGTCGAGCAGGCCGTGAACCCGCAGCCGATCTCGCACATCGGCCTCGCGCTCCTTGTCGTCGCGGCCTCGCTCGCGGTGAGCCTCGGCGGGATCTGGATCACGTTGCGCGAGCTGCGCATCGGCCGGCAGACGCTCCAGGCGTTGCTCGAGTCGGCGAACCAGGGGCTCAAGTCGATCTTCTACCAGGACATGGTCACGGTCGTGGGGGCGGTCGTCGCGCTGGCCGGCCTGGCGCTCGTCTACCGGACCCACCTGGACGCGATCGATGGGATCACCGCCTCGCTCGAAGGGTTCCTCCTGGTCGCGACCGGATTCCTCCTGACGGCCGAAAGCCGCGAGTACCTGATCGGCCGCGCCCTCGCTCCCGAGGTCGCCCGGGCGCTGCTCGGGTTCATCGAGCGGGATCCCCGGGTCGCCCGGGTGCGGAGCCTCCAGTCGATGCTGCTCGGTCCGGACGATGCCCTGCTCGCGCTGCGGATCAACTTCCGCGACGGGCTCACGACCGACCAGATCGAGCAGGCGATCGACGACGTCACGCTCGTCCTGAAGGGGAACTACCCGGTGCTCCGGCACATCATCATCGAGCCGGAGTCGTAGACGGGGCGGTGCGAAGCCCGGTCTCTCGGATCCGGGCGACGGTGAGCACGACCAGGGCGGTCGCCACGCTTCCGAAGAAGACGTAGAGGCCGTCGTTTGCGAAGTGCGCGTACAGCTCGGCCGAACCCGCGATCCCGACCACCATTCCGAGCGAGATGGTGAGGGAGTAGATCGCCATGGTCGTGGCGCGGTTCATCATCTGCGACAGATCGGCGAGCGCGGCAAGCGCCGCCGGGCCGTAGGAGAGGGCCACGACCGCGCTGATGCCGAGCGCGACGAGGGTCGGTATCTCGAGGCGAGAGCCTTCCGAGACGAGGAAACAGGCCGAGACCATCGCGCCCACGAACCCCGTCGCGCCCACGGTCATGAGCCGCGTGCGGCCGTGGCGGTCGGCGAGCCGGCCGTAGTACGGTTGGGTAACGACGAGAAGGGCTCCCCCTCCGGCGACGAGGGCCCCCAGCACCGCCGTCGAGATCCCCACCCCCTCGGTCGCCGGGCCGAGGAACACGAGGGCCGCGCCGATCAGGACGTAGATGACCAGCCAAGGGAGGGTAACGAGGAGAACGCTCTTTCGGAAGACGTTCGCGAGCACCGTCGAGAACGAGTACTGGCGCGTCCCGTGGTAGAACGCGCTCCCTCGGAGCAGGAGCAGCGTGGCGAGGAACCCGGACGCGAGCAACCCGGCGCCGAGCGCGAAGACCAGGCCGAGACGGGCGTTCGGGAGGTACCCGAGGAGACCGATCCCGATCCCGAGTCCGGCCGTCCACCCGAAGAGATTGACCGCGTCGAACCGACCCATCTGATACCCCCGATGGGCCTCCTCGGACCGATCGCCGACGACGGCGAGGCTCGCGGCGAGGATCGCGCCGCTGCCGACCCCGAAGAGCAGGTTGATCGCCCCGAGGGCCACGACGTCCCGGGTGAGCGCGACGGAGGCGAACAGCACCGCCGTGCCCGCCATTCCCGAGAGAAGGACGGGCCAGCGGCCGTACCGGTCCGCGAGCGCTCCCGAGAGCAGGACGGTCGAGAACTCCCCGACCGGCGCCATCGCGCTCACGACCCCGGCGACTCCGACGTCGTTGCCCCCGAGGCCGGTCGAATGGTGTACGATGTAGGCCGCGAAGACCGCGAGGGTGATGCCGAACGCGAGGCGAACGAAGAACGTCGCCACCAGGACCGCGAGGAGCGGCCGGCGGTGCTGCTCGGGGGTCGGCTCGTCCGGCACCGAGGTTCGAGCTCCCCCTACGCGGCCGGCGGCGCCCGCTCGATCAGCTCGATCCACACGTCGTTCGGGTCGAGGACGAACGCGATGCGCGACGAGCCTCCCGAGAGGCGGTAGGGTTCCTTCGCGACCCGCACGTTCTTCGTTCGCGCCCTCAGGAGAAAGCGGTCGAGGTCCTCGACCTCGAAGGCGAGATGGTCGAGCTGCTCCCCCGCCTCGAACGCGTCCTTGCCGTCCCAGTGCGTGAGCTCGACCCGCGCGCCGGAGCTCGGGTCGCGGACGAAGGCGATCTCGGCACGGTTCTCGGGGATCGTTCGGCGTCGCTCGAACTCGAGCCCAAGGACCTCGGTGTAGAACGCGAGGCTCTCGTCCATGTGCCGGACCGTGATCGACGTGTGGAGGAACTTCATGGTCGCCCGGGAAGGGAAGCGACTCCCTCCCCTACTAACATTGCGTCGGAGACTACGGATGGCCGAGGACGACGCGCAGGGGATGGGTCCCCGGGACCCAGTCCGCCTCGACGCGGACGAACCCGAACCGCTCGAACTGGAAGATCTGGCGCGGGGCCGCCGAGCGCAGGGCCGACTCGCCGAGGCCCCCGGTATGTTCTCCGTTGGTCCCGAGGACGTCGACCGGGACGGCGTCGGCGGCGCCGACCCACTGGAGACGAGCCAGCTTCCGGTTCTCGCGGCTGGTGAACGCGGCTCGGACGTTACCTCCCGGGGGAGGGATCTCCTCGGGGAGGCGAACATTGATCAGGTCCTTGAACCGGACCTCCGTGCCGGCGCGGGGTGCGAGGTCCCGATGCGCGAGGTGAAACACGGGGCCGGCCGGCACGGACCGGGTGCCCAGCTCGGTGCGGTCCGGGTGGTTCGGGAGCGTCACCCGCGAAAGGTCGAACGGGTAGCCTTCGACCTCGACGGTCACCGGGTCCGCGACGAACGCGCGTCGTTCGGTTGTCGCGTCGATCCGCTTACGATTCTCGGAATACAGGGTCTCGGCCGGCACTTCGATGTCCGCGAGGGAGAGCCCGAACGAGAGCGTGAACTCGCGCAGCGCGTCCATCGAGATCCCCCGGCGATCCAGGGACCGTAGCGACCAGGTCCGGGGGTCGGCCCATCCGTCGTAGAGACCGCTCTTCACCTCGCGGTAGGACTTGCTCTTCGAGACCTTCGCTTCGCGGATCCGCAGGATTCCCCAGTGAAGGAAGGGCGGTCCCTTCACGTCGAGGAGGTCCCAGATGTACCGTTGCATCCGGTCCTCGACCACGAGGTCCTTGCCCCGGATCACGTGGGTCACGCCGAGCTCGATATCGTCGACCGCCCACGAGAACTCGAGGAGAGGCCAGACCCGGTACTTGTGCCCCACCCGGGGATGGTCGATATCGCTGATGCGGAAGAGCACGCGGTCGCGGAACGCCGGGTCGGGCTCGGCGAGGTCAGTACGCAACCGCAGCACGGCCTCGCCTGGGCCGTAGACGTTCGACAGCATCCGGTCCCACTCGTCGAGGGTCTCCGCCACCGTTTGGGAGCGTTCCGGACAGGCGAGTCCCTTCTCCCGGTTCTCCCGGAGGAGCTCGGCCGGGCAGTGGCACACATACGCTCCGCCCTTCTCGATGACTCGACGCGCCCACGGATAGTGGAACGGGATCCGGTCCGACTTGAAGTAGGTCGCATCCGGGCGGATACCGGCGAGCTCGAGGTCGCCGCGGATCATGTCGAAAAACTCGGTCTCGACCCGCTTCTCCTCGGAGCCGGGGGTGTCGTCGAACACGAGGAGCAGCTTGCCCGCGTACCGCTGCCGATAGTACTCGTTGTCGAACAGCATCCGTGCGCTTCCAATGTGGAGTCCTCCGCTCGGGAACGGGGCGAGCCTTAGGACCACCTTTCCCGGGACCGCTCCGAGCAGATCGGGGAAGGTGCCGGAGGCGCTGCGCTCTTCCTTGGGGCGCTCCGCCTCGGGCCCGCCCAGGTCGGCGAGGCGGTCTTCGAGCTCCGCAGGAGGCAGGGTGCGGATCTCGGCGACCACGGTCGATACGAGGGTCCGAACTTCCTCCGCGTGCGCGCGCAGCGTGGGCTCGGTCGCGAGCAATCGCGCCAGCACCGGACCGGTCTCCGCCGAACCGCTATGGGAGAGCGCGTTCGCGAGGGCAAGACGACGAACCCGCGTCTCTATGTCGGGAGAGAGCACCACGAGGGGACGACCCGTCCTTCGATTATAGCGGTTCGCGCAGCCGTCCGGGCTTCGTCCGGGAGGCTGTCGGGGGGCAACGGTTCATCGCCTCCGCGACCGCCTCCGAGAGCGTGATCTCGCCCTCGAGCACTCGGTGCGCGGAGGACCGGGAGATCGTGAGACGTCCCCCGCTCCCCTCTCGGCTCAGCCGCTGGAGGTTCGTGACCTCTCCCGGCGTGATCGCACCGGCAAGGCGGCTGCGGGCCGGGGTTCCCGAGGTCTGCGCGATCGTCCGGGCCGCGGCGGCGTCGCGGGGGCGCCGGCTCCCGCGGGGCGTCGTTCCCCTCTCGTTGACGAGCTCGACCGACCGCGCGTGGTCGAGGAGGGCGTTGACGATGCGGTTACGTGCGGGGGGATCTCCCAGCCCGACCCGAAAGAGGACGTGGCGCGAGGGAAACCGGTGCCGCAGGTGGCTTGCGAACGATTCGGCGGCCTCGGGAGATTCGAGGATTCCCTCTCCGATCACAGTCGTCCCGGCGAGGACCGCGTACCCGGGCCGAGGTCCGGGGTCAATCCCAACGACGATCTCCTCGGTCGGGTCCCCGACCTCGAGCGCGTGTTCTACGGCCGCCCCGAGTGCCCGTCGGTCGACATCCTCGGCCACGGTCAAGACCCGCGGGTGGGAGATCAGGTCCGCCTCGGCGGGGGACGTGAGGACGACCGCGACGTGGTCGGGGATCCGATCGCCCGGCAAAAGGCTCACCGCCGCCCATCGTCGCTCCCGGAGCAGCCCCGCGAGCTCGTGATAGAGCGCGGGGTCTCGGGTGACGAGTGCGACCGACCGATGTCTCACCAGGGCACCTGACGGTGATATACGCCATTAATCTTGCCCCCTACGTGGCGGTCTGTCTCCACTGCGGGGAGCTTGCGCCCGACGGGGCGCTCTTCTGTGCCAAATGCGGCTACACGTTGCCCCAGGTCGACACGGCACCGCCGGCCCCCTCGCACGCCCTTCCTGGGACGGCCACCCCTTCGGTTCCCCCGACCTCACCTCCGACGTCGCCCCCGACGGTGGCGCCCCGCCCCCCGGCGTACTCGCCGATGGCCTCCCCCACTGTCTACGCGGCCCCGGCCCTCACGATCCCCGGGGGGGTCGGGCCCATCGCGCCGCCTCCCAGCGCGAAGTACTGCGTCCGCTGCCGAACGATCATCGCCCGGGCCGCGGTGTATTGCCCCGTATGCCAGCAGCCTCAACCCTGAGACGGGGCGGCCGTCGCGGCCGCCGCACCGGGGCCATGGTCCGGATCGCCCGGGAGCGCGTGGCGGACCTGTTCGCACTGGCAGAGAAGGAAGCGTCGAGCGGCCATTCCGAGCTGGCTGACCGGTACGTTTCGCTCGCCCGTAGGATCGGGATGCGCTACAACGTCCGTCTGATGCAGGAGTACCGGGAGCTCTACTGTCGTGGTTGCTCCGCGTTCTGGGTCGAGGGCCGCACGGTACGCACGCGCCTCCGCGCGGGCCGACGCGTTCGCACGTGCCTTCGGTGCGGCCGGGAACGCAGGACCGTGCTTGGGCCCCGCCCGGCCACTTCGGTCGGGCCCGGCTGGACCGCGCCGCACGTCGCGCGGCGTGAGGAAGGGGCGCTCGCGGTGCCGCTGCCCGAGGAAGAAACCGAGGATCTTTCCGAAGAGGAGACGGAAGAACCATAAACGGCATCGTTCCCTGAGGCGCCGAGCGCCGGGGTGGCCGAGCGGCCAAAGGCGGCAGACTCAAGATCTGCTCTCGCAGGAGTTCCCAGGTTCGAATCCTGGCCCCGGCATAGGAAGTTCCGTACGCTGTCCCCCTCCGGCTCCGCCGTCGCGCGCTCGTCGCGGTCGTTCTGTCGAGGACCGGTCAGCGGCCCCGGGCGGGGCGTCCGGCACGATAGTCCGCCTCGAGGGCCGCGGCGAAGCGGGCCCACGTCTTCGCGATCTGGCCACGGAGGGCCTCGCGAGTCGGAAAGTCAGGAGTGACCCAGCGTTCGGTGCTCACCAGCTGAAGCCGCGTCCGCGCGCGGCCGACGGCGCTGACCCGGTAGTCCACGGACTGTTGGTCGGTCTCGTCGATTTGGTCCTGGTGCCAGGAGCGCGGGGGGTTGAGACGAATCTTTTCGACCGTGAGCGCGGGATCGCGACCGGACCCCCGGGCAACGCGAATCCGGACCAAGCGGCGGGGCGAAATTCGAATCACACGGAAGCTCGGGCGGGGACGCCGGTTCGAGAATCGTCCGTCGTCGCTCCGGTAGTCCGTGCACCACTCATAGACGTAGCGCGAGGGGGCGTGAATCACTAGGGAGACGCGCACCGTAGTGGTCCCGTAGATCCGGTGGCCCCGTTCGGGCATGAGCCGGGAACCCGGTGGAACAGTTTAAGCCCGGCGTCCGGGCGCGGTCGCGAAGCGGCCCCGAGTGCCGACGGCGTTGCCCGAGAACCAGTTTCTGGGCAGGACGTAATGTGCGGGACTCTCGGTGTCTGTGGAGGGAGGCGTTTACGGGCAAAGCCAGGTAACGCGGAAAAATCCTATCCATGGAGCCTCGGTCACCTCTCGACCGGATTGTTTGGGCCTCGGTTTAGGATTGGAAGAATCGTTCGGAGCTTGGCCCCAGCACTGCCGTTGCAAAGGGGTGCCGTTTAGATGCCCAGCGGGGTTGCTCCAGCCATGCGGGAAAGTATGTTCGCTACCGAGCCGGTCTATCGAGGAACGTACAGCTTCGGTCACCGTTCCGGTTCCGTCACAGTCTGGTTTGGCAAAGTTCCCGATGTACGCGAGGCGGGATACGAAGTGCTGTTTGGGCCGGGCCTCGAACATCAGGATGAGACCGTACGGGCCCAATTCGCAGGATTCCCTGCGATCCTCGCCCGGGTGGAGACTTCCGGACGGGGGTACGGCAACTGGCTCGGCTGGATCCAGCTCGTGAGTGAACGTGCCCCCGATGGATCCGACTCCAAGACAGAGGTCGACCCGATTTGGTACCTCCGAGAGAAGGATGTACCCTACGCGTCCATGGGCTACTGCCCCACCTTCTTCGACGCTCCGTCCCGCGGAGAGCGAAATCCGGTTGTCTGGGAGGCAGACCTCTATCTGTGTACCGTTCCCGCCGTCGACGAGCCGGGGCTGGCAGCAGACCTGGCTATCCGCCCGCTTTGTGGTGTGAGATGGGGGTTTACCATTCCCAGAAAAGGAGCGGATCCCGAGCTCTCGCTCCCCCGGCAGAGTCCCGCCGATGTCTGGTCGGACCATTCGAGAATCCTGAGCTCTCGATTCCCGAAGTGGAACTTCCAACGTTGAAGTTGTCGCATCCCGTTTCCGCAACGGTTCGCCGCGTGACCTGGGGTGACCGGGAACCGCTCGGACCTTTGGCTGGGGGTGGGATCGCGCGCGGGAGGCGCCATCGCGCCGAGGCTCCGGTCTCGTCCGGCTTGGGTACGAGTCGAGGATTGGAAGACTCGCCCCGTGCTTGGTCCCAGCATGCGAACCAAGTTCCACCGTAACCGCTCGGCTCGGCCCTTGCGACCGGGCCCGCGGTAGCCGGTGGGAGGGGCGGTGCTGACCTTCCGGTTCAGCTGTTTGATAAGGGGCATGCGTGTACGCACGGAAGAGACTGCGTCTGCATGCTCCGGACCCCGAAGCTCGACCTGTTCGCAGGAATCCCGGTAGCGAGTTACGCCGAAAGTCGGGTCTGGTACGAGCAGCTGCTAGGTTCGCCGCCCTCGTTCCTTCCTCACGGAACTGAGGCGGTGTGGAAGCTTGCTCCGCATCGGTACCTCTACATCGTGGAGCAGCCCGAACATGCGGGTCACGCACGGCTCACGATCTTCGTAGAGGACCTCGAGTCGCTCGTCGCAGGGATCGCAGAACGGGGGCTCAGGTCCACGACGCGAGAGCACTACCCAAACGGCGTGGAGAAGATTTCCTACCGCGACCTTGACGGGAACGAGGTTGGTTTCGGGGGCTCGACGAAACACCGGACCCGCCGGAACCCGCAGAGGAAAAAGCGTCGCGTCTGACGGTGAGCATAGGTGGGGAGAACTCGTTCCGTGTCCGCTCCGGGCATATGTACCCGCGGCCGGAATCCGTCCGATTCCTTGCTGACTCGGTCTTTGGAGACCTTCGGGCCCCGGAGGGGTGCCCCGGCGGATCCCTTCTGGAAGAGACACCCCTCCCAAGCTCCATGCGAAGACACCGAGCTTGCGCTCTCAGGAGTCTTGCCCCGAGTCCGCTGGGGACCGAAAGATCCGGTAGCCTATTGAAACGCCCAGAACGACGAAGCCGACGCCGGTGGCTCGGAAAAGAGACAGGGAAACCGCCGAATGTGGTCCCAGCGTCACCCGAGCAAGGGCAACCACGACACCGCCGATGACCGCACTAGGTCGCTCCCGCTTCGTTCTCCAATTCGTGAAGGCCGGCGGGATCCCCGAAAACGAGCAGGGTATCGTCCTGCTGGATCCTTAGCGAAGGGTCGAAGACATCCCGTATCAGTTCGTCCTTGCGCACGATCCCGATCACGTGGGCCAACTTCGTCAGTTCCTGAAGCTTCTGTCCGATCAGCCGGGACGACTTGAAGACCGAGAACTGGGCGATCTCCCGGGTTCCGACCTTCTCGGAGAAGACGATCCCGACGAGGTCCCTCGTGGTCGCGGAGAGGGCCAACAGATGGCCCACGGAGACCGATGAGGGGATCACCACGTCAGCCCCCGCGTTCTTCGCCGTGTCCGTTAGCTCGTCGTCGTGGACGACGGAAATGATCCGCAGGTCCGGTCGAAGCCGTCGCGCGCTCAGGATGATGAGCATGTTCTCCGGATCCTTCTCGTGAGCGGCGATCAACGTTGACGCCGTCTCGACGTTGGCTTCTTTCAAGGTGATGATCGGCCGGTTCTCCTGCTCCAGCACCACGAGCACTTTCTTCTTCGTCAGTGCTTCGTAGATCGTCGGATCCCGCGTGACCACGACGCAATCGAGCCCGAGGTTCGCGAGCTTGTCGGCTACGAAGCGCCCCAAGTGGGTGTACCCGAAGACAATGACATGTCCCTTCATTCGTTTGATCAAGCTCCTCTCCGCCGCCCCGCGGGCGAGATCTCCGTTGACCACGGAGTTGACGGTCCCCTGCAACAACGACGCCGCGGCGCCGACGGAGATGATGATCAGCACGATCAGGAGCAGGGCTTCGGTCTCGTTGAGGGTGTAGAAGTTCCCTCCGTTCGGAACGTACAGCCCGATCGTCGTGATGGTAGAAACCGAGGCGAGCAGCGCATCTACGGCGCGAAGGTGTTCGTAGTAGGAGAAGATGGCCGCTCCCGCGAGGAACATCGCCGCGAGCACGACCAGCTGCCGGTAAATGGTCCTCGCGAAGACCAGGGGGGCATAGAGCGACTGATAGAGGAGGAACCCGAGCGTCCGGGAGTGGGGTTTGGCCATCCGCCTCGGCGGTCGAGCCAGCAAAGGTAGGTTCGCGGACGTATGCCCGGGGCAGTCCCCATTCGTCTTACCCCTTTCTGGTCGGTGAATTGGGACGGAAGGGGGCCGAAGCCGTTTCGGCAGTGGTCCGTGTTCTGCCGAGGTTCCTCGGCCCTAGTGCGCGCCTAGCCGAGCCAGTTCCAGAAATCATCCTGCCAGAAATCCACCGACTCGTGGACGTGGTGAACTCTGATCGGCTTCAACCCCTCCCGTTCGGCAGCCTCAAACCGCTTCCGCAGGTCCTCCACGGTCTCGTCGGAGAGTGAGTCCAAGAGCCGCTTGAGGTCGTGCTCAATCCCGACATCGAGAACGCGATCGGGATGCCGGATCACGAGGCGAAAATGGTGACCGCCGGAACCTTCGACCCGAACTACCTGCCAAACCAGAGTCTCGCCGCGCTCGGCCTGAAGCCGGAACGCGGCCAGGTTGCCGATCGCTTCCGCGACGAAATTCTCCTCGCTTAGATCCGGCCTCAAGTGCAGCCCGATCTCGAGTCCACGGTGCATGAGGTCGGAATCCGTCGGGTGGGAAGTCGGTTGCGGGCCGGCTGAAATGGTCCTGAGCGGCGAGTGCGTCACCTCGGTCGGAGGAGGGCGGCCGGCCCTGTACGGGAAATCCCCCCGCAGGTCGGTCCGGCCCAACCGGTCGCAGTCCACGTTCACGTCGTGTCGTCGTACGACTGGCCGCTCGGGTAGGCCGGTCGCCCCTCTAGTGGCATCATCGGACGGCGTCGTGGGATCGAAGGGTCGATCCAATCCCCGGTCCTGGCGTCGGGGTCCTCGTACCTTCTGCTCCAGGTGCTTTTGGTTTCCAGGCGGATCGGGTGGCGGAGGACCTGAAGTTCCCGGTCGTTCGCCGCCCAGCCCAGAAGGTGGCGTATCGGTCACCGTCCCCCTGCGGCTCGCCGGCCTCTGCGGTCACGCCGGCCGAGTA
>Ga0335073_10004219_pt1 | contig 20119 bp, 15 predicted proteins | sample Lox_Sample_22_FD_207093 | JGI IMG/M metagenome (GOLD analysis project Ga0335073, IMG submission 207093) | Soil microbial communities from Loxahatchee National Wildlife Refuge, Florida, United States - Lox_Sample_2.2 | ecosystem: Environmental > Terrestrial > Soil > Wetlands | place: USA...
GCGCGGCTCGATGTTGGAGCCCTCGCTCCCGCCGCGCGCCGCGCCGCCGATCGGGTTGGACATCGCGTCGGGTAGCTTTGTGTCGTCCGCCATACCGCTCTCCTTGTTTGTGGTGCCTCGGGTCCGCGCGCAAATCTAGCCGCTCGCGGCGGTCACGCCAACCCTGACACGGGCTCTCTTATGCAGAAGGCCGGCTTATCGCCGCTCCGCGGGGTCGATGCAGATGCTTCCGTCAACGACGTGGGCGGTCCAGACGCGGATCGGCTCGAAACAGGGCGGCGCGGTCGGGGCGCCGCTGCGCAAATCGAAGCGGCCCTGGTGGAACGGGCATTCGATCTCGTCGCCGATCACAATCCCCTCGGAGAGGAAGCCCGGCCCGTGCGTGCACTGGTCCTGGGTCACGAAATACTCGGACCCGCGCTGGAACACCGCATAGGTTTCGCCGCCGCACTCGACTTGCCGCGGCGTTTCCTCTGACACGTCTGCCGCCGCGCACAGCGTGACCAGGGCCCCGCTCATCCCGGTCACGGGGCGAGCGGCGCGCCGGCCGGCTCGGACACGAGGCGCCAGCCACCTTTGTCGGCGTCCCAGGCCGTGATCACGACGTCGTCGAGTGACAGGCCGCGCTGGGGGACCGCGACGAAATCATACATGCCGTTGACGCCGGGCTGCTTCTTTTGCTGAAGGATGTGGTCGCGCACTTGCGTCGCGGTGGCGCCGGCGGGAAGCGCGCGCAGCGCGTCGATCACGATGGTGCCGGGATCCCAGCCCAGGACCGACCCCTCGTCCGGTCTGAGGCCGGCTTCGGCGAAGGCGGCGTAATATTGCTTCTGCTTGGCGATGACGGCGGGATCGAGCTTGACGCGCGGATCATCGCCGATCGGCCATTCCGCGGACGGGAAATAGAATTGCTTGGGCAGCACCTGGCTCAAGAGCTTCATCTGGGCATAGGTCATGTTGCCGCCGGTGGTGCCGACCGGAAGATCGATGCCGGCCTGGATCAGGCCGCGCAGCAGGGTGCCGACCGGCGAGCCGGTGCTCCACACGATGACCGCCTGGGGACCGGCGGCGCGAATCTGCTCCATCTGTGCCGAGACGCTGACGTCGGTCACGTTGAAATGGACATGCGCCGCAAGCGTCACCGCTTTGTTCTCAGGATCGGCGAGGACTTCGGAAAAGCCGCGGTCGGCGTCCTGGCCGGTGGCGTCGGTGCTGGTGGCGAGCGCCAGCCGGGTCCAGCCCTTGAGCCGGAAATACCGGACCAGCGCTTTTTCCAGATCGAGCGTCGAGGTGCTGGAGGTGAAGACATAGCTGCCGGCCGGCGGGTGGATGCCAGGGGAGAAGCAATATTGCACCGGACCTTGCTTGGTGAGCGGCGACATCGCATTGCAATCGGCGACCAGGGTGGAGCCCAGCACGATCGGGGCATGAGCGGCCACGACCTCGTTCATGAGTTGCACCGAGATCTGGGGGTTCGACTGGTCGTCGTGAAAATCCATGTGCACCGGGGCGCCGTGGATGCCGCCCGTCCCGTTCACGGTCTTTTCCAGCAGCTGAAGCGCGTCATGCACCTGGCCGCCCAGGAACGCGCCCTGACCCGTCAGCGAGACGATGGCCGGAATCTCGAAAGGCTCCGCCGCGAGGGCCGGACCGTGGAGGAACAGGGCGGACGAAAACGCAAGCGCGAAGAGGGGCGTTAGCTTCATCTTGATGGCGACCTCCCAGTCTCGCGATCATAGCGGCTTCGCGAGGTCCTTGAAGGACTCGTTCTATTGGATCGCGCCAGGACCACTCACCTCCGCGGCACGCGAGACTTGGGCTGACACATGGATTTATTGGGGCGAGTGATCGGATTCGAACCGACGACATCCAGATCCACAATCTGGCGCTCTAACCAACTGAGCTACACCCGCCGCCGAGCAAGGCTCGTAGCGCGCCCCTGCACGGGGGTCAAGCCGACGCGGGCCCCCGCCATCCTTGCGGCGCGAAAATGCCTCGGGCACTGTTGCCCCCAAACGAAGGAGGAGAGCCCGTCATGAGCGATGCCCCACCGAAGGCCCACCGCATCGATGTCCATCACCACATCGTCCCGCCGCGCTGGCTTGCCGAGGAGCGCGAGCGCATGTCGAACCGCGCCTTGGATTTCGCGCGCGTCGCCCAATGGACGCCCGCGATGTCGCTCGACTCGATGGACAAGAACGGCATCGCCACGGCGATCACCTCGATCTCAACCCATATCGTGCGGCCCAACGAGCCGCAGGCTACCGCGCGTCTTGCGCGCGAGTGCAACGAGTTCGCGGCGCGGCTGGTCGCCGACCATCCCGGCCGGTTCGGCACCTTTGCGCTGCTGCCTCTGCCGCATGTCGATGAATGCCTCAAGGAGATCGAGTATGCGGCGAGCGTGCTTAAGGCCGATGGCTACAAGATGCAGACCAATTACGAGGATAAGTGGCCTGGCGATCCGGCCTTCGCGCCGGTGTTCGACGAGTTGAACCGGCGCAAGGCCACGATCTTCTTCCATCCGACGGTTGCCGCCTGCTGCACCGGGCTGCTTCCGGGCATCAATCCGCCGATCATGGAATATCCCTTCGACACGACGCGCGCGATTGCGAGCCTGCTCTTCGGCGGGACGTTCCAGCGCTGCCCTGACATCAAGTTCATCTTCGCCCATGGCGGCGGATGCATGCCGATGCTGGCGCATCGGATCGGCGGCTTGGCGCGCTCGCGCGCCGATCTCGCGGCCCGGATGCCGAACGGCATCGTGGCCGAGTTGCAGAAACTCAATTTCGACGTGGTCAGCGTCGCCAACCCGCCCGCCATGGCCGCGTTATTGAAGCTCACCACGCCGAAGCGCCTGCTGTTCGGGAGCGATTGCCCCTATGTGCCGGTCGAGGCGACGGTCGGCGATTTGCGGCAGATGGGCTTCGGCGCCGCCGATCTCGCCTTGATCGAGCGCGGCAACGCGTTGTCCTTGATGCCAAGCCTGGCGCGGTAGCGCCGGCGGCCTGCCTTCGCTAAAATCCGGCCGGACGCGCGAAGGAGTGCCGGCACTGGAGGATACGCATGTCGAGCGCCGCCTGGCGGCGATCGTGGCGGCCGATGTCGCTGGGTACAGCCGTCTCGTCGCCGCCGACGAGGAAGGCACGATCGCGCGGCTCCGCGCCCTCCTCAACGAGCTGATCGAGCCGGCGATCGAGCGTCACCGGGGTCGCATCGTGAAAACCTCGGGTGACGGGCTCTTGCTCGAGTTCGCAAGCGTGGTCGATGCCGTCCGCTGCGCCGTCGAGGTGCAGCGCGGGATGGGCGTCCGCAACGCGCTCGAGCCGCAGGACCGGCGCATCGAGTTCCGCATCGGCATCAATCTCGGCGACGTCGTGGTGCAGGAGCAGGATCTGCTGGGCGACGGGGTGAATGTCGCGGCCCGTCTCGAGGCGATCGCGCCGGCGGGCGGCATCGCGCTCACCGACGCTTCGCGGCAGCAGATCGAGGGCAAGATCGACATCACGCTCATCGACGAGGGCGACCACCGGCTCAAGAACATCCCGAACCCGGTGCATGTCTTCTCGGTCGATCTTGCCGGCAAAGGCGTGCGCGCGCAGGCGGCGCGATCGCGCCGGAACCGATGGGCTCTCGCGGCGATCGCGGCCGGTTGCGTGATCGCGGCGATCGTCGGCGTCACGTCGTGGCAGCTCCACGGGCGCATCGTGCCGTCGCCCGCGTCGCCGCCGGCGCTCTCCACGTCGGCGACCGCGGCATCGCCGGAGGCGGCGCGGCTTTCGATCGTGGTGCTGCCGTTCGCCAATCTGAGCGGCGATCCAGGTCAGGATTATCTCGCCGAGATCATCACCGAGGAGCTTACCTCCTATCTGTCGCGCCTTCCCGGGTCCTTCGTCATCGCCAACGACACGGCCGCAACCTATCGCGGCTCGTCGCAGACGGTGATGCAGATCGGCAAGGATCTGGGGGTGCGCTACGCGCTCGAGGGCAGCGTCGAGCCGTCGGGCAAGCGGGTCCGCGTCGACGTGCAGCTCATCGATGCGCAAAGCGGCGCCACCCTTTGGGCCGATCAGTTCGACGCCGACCGCACCGACATGCTGCAGATGCAGGACGACATCGTCACCCGCCTGGCGCGGCGGATGCAGATCGAGCTTGCAGGCATCGAAGCGGCGCGGCTTCCGGCCGCGCCGACCGCGAACGCCGATGCCGAGGATTTGGCCATGCGGTGCGAGGCGGCCTTCCTGCGCCTTGGGCTGAGCCGTCCCGAATCCGGGTCGGTCGAGCCCCTTTGCCAGCAGGCGCTGAAGGCCGATCCCAACAATGTGCGCGCGCTGTCCATCCTCGGTGTCCGCTACGCGACCGCGGCCGCCAACAGCAGCACGGACCGTCAGGCCGACATCGCCCAGGCCGATGATCTGATCAAGCGCGCGCTGGCGCTCGATACCCGCTACTACCTCGTGCACCATGCGGACGCCTGGCTGATGCTGGCGGAGGGGCACCCCGACGCCGCGATCGAGCAGGAGCAGCGCAGCCTGGCGCTGAACCCAAGCTATATCGGCTCCTATATCTCGCTCGCCAGCGCGCAGATCGCGATGGGAGAGCCGGAAGAGGCGCTGAAGACCGTCGCCAAGGCGATCCGGTTGAGCCCACGCGATCCGGTCCTTCCTGCGCTCGAGGTGCAGCAGGGGCAGGCCTACATGATGCTGCACCAGGACGATCAGGCGATCGACGCGTTCAAGAGCGCCGAGGCGGCGAGCCCCAACTCGCCGACCTCGGCGCCGTGGCTCATCGCCGCCCTTGCCCTCGACGGCCACGTGGACGATGCCCGCGCGGCGTTGCAGCGCTATCTTGCGCCCGACACCGCGCGCATCCGCACCGTGGCGCAATTCAAGGCGCTCGATAGTTCGACGAACCCGCGCTATCTCGCGCTGCGTCAACGTCTCTATGACGGGCTTACCAAGGCGGGCATGCCCGCCGAATAACAGGGAGGATCGATCATGCAGCGTACTTTCGCCGCCGCCTTTGTCCTGTGCCTTGCGGCGTCCGGTTCATGGGCCGCGGGCACTTATGATTCGGGCGCGTCCGATACCGAGATCAAGATCGGCAATACCTGGCCGTTCTCGGGCCCGGCTTCGCCCACGACCCCGATCGAGCGCCAGATGGCGGGCTATTTCAACTGGATCAACGACCAGGGCGGCGTCAACGGGCGCAAGATCAATTTCATCGCGCTCGACGACGGATACAGCCCGCCCAAGACGGTCGAGCTGACCCGGCGCCTCGTCGAACAGGACAAGGTGCTCCTCATGTTCGGGCAGTTGGGCACGCCCACCAACATCGCGGTGCGGCCCTATCTCAATGCCCGCAAGATCCCGCAGCTTTTCGTCACGACGGGGTCGCAGTCGCTCGTCGAGCCGAAGAAATATCCGTGGACCATGACGCTGCAGGCGACCTATGCGGTCGAGGCCACCATCATGGCGAGATACATCCTCAAGGAACATCCCGACGCCAAGATCGGCATCCTCGCCCAGGATGACGATTTCGGTGGCGACCATGTCGATCCGTTCACGGCCGCGCTCGGCGACAAGGCGAAGTCGATGATCGTCGCGAAGACGACCTATGCGGTGACCGACCCGACCGTGACCTCGCAAATCATCTCGTTGAAGAGCGCTGGCGCCGATACGATCTACCTGGCGGCGCAAAGCCGTGCCGCCGCGCAGGCGATCAGCGCGGCCCGTGACCAGGTGGGATGGAACGCGCTCATCTTCCTGCCCTATGTGGCAAGTGCCAAAAGCGTGGTCGGGCCCGTCGGCAACGACCGGCTCAAAGGTGTGATCTCGGCCGACAGCTATATCAATCCGACCGATCCCCAATGGGCCAATGATCCGGACGCAAAGGCCTATCTCGAGTGGAACAAGAAATATACGCCCTCGCAGGATCAGGCCTCGAACGCCGAAGGACCAGGCGGCTACATCGCGGCGGAGGCCATGGTCTATGTGCTGAAACAGTGCGGCGACGAGCTGACGCGCGCCAACGTGATGAAGCAGGCGCTGAACATGAAGGACGTGAAGCTTCCGCTGCTGCTGCCGGGGATCGCGCTCAACACCAGCCCCGACAATTATTTCCCCATGCACACGATGCAGCTGAAGCGGTTTGATGGAACGCGCTGGGTGCTGATCGGCAAGCCCGTGACCGTGGCGGAGTGACGCCGCACTAGGCCACCGTACCCATCGCCTGGCGAAGCCGGCGGGTCGCGGTGTCGAGTTCGGCCGCATTCATGCTGGCGAAGCCGAGGCGCGTCGCGCGGACCGAGCCGCCGGAGATGGTGAAGGCGTTGCTTGGCAGGAACTTCACGCCTTTGGCCCGTGCGGCGCGTTGGAGCTCGTCCATGTCGATCCCGGCCGCGAATTGCACCCAGATCGCGAGGCCCCCATCGGGTAGGGTGAAGTCGATCGAACCCCGGAAGCGTTCGGTAAGCAGCTTTGCCATGACGAGCCTGCGCTCGGCATAAATCCGCATCGCCTTGCGCGTGTGGCGGTGGATCTCGCCGTCGGCGATCAGCTCGGCAACCGCAAGCTCGGTCGCGGGATCCCCCTGGCGATCGATCATCATGATCTCGGCTGCCGCGCGATCGACGAGATGCTTGGGTGCCGCGATGTAGCCCAGGCGCAGGCTCGGCGTGAGCAGTTTCGACATCGAGCCGATATAGACGACCTTGCCCCAGGGATCGAAGCTTGCGAGCGGCAGCATCGGCTGGCGGACGAAATGGAATTCGTGATCGTAATCGTCCTCGACGATGGCGAAGCCGAATTGCTCGGCGAGCGCCAAGAGACGCAGCCGGCGGTCCGGCTTCAGCACGACAGTGGTGGGGAATTGATGGTGCGGCGTCACGTAGACGGCGCGAACGCGCCGCTTGCGGCAGGTCGTCTCCAGCTCGTCGATGCGCATGCCCGCGTCGTCGAGGCCGACGGCGAGCACCTCGGCGCCCGCTGCGCGAAACGCCTCTCGCGCCGGCGGATAACTCAACTCCTCCATCACCACCGCATCACGCGGGCCGGCGAGAAGACGGGTCGTGAGATAGATCGCCATCTGGCTGCCGCGCGTCAGGCAGATATTGTCCGGCGTCGTGTTCAGCCCGCGATCGACATTGAGCATGGTGGAAACCGCCTCGCGCAGCACCAGAGAGCCACGCGGATCGCCATAGCCGAGCCGGTTGCCCTGTGCCGCGAGGGTCAGCGCCGAGCGATAGGCGCGGCACAACGCTGCCACCGGAACCTGGCGCGTGTCCGGTGTCCCGTCGTCGAAGGCCAGAAGACTATTTTCGGGCAGGAATGCCGGAATATTGGGCGCCGCGCCGACCACTCGGTAATCGGGCCGGTCGGGCATGCGCGCTGAAGGCGGTTTGCGCTGCTGACCGTTATTTTCTTGCCGGACCGGCAATTCGGCCGAAACGAATGTGCCGCGGGTGCGGTCGCTCTTGACCCACCCTTGCGCGGCGAGCTCGTCATAGGCCTCGACGACGGTCTTGCGGTTGATGTCGAGCCCTTCGGCCAGCTCGCGCGTGCCGGGGAGCGCGCTGCCGGGGGCAAGCCTGCCGCGCCTGATCTCCTCGACCAACGCATGCGCGATCTGGAGATAAATCGCGACGCGGCCGTTGCGGCGGATCGCGATTTTGAAATTCCAGGGCCGGAGCAGTTGGACCCCCTAATTTTTCAAAACTGGATGTTCAGGCTGGGCCATTGCCAGCATAGCCTTGTTCAATCGTAAAGAAATAAAAAGAGTGGCGGTTAGGGAGTTTCAGGCCCCGATACGGCGCGGGAGGTCGCCAACCATCAGGATGGCAGGCTGTCCGATGTCCCAACCACGCCTCAAGGCCAATTGCCTCAATTTCTACGAGCTGCTTGCGCAAGCCGTGGCGCTCATCTCGCCGACGATGACGGCGGCGCTGATCATTCCGGTGATGTATTCGAACACCGGCGATTGGAGCTGGCTCTCCTATGCGCTCGGCACCGTCATGCTGCTGTTCGTCGCCTACAACCTCAATCAGTTCGCGCGCCGGTCGACGACGTCCGGGTCGATGTATGCCTATACGTGTCGGGGCCTTGGGCTCACCGCCGGGGCAATCAGCGGCTGGGCGCTCATCTGGGCCTATCTTGGCATCTCGATGGCCGGCGTCACCGGGTTTTCCATCTTCGCCGACACGCTCCTTGGCATGATCGGGCTACATGTCCCGTTCGTGGCGCTGTTCGGCTCTTGCGTTTTGGTCGCCTGGTACTGCGCGTGGAAGAACGTACAGCTTTCGGCGCTTCTGATGCTCATCCTCGAGGGCATCTCGATGTCGTTCATCCTACTGCTGTGCGTCATCGTGCTGTTCCATCATCACTTCGCGTTCGACAGCGCACAGTTCCAGGTCTCGACCTTGCCGTGGTCGAGCGTCGGCCTCGGCGTCGTGGTCGCCGTCTTCAGCCTGGTGGGCTTTGAATGCGCCACCGCCTTCGGCGACGAGGCGAAGGAGCCGTTGAAGACGATCCCGCGCGCGGTGTCGCTGAGCCTCGTCGTGGCAGGCGCCTTCTTCGTCTTCGTCACCTATGTCACGGTGATGGGCACCCGCGGCTATTCGACCTCGCTCGACAAGATCGACGCGCCGCTCAATGTGCTGGCGACCCTCTCCAACGTGCCGGCTTTACAGGTGCCGCTGTCGCTCGGCGCGATGGTCAGCTTCTTCGCCCTTTGTCTTTCCTGCATCAATGCCGGTGGGCGGGTGATCTTCGCGATGGGGCGGCATGGTCTCTTCCACTCTGCGACGGCGGACTCGCACAGCGTGAACGAGACGCCGCACGTGGCCGTCACCTTGATGTCGCTGATCGCGTTCGTGGTGCCGGCGGCAATGCTGATAGGTGGTGTCGCGCCGCTCGACGCCTTCAACTATGTCGGGACCTGCGCCGCGTTCGGCTTCATCGTCGCCTATGGCCTCGTCACGATCGCGGCGCCCGTCTATCTGAAGCGGCTCGGCGAGCTGAAGGGGCAGGACATCGCCGGATGCGTCGCGGCGGTGGTTCTTCTGGCGGTTCCGGCCGTCGGCAGCGTCTATCCGATCCCGGATCCGCCGGTGAAGTATTTCCCCTATCTCTTCCTCGTCTATCTTGCCGTCGGCATCGCGTGGATACTCGCCTTCTATCGCCGCAAACCGTCGGCCATATCGGTGGTGCAGGCCGATCTCGAGCGGAGCCACGCGGTCTACCGGAGCGCCCAGCCGGTGTCCCTCACGAGCGGCGCCTGAGGCATCCGGAACCGTCCGGCGCCGCGCTAAAGTCGGCGCCGGACGGCCTTGGTTCAGGAAAAGGTTGTGATCGTGGGTGCGACAGTTCAGGAACTTTATTTCAGCCCGCTGAAGGGCGCTCACGGTGAGCGCCCTGTCGCGCTTCATGTCGATCCGACGGTCGGCATCCGCGGCGACCGCCGCTTTGCCATCAAGCGCAGGCCTGATCAGCCCGACAAATGGGCCCCCAAGGTTCATTTTCGCGTATGCATGAACACGCCTCGGATGGCGGCGCAAACCCCGCGTTTTCTCGAAGCGTCGGGCGCTCTCGATCCTCGGTGGATTGAAAGCGTGGCGTCCGTGCTGGGGGAGGATGAATTGGGAACCCTCGACACCCGGGGCGCGTACAATCTCGTCGATACCGATCCGTTCAAATATGGCCCAACCGTGTCGTTCCTCAATCTCGCCTCGGTGCGGGCGCTGCAAAATGAGACCGGCTGGGCGATCGAGCCCGAGCGCTTTCGCATGAATGTGTGGTACGACGACGGAGAGCCGTTCTCGGAGCTCGCATTCGCGGACCGCTTTCCCGGCACGCGGACCTTCTCGGTCGGGGCCCTGCGGCTCAGGGTCCAGGACGCGTGCGAGCGCTGTCAGGCGATCGAGGCAAACCCGCAAACCGGCGAGCGCGATCTCCCGCTGCTCGACGCGCTCGCGGCCCTCCTCAGGAAAAGGGGATACCCCGGCTCGCCTCATCGCGGCAGCTTTCACGTGATGGGGTTCTTGGGCACGCCGCTGACCGAGGCGATCATTGCCCGCGGCGAGGAAATCCGCTGGCTATGATGTCGCTTTCCATGTTCTGGCGGGCCCCCGGTGGATAGGCTCACGGCATTTGGCCTGGTCGCGGTCTCGGCGATGCTCGTGTGCTACGCGCTTGAGGCCCGGAGCCCGTGGTTCATCCTGGCCTTCGCGGGCTCGTGCGCGCTCGGATCCACCTATGGCTTCCTGCAAGGCGCCTGGCCGTTCGGGCTGGTCGAGGCGATCTGGGCGCTCGTCGCGTTCCGGCGATGGCGGCTTGCAGCCTTCGCCGAACCGGCACAGACTCCTCACGCACCGGAGGCACGAGGAGCGGGCGATGGCGGACGGCAAAAATCGGCAATGGATCCTTGAGAAGCGCCCGCAAGGCAATCTGACCGGCGCCGAGTTCCGGCTCGCCGAGACGCCGGTCCCGAAGCCAGCCGACGGGCAAATCCTGGTGCGGAACCTGTGGCTTTCCATGGACCCGACGCAGCGCGGATGGATGTCGCGCGATACCTATGTGCCGATGATCCCGCTGGGCGAGGTGATGCGCGCCTCGGGCGTGGGGCAGGTGATCGAGAGCCGCCACGACGGCTACCGTCCCGGAGAGCTGGTCCAAGGCATGATGGGCTGGCAGGATTATGTCGTGTCCGATGGCAAGGGACTCCTGCCGCTGCGCAAGGTGCCGGCCGGCGTGCCGCCGAACCTGGCGCTCAGCCTTTTCGGCATCACCGGTCCCACGGCCTATTTCGGGATCACCGATGTGGGCCAGGTGAAGGAGGGCGAGACCGTGGTGGTCTCGGGCGCCGCCGGCGCCACCGGCTCGATCGCGGGACAGATCGCGAAGATCAAGGGCTGCCGCGTCATCGGGACCGCGGGCGGCAAGGTGAAATGCGATTGGCTCGTCAGCGCGGCGCATTTCGACGGCGCGATCGACTATCGCGCCGAGGATGTCGGCGCGCGGCTCGACGCGCTCTGCCCCGACGGGATCGACGTGTTCTATGACAATGTCGGCGGCGTGGTGCTGAACGAGGTCCTGGCTCGCATCAAGCTGCGCGCGCGGATCGTGCTGTGCGGCTCGATCTCGCGCTACAACGATACGAGCCCGACGCCGGGCCCCGCCAATTACGCCAATCTCGTCTCGCGCCGCGCCCGGATGGAGGGATTTCTCGTCACCGACTATCTGAAACGCTATCCCGAAGCGATCGCGGCGCTCGGCCAGTGGCAAAAGGAAGGGCGCCTTGTCCAGAAGGAAGACGTGGCGCAAGGGCTCGAGAACGCGCCGCGCACCTTGGCGCGCCTTTTCACCGGCGAGAATTTCGGCAAGCAACTGCTGAAGATCGCGGACGCGCCGATGGCGTGAGCTTGAAGCGATGCAGAGGAAGATCATCGGAAAGGGGTTGCGGCTGTCGTTGCGGCATGCGCCGTGCGCCCATATCTGCCGCTATTGCCTCATCTCGGAATCGCGCAAGCGCAGCGCGCTTCCGTTCGCGCGGTTCGAACGGCTCGTCCATCGCTTCTTCGATTGGAAGGAGCAGGCGGGCCGCGACGATCTCGAGATCGGGACCTTCGTCGGCCCATCCTTCGACTATGACGTCGAGACCCTGCACGGTGTCGGCCGTCTGCGCGCGCGGCGCGGTGGGAGATTTCAGATCCTGAATCTCGGCGGGATCCGGATGCGCCGCGACGAAGCGCTCGTCGCTTGGATCGAGGAGCGTCAAGCGGCCGGCATCACCGGGTTCCACGCCTCGTTGGCCGGCTGCGGCGAAACGCATGACCGATGGAACGGCCGGGCTGGCGACTTCGACTATCAGACCACGATGCTGCGGCTTGGCGGCGAACGCGGGATGGCGCATCGGTACCGCCTCTTCATCACGCAAAGCACCCTGCCGCTGTTCGACCGCCTGCTCGACATCCTCGACACGATTCCGGGAGATACGGGCCATCGCATCGCCACCCCATTCTTTTATGCCGGTCTCGCGCGGCGATACGAGGATGAACGCATCACCGAGGATGATCGCGACGCCTTGCCGGGGCGGGTCAGGAGCCTGCCACTTGGAAAGTTCCGGGACTGGCGGTCGGAGCGGGAGTGGATCCCGATCATGATGGAGACCGCCGACAGGCCACGACGGCTGATCCTCAAGCTCGATGTCGACGAGACCAATATCGACCGGCTCGAGGCCATGGCGTGCGAAGACATCTATGCCGAGCGCGAGCGGCTCTATCAGGAAAGCTATGTCGGCGTTCCCCCGCTCGAGGAGCTGTGCGCGCGTTATGGTGACCCGGAAAACCGCCGGGTCTACATGCTGAGCCGTGACGTGGAAGGGCGCTGGCTCGACCTTCACCAGCGGGCGACGGGAACCAAGCCGCCGCTCGATTGAGCTATTTCGCCCGGGTGGGATTGATGCGGGCCGAGTTGCGCGACTTGAACTCGCCATAGATGAAGGGCCGGTCGCGCGGCATCGAAGTCTGAAGATCCTCGGGCGCGACGCTCGCGGGATCGGGATTGCGCAGCACCGGCGTGATCAGCGCGTCGTAGCTCGGATACATGAAATACGGGATCGAATAGCGCTCACGACCCGAGCGATTGATGACGCGATGGGCGGCGGAGCAGAAGATGCCGTCGGTCCAGACCTTCAGCACCTCGCCCACATTGACGACGAACGTATCGGGGATGGGCGGCACCGCGAGCCAGTCGCCCTTGCGGTTGCGGACTTCGAGCCCGCCATTCGAATCCTGCGCCAGGATCGTGAAGGCGTTGGTGTCGGAATGGGCGCGCGCGCCGAGATATTCCGCCGGCGCATCCGGCGCCTGCGGCGGATAGTGCAACAGCCGCAGCGAGTTCATGTCCTTGGCGAAGAACTGTTTCAACCGGCCGGGCGCCAGTTCGAGGCTCTCCTCGAAAAGCGCCAGGAGCTCGTATCCAAGCGCGCTCAACTTGTCGAAATAGACCATCATGCGCGGTTTCAAATCGGGCATCGCGCTCGGCCAGGGAATCACGCCGTGATAATTCTTGCCGCTCACAAGATCGGGATCGTCGTCGGCGAGCGGACGGCGGATCTGGTACGCCTCCTGCAGATTTTCGGTGATGGTCTTGTCGTCGCCCTTCGTCATGCCATGGAGGTAACCTTGGAAGTGGTTGTTCTTGGTGACCGACACTTCCATTTTCGCGTCGAACGGCAGCGTGTGGAAATCGACTGCGGTCTGAAAGATGTGCTCGACATCCTCGCGGGCGATCCTGTGATTGCGGATATAGAAAAAGCCGATCTCGCAGCAGGCCGCCGCGATTTCCGCCGCGACGGCGCGTCTCGCGAAGGGATCGGACGAAAAAACGGGCGCCAAATCGACGACCGGCACTTCGGTGGCATCGATTTTGCGTGCGGACGGCAGCATTGGACCCTCCAGATCACCGGGGTCAAACGATAGCAGTTCGGGTTGATGGGGCAAGGCGCATGAACGACAATCGGGGCCCATGAAAATTGCAACGCTCTCGGGCGCGGCGATGCTTCTGGCGCTCGCCGCCGCGCCTTGCAACGCCCAGCCCATCAAGATCGGCACGGTCAAAGTTCCTGCCTCCGGCGCGATCTATATCGCCCAGGAAAAAGGCTATTTCGCCGCGGAAGGCGTGCCGGCCGATCTCGTGTTCTTCGATTCGGGGCAGCCGATTGCGGTCGCGGCGACATCGGGCGCCATCGATTTCGGCGCCACCGCGATCTCGGCCGGTTTCTACAGCCTCGCGGGACAGGGCGAGCTGCGGATCATCGCGGCCGCCGCCGAGGATGTTCCGCATTTCGAATCGCAGGCTTTTCTCGTGTCGACCGCCGCCTACAAGGCGGGCTTCACCGCGCTCAAGGATTTTCCCGGCCATAGCTACGCGCTGAGCCAGATCGGGTCGAGCGCCCAATATGCGCTGGGCCTGATCGCCGACAAATACGGGTTTCCGATCGGCTCGGTGCGCATCCTGCCGATGCAGTCGATCGGCAACGCGGTCAATGCCGTCGCGGGCGGGCGGGCCGACATCACGCTCAATTCGGCGACCGCCGAGCTTGGCGCCGTGAAAAGCGGCGGCGCGCGCATCCTCGCTTATCTCGGCGACGAGAAATCCTATCAGTTCGGCGTCGTCTTCACGTCGACCGCGACCGCCAACAACCGGTCCGATCTCGTTCAACGGTTCCTGCGCGCCTATCGCGAGGGGGCGCGCGATTACCACGACGCGTTTGCGGCGCCGGACGGCGCGCGCCGGAATGGTCCGACCGCGCCCGCGATCCTCGCCATCCTCGAGAAGTATGTGAGCGTGCCGCCGGATCAGCTCGCGGCCGCCGTCTCCTATATTGATGCCGACGCGCGGCTCGACACTGCGGACGTCACGCACCAGGTCGCTTGGTTCAAATCCCAGAACCTGCTGAAAGGCGACGTCGACACCGCGACGCTGATCGACCGCCGTTATGTGACGCCGCTGCCGACGCCGTCGGCGCCCAAGGAATGATCGGCGCCGCGCGACGCTCCCGGCCTAACGCGTGGCGATGGGGTGGGCGGCGATCTTGCTCGGCTCGGCCTCGGCCGTCTCGATGCCGGCGCCGGCGACGAATCGGCGCTGATAAAGACGGCCGAGCGCCCAGCATGACAGACCCACGACCACATAAGGCGCCGCCACGATATACATGATCTCCTGCAAGGGCAGCTTCGCCGACAGCAGCATGCCCGCGACGACCGGCCCCACGATGAGGCCCAGCCGCCCCATCCCGGTCGCATAGCCAACGCCCTTGCCGCGGATCGCGGTCGGGTAGAAAAGCCCGACCGTGCCATTGAGCGCGTTGTGGGTGCAGGTGCAGAACGCAATGGCGAGAATGGCCGTCGCAACCAGAAATTCGTGCGCCAGACCGTTGGTTCCCATGAGCGAGACCGAGATGATGGCGAGGATCGCGCTCGCCATCAGCGCCATCGGGCCGAACCGGTCCAGCAGGCGCGACATCACAAGGATCGCGCAGATCCCGCCCATCGCCGCATAAGAGAAGGTGAAGGCCGCCTGCGTTTGCGTCAGGCCGGCCGTCACCAGGAACACGGACATCCAGCTCAAGAGGGTCATGAAGGTCAGCGCCTCGGTGAAATATCCGATCCATAGAAGCGGCGTCGCGATCCTCTGTTCGCCCGCGAAAAGCTGGCGCAGCGCCACGCCCTCGCGCTTGGGCTGTTGCAGAAAGAAGTGCGTGTCGGCGGTGATTTCGAGATCGGGCGCGAGCCGCGTGACGAGCCGCCGCAGCTTGGGCCCGTCGGGCTCCGCCACGGCGAGGTGCCGGATCGATTCCGGCAACGTGACATAAAGCAGCGCGCTCAAGGCCACGCCGGCCACGCCCGCCACCTCGAACACGATGGACCAGCCATAGGACGGAATAAGCCATGCCGCGACCTGACCGGCGGTCGAATTGCCGGCGGCGATGCCGATCAGGGTCAGCATCACGAAACTCGCGCGATATCGCCGCGGCGCCGTCTCGGTGAGGAGCGCGATCGTGTTGGGCACGACGCCCGCCACGCCCATCCCGCAAAGAAAGCGCAACACCATGAGCTGGTCGAGCGAGCTCGCCCACGCCGAAAACAAGGTCGGCACGCTGTAGCACAGCACCGACGCGATGATGCCGATCCGCCGGCCCCACCGATCGGCGACATAGCCAAAGAGGAAGCTGCCCAGGAGCGCGCCGGCGCTGCCGGCGCCGAACACATGCCCCATGGCGGCGTGGTCCCCGCCCAGCGCGCGCAGGATCGACGGTGCGCTCACCGTGCCGGCATTGTTGTCGAGCCCGTCGATCATCAGCGCCAGGAAGCCCAGCACCGCGACGACCGCGTGAAACCGCCCGAGCGGGCGCGTTTCCAGCAACTCGCCGAGATCGACCGTCCGGCTCATGCGCCTTGTCCGGTGCGTGCCGCGCGGATCGCTTGCCAGATGCGCTCGGGCGTCGCGGGCATCTCGATATGCTTCACGCCCAATTCCTTGAGCGCGTCGACCACGGCATTGATCACCGCGCCCAAGGCCGGCGTCGTGCCGCCTTCGCCGCCGGGGCGGATGCCGTAGCGGTGGCTCGTGGCCGGCACCTCGATCAGCTTGCAGTCGAACGAGGGCAGGAAATCGGCGCGCGGCATGGCATAGTCCATGAAGGACGCGGTCAGCATCTGCCCGCTGCCGGGCTCGTAGTAGCATTGCTCGATCAGCGCCTGGCCGATCCCTTGCGCCGCGGCGCCATGGGTCTGGCCGTGCAGGATCATCGGATTGACCGCGAGCCCGACATCGTCGACGCCGCACCAGCGTATCAGCCGCACGACGCCGGTCTCGGGATCGATCTCCACCTCGCACACGTGGGTCCCCGACGGGAACGCGCCCACCGACACGGTCTCGTCGCCAATGCCGTCGAGCTTGCCGCGCAACTCTTCCGGCAGGTCGTTGCGGGTCGCCGCGGCCTTCGCCACGTCGAAAATGCCGACCCTGCGGTCGGTGCCTTTGACCGCGAACACGCCGGCGGCAAACTCGATGTCGATCGTGCTCACCTCCAGCAGGTGGGCGGCGATCTGCTTGCCCTTCTCGATGATCTTGTCGGAGGCGGTGCCGACCGCGAGGCTCGCGATCCGCATGGAGCGGCCCGAATGCGAGCCGCCGCCGGCGCTCACCCGGTCGGTGTCGTGCGCCACGAAATCGACGCTCTCGAACGGCACGCCCAGCCATTGGGTCAGGAGCTGCGCGAAACTCGTCTCGTGGCCTTGGCCGCTGTTCATGGTGCCGAGCACGAGCTCGACCCGTCCTTCGGGTTCGATCGTGACCTCGGCGCGCTCGCGCGGGAAGCCGCCCGCGCCCTCGATGTAATTGGCGAGCCCGATGCCCAAAAGCATGCCCCGCTTCTTCGCCGCCTCTTTGCGGGCGGCAAAGCCGCGCCAGTCCGACAACGACAGCGCGGTGTCCATGCCGCGCTCGTACTCGCCGTTGTCATAGATGATGCCGACGCCGTTGGTGTAGGGAAACGCGTCGACCGGGATCAGGTTGCGCCGGCGCAGCTCGATCCGGTCGAAGCCGCATTGCTCGGCGGCGAGGTCGATGATGCGCTCGATGACATAGATCGCCTCGGGCCGCCCCGCGCTGCGATAGGGCGTCGTCGGGATCGTGTTGGTGAGGACGGCGCAGCCGCGGAAATGCACCGCCGGAATGTTATAGACCCCGGACATGATGCCGAGCCCTTTGCGCAGCGGCGTGAAATGCGCGGTGTAGGCGCCGACATTGCTGAGATTGGTGCCGCGAATGCCAAGGAAATTGCCTTCCGCGTCGAGCGCCAGCTCCGCCGTGACGGTAAGGTCGCGGCCCTGATAATCGCTGACGAAACATTCGGTGCGGTCGCCATAGAATTTCACCGGACGCCCGATCTTGCGCGCCGCCCATGGCAGCAGCCCGTATTCTGGGAAGAACGTGTTGCGGGTGCCGAAATTGCCGCCCATGTCACCGCACAGCGCATGACAGGATTCCTCGGGGACATTCAGCACGCTGGCGAGGATTTGCCGCTCGCGCACCACGCCGCCGCCGGTGCCGGCATAGATCGTGTAGCGTCCGGACGCGGGATCCCAATCGCCGATCGCCGTGCGCGGCTCCATCGGCGCTCCGGTGACGCGCTGGATCCAGGTGTCAAGGCGGACGACATGAGCGGCGCGCGCGAAGGCCGCGTCGGTGGCCGCCTTGTCGCCGACATCGCCGTCGGCGCTGGTGTTGGCGGCGCACTGGTCCCACACGAGCGGCGCGCCCGGCTCCATCGCCTTGGCCGCATGAACCACCGCGGATAACGGCTCGTACTCGACCTCGATCAGCTCGGCGGCGTCTCTCGCGGCGTCGTGCGAATCGGCGATCACGATGGCGACCGGCTCGCCGACAAAGCGCGCCTTGTCGGTCGCCATCGTCGGGATGCCCGCGATGAACACCTTCGACCCGGCAGGCACGCGGAGCTCGACGTCGGGCGGTCCCGCGATGGCGGCCTGGGGAGGAATGGGTTTCAGCCCGTCGGCGATGAGATCGGCGCCGGTGAGGATCGCCATCACGTCCGGCATCGCGCGGGCGGCGCGCGTGTCGATCGACTTGATCCGCGCGTGACCGTGCGGCGAGCGTACCAGCGCGGCGAACGCCATCCGGGGAAGCGTGATGTCGGGCAGATAGCGTCCGCGGCCCGTGAGAAAGCGAAGATCCTCTTTACGCCGTACCGGCGCGCCAATACCGAACTCGACCATGATGTCTCCAAGGCTCGCGATCGCGGCGGAGAGGATAGCCCCACCCGGCCGCGCCGTCAGTGGCGGATATAGTCGGCCGCTTTCTCCGCGATCATGATGGTGGGCGCATTGGTGTTGGAGCCCACGACCTGCGGCATGACCGAACAGTCCGCGACGCGCAGCCGTTCGATCCCGCGCACGCGGAGCTCCGCATCGACGACCGCTTCGTCGTCGGCACCCATGCGGCATGTGCCCGCGGGATGGTGCGCCGTCTGTCCGTTGCCGCGGATCCAGTCGTCGATCTCGGCATCGCTTGAATAGCGAGGGCCCGGGCTTCGCTCCTTGGCGACGACGGATCGGAGCGGCTCCTTGGCGAAGATCGCGCGCACCGTCTTGAGCCCGCCGCGCAAGGTCTCGAGATCGAGCGGATCGTCGAACAGGTTCCAAAAGATGCGCGGCGCGTCGGCCGGGTCGGCCGAACGCAGCGTCACCTTGCCCCGGCTTCTCGGATGGAGGAGGGCGATCCGGCTCGAGAAGCAATGGGGCGCCGGCGGCTTGATGCCGGGAAACCACGGCACCGCCTCCGGAAGCACAGGACTGACCAGAAGCTCGATGTCGGGACGATCGCTCTCGGCCCTGATCTTCAGGAAGCAGGCCGCTTGCGTCGGCATGGTCCCGACCACGCCGGCGCCCGACACAAGCCAGCGCAGCACCGCAAGCGAAAGCCGGTCCCAGCGCAGCTCGCCGACGATCGACAAGGGCTGGTTCAGCTCGAATGTGATGACCGCGTTCGCATGCTCCTGAAGGTTGCGCCCGACGCCGGGCCGGTCGAGCACGGGCGCGATGCCAAGCGCCTTCAGCTCGTCGGCCGGTCCGATCCCCGACAGCAGCAGAAGCTGCGGCGAATTGTAGGTGCCGCCCGACAGGATGATGTCGCGCTCGGCCTCGGCGGTGCGGCTCTCGCCATTCCGCGCATACTCGACGGCAACCGCGCGGCCGGCCCGCACGACGACGCGATGGGCAAGCGCGTTGGTCTCGACCGTGAGATTGCGGCGCTTCATTGCCGGGCGCAGAAAGGCCCGCGCGGTCGACTGGCGCCGCCCGCGGCCGATCGTGAAATCGGGCACGGCGACGCCTTCGGGCATCGCGCCATTGTAATCGTCGCTGACCGGGAAACCCGCTTCGCTTGCCGCATGCGAGAACATCTCGAAGAGGGCGCTGCGCCGCCCCGCCTGCGACACCGCGAGCGGGCCGCCGCTGCCGTGATGCGGCGTCTCGCCGCGCCAGCTATTCTCCGATCGCTTGAAGAACGGCAGCACGTCGTCATAGCCCCATCCGGCAAGGCCTTGCTGGCGCCACTGGTCGTAGTCGAGCGGGTGGCCGCGGGCATAGATCATGGCATTGATCGACGAGGTCCCGCCCAGCACCCTGCCGCGCGGGATGAAGATCTCGCGGTTGTGGCAATTGGGCTCGGGCTCGGTCGCGAAGCGCCAATTGAGCTGCGCGTGCGGGCTGAGCTTGCGCATGCCGAGCGGCATGTGGATATAGGGGTTCCAGTCGCGTCCGCCGGCCTCGAGCAGCAGCACCTTGGCCGCGCCATCCGCGCTCAGCCGGTTGGCGAGCACGCACCCGGCCGAGCCGGCGCCCACAATGATGTAATCGTAGCCCGCCATGTCCCCGGCGTTCCCTTCCCCGATCCGCGCTTTGACACGGATCGGGCTTGCCGGCAAGGGCGATCCGTCCCATCCTTCCGGATGTGAGCAGCGCATTCGATATCGTCATCGCGGGCGGCGGCATTGCCGGGCTGACCGCGGGTCTCACCAGCGCCAGGCTGGGCCGCAA
>Ga0335073_10004221_pt1 | contig 20114 bp, 17 predicted proteins | sample Lox_Sample_22_FD_207093 | JGI IMG/M metagenome (GOLD analysis project Ga0335073, IMG submission 207093) | Soil microbial communities from Loxahatchee National Wildlife Refuge, Florida, United States - Lox_Sample_2.2 | ecosystem: Environmental > Terrestrial > Soil > Wetlands | place: USA...
TGGTCAGGTGCGAGGACGGGCCGTCCTGGCGGATCTCCTGCCCGTACCCGCGCCTATTGAAGATCCTCATGGCGAGCGGCGTGCCGAACAACGCCAGGATCATGGCGACGCCGGCCGAGATGAGGATGGTCTTCACAGGGGCTGCTCCCCGGTCAGTGCCAGCGCCACGCGCTGCAGGTTCGCGGCGCGCGAGGCCTTCACGAGCACCACGTCACCCGGCCGGGCCAGCCGGTCGACCGCGGCCACCGCCGCCGCCACGTCAGGCACCTGCAGCAGCTCGCCGCGCCAGGACGGATCGCCCTTCGCCCCGGCCAGCATCGGCGCGGCCGCCTCGCCCACCACGATCAGCCCGGCCAGGCCCGCCCGCGCGGCCTCGCGGCCCGCCTGTTCGTGCGCCTCCTCCTCCTGCGCGCCCAGTTCGGTCATGTGGCCGAGCACGGCGAGCGCGCGCCCGCCGCCGGCCATCGTGGCCGCGGTCGACAGCGCCGCTCTGAGCGCCTCGGGGTTGGCGTTGTAGGCGTCGTTGATGACCGTGACGCCGTCCGGCCGGGTGGTCACCTCCATCCGCCAGCGACTGCGGGCACCCGCCGCCGACAGCCCGCCGGCCACGGCAGCGAGATCCATCCCGAGCTGGCCGGCCAGCGCCGCGGCGGCCAGCGCGTTGCTGACGTTGTGCTCGCCGTGCAGCCGCAGCCGGACCGGGGCCTGGCCCGCCTCGGTCAGCAGGGTGAAGCCGGGCCGCCCGGCCTCGTCCACGGTCACGCCGGCCGCGCGGACGTCCGCGTCAGGGGACCGGCCGAAGGTCACCACGGGGGCCGCCGTCTGCCCGGCCATGGCCAGCACCCGGGGGTCGTCGGCGTTGAGCAGGGCGACCCCGCTGGCCGGCAGCGCCGCGGGCAGCTCCGCCTTGGCCCGGGCCACGTCGTCGATGCTGCCGAAGACGCCGGCGTGCGCGTGCCCCACGCACAGCACCACGCCGAGGCGCGGCGGCGACACCCGGCACAGGGCGGCGATGTGGCCGGGGCCGCGCGCGGACATCTCGGCCACCAGGTACCTGGTCTCGCCGGTCACCCGCAGCACCGTGAGCGGGTGGCCGATCTCGTTGTTATAGGAGTTGCGCGGGGACACGGTCGGGCCCAGCGTCTCGATCAGCTGCGCGGCCAGGTCCTTGGTGGTGGTCTTGCCCGACGACCCGGTGATCGCGGCGATGGTCAGCGCGGGCAGCCGGTCCACGACCGCGCGGGCCAGCGCGGCCAGCGCGTCGGGCACGTCGTCGACCAGCACCGCGGGCGCCCCGACCGGCCGGGTGACGAGCGCGGCCGTGGCCCCGGCCGCGACCGCCGCGGCCGCGAACTCGTGCCCGTCGGCGCGGGTCCCGGGCAGCGCGGCGAACAGGCTGCCCGGCCGGGCCTGCCGGGAGTCGATGACCACCGGCCCGGTGACGATCGCGCCCGGGTCGGCGACGAGGTCGGCCGTGCCGCCGGTGATCTCGGCGATCTGGGCCACGGACAGCGGGATCATAGGTCTCCCAGGTCGATCGCTTCGGCCCGCTCGCCGGGAGCGCCGGGCGCGCCGGGCCGGCCGTCGGGCCCGGCGGCTTTCGGCCGGCGGCTGAGCGCCTCCGCGGCCACCTCGCGGTCATCGAACGGGATCACCGACCCGCCCACGTACTGACCGCGCTCGTGGCCCTTGCCCGCGATGAGCACGACGTCGCCCTTGCCCGCCCGGGCGATGGCCAGGCCGATCGCGGCGCTGCGGTCCGGCTCGACGATCACGTGGGCGCGGCTGGTCTCGGGTACGGTCAGCGCGCCGGCCAGCATCTCCGCGAGAATAGCGAGCGGGTCCTCCGAGCGCGGGTTGTCGCTGGTAAAAAAGGCCAGGTCGGCCAGTCCGGCCGCGGCCGCCCCCATGAGCGGGCGCTTGACCCGGTCCCGGTCGCCGCCGCAGCCGAGCACGATGGTCAGGTTCCCCGGCGTGACCGGCCGCAGCGCGTCGAGCACGGCGCTGACCGCGCCCGGCTTGTGCGAGTAGTCGACCAGCACGGTGAAGTCCTGGCCGGCCTCGACCCGCTCCAGCCGCCCGGGCACGCCCGGGCACGCGGCAACGCCGGCCACCGCGGTGGCGATCCCGATCCCGGCCTCGACCAGGGCGACGATCGCGGCCAGCGCGTTGGCCACGTTGAACGGCCCGGGCAGGGCGACCGACGCGTCGGCCTCGACGCCGCCGGGGCCGACGACCCGGAACGCGCTGCCGTCCGCGCCGCCGCGCACGTCGGTGGCGCGCCAGTCGGCGGCCGGGTTCCCGGTCGCCGAGTAGGTGGTGAGCGGGATCTGCGGCGACGCGGCGAGGATCCGGCCGTGCTCGTCATCGATGTTGACCACCCCGGCCCGGGCGTACCGCGGGGTGAACAGCGTGGCCTTGGCCGCGAAATAGGCGTCGATGGTCTCGTGGAAGTCCAGGTGGTCCTGGGACAGGTTGGTGAACAGGGCGACCTCATACGAGGTGCCGGCGACCCGGCCGAGGGCCAGGGCGTGGCTGGAGACCTCCATCGCCGCGGCCGTCACCCCCTGCTCGGCCATGGCGGCGAGCAGGGCCTGGACGTCGGTGGCCTCGGGGGTGGTCAGCCCGCTGTCGGCGGTAAATTCCCCGATCCTGGTCTGCACGCCGCCGATCAGGCCGGTCAGGTGACCGGCGGTCCGCAGGCCGGACTCCACCAGGAAGGTGGTGGTGGTCTTGCCGCTGGTCCCGGTCGCGCCGATCAGGCTCAGCTTGCCGGACGGGTTTCCGTAGATCCAGGAGGCGATCTGGCCCAGCCGCGCCCGCGGGTCGCCGACCACGAACACCGGCAGCCCGGCCCGGATGGCGAGCTCCTTGCCGGCCGGATCGGTGAGGATGGCCGCGGCGCCCGCCGAGGCGGCCTGGGCGCAGAACCGCGCGCCGTGGTGCGTCGCGCCGGGCAGCGCGGCATAGAGGTCTCCGGGGCGCACCCGGCGGGAGTCGTGGGTGATCCCGGTCACCCCGCGTGATCCGCTGGCCGCGGTCAGCGGCCCGGGCGCGTCCCGTCCGGACGTCCGGACCCCGAGCAGCTCGACGAGCCCCGTGAGCGGACGAACGGGGACGCGGCGCGGACGCAGATCGGCTGGCACGGGCAGAGATTACCCCTGTTCCCCCGGCCGCGAGCGCACCGCGGGGTGACTGGTCACGGCACCGTCAGCCGCATGCGGGGACGCGCGGCGTTGTCCGGCGGGACCTTCATGGTCTGCAGGGCGAACGTGGCCACGTGGTAGAAGACCGGGCCGGCCACCTGGTCGCCGAAGTAGCCGCCCTTGGTCGGGTCCTGGACGTTCACCGCCACCACGAGCTGCGGGTCGGTGGCCGGGGTGATGCCGATGTAGCTCGACCCGTACTGGCACAGGCAGCGCTTGCCCGGCGCCGCCACCTGGGCGGTTCCGGTCTTGGACGCGACCGAGTATCCGTAGATCACGCCCCACGGCTCACCGCCCTCCGCGTCGACGACGGGCACCTGCTGCAGTATCGCCATTAGCTCACTTGCGGTCTTGCGCTGCAGCACCCGGGTCCGCTTCGGCGCGGGCGCGGGCTTGAACACCCCTGATCCGCTGACCGTGCCCGCGACCAGCGTCGGCTGGACCCGGACGCCGTGGTTCGCGATCGTGGCGTAGACGCTGGCCATCTGCACCGCGTTGGCGGCGACGCCCTGGCCGAAGGACAGGGTGTAGCGGGTGTCGCCGTACCACTGCGAGGGCGGGCTGAGCAGGCCCTGGCTCTCGCCGGGCAGGCCCAGGCCGGTGGGCTCGCCGAGTCCGAAGGCCCGGAAGTACTGGTACTGCACCTGCGGGCTGACGTGCTGCACCACCTGGACCATCCCGTCGTTGAGCGAGTTGGCCAGGATGCCCGCGATCGTGTACCGCTGGGTGGGATGCGTCTCGCCATCATGGAACGAGAACCCGTCGACCACGATGTTGTCGGGCACGGTGTAGGTGGTCATCGGCGTCTGGCCGCCGTGCTCGAGCGCGGCCGCCACCGTGATGACCTTCGCCGTGCTACCCGGCTGGAACACGTTCTGCACGGGGATGTCGGTGGTCGCGGCCTCGCTGGTCGGGTCGGCCGGGTTGAACGACGGGTACTGGGCCATGGCCAGGATGCGCCCGGTGCTCGGCTGCATCACCACCACCGAGCAGTTCTTGGCCTTCGTCGCCTTCACCTCGGCGGCGCATTGCTGCTCGGCGTACCACTGGATGTCGGACTGGATGGTCAGCTGCAGGCTGCCCGCGGGCACCGGCTGCTTGACGATCTCCTGGGTCTGCGGGATGGGCTGCTGGGTCGGGCCCATCTCGACCGTCTCGCTGCCGTCCCGCCCGGCCAGCAGCGGGTTGTACTCCTGTTCAAGCCCGGCCGCGCCGGCCAGGTCGCCGTTCTCCTCGTTGGTGAAGCCGATCAGGTTGGCGGCGAGATCGCCGTTGGGGTACTCGCGGGTGTAGGTCGGGGATTCGGCGATGCCCGGCAGTTGCATCGCCGCGATCATGGACGCGATCCGGCTGCCGACCGTGGTCGAGACGGCCTTCTTGAGCACCACGTACTGCGGGGAGCTCGGGTGGTCGATCAGGGCCAGGATGGCCGTCTGGGTCATGCCCAGCGGGCCGGTCAGCGCGGCGGCCACCTGGGCCCGCTTGGGCTGTTTGATCTGGAGCGGATCGGCATACACCGTGTAGGTCTGCACGGTCATCGCCAGCACCGTGTCGTCGCTGCTGGTTATGGAGCCTCGCAGCACCGGGATCGAGATCGGCTGCGGGGGCAGCATCTGCTGCTGGGCCTGGGCCCGGTAGTACGTCCAGTGCAGCCCCTGGAGTTGCACCAGCCGCCCGCCGAACACGCCCAGCACGAGCACGATGCTCAGCATCGAGATGCTGAGCCTGCGCGCGGGCCCGGCCCGGCGCAGGCTCTTCGGACGGGCCGCGGCCAGCCGGGCGCGGCGCCGGCCCCGGTCCGCGCGGGGACCTGCCTGGACGGTGGGGCCGTTCCGGCGGAGCGGGCCGTCGGTTTTCCGGCCCCGCCGGTCGCCGGATTCGCCGCGAACGGGCGGGCGCGCGCCGGGGGTCCGGCCACGCCCGCCGGACCGCTTGCCGACCACGTCGGAGCGCCCGCTCCGCCGGGCCCCGGTCTCGCCCGGCCGTCGTTCGGACGCCGGACCCTTCCTCGGCGCCGGACCGCCGCGCGGGCCCGGGGGCGCCGAGCCTCGGGCCGGGCCGCGCCTCGACCACTCGGGACGGCCGCCCGCGCCGTCGCCGGGGGTCACGGGGTGTACCCGGGTACCGCGTCTGTCCCGGTCACCCGGGCCGGAGTGGTGTAGCTGCGGTCGTTGCGAAGATCGACGAAGTCCAGCACCGGCTGCATCCGCATGCCGAGCCGCAGCGCCCGCTGCTCGATCGAGCTCGGCGACTCCTCGGTCGCCACCTGCTGCTGCAGCTGCTGAGCGCGCTGGGCCGCCTGGGTGTTGCTCTGCTGCAGGGCGTTGATCTTGAACGACGCCGCCGCCAGCGTGGTGTTGATCACCAGCAGGCACAAAAGGCCGCCGCCGAGCAGGCCGACCACGAGCAGGATGAACGGGGTCCGCGATACCGGCCGCCGCCCCGCGCCGGCGGTGTCGCGCCCGGTTGCCGCCGGGCGGGCCTGCGGCTGGGCCTGGGCGGTGCGGGCCGGACCTTTGGTGCGGGTGGTTCCGGGGGCCGTGCGGGCGGAGGGGCGGGCCGCCCGGCCCGGCACCGCGCGGCCGGACTCGGCGGCACGGCCGGACTCGGCGGCACGGCCGGACTCGGCGGCACGGCCGGACTCGACGGCGCGGCCGGACGGCGCGGCACGGCCGGACGGCGCGGCGCGGCCGGACGGCGCGGGGGCGCCCCGGTTCACGGGCCCGGCGGCGCGGCGATCCGGGGCGATGGTGGCGGCGGCCCGGGAGCGGGCCCCGGCAGCGACGCCCCGCGCCGGCCGCCGCGTCCGCGGCTGCGACTGCCCCGTGGCCTGGCCCACCGTGGCCTGGCCGTCCCGAACCTGGCCCGAGCGGGCCTGGCCCGAACGAGCCTGGCCGGAACGGGGCTGACTGGAACGGCTCGGACCCGTTCTAACCGTCGTGTTCATCGGGAACTACTTCCTTCTCGCGTTCCGGGCCCCCGCCCGCCTGCCCTTCCCACTTCCTCCGGCTCCCACTTCCTCCGGCGCTGTCATGCCGCCGCCAGCACGCGCTCGGCCGCCCGCAACCGGGCCGACGCGGCGCGCGGGTTGGCCGCCAGTTCCGCCGCGTCCGGCCGCTCCGCGCCCCGGGTCAGCAGCCGGAACCGCGGTCGCGAAGCGGCCAGCGGGACCGGAAGACCGGGCGGGGTGGTGTCGGCGGCACCGGCCGCGAGCGCCTGCTTGACCATGCGGTCCTCCAGCGAGTGATAGGCGAGCACGACGATCCGCCCGCCCACCGCCAGCGCGTCCAGCGCCGCGGGCAGGGCCTGGCGCAGCGCTTCCAGTTCGCCGTTGACCTCGATCCGCAGCGCCTGGAACGTGCGCTTGGCCGGGTTCCCGCCGGTCCGGCGGGCCGGGGCCGGAATCGAGTCGCGGATGATCTCCGACAGCCGCATGGTCGAGGTGAGGGGGGTCTTCTCGCGCTCCCTGACCACCGCGTCGGCGATCCGGCGGGCGAACCGCTCCTCGCCGTACTCGCGCAGTACCCGCGCCAGCCGGGCCGCCGGATAGGTGTTGACCACGTCGGCGGCGGTCAGCGTCGCGGTCCGGTCCATCCGCATGTCCAGCGGGGCATCATAGGAATACGCGAAGCCCCGGCTCGGGTCGTCGAGCTGCGGGGAGGAAACCCCGAGGTCGAACAGGACGCCTTGGACGCTTGGCTGACCCAGGGCGTCGAGGATGTCGGTGATCGCGTCGTACCGGGCGTGCACCAGCGTGACCCGCCCCCGGTACGGCGCGAGCAGCGCACGGGACTCTTCGATCGCGGCCTCGTCCGCGTCGACCCCGATCAGCGTGAGCCCGGGATGCCGGCTCAGCAGCGCGCTGGCGTGGCCGGCCCGGCCGAGCGTGGCGTCCAGCAGAACCGACCCCTCGGCCTGCAGGGCGGGCGCGAGCAGGGCCAGCACCCGGTCGGTCATGACCGGCAGGTGTCCTGATCCTGTCGTGGCCATCGGGCCCCCTCCTCCGCGTGCGCAGCCGCCCCCAGGACGGCAAGACGTTCCCAGGCGCCCGATGTCGTGCCTTGCCCGGCCAGGTCCCCATCCGCGCGAGTGCGCTGATGGGCACGGCGCCGGTGGCCGGTCCGCCTGGCGCCGGGGAAGTGACGTCAGCCGGCCTGGCCACCCAGCGCGGGTGGAGACCTCGCCGGGCACCCCGTGACACGGGCACCCGCTTACAGAACTCCGGGCAGCACCTCCTCAGACGCCTCGGAGAACGCGTCCTCCTGCTGGTCCAGGTAGCTGGCCCAGGCCTGCGAGTCCCATATCTCCAGGCGAGTGTTGGCGCCGATCACGACGCAGTCGCGATTCAGCGCGGCGTACTCGCGCAGCGCCGGAGGGATCGTGATCCGGCCCTGCTTGTCCGGTACCTCGTCGGAGGCACTGGCAAAGAAGACCCGGCTGTAGTCCCGCAGCCCCTTGGCCGTCACCGGCGCGGTCCGCAGCGCCTCGGTGATCCGCTCGAACTCCGCCACCGGGAACACGTAGACGCACCGTTCCTGACCCTTGGTCAGGATCAGGCCCCCGGCGAGCTCGTCGCGGTACTTAGCGGGCAGGAACAGCCGTCCCTTCTCGTCCAGGCGGGGCGTGTGAGTGCCGAGAAACACCGGCCTCACCTCCTCCAGGCCCCCGCCCGCGCCAGTTCATGAGGCGTCTCCGCCCCACGGTCCTCCACTGTACTCCACATTCCCCCACCGTCAACGACTCAGAGGCGCTGAACACGCCACTTTCCCCCACTAGGCCGAGGTCACACGGGTGGAGCGACGGTGGAGCGACGGAGCAGCGACCACTGAGCGACCGCCGCACAACGCCGCAGAAACGGTGCAGAAACGGCGGAGAAACGGCGGACGGAGAGCCGAGTGCGGGCCGAGTGTTACGGAGTGGGGACGCGAGTCGCGGATTCGCCGTCACAGGACGTACTGTCTGAACGCACGACCATGCCGGCACTGACGGGGTTCAGCCGCCGCACGGGCTCGAGGATCGCGCCGATGGCGACGCGAGGAGGACATGTGGTCATAGACACGGGGAACCAGTCCGACCGGAAGCTGGACGAGCTCGTGGAGGTCGCCCACCGCGTCAGCGCCGCCGTCGAGACCGTCATCTCCGGCAAGCCGGATGCGATCAAGCTGGCCATGACGGTCCTGCTCGCCGAGGGGCACGTGCTCATCGAGGACGTGCCCGGGGTGGGGAAGACGCTGCTGGCCAAGGCGCTGGCCCGGTCCATCGACTGCTCGGTGCGGCGGGTCCAGTTCACGCCCGACCTGCTGCCCGGCGACCTGACCGGGGTCAGTGCCTTTAACCAGGAACTGCGGGAGTTCGAGTTCAAGCCGGGACCGATCTTCGCCAACATCGTGCTCGGCGACGAGATCAACCGGGCCTCGCCGAAGACCCAGTCCGCGCTGCTGGAGTGCATGGAGGAGCGCCAGGTCACCGTCGACGGCGCCACCTACTCCCTGGAGCTGCCGTTCATGGTGATCGCCACGCAGAACCCGATCGAGATGGAGGGCACCTATCCGCTGCCCGAAGCGCAGCGGGACCGCTTCACGGCCCGCATCTCCATCGGCTACCCGGACCAGGTCTCCGAGCTCGCGATGCTGGACTCGCACGGCTCGTCCTCGCCGCTCGACGACCTCGAGCCGGTCGCGCACGGGAGCGACATCCGCGCACTCATCGTGGCCGTCCGCGGCGTGCACGTCGCCCAGGCCATCAGGCAGTACGTCATCAGCCTGGTCAGCGCCACCCGTTCGTCCCCGGAGCTGAGGCTCGGCGCCTCGCCCCGGGCCACGCTGCACCTGCTGCGCGCCAGCCGCGCCCTCGCCGCCCTGGACGGCCGCGACTTCGTCATCCCCGACGACGTGCAGGCACTGGCCGGCCCGGTGCTGGCGCACCGGCTCCTCCCCACGCCTGAGGCGCTGGTGAGTCATGAGCCTCCCGAGCAGGTTCTGACCCGGATCGTGGAAAGACTGCCGCTCCCCTCAGCCAGATAGAGCGCCCCGGCCCGTAGATTGGAACGCACGCGGCGAAAGGAGGCCGAGATGCGGTCATGGCTCGCTGCGTTCACGACGCGGGGCACCTCCTTCCTCGCCGCCGGTGCCGCCGCCGCGCTCGCCGGGCTCTTCCTCAACGAGCGCGATCTCGTCAGCGTGGGCATCCTGCTGCTCGTGCTGCCGCTCTTCTCCGCGCTCGCCGCCGGCCGGGCCCGCTACCGGCTCAGCTGCGTCCGCAGCATCTCGCCGCCCCGGGTCGCGGCCGGCCAGACCGCCATGGTCCGGGTGCACCTGGAGAACGTCTCCCGGCTGCCCACCGGTCTGCTGCTGGCCGAGGACGCGGTCCCGTACGCGCTCGGCACGCGCCCCCGTTACGTCCTGAACGGCATCGAGCGCGGCGGATCGCGCGAGCTGAGCTACCCGCTGCGCTCGGACCTGCGGGGAAAGTTCGTGGTCGGGCCCCTGGAGATCAGGATCGCCGACGCGTTCGGCCTGGTGGAGCTGGGCCGGTCGTTCTCCTCCAGCACCACGTTCCTGGTCACGCCCAAGATCGTCCCGCTGCCGCGGTCGGTGGTGGCGGGCAGCTGGCTGGGCGACGGCGACGGCCGGGCCCGCTCCGCGGCCGCGGCGGGCGAGGACGACGTGGTGCCGCGCGCCTACCGCGACGGCGATGAGCTGCGCCGGGTGCACTGGCGCTCGACGGCGCGGTACGGCGAGCTCATGGTGCGGCGCGAGGAGCAGCAATGGCGCAACCGCGTGCTGCTGCTGCTCGACACGAGGCGCGGCGCGCACGCGGGCAGCGGCTCGGCGTCGTCGTTCGAGTTCGCGGTCAGCGCCGCCGCATCGATCGGCGTGCACCTGGCCCATGAGGGCCTGGACGGCCAGCTGATCACCGACACCGGGGCGCTCAGCGCGACCGGAGTCTTCGAGGACGTCCTGCTCAACTCGCTGGCCGTGATCAAGCCGTCCCGCGGCCGGGATATCACCCCCGGCCTCGCCGCCATCCGCGGCACGAGCGGGCTCATCGTCGCGGTGACCGGACGGCTGTCCGCGGGCGCGGCGCGGCAGCTCGCCGCCAGCCGCCGCAACGCCGGCCCGGCGATCGCGCTGCTGCTGGCCGTGTCCACCTGGAGCGGCGCCGCCGACCAGCGCGCGGCCGGGCCGGACGGCGCATCGCCAACCGCCGAGACCGACCAGGCCGCGGCGATCCTGCGGGCGGCGGGCTGGCGGGTGGCCTGTGTCGACGCGAACATGCAGCTCGCCGCCGCGTGGCAGCAGCTGGCCGCGTTCCCCGCGCTGCCCCAGGTGGTGCCGTCCGGGATCCTGCCGGGAGCGGCGGGATGAACCTCCGGCTGACGCTGACCTCGGCCGTGGCCGTGATCCTCGCGTCGGTGTCGGTGTATCCGCTGATTCAGACCGCGGGATGGTTCTGGGCCGGGGTCGGCGCGGTGATCGTGGTCGCCATCGCGGGCGCCCTGACCAGGCTGCCCACCCTGCAGGCCGCGGTGGCGGGCTCGGTGTTCGCGCTGGTGGCCGTGTGCCCGCTGCTGTTCGCCCCGGAATGGGGCCTGAAGATCGTCGGCGTATTGATCATCGGGATCACCGCCGCGGGCCGGCCCCGGCTGCGCCTGCTGCAGGCGCTCGCCATCGTGATCACCTATCTCTCGGCGCTGCTGATCTACCTGAACGTCACGTTCGCCGCCCAGCTGTCGACCGCGGCCTTCGTGCCCACCAGGGCGTCGCTGTCCTACCTGACCACGCTGGTGAGTCAGGGCCTGGGCGACCGGATCTACGAACCGCCGGTGCCCAGCGGCCCGGGCGTCATCCTGCTCGCGGCCGGGGGCATCGGCCTGATGGCCGCGGCGACGGACCTGATCGCGGTCCGGCTGCGCAGCCCGGCCATCGCCGGCCTGCCGCTGCTCGCGCTGTACTGCGTCCGGATCACCACCAGCGCCAAGCAGGGCGCCGTCGGCGCCACCGTGGTGTTCGCCCTCACGCTGATCGGCTACCTGGCCCTGCTGGCGGCCGACGGGCGGGAGCGGCTGCGCATCTGGGGCCGGCTCGTGACCGTCTGGCACGGCCCGTCCGATGAGCCGGGCGGCGTGACCGAGGCAACCGGGCCGGCCAAGCCGGTCGCGACGATCGATGCCGCCGAGGCGCCGGATACCAGGGCGCTGGCCGCGTCCGGCCGCCGCATCGGGCTGGCCGCGGCCTGCATCGCGCTGGTCTTCCCGCTGCTGGTGCCCGGCATCAGCGTGCACGACCTGTTCCACACCGAGCCCACGACCGAGGGGCCGGGCGGGCCGCTGATCGCGCCGCCCAATCCGCTGGTGCAGATGCACGACCAACTGCTGGAGGCCTCGCCGCATCCCGTGCTGACCTATCAGACCACGGCCAAGCAGCCGCGTCAGCAGTACCTGCAGGTGTACGTGCTCAACTTCGACCCGACCAAAGACGACTGGACCCTGGTCCCGCCGGGTGGCCCGAGCACCTCGCTGACCAGTCGCCACCTGGCATCCGTTCCCGGGGTGACGGCCGGCACGCCGACGACGGCGACCACCACCCACATCACGCTCAGCCAGGGCACCACGGGGTACGACTCCAAGCTCGGCTTCCTCCCGCTGCCCTACGCGCCGACCCAGGTGCAGGCGCCCGGGGCCTGGCAGGAGGACAACACCACGCTGATGGTGTATTCGGCCCAGCCTCAGCTGTCCGGCCTGATCTACTCGGTGACCAGCACGCAAGCCATCCCGGACAGCGCCGATGAGCACCGGGCCGCGGCATATCCGGACAGCATCGCCGCCGACTACCTGGGCTTTCCGAAGGGCCCGCACAACGAGCTGGCCAAGCTGGCCACGCAGATCACCGCGCACGACCCGACCCCGTACGACAAGGCGGTGGCGCTGCAGCGCTACTTCCTGAACGGCACCTTCACCTACGACGTGAGCGTGAGCCTTCCGAACGGCATCAACGGCCTGACCGAGTTCCTGTTCCAGACCAAGACCGGCTTCTGCCAGCAGTTCGCCTTCGCCATGGCCGGGCTGGCCCGCCTGGTCGGCATACCGTCCCGGATCGCGATCGGCTACACGGCCGGCACGCCCAAGGGTCACGGCGTCTGGAAGGTCACCACCGCCGACGCGCACGCGTGGCCGGAGCTGTACTTCGCCGGCCTCGGCTGGATCCGGTTCGAGCCGACCCCGGGCGGCGGCGCGGGCACGGCGACGATCCCGCAATACGCCGCGCCGCCCGGCCTCGGCGTCTCGCCGACCAGCCCGGCCACCACCAAGATCCCTGGCTCCAAGACCGGAGCGAAGGGCAACAACCCGAACCTGGCCCACATCCACAACCTCACGGGCGGCGAGCCGGGCGGCGGCTCGCGGGTCACCTCGGGTCATGGCTACGGCATCAGCCCCTGGGTCCCGCTGATCGTGGTCGCCGTCGTATTGCTCGCCCTGATCTCCCCGGCCGCGGCGCGGTCGGTGGTGCGCCGCCGGCGGCTGCAGGCGTCCGGCGACGCGAAGCTGGCCCACGCGGCATGGCGCGAGGTCCGCGACGACCTGGCCGACTACGGGTTCAGGCCCAGGCCGAGCGAGTCACCCCGGGCGACCGCCGCCCGGGTCGCCGTGGCGGCGGGGTTTGACCCGCACGCCCGCGAGGCCCTGACCCGGATCGCCCGCGCCGAGGAACGCGCGTGCTACGCCGCGGCGCCGATCGCCTCGCCGACGCTGCGCTCGGACTCCGCGGCGGTCCGGAAGGCACTGTCCCAGCAGGCGACCTGGATGGAGCGCTGGCGCGCCCGGATGCTGCCCGCGTCGATGCTCGGCCCGATCCGGACCGGGTTCCAGCACGCGCTCGACGTGTTCGGCTGGATGGAGGCCGCCGGGACGAAGTTCCGCGGCCGGGGATTCGGTAACGGAACCCTTAGCAGGGGGATCAGGCACCAGGAATAGCCCGGAACCGGCCGCGGGGGAACGGGCTGGGGCTCAGCGGTCCCGTTCCTGCCGCCGGCGCCAGCGCTCCTCGAGCCGCTCCATCATCCCGGTACCCGCCGACCGGCTGGAGCGCCGTTCCTTCGGCCGCCCCGCGCTCCGGCTGGCGGCGACGCCCGTCATGTGCCGGTAACTGCTCAGCGCCCACATGCTGCACACGAGCATGACCACGAAGCCAGCCACGCCGATCCAGATGAACTTGGTCACCACGCCGGCCACCAGCATCCCGACGCCCAGCAGGAACCCCAGCGAGGCCTCGATGACCCTGCGCTTGTAGTGCACACGCGGATCGCTCGCGCGGACGGCGCTGGCGAACCGCGGATAATCGGCGTAGAGCGCCTGCTCAATCTGCTCGAGCTGGCGCTGCTCGTGCTCTGAGAGCGGCACGGTGCCTCCCAAAAACTTGCGCGCGGGGACGTTGCTCGGTGAGCTGCTCCTCACGGCCTGGCTTCCCTCCAGAATACGAGCGCCGGCGCGTCCTGCGGAAGGGCACGCCGGTCTCTGGGCCGAACCCAGCCACCGCCGACCGAACGGCCGCCACCGGCGTTCACCGGCATACCGACAGAAATCAGGAGTCATAACGGGACGGCCGCGGGCAAATCCCGTCGGCCGCGCGGCGGCGAGCCGGGGACGAGCGCCGCCGCCAAAATCCGGTCGGCCGGTCAGGAATCGGCCCGGCCGTCCACCAGCGCCGCGGGCCGCACGGCGTCGGCCCCGAACCGGCCCGCGATCCGGTCCAGGGCGCGCTCCGCGTCGCGCCACGCCACCGGGCGGTCATCGAACGCCAGCTGGGTCGCCGCGGTGGTCACCGGCACCAGCCCGTTGGCCCGGACGCCGACCAGCCGCAGCCGGGCCGCGGCGTCCAGGCCGGCCGCCGCGTACAGCTCGCAGGCCACGGCGTAGATCTGCTGGGCCACGTCGGTCGGATCGGACAGCGTCCGGGACCGCGTGATCGTCTTGAAGTTGGCCAGGCGCAGCTTCACCACGATGGTCCGGGCCGAGCAGCCCGCGCCGCGCAGGCCACGCGCGGTGCGCCCGGACAGCCGGAGCAGCTCGCGCCGGATCACCTCCGGGTCGGCGATGTCGGCGGCAAAGGTCTCCTCGGCGCCGATGCTCTTCTCCCGGACGTGCGGAACCACCCGGCGCTCGTCCCGCCCGGCGGCCAGGGCCGACAGGTGCGCCGCGGCGGCCGGCCCGAGCTCGCGTTCGAGGCTCGCGATCGGCGTCTGCGCGATGTCGGCCACCGTGCGCAGCCCGAGCCGGGCGAGGACCTGGCCGGTCTGCCGTCCGACCCCCCACAGCGCCGAGACCGGCAGCGGGTGCAGGAAGTCCAGGACCCCGTCCGCCGGGATGACCAGCAGCCCGTCCGGCTTGCAGTGCACCGAGGCCAGCTTGGCGATGAACTTGCTGGTCGCGACGCCCACTGAGCAGGTGATGTTCTGCTGCTCGCTGATCTGCGCCCTGATCAGCTGCCCGATTTGCGCCGGCCGGAGGCGCAGCCGCCGCAGCGCGCCCGAGACGTCCAGGAATGCCTCGTCCAGCGCCAGCGGTTCGACCTGCGGGGTTATCGCCCGGAAGACCGCCATGACCTCTTTTGACACCGCGCCGTAGACGCCGTGCCGGGGCGGGATGACCACCGCGTGCGGGCACAGCCGGGCGGCCCGCCCCATCGGCATAGCCGACCGCACCCCGAACGCGCGCGCCTCGTAGGTCGCCGAGAGCACCACGCCACGCCCCTTGGTGCCGCCCACGATGACCGGCTTGCCCTTCAGCTCCGGCCGGTCCCTGAGCTCCACGCTGGCGTAGAACGCGTCCATGTCCACATGAAGGACGTGGCAGCCCGTGTCGTCTGGCACCGGCGCCTCCTCATGCCGCTCCCAGCAGACACTGTACTTTCGGCCACCGACATTCAGGCAGCTCACGGCCGGGGCGGCCGGGGCGGCCGGGGCGGCCGGGGCGGCCGGGGCCGCCGGGGCCGCCGCAGCGGCCCGGCCGGTCACTGGTCGGGGGTTGGTTCCAGCTCCAGCTCGCGTTCGAGTTCCGGCTTGAGTTCGAGCAGCCGGGCCAGCAGGCCGTTGACGAACGCGGGCGACCCGTCGGTGGACAGGTCGCGGGCCAGGACCACCGCCTCGCTGATCACGACCCCGTCCGGCACGCCGGAACCCCACAGCAACTCGTACGCCCCGATCCGCAGGATGTTGCGGTCCACGGCCGGCATGCGGTCCAGCGTCCAGCCGCGTGAGTACCGGGCCAGCAGCCCGTCGATGGCCTTCCGGTGCGCCTGGACGCCGCGGACCAGCTCGGCGGCGTACTCGGAGACCGGCGGGCCGTCCTCGCCCGAGGAACTCCCCGCCGCGGACCGCTCGGCGAGCAGGTCAAGCACGGGCTCGCCCCTGATCTCGGCCTCGAACAAGATGTCAAGCGCCCGCTTGCGGGCCTTACTTCGTGCTGGCATCGCCTCGCGCCGTCACGCCCGGCCGAGGTACTGGCCGGTGCGCGTGTCCACCTTGACCTTTTCCCCGGTGGTGATGAACAGCGGGACCTGGATCTGCGCGCCCGTCTCGAGGGTGGCGGGCTTGGTGCCGCCGGTCGACCGGTCCCCCTGCAGGCCGGGATCGGTCTGGCTGACGGTCAGCTCCACCGCGGCCGGCAGCTCGACGTACAGGGGCACGCCGTCGTTGAACGCGACCGTGACGTTCTGCTCCTCGAGCAGGTAATCGGCCGCGTTGCCGACCACCGAGCCGGGAACGTGCGGCTGGTCGTAGTCCTGGGTGTCCATGAACACGAAGTCGTCGCCCTCGCGGTACAGGTACTGCATGTCCCGCTTGTCCACGTTGGCTTGCTCGACTCGCACCCCGGCGTTGAAGGTCCGGTCGACAACCTTGCCGGACATCACGTTCTTCAGCTTCGTGCGCACGAACGCGCCGCCCTTGCCGGGCTTGACGTGCTGGAACTCCACGACATTCCAGAGCTGGCCGTCGATGTTGAGGGTCATGCCGGTCTTAAGGTCATTGGTGGTGGCCACTGCGTCGTGTCTCCTGCATACGTGCGGATGCGGCTCGTTCCTGGCTATAGAACGAGAAGTTCTTTGGTCATCGTGGTGAGCATCTCGTGCGATCCCGCCGCCCCGGCGCCGGGAGTCCGCACCACAAGGGTGTCCTCGATTCTGACGCCGCCCCTGCCGGGCAGGTAGATCCCGGGTTCGACGGTAACGGGAACCCGGTCCCCGAGTGTACCGGTCCTGGCGTACCCGATGGTCGGGGCTTCGTGGACCTCCAGGCCCACGCCGTGGCCCAGACCGTGCTGGAAATGCCCCTCGTGGCCGGCCGCCGCGATGAGGTCGCGGGCGGCCGCGTCGACGTCGGACACGTCCGCGCCGACCCGCGCGGCCTCGACCCCGGCCCGCTGCGCCGTGGCCACGATCTCGTAGATCTCGCGCTGCCAGTCCGCGGGCTCGCCGAGCGCCACGGTCCGGGTCATGTCGGCGTGGTAGCCGCCGAACCGGGCGCCGCAGTCGATGGTGATCAGGTCGCCGACGGCGAACGGGCGCTCGCCCGGGTGGTGGTGCGGGACCGCGCCGTTCGGCCCGCTGGCCACGATGGAGTCGAAGGCCAGCGCCTCGGCCCCGAGGTCGATCATCGCGCGCTCCAGCAGGATCGCGAACTCGCGCTCGGTCTGGCCCGGCCGCAGGCCGGGCAGGGTGGCGGCCAGCGCGTCGCCAGTGACGGCGCAGGCCCGGGCGAGCAGGGCGATCTCGTCCTCGTCCTTGACCATGCGCAGTTCCTCGATGATCCGGCCGGACGGGACCAGCAGCGCGGGCCCGCCGTCGAGCGCGGCCAGGTCCTCGTGCCGCTCCACGGTCATGTGCTGCGCCTCGAAGGCCAGCGTCGCCACGCCGCGCTCGGCGGCCAGGCGGGTCAGGGCGGGCTCGATGAAGCGGTCGAAGACCAGGTCGAGGTCGGTGCAGTCGCGCCGGGCCACGTCCTCGTACCGCGAGTCGGTGGCCAGCACGCCCCGGCCGTCGGCCGGCAGCAGCAGCGCCGCGTTGGACGAGACCATGCCGGTGAGGTAGCGGACGTTGGGCGGGCTGGTGATCAGCGCGGCGTCCGCCTGCAAAGCAGCGATCTTGGCTTGGGCACGGGTCCGGCGGGCGGCGTGTGTCTGCGGCATGACACGACTGTACGGCTCTGCCCCGACATCGGAGAAAACCGCCCGGTGTTACGGTCGCGCCATGGCCACCGAGAACGCCCCCGAGCCAGCCACCGGGCAAACCACCGGGAAAACCAGGCCAAAGCCCCGGATCGACGCCGTCGCCTTTGACATCGGCGGGGTGCTGCTCGACTGGGATCCGCGCTATGTGTACCGGACGCTGTTCGACGATCCGGCCGACATGGAGGAGTTCCTGGCCCGGGTCTGCACCTCCGACTGGCATCGCGCGCACGATCTGGGCGCGGACATAACCCGATCGTGCGAGCAGCTCGCGCGGCGCTACCCGGAGCACCGGGACATGATCATGGTCTGGGCCGAGCGGGGCGAGGAGATGGTGGCCGGCCAGTTCGACGGCACCGTGCGGATCCTCGGCGAGCTGAAGGCGGCCGGGATGCCGTGCTACGCGCTGAGCAACATGGAGCCCGACGCGTTCCGGGTCCGTCGGACCAGGTTCGCGTTCATGGACTGGTTCGACGACCACGTCATCTCGGGCTTCGAGGGCGTCGCCAAGCCGGACCCGCGGATCTTCCGGATCCTGCTGGACCGCCATGGCCTGCGCCCGCAGACCTGCGTGTTCATCGACGACCAGCCCCGCAACGTCGCCGCCGCCCGCGACCTGGGCCTGATCGCCCTCCAGTTCACCTCACCCGAACAGCTCAGGACGGACCTGCGCGACGCCGGGATGGCCGTGGCCTGACCCTTACCCGGCGATCTCGCGGATCTCCTCGATCAGGCGCACGCGCTCGGCGTGCGTCGGCGCGATCGGCGCCACGTTGAGCGTGGTCACGCCGGACTCACGGAACGCCGCCACCCGCTCCGCCACCCAGGACCGGGGCCCGATCAGCGAGGTGTTCTCCAGCAGCGAGGCCGGCACCAGGGCGGCCGCCTCCTCCTTGCGGCCGTCCAGGTAGGCGTCCTGGATCGCCGCGGCCTCGGCCGGGTACCCGTACCGGACCACGAGGTCGTTGTAGAAGTTCCGCCCCTTCGCGCCCATCCCGCCGATGTACAGCGCCTGCATCGGCCGGCCGAACTCGCGCAGCCCGGCGACGTCCTCCCCGATGGCCAGCGACGCGGTGGCCGGCATCACGTCCAGCGGCGGCAGCGACGGGTCGCGCTTCGCCTTCCCGGCCGCCAGCGCCTCGCCCCAGACCTCGGCCGCCTTCTCCGGGTAGTACCAGATCGGCTCCCAGCCCTCGGCCACCTCGGCGGCCATCTCAACGTTCTTCGGCCCGAGCGCCGCGACGAAGATCGGGATCCGGTCGCGGACCGGATGGTTGATCAGCTTCAGCGGCTTGCCGAGCCCGGTGCCCTGGTCCGGCGGCAGCGGGATCGTGTAGTAGCGCCCCGCGTACTCCAGCCGCTCGCGGCGCCACACCTTGCGGCAGATCTCGATGATCTCCCTGGTCCGGCCGATCGGCGCGTCGTACGGCACGCCGTGCCAGCCCTCGATCACCTGCGGCCCCGAGGCCCCGATGCCGAGGATGAACCGCCCGCCCGAGACGTAGTCGATCCCGGCCGCGGTCATCGCGGTCAGCGTGGGCGTGCGCGAGTACAGCTGCATGATGCCCGACGCCAGCTGCAGCCGCTCGGTCTTGGCCGCCACGTAGCCGAGCTGGCTGACCGCGTCGTAGCTGTAGGCCTCGGGCACGAACACGATGTCCAGCCCCGCCTTCTCGTAGTCGGCGAGCTCGGTGACGGTCTCGGCGAAGCCGCCCGCGTAGTTCAGTGACATCCCGATGCGCATTGCTCAGCCCTTCCGCCCGGCCGCCGAATCCCGTTCGGCTTCAGTGCCTTGAGCGTAGCGCGGGCCGATCGGGCCGGCCCCCTAGGCGAGCCGCCCGATGATGTCGAGGCAGACGTCCCCGGGCGGGCGTCCGTCGGTGACCACCGTGTGCGTGGCCACGGACCGGTAGGCGGCCAGCCGCCGCTCGAAAATGGCGTCCAGGTCCGGCGCGCGCAGCATCGGCCGGCCGGCGTCGTGCGACACCCGCCGCAGCGCCTCGTCGTAACCGACGTGCAGGTAGACCACCTGGCTGCCCCGGAGCGCGTCCCGCGTGGCCGGGTGCTCGGCGGCCCCTCCGCCCAGGGCCAGCACCGCGTCCTGGCCGCGCAGCAGCCCGGCGATGATCTCGTGCTCCAGCTCGCGGAACGCGGGCTCGCCGTCGGTCGCGAAGATCTCCCGGATGGTGCGCCCGGCCCGGCTCTCGATGATCAGGTCGCTGTCGATGAACGCCAGCCCGAGCTTCCCGGCGAGCAGGTGCCCGACCGTGGTCTTGCCCGCGCCCATGAACCCGACCAGGACGATCACGCCGGCGCACCCCGCGCGGTTTCGCCGCCCGGCGCCGCCCCGGTCAGCTCGGCGATCGCCCGCAGCGCGAGCCGGTAGGACAACATCCCGAACCCGGCGATGGTCCCGTCGGCCACCCCCGACACCACGGACACGTGCCGGAACGACTCCCGCGCCGCCGGGTTGCTCATGTGCACCTCGATCAGCGGCGCGGTCCGCATGGCCAGCGCGTCCCGCAGCGCGTACGAGTAGTGCGTGAACGCGGCCGGGTTGAGCACCAGCGGCGTCTGGCCGTCGATCGCCTCGTGGATCCAGCGGACCAGTTCGGCCTCGTCGTCGGTCTGCCGGACGTCGACCGCCAGGCCGAGGTCCCGGCCGTCCCGCTGGCAGATCTCGGTCA
>Ga0335073_10004222_pt1 | contig 20107 bp, 12 predicted proteins | sample Lox_Sample_22_FD_207093 | JGI IMG/M metagenome (GOLD analysis project Ga0335073, IMG submission 207093) | Soil microbial communities from Loxahatchee National Wildlife Refuge, Florida, United States - Lox_Sample_2.2 | ecosystem: Environmental > Terrestrial > Soil > Wetlands | place: USA...
CACGCGACCATTTCATACGAAACGATCTCCGGGGAGGAGACCATGCAGACCGCAACCGAGTTGAAATTGCCGCAGCTCATCACCGAGCTGCCCGGCCCGAAAGCTGCGCAGATCGTCGCACGCGACCGTGCCGCGCTCTCGCCGTCCTACACCCGCGATTACCCGCTCGTCGCCAAGACGGGCCGCGGCGCGATGGTCGAAGATGTCGACGGCAACGCGTTCCTCGATTTCGCCGCGGGCATTGCCGTTGTCGCGACGGGCCATTGCCATCCGCGCGTCGTCGCCGCGATCCAGAAACAGGCCGCCGAACTGATCCACATGTCCGGCACGGATTTTTATTACCAGGGCATGGTCGATCTCGCCGAAAAGCTCGCGTCGATCGCGCCCGGCAAAGGCGCGAAGCGCGTGTACTTCGGCAATTCCGGCACCGAAGCGATCGAAGCCGCGATGAAGCTCGCGCGCTATCACACCGGCCGCGACAAGTTCATCGCGTTTCACGGTTGCTTCCACGGCCGCACGATGGGTTCGCTTTCGCTTACCGCAAGCAAGGCCGTGCAGCGCAAGAAATTCGGCTCGCTGCTCGCGGGCGTGTTTCACACGCCGTATCCGAATACCTATCGAGGCGTGGGCGGCGGCCGGCCCGAAAACGCCGCGGCCGACGCGCTCGCTAATATCGAAGACGAAATCTTCAAGCGCCTCGTCGATCCCGACGAAGTCGCCGCCATCTTCATCGAGCCGGTTCAGGGCGAGGGCGGCTACCTGGCCGCGCCCGCCGAATTCCTCCAGGCGCTCGAGCGTCTTTGCCGCAAGCACGGCATCCTGCTCGTCGCCGACGAAGTGCAATCCGGCATGGGCCGCACCGGCAAGTGGTGGGCGGTCGATCACGCCGGCGTCGCGCCGGACATGATCTGCACCGCGAAGGGCATCGCGTCCGGCATGCCGCTGAGCGCCGTGATCGCGAAAGCCGACGTGATGGACTGGAGGCCCGGCGCGCACGCCTCGACCTTCGGCGGTAATCCCGTTTCCGTCGCCGCGTCGCTTGCGACGATCGAGCTGCTCGAAGGCGGGCTGATCGCCAACGCCGCGCGCATGGGTGAATTCGTCCAGCGGCGCACGGCCGATTGGCGCGAGCGCCATAAGGTTGTCGGCGACGTTCGCGGCAGGGGCCTGATGATCGGCATCGAGCTCGTCCGCGATCAGAAAACGAAGGAGCGCGCCCCCGCGCTGCGCAACCGCATCCTCGAAATGGCGTTTCGCAAAGGGCTCCTCATTCTGGGCGCCGGCGAAAACACGCTGCGCCTCGCGCCGCCGCTCCTGATCGACGAAGAGCAAGCCGAATTCGCCCTCCGCACCCTCGACGCTTGCCTTACGGAGGTTGAAGGCGGTATCTAGCACATTGCATCGCGGAGAAAAGCGCCCGCCTGAAAGCAAGGCGGCCACTACAAAGGCAAGGAGCCGGGGTCAGCTTGCATGCTTGCTCGTCTGATGTTCGCCATCGTGGACCGCCGGGCCCGCAAGGGTTTCGCCGAATCAAGCGGAGCCGAGGAATCCTCGCAGGAGCCGAAGATGCGTGCGCGCCGCACCGGCATCCGCGGCGAAACCTACGCCTATTGGTATCTCCGCCGCCACGGCTACATCGTCGTCGCGCGCAACTACATGCGCTCCGGCGTGAAGGGCGAAATCGACATGGTCGGCTACGACGGCTCTGTGCTCGCGTTCGTCGAAGTGAAAACGCGCGCCGCCGCCGACGGCGATCCGGCCAGGCCCTCGCCCGAAGACGCCGTGAACGACGACAAGCGCCGCCACCTCGCCCGCATGGCGCGGCAATTCCTGCGCGCCCGCCGCATCGACTCGCCTTCGTACCGCTTCGACGTGCTCGCCATCGAAACACGCCCGGGCGCGCGCCCCGAAGTCCGCCTGCACAAAGGCGCATTCGCTCCTTGATGTTCGGCGCGCTCTCTGAGCCCGCGATTTCTCGAATTCGTCACAATCGCGTGCCGTAGCCGATATAAAATGTCTCAGGCAAGGCGCTCCGCCGGGAACCAGCGATTCCTGAGCGAAGGGAGGAAGCAGTGCCGGAGTTGCGCAGGGACCCGATCACGGGCCGCTGGGTGATCATCTCCGCCGAGCGTGGGAGGCGCCCGTCGGATTTCGTGCGCGAGAGCGTGCAGATCAGGGGCGTCAGCATGTGCCCGTTCTGCCCCGGCAACGAAGGCAAGACGCCGCCCGAAATCCTGGCCTATGGACGGAACGGCAGCGGGCGCGATACGCCGGGCTGGTCGCTGCGCGTCGTACCCAACAAGTTTCCCGCGCTCGGCATCGAGGGCGGCCTCGACCGCGAGGGCGAAGGGCTTTTCGATCGCATGAACGGCGTCGGCGCGCACGAAGTGATCATCGAGACGCCCGAGCATCGCAATACGCTCGCCACCATGCCGCAGCGTGCGCTCGAAGAGACGCTATGGGCCTTCCGCGACCGCATCACCGACCTGAAAAACGACCGCCGCTTCCGCTACATCCTACTCTTCAAGAATCACGGCGAGCCCGCCGGAGCCACGCTCGAGCACACGCACTCGCAGCTGATCGCGCTTCCGATCGTTCCCAAGCGCGTGCGCGAAGAGGTCGATAACTCGCGCCACTACTACGACGAAAAAGAGCGCTGCATCTTCTGCGACATGATCCGCCAGGAGATCGAGACCGAATCACGCGTCATCCTGAGCACCGACCATTTCATCGCGCTCGCGCCCTACGCGCCGCGCTTTCCCTTCGAGACGTGGATTCTGCCGCGGCACCACAGCTCGTCGTTCGAAAACATGCCGACGCCCAACTACGGGCATCTGGCGCAGATCCTGCGCGACTTCCTCGGTCGGCTCGATTCCGCCCTCGCCTTCCCGTCATACAACTTCGTCGTGCACACCTCTCCCATCGGCGAGGAAATCAACGATCATTACCATTGGCACATTGAGATGATGCCGAAGCTGACCAAGGTTGCGGGATTCGAGTGGGGCACCGGCTTCTACATCAATCCCACGCCGCCCGAAGTCGCCGCCCGATTCCTCCGCGACGCCGTCTGACGACCCGCGTGTGTCGTCATCCTGAACGTGGTGCATTTTGCAGCGAGGGATCCCGCTTCGATCTCTCGAACGAACTCGCGGCGAGGAATCGATTCACCGCAGAACGCCGCTTTCGTCCCCTACGATTGCTTTAATTTTTTCCTCGCCGACACAAACAGCGAAACAGCCAGCGCCACAAACAACGCCACGCCCAGCCACTGGTTCTGGCTGGCATGCGGCATAAATCTCTCGCCGACGGCGAAAAAGCTCTCCGACCACGGCACGTGCAGCACGACCGCGAGCCAGTGCGGCACGTGCTTGCTCAGCTCCGGGTCCTGCAGCAAATTGATGATAATCGCGAGCAGCCCGAAGACGCCGCCCGCCGCGATCAGTCCGCTCGCGTAGAGCGAACCGGGACTCACTTCGCTCTCGGTCCCCGCCTCTTTCTTCATTCCCTGTTCGGCAAGCCATCGCACCAGCCCGCCGGCAAACATCGCCATCGTTGTGCCGATCGAAATGTATGTTCCCACTGCGAACGGCAGCGACCGGATTCCCAGCAGCTCGACCGCGATCACCAGAAACACGCCGAGAAACACGAGCCGCCACGGCAGCCGCCGATTCAGGATTCCGCTGATCACCGTCGCCATCAACCGCGCCTGCGGCGCCGCGGCCTTAGCGCTGCCGATTCCTTGCTCCCACTGGATCTCGATCTCGTGCGTCGACGCATCGTACAAATACTTGCCGTCCGGAACGACGTCCGAGCCGATCGCGTTCACCAACTCGTACGTTTTGCCTTCATGCGCGTACTGGCTATCCTGCAGCTGCACGCCCACGGGCAGATGATCGATGTCGAGCGGAATCCGGATCGTCTTGTAGCTCGCGAGCCCGACGTTCATCAGGATCAACGTTCCGCCGATCGCGAGCGACGAAACCAGCACGCCGATCACCAGAGCCACCTGCTGCTTCGCGGGCGTCGCGCCCACGAGGAAGCCCGTCTTCAAATCCTGCGAAGTCGCGCCCGCAATCGCCGCCGCGATGCAGACCACGCCGCCGATCGTCAGCGCCAACACGGCGTAAGCGTTCGCCGTCCAGTGGACCACCAGAAACACGGCGCACGTCGCCATCAGCGTCGCGATCGTCATCCCGCTGATCGGGTTCGACGAATTGCCGATCAGGCCACTGATGCGCGACGCAACCGTAACGAACAAAAATCCGAAGACGACGATGAACAGCGCCGCCATTAAATTTGCGAACGATCCCGTCTGCGCGCCCGGCACCGGCTTGAATCGCAGAAACGCCCAGATCATCGCCATGATCAGCGTCGAGCCGCCGATCACGATGCGCATCGAAAGATCGCGCTCGGTGCGGCTGGTCGCCGGCATCGATTTCTGCTTCGCGCGGACGTCTTTCAGCCCCGCTCCGAGCGCGGAAACGATCGTCGGCATCGTCTTGATCAGCGTGATCAGCCCTGAAGCCGCCACCGCGCCCGCGCCCATCGGGCGGATGTACGTGGCCCACAGCTGATCGGGCGTCATCTGCGGAATCGGCACCGTGCTCGGGTAGAGCGGCACGCCGGGCGCGAGCGATCCGAAGAATCGGATCGCAGGCATCATCACCAGCCACGAAATCACGCCGCCGGCGAAAAGCGTTCCGGCCACGCGCGGCCCGATGATGTAGCCCACGCCCAGATATTCGGAGGTGATCGTGCAGCGCGCCGATGCGCCCGGCAGCCAGCCCGGCTGGTAATCCGGTTGGCTCGGCCACAGCCCGAGCGTGTTCATGCAAAAGGTGTAGACGCCGCCGAGCCCCAGCCCCCAGAAGACGCGCCCGGCAAACGACCCGCCGCGCTCGCCCGCCACCAGCACGTCGGCGCAGGCCGTGCCCTCCGGGAACGTGAGGTTGCCGTGCTCCTTCACGATCAGCTGCCGCCGCAGCGGAATCATGAAGAGCACGCCGAGCGTCCCGCCGAGCAGCGCGAGATAAAAGACGCGCCAGTACTCCGTGTTCAGCGAAAAGCCGAGGAAGATCAGCGCCGGCATCGTGAAGATCACGCCCGCGGCGGCCGATTCGCCCGCGGAACCCGTCGTCTGCACGATGTTGTTTTCGAGGATGGTCGAGCGGCCGAACGCGCGCAGGATGCTGATCGAGAGCACCGCGATCGGAATCGACGCCGAAACGGTGAGCCCCGCGCGCAGCCCGACGTACACCGACACCGCGCCGAACAGGATTCCGAACAGCGCGCCGAGCACCACCGCGCGCAACGTGAACTCGCGCGGGCTTTCCCCGGGGCCTACGTACGGGCGAAACTCGCCCGGCGGCGCAGTCGAACTCCACGGTTGGGTCGCCAATTCGATCTCCTTCGCGATTTTGCCGCCCTGCGAAACGAAATCGCGGCGAGCGGCGGATTCGGCACGGTAGCACCAGACGCGCAGCCGCACAAGCCGCATAACGCTTCATTCGTTGCGTTTCTTGTAGGAACCTGCCTTGGCCTGAGCCTGCCGGAGGGCCCCCGCTGTTTGCCTCCCGGGCTTGCCCTGGCGCGAAGGATGCTCGCCGGCACGCGACGCCCTACGCCTGGCATCACGAAAAGGAACCCGATTTCCTCCTTTAGAGTCATTGACAGGTGAATGAACTTCGCGCTACCTTGCGGACACTTCACTGCTCTGGAAATGACCCGAGCGTTCGCGGACCAGCGTGCGGAGAAAGGTGAGGTGCCTCGTATGAACTCAGCACAGCGATGCGTATTGGCTGCGGCGGTCGTCTGCCTGCTGCTTTCGAGCTCTCGGCCGGCCCGTGCCACGGTGGGGTGGCTCCCCGTTCCTGCTGAGGACCTTGCGCTCAAGGACAATCCCAATCAGCCCGGCACCGACGCGATGATTCTCTATCGTGACCTGCTTGACGATGCCTCGAAAGCGAGCGCCTCTGGAGATACCCTCGAGGAGTACGTCCGAATCAAGATCTTCACGCAGGCGGGCACGGAATGGGGCCACGTGGAGATTCCCTTCGTCAAGAGTTACCAGTCCGTGGTCTACATCACCGGGCGCACGATCGAGCCCGATGGCAGCATCGTGAAATTCGATGGCCAGGTCTTAGAACAGACGGTCACAAAATCGAGCGGCTTCAGGGAATTCGAGAAGGTTTTTACGCTCCCCAATGTTCAGCCGGGATGCATCGTGGAATACAAATATCAGCTACAGGGCCCGCCGGGCTGGGTCCACTCACACGAATGGATTGTGTCGCAGCCGATTTACACTCGCGAAGCGCATTTTACGTATATCCCCGACACCGGCTACGGGAATGGATTACGCCCCGTGAGCCGGACGTATATGCTTCCCCCGGATGTCGAGCCGAAGGAGCAGAACACCGGGGCGTATGTGATGGTTGTTCACGATATTGCCGGTGTGGTCCAGGAGCCGTTGATGCCTCCCGAGCGGCCGATCGAGGCTCGCGTCGATTTCCTCTACGAAGATCCCGATGCTCCTTCCATAACGGATTCGTCCGACCATTATTGGGCTCACTACGCGAAGAAATGGGACTCCGAACTCGAACACTTCATCGATAGGAAGGATGCGTTGAATCAGGACCTCTCCAAGATCGTGGCTCCCTCCGATCCGGACGAAGTGAAGCTGCGCAAGATCTATCGCCGCGTCCAGCAGATCCGGAATCTGGCCTTCGAGGACGAGAAGATGAAGCAGGAGAACAGGGACGAGAACCTGAAGCCCAACTCAAACGTCGAAGACGTCCTCACCAGGGGATACGCGACCGGCACCCAGATCAACTACCTGTTCGTTGGACTGGCGCGCGCCGCCGGCTTCGATGCGACCGAGGTTTACGTCGCTTCTCGCAACTCCGATGTGTTCCTGCCCAAGCGCAATGAAGTTGGCGAGATCTCCGACGAGCTTACGTGGGTCCGGGCGGGATCGAAGGAGTATTACCTAGATCCCTCCGCCCGTTTCTTCCCGTTCGGCATTCTCCCTTGGTATGAAACGGAGGCCGGCGGCATTCGAGTAGACAAGCACGGGGCGACCATTATCACGACCTCGGACTCCGGATCGGCCGACGCGACCGTTGTCCGCAACGTCGATCTACAAATGAAGAACGATGGATCGATCTCCGGCACGATCCAGATCGACTACACAGGACAACGTGCGGCGCTCATCCGCGAGGAAAGGCGCGAGGAAGACGAAACGGCCCGGACAAAAGGCCTCGAAAACGACATCCGGGAATGGCTTCCCGCATCTGCGGAATTCAAAATCACCAAGCTCGCGAATTGGGACGACAACGAGCAGCCCATTCACATTGAGGGCACGCTCGATATCCCGTCGTTTGCCACTACGGCGTCGCGGCGTATGCTGATCCCGGTGGAGCTGTTTCAGCCCATGCAAATGCGCGATTTTGCGGTCGAGAAGCGCGTCAATGCGGTCTATTTCCACTTTCCCTATGAGGAGATTGACGACATCCGCTTCCATTTGCCGCCCGGCTACAAGAACGAAGGTTTGCCCCCCGATCGCAAGATTGATCTGGGTGCGGTGAGCTACCAGATTTCGGCGGCCGCGCAGGGTGATGTCGTGGAGGTCAAGCGTCACCTCGTCGAGCAGGGGATTGTCTTCCCGAAGGAGAATTACCTTACGCTGCGCAGGTTCTTCGAAACGGTGAAAACCAATGACGACGGCCAGATGGTTTTTGAAAGCAGCGCGTCGGCGGCGAACAACTAGCACGATTCCGCTCTTCGTGTTGTTTCTGGCGCTCTCCAGTTGGTTTGCGCCGCGGGCCAGTGCCGCCGGGGACGTTGCGCCCGACTGGCTGCGTGCTGCCGCGCAAGAAAAGCTCCCCGACTACGACAAGGACACAAAGGCTGTCATCCTGCTCGACGAAACTCAGACGACGGTTCGCGACAACGGTGACATCGAGACCTTGCATCGATGTGCCATTCGCCTATTGCTTCCTCAGGCTCGCCAAGACTACGGCAGCATCGCGATCGACTTCGACAAGGACACCAAGATCGAGTCTCTGAAGGCCTGGACGATCGAATCCAACGGCCACGAAGTCGCCGTAGGCGAAAAGGACGCCGTCGAACGCGGTTTGTTTGACGAAATGGAATACACCGACGTCAGAGAGAAAGGCCTGCAATTTCCCGAGGCCAACCCGGGTAACGTCGTCGGCTATGAATATGTCCAGCGCGTCCGTCCCTATGTTTTCGAGGATGACTGGGAATTTCAAGATGAAGTTCCCGTCCGGAAAGCCCGGTTCACTCTGCAGCTTCCTCCCGGCTGGGAGTACACCTCGAGCTGGTTCAACTATCCTGAACAAAAACCTGTCGCGACCGGCTCGAACAACTACTCTTGGGAAATCGACGATCTTCCTGCTGTCGAAATCGAACCCGAAATGCCGGCTTGGAGGTCGCTCGCCGGCTGGGCAGGATTGAAATATTTTCCCGGCGATCCAGCGGTGCGCGCGAAGTCATCGGGATCGTGGAAGGACGTCGGGCTTTGGTACAACGACCTCACGCAATCGCGCCGCGTTGCTTCTCCCGAGATCAAACAAAAAGTGGCCGAGCTCACGTCCGGACTTTCAGACCCGCTCGCCAAGATGCTCGCGCTCACCGAATACATGCAGCGCAACATCCGTTATTACGCCGTGGAGATCGGCATCGGGGGGTATCAGCCTCATCCCGCCGCCGAAGTTTTCGCCCACCAGTTCGGCGACTGCAAGGACAAGGCGACGCTTCTAAGCTCCATGCTTCATGAAATCGGAATCAACTCCTACTACGTGCTGATTCACACGGAGCGTGGTTTTGTCCATTCAACTTATCCTTCGATTGCTTTCAACCACGCGATCCTGGCGATCCGCCTCCCCGACAGCATCTCCGACGCCACCCTGTACTCTGTCGTTAACGACGCGAAGCTCGGGCGTCTGCTGATCTTCGATCCGACCAACGAGCACGTGCCCCTCGGCTACCTGCCCTACTACCTCCAGGATTCCGACGGGTTGCTCGCCGCTCCGGACGGAGGCGAATTGATTCATATGCCGCTACTGCCTCCAGCTTCGAACCGTCTCCTCCGCAGCGCTAAGTTCAGCCTCAGCCCTGCGGGCGATCTTTCCGGCGAGGTCGAAGAACTCGAATGGGGAGGGCCGGCGGCCCAGCAGCGCGAGGAATTCCTCGAGACGCAACCGGCAAAGCGCGCGGAAATCTTCGAGCATTTTCTCGGTAATTTCCTCAACAACTTCGCGCTTACCGGCGCGTCACTCGGGAATCTCGAGAAATACGATGAGAGCTTCATCATCAATTACAAATTCTTCTCGCAGGGATACGCCAACGCAGCGGGCGACCTGCTTTTCGTGCGGCCGCGGGTTGTGGGCGATAAGTACACCAACTACCTCCGCCTGTTGACGCAGCGGAAGCCGCGGAAGTATCCGATCGAATTCGACGAGGCGACGCTGCAGAGCGACGTCTTCGATATTACGGTGCCGCCGGGATACGTTGTAGATGGCTTGCCGAAGCCGGTGCAGGCCGATTGCCCCTACGCCAGCTACAAGAGTGAGACGACGTTCGCGGACGGCGCGCTGCACTACACGCGCACGTTTCAGGTGAAGGACGTCCTGGTGCCGGTCGATAAGCTCCCCGAGATTCGCGATTTCCTGCAGCAGGTGGCGGCCGATCAGGAATCCGCCGCCGTCCTCAAGAAAACCGTCACTCCCTAGCGGGTTTCAGAGTTAAGGAAGACTTACAAAACAAAATGCTTTTTCGCTATTTCCCGCTCAGCCGGTCCCGCACTCGGTCGCTCAGCGTTTTCCCGTCGACCGCTTTTCCTTCGAGGCGCGCCCGCGCCGCTTTGATCACCGCGCCCATCTGCTTCAGCGAATCCGCCCCCGCTTCGTTGATGGCCTCTTCGATGGCGTGGTGGATCTCCTCGTCGCTCGGCGCGGCCGGCAAATACTCCTCGATGATCCCGATTTCTTTGGCTTCCTTGTCGGCCAGGTCCTTGCGCCCGCCCTGCGTGAACTGGTACACCGACTCGCGCCGCTGCTTCACGAGCGTTTGCAGTACCTGCAGCGACTCCATATCGTCGAGCGGATGCATCTTCTCGATTTCCTTGTTCTTGAGCGCGCTCTTCACCATGCGCAGCACGCTCAGCCGCAGCTCGTCCTTCTCCTTCATCGCGGCGGTCAAATCGCCTTGGATGCGTTCGATGTATCCCATTTGTCGTGTGAGCCTCGTGTGATTCTAAAAAGAATAGCACACGTTCGCGTTCGTGAGCGCGCGCAAGCGAATTGACACAGCCGCGCGCGCCCGATACCCTTGTCTCCCCATGAAAATTATCGTTGCGGACAAGATCAGTGAACGCGGAATTGCGCTTTTGCGCGAAACCGGATGGAACGTGGTAACACCAGCGGCGGCGGCTCTTCCGAGCGAAATCGTCGATGCGGATGCGCTCGTCGTTCGCAGCGCCACCAAAGTGACGGCCGCGCTGCTTGAAAAAGCAGCGCGCCTACGCGCGATCGGCCGCGCCGGCGTCGGTGTCGACAACGTTGACGTTGATGCGGCCACGCGCCGCGGCGTGCTCGTGATGAACACGCCGGGCGGCAATTCCGTGAGCGTCGCCGAGCACACGCTGGCGCTGATGCTCAGCCTCGCACGCGCCGTCCCGCAGGCCAACGCCTCGATCCACGCGGGCAAATGGGAAAAGTCAGCGTTTTCCGGCACCGAGGTGCGCGCCAAGACGCTCGGCCTGATCGGCCTCGGCCGCATCGGCACTGAAGTTGCGCGCCGCGCCCGCGCGCTCGAGATGAAGGTCCTCGCGTACGATCCCTACGTCACCCCGGCCGCCGCCGCTGAGGTGGAGGTCGAGCTCGTGCCGCTCGACGATCTGCTTGGCCGCTCGGACGTGATCTCGCTGCACACATCGCTCAGCGCGCAGACAGAAAAGCTGATCGATGCCGCGACGATCGCCAAGATGAAAAAGGGCGTGCGGATTATCAATTGCGCCCGCGGCGAATTGATTGATGAAGCTGCGCTTGCCGCCGCGCTGAAATCGGGCCACGTGGCCGGCGCCGCGCTCGACACCTTCGCGCAGGAGCCGCCGAAGGATTCGCCTCTTCCCGCCTTACCCAACGTGATCGCGACGCCGCACATCGCCGGTTCGACCGCCGAGGCGCAGGAGGAAGTGGGGACGGCGATCGCACAACAGCTTCGCGATTATCTGGTCGACGGCACGATCCGCAACGCCGTCAACATGCCTGCGCTCTCGCCCGAACAGTATCGCCGCCTGCGTCCGTACATCGAATTGGGCGAGCGGATGGGATCGTTCGTCGCGCAGGGAGCCCCGTCGCGGAGCTTCACGCGCGTGCGCGTGCAGTATTCCGGCGAGCCGGCCGAAATCGGCTCGCACGTCATTTGTAGGTCGGTGCTGGTCGGCGCGCTGAATTCTGTTCTCGATGAAAAGGTGAATCTGGTGAACGTGGCGGATGAAACGGCGGTGCGCGGGATCGTAGTCCAGGAAACCACGCGGCCGCGCGGGCGCGGATATCCGAATACGATCGAAGTTGCGATCGTCGACGGCGGCCGCGAATTTTCGATCGAAGGCACAGTCGCGCAAGACGGCTCGCCGCGCATCCTCGCGCTCGACGGTATCGCGCTCGAGTCGCCGCTAGAGGGTACCCTGCTGCTCTCGCGCAATATCGACGTGCCCGGCGTGATCGGCCGCATCGGCACCGCTCTCGGCAATCTCGGCATCAACATCTCGACCTTCGCGCTCGGCCGCCGCGAGGCCGCGGGCGGAGCCGAGGCGCTCGCGCTCGTGGGGCTCGATGGCAACGTCAGCGCATCCGTGGTGCAGGAGATTCTCGGCCTGCCGTCGGTCACCGAGGCGCGCCTCGTGCGTTTGCCGGCGGCGCTGCAAGCATCCTCCGCCACGCGGTGAGAGGCACGGAGGTTCGCCGTATGTTTTCGAAGCATGCGAATTTTGCCAGAGCCGCGCGACTGGAAACAGCTTTCTGGCTCACGCTTGGTTTCGCGTTCCTCCCGGCAGCGGCATCGTCTACGGCCGCGCAGGCTGCGCCCGCAAAGCAATGTCCACCGGCCACGCGCACCGACAACGTCACTGACAATTACTTTGGCACCGTCGTCGCCGACCCGTACCGCTGGCTCGAGGATCAAACCAGCCCCGAGACGCGTGCCTGGATCGATGCCGAAAACGCCTGCACGAATGCCGCGCTTTCGAAACTCCCCGGTCGCGACGCCGTCTCCGGGCACCTCACGGAGCTGCTAAAAACCGACACGTACTCGCTTCCAGTTGAGCGCGCGGGGCGGTATTTCTTCACCAAGCGCACGGCCGGCCAGGATTTGTCGCTGATCTACATGCGGCGCGGTCGGACCGGCCAGGACGAAGTTCTCGTCGATCCGCTGCCTTGGACCAAGGATCACTCCGCGAGCGCCAGTCTCGACGCCGTGAGCCTCGACGGCCGGTTCCTTTTCTACGGCCGCCGCGAAGGCGGGCAGGACGAAATCACGCTGCACGTCCTCGATATCGACGCGCACCGCGATCTTCCCGACGTGCTTCCCCACGCGAACTACTTCAGCGTCGCGCCGACGCCCGACGACAAAGGCGTCTACTACGCAAAGGCGACTCCCGCCGGGCCGCGCGCCTATTTCCACGCGATAGGAACCGACCCGTCGCAGGACAAACTGCTCTACGGCAGCGACCTCGGCAAGGACAGGATTCTTTTGCTCGATCTCTCCCGTGACGGCGCCTACGTGCTCTACACGGTGCTCTACGGCACCGGCTCCGAGCAGACGGCGCTGTACCTCCAGGACGTGAAGAGCAACGGTCCGGTGGTTCAAGTGGTGGACGAGGTCAAATCCCAGTTCTACGGTTTCTGGGCGGGGCACACGCTCTACATCCAGACGAACTGGCAGGCGCCGCGCTGGCACATCTTCTCGGCCGATGCGGCCGCCCCGACGCGCGATCGCTGGCGCGAAGCGATCCCGCAAACGGATGCGCTGCTCGACGGTTTCGTTCCCGTCGGCGGCAAGCTCGTGGCGGAGTACCTTCACGACGCAACCTCGGAAGTGAAGGTTTTCGACGCGGACGGGAAAAACGAAAAGTCGATTCCGCTGCCGTCGCTCGGCACGGCGGGCATCAGCGGCCGGTGGGAATCGCCCGAACTGTTCTACGACTTCACCAGCTTCAACTATCCGACCACGAATTTCGTCTACGATCTCGCCACCGGCCGCTCCGCGATCTGGTCGAAGCTGAGCGTGCCCATGGATCTGGCGGCCTTCGAGACGAAGCAGGTGTGGTACGAGTCGAAGGACCACACGCGCGTCTCGATGTTCTTGTTCTACAAGAAAGGGCTGAAGCTGGACGGGAGCAATCCCGTCCTGCTCACCGGCTACGGCGGCTTCGATGTCAGCGAAACACCCGAGTATTCGGCAGTGGACGTTGTCTGGGCCGAACACGGCGGCGTTCTGGCCGACGCCAATCTTCGCGGCGGCGGTGAGTACGGCGAAGAGTGGCATCGCGCCGGAATGTTCGGTAACAAGCAGAACGTCTTCGACGATTTCATCGCCGCAGGCGAATACCTGATCGCCGAGAAGTACACGAGCCCTGCGAAGCTCGCGATTGTCGGAGGGAGCAACGGCGGCCTGCTGGTCGGCGCCGCTGTCACCGAGCGTCCGGATTTGTTTGGCGCGGTGGTGTGCGAGTACCCGCTGCTCGACATGCTGCGCTACCAGAAATTTATGGACGGCCCGTATTGGATGTCCGAATACGGCAGCGCGGACGATGCCAAGCAGTTTCCCTACCTCTACAAATATTCGCCGTACGCGAACGTGAAAGCGGGAACGAAATACCCGGCGGTGCTCTTCGTCACCGGCGACGGCGACACGCGCGTTGCTCCGCTGCACGCCCGCAAGATGGCCGCGCGGATGCAGGCCGCGACCGGGTCGTCCCGCCCGATCCTGGTGCTCTACGACACGAAGTCGGGGCACTCCGGCGGCCGCCCGTTGAGCCAGATCATCGACGAATACACCAACATCCTCAGCTTCCTCTTTTGGCAGCTCGGCGTTTCGAGCTAACGGCTGCGCCTGCCTCTCCGGCAGGCGACCACCTGTGCGGAGGGCAGTCACTGCCAGCGACGCCAGAGCCTTTTCGACCACCCAGAAATGACAGATGAAGGACAGGGTGTACCGGGACGCGATGTCCTTTGCGATTAGGCCGCTAGGGCTTAGGTTGCCACAGCTCGAAGCGGTTGCCTTCGAGGTCAGTGGCCCAGCCGAAGCGGCCGTTGGGCTCATCGTCGGTTTTGGGATCGACGGACACGCCCGCCGCGCGGAGCTGCGCGAGCAGGCGATCGAGATTTTCGACGCGATAATTGATCATGAACGGCTGCGGTCCCGCGCCGAAATATTTCGTGGCTTGGGGAAAGATAGCCCAGACGGTCGTACCGGTCTTGGCAGGATCGTTTTTCTCGAGCCACTCGAAGCCGTGATTGGGAGGCGCGCCCGGGGCGTTGGTTTCGGGGGTGAGCTCGATGCCGAGATTTTCGCGATACCATGCCGCGAGCTTCTGCGGATCATGGGATTTGAAGAAGACGCCGCCGATGCCGGTGACGCCGGCGGGCTGAGCGGCAGCCCTGGCGCGCGCCGATTCGAACGCGACGCCGGAGGCAAAGCTGAGAACCGCAACGCAAAGAATCATCGAGCCGATTTTCATGTTTCGTGCTCCCTCGGAGGTTTTGATAGCGGCCTGTCCTGAGCGAAATCGAAGAGCCGCCTCTCCGGCGGGCGGGTTCGTCCTCTCCTGGAATTTCGATCTCGCCGTTAATGTAGCTCAACCCGCGGCCCCGAGGTGAGGCCGTTTTCCCCGCAGGATGCCCCTAGGTTTTGACCGCAGTCGAGCCCGGCCGGAACTTCGACGTGCAAGGGCTGCGATCGCAATGGCTACGCGGCACGGAAACGTTGCCGGTGCGCGGCTTTGCGGAGACGGCTGCGAGCGGCTACAATGCGAGAGCGCGCATCTAAAGCATATAGAGACAATACAAGATCGCAAAAAGCGGCCAATCGGGAGATTGGCGCTCCCAGGAAGGCCGAACACAGCAAATATGGACGTTGAAAAGGTCATAGACGGAATAGTCGCGCGATTTATCGGGACGAAGCACGAGCGCGACGTGAAGCGGATCACGCCGATGGTCGCGGCGGTGAACGAGCTCGAGCCCGGGATGCGGAAGCTCACCGACGCGCAAATCGCCGAGCGGGCGGCCGAGCTGCGGGCCGAAGTGAAAGACCGGCTCGAAGGCGCCGAGCGCGACGATCCGGAGTACAAGCGAAAGCTGCAGGAGGCGTTCGAGCCGGCGGTGGCGCCGGCGTTCGCGCTGACGCGGGAGGTCGGCCGGCGAACACTCGGGATGCGGCACTTCGACGTGCAGCTGATCGGCGGGATCGTCCTGCACGAGGGAAAGATCGCGGAAATGAAGACGGGCGAAGGAAAAACGCTCGTGGCGACGCTGCCCGCGTTTCTGAATTCGTTGGCCGGGCTCGGCGTGCACATCGTTACCGTGAACGATTATCTCGCGCGACGCGACGCCGAGTGGATGAGCCCGATCTACAAGATGCTGGGGCTGACGGTCGGCGTGATCGTCCACGATCTCGACGACGCGCAACGGCGCGCGGCCTACGCGGCCGACATCACCTACGGCACGAACAACGAATTCGGATTCGACTACTTGCGGGATAACATGAAATACGACCTCGCGCAGTGCGTACAGCGGGGGCACCAGTTCGCGATCGTCGACGAAGTGGACTCGATCCTGATCGACGAAGCGCGCACGCCGCTGATCATTTCGGGGCCCGCCGAAGAATCGACCGACAAATACTATCGAATCGACAAGATCATCCCGAAGCTGATCGTCGACATGGACTACACGCTCGACGAAAAGATGCGAACCGCGACGCTGACCGAAGAAGGAGTGTCGAAATGCGAGCGGCTACTCAACCTAGGCAACCTCTACGATCCGCAAAACATGGAGATCATACACCACGTCTACCAGGGGCTGCGCGCGCACACGCTTTTCGAAAAAGACGTCGACTACGTGGTGAAAGACGGCGAGGTGGTGATCGTCGACGAATTCACCGGGCGCCAGATGCCCGGCCGCCGCTGGTCGGATGGGCTGCACCAGGCCGTCGAAGCGAAGGAAGGCGTGAAGATCGAGCGCGAGAACCAGACGCTGGCCACGATCACCTTCCAAAACTATTTCCGCATGTACAAAAAGCTTTCCGGCATGACCGGCACGGCGGAGACCGAAGCGCCCGAATTTCACAAGATCTACGGCCTCGACGTGGTAGCGATTCCAACGAACCGGGCACTGATTCGCATCGAGTCGCCGGACGTGGTGTACCGCACGGAACGAGAGAAATTCGAAGCGGCGGTAAACGGAATCATCCAGGAAGACGGCACGAAAAGCGGCGGAGTGCGGCAATATTACGAGAGCGGTCAGCCGGTGCTGATCGGCAGCATCTCGATCGAGAAATCAGAAAAAATCGCCGAGCATCTGAAGAAGGCAGGCATCCCACACCAGGTGTTGAACGCGAAACAACACGAGCGCGAAGCAAAGATCATTTCGCAGGCGGGGCGCAAGGGCGCGGTGACGGTCTCGACGAACATGGCGGGCCGCGGCACGGACATCCTGCTGGGCGGCAACCCCGAGCTGATGACCCGCGAGCATTTCCTCAAGAACAAAATCGCGATGCCCTACGCGCCGGCTGCGTCCGTCATCGGATTGCCGGCCGGGACGGAAACACCGGAGCAGGCCGATGCTGCAAGCGCCGCAGCGGCCGGCGTCGGGGCATCGTCCGGATTGGCCGCATCGTCCGACGGCAAGAACGGCGCGAGTGCCGCGGGATCGAATGGCGCGAGTGCTCCGGCAATGGTGCTTTTTCAGCAGGAAGGCAAGATATTTCAGGTGCCGGCCGATCAGTGGAAGCCGGTGTACGACGAGTTCGCCGCGCAATGCAAGATCGAGCACGACGAAGTGGTGGCGATGGGCGGACTGCACATTCTCGGCACCGAGCGGCACGAGGCGCGGCGCATCGACAACCAGCTGCGAGGGCGCGCGGGACGCCAGGGCGATCCTGGATCTTCGCGATTCTTCCTTTCGCTTGAAGACGACCTGCTGCGGATTTTCGGTGGCGAGAAAGTCAAAGCGATGATGCACTGGCTGGGGATGACGGAAGGCGTCCCGATCGAATCGAAGATGATCAGCAAGCGCATCGAGCACGCGCAGGAAAGCGTAGAGGCGCAGAACTTCGAAGCGCGCAAGCATCTGCTCGAGTACGACGACGTGATGAACAAGCAGCGCGAGACGGTGTATTCGCTGCGACGGTCGTTCCTCGAGGGGCGCGACCAGAAGGAATTCATATTGGAGCGCGCCGAGGCCATCGCGCAGTCGCTCGTCGAAACGTATTGCCCGCGCGACCAGCATCCGGACCAGTGGAACGTGACGCAACTGGGAAACGAGCTGCTCAACCAGTTCGGCATGGACCTGAAGACGGCGATCCCGGACATAGAGAATCTAAACCACGATCAGCTCGCCGACGAACTGGTTGAAAAGGTTCGCGAGCGCTACGAAGAAAAGGAAAAACTCTTCGGCGCCCAGACGCTGCGGTGGCTCGAGCGGCACATCCTGCTGGATATCGTCGACGGGCAGTGGAAAGACCACCTGTTGACGCTCGATCACTTGAAGGAAGGGATCGGGCTGCGCGGCTACGGGCAAAAGGATCCGCTCGTCGAGTTCAAGCGCGAGGCGTTCACGCTCTTCGAAGACATGATGGACCGGATCGACACCGAGGCGGTGCGGTTCCTTTTCCTCGTCCGTCCGGCTGAGCCGGGCCAGGCGCGGCCGCCGGCAGCCACCGGGCAGCCGCCCACAGGACCAGGCCCGAGCACGCAGCCCGCCAGCGACGCGGCGACGCCCGATTCGGCGCTGGCGCGGCAAATTCAACAGCGACAGCAACGGCAACAGCGGAACTTGCAGTTCCAGGCCGGCCCCGCGCAAGCCGAACCGCCGAAGCCCGTGCGTGCCGCAGCGAAAGTGGGGCGGAACGATCCCTGCCCGTGCGGCTCCGGCAAGAAATACAAGAAGTGCCACGGCGCAACGGCCTAAGGAGGACCTTCTCGGCGCTGCTTCCTCTCGCATTCCTCTTTCACCGTTGATCCTTTGGAGCGGAATGGCGGGCAATCGTCTTGTCGCCTCCGATTTACGATGCTAGCCTCGCCTGGATGACTTTTCCCGGGCAGGGGTGAGTGGGGCGGACCCGCTCGAAGGGCCCGGAAGTCAGGCACCCAAAGACAAAGGGAGACCTCAATGAAACGTTGGGGATTGCTGTGCGGGCTGATATTGCTGTCGGCCGCGGCTGCGTCGGCACAGGGAGTGGCGAAGGTGGAAGTGTTCGCCGGATACTCGTACCTGCATTCCAGCGTGACCGGCACGTCGTTCTCGGCCAACCTGAACGGCGGGAGCGCGTCGGTGTCGGTAAATCCAACGAGCTGGCTGGGGCTCGTCGGGGACTTCGGCGGCTATCACGGCGGATTGAACTCGGACTCGAGCGGGATCAACGGCGAGCTGTACACCTACATGTTCGGCCCGAAGTCGGCGTTTCGCGTGGGCAGATTCACGCCGTTCGTACAGTCGCTATTCGGAGGCATCCATGCGTCGTCGGGCAGTGCGTTCGGCTCAGAGAACGCGTTCGCGATGGCGACCGGCGGCGGGCTCGATGTGAATGCGGCGCAGCACTTGGGAATCCGTCTCGTGCAGGCGGAGTACGTTTTGACGACGCTGCACGACGGAGTGAACAACCGGCAGAACAGCGTGAGGGTATCCGCGGGGATTGTGTTCCGCTGGTAGTTCTCGCCTAGCAGATTTCTTGGGGCCGCCGACCGATTCCGGTTGGCGGCCCTTTCTCTTAGTCAGGAGAAGACGCCCCTGACGGCCTCGTAGTGCAAAGCAAGGTTCGACGCCTCTTCGCCTCCTGCCCGCGAAAGACATCACGAACGCCTCATCTCCCAGCGGTTACTGCCGATATACCGAGTAGCCGCCGGGCGGCCTCTCGCACCTGCGCGCCCCGGGGCGGCTACAGAACTCTCTGTATAACTAAGTAATTACTATACGACGAGGGCCATCGCCGAGCCCTTATTCGCAGAGGGGAATTCACGGCAGGGGGAGCTTGCCATGAAGAAAGCGGCCCTAGTCTTTTGCGTCATTTTTCTTCCAGCGCTCGCCCGGGCGCAGGACGCGCCGCGCGCGGACGTCTTCGCCGGATATTCGTACGTGCACCTGAGTGACTACGGGACGGCCAGCCTCAACGGGGGCAGCGCCTCGGTGGCGTTTCATCCGACGGGATGGCTCGGAATCGTGGGCGACGTCGGCGGCTACGAGGGCGCGACCGGACTGAACGGCTCGATGTGGACGTACCTCTGCGGGCCGCGAGTGTCCATCCACGAGGGGCGCATTACGCCTTTCGTACAGACGCTTTTTGGGGGTGCGCATACGTCGGCCGATCCTCCGCTCAACGTGGGCGCGCTCGCGCGGCCGGTGCGAGAGGCGGGCGTGGCGGGAGGGGGAGAGTTCGCCTCGTCGAATTCCTTTGCGATGACGGCGGGCGGCGGCTTGGACGTGAACGCGACAGCGCACCTCAGCATCCGGCTGATCCAGGCTGAATACCTGCTGACGGAATTCACCGACGGAATTCACAATCGGCAGAACAATGCGCGCGTTTCGGCGGGGCTGGTTTTGCAATTTTAGTTGTCGGGCGGTTTCACGCGGCATCGCACCATCGAGCGGCACGTTTTATTGTAGCGACACAAAACTGTGATAGGCTCTGCGGCACGGACCTCGGGAACGATGCCGAGGTCGTGGGGTTTTGCCATGACTGTCCCCGCCCCAGGAGCCTGCCGCCGGGAGCCGTGTGCCAACGCGATCCCCGCCGCTCTGGCCGGCGAACGGCTGTGCCTGGACCATTTTTTGGACGAAGCGTTCGTGCGGACGGATCTCGTGCTCGGGCG
>Ga0335073_10004223_pt1 | contig 20107 bp, 18 predicted proteins | sample Lox_Sample_22_FD_207093 | JGI IMG/M metagenome (GOLD analysis project Ga0335073, IMG submission 207093) | Soil microbial communities from Loxahatchee National Wildlife Refuge, Florida, United States - Lox_Sample_2.2 | ecosystem: Environmental > Terrestrial > Soil > Wetlands | place: USA...
CCCTCTTCGCTTTTGCGCTGGTCTCGCTGGGAGTCATCATTCTCCGCCGCACGCAACCCGGCCGGAAACGTGTGTTTCGAGTGCCCTTCGTGCCGTGGTTCCCTTTGATTTCAATTATTCTCTGCGGCGGCCTCATGACCGGCCTTACCGTCATCACCTGGATCCGGTTTGTGGTCTGGTTTCTCATCGGCCTGGTGATTTATTTCTTATACAGCCGCCACAGAAGTGAGTTCGCGAAGAAAGCCGCGTAGGCTGGCGACGTTCGGGGTGAGCACCAACGGGAGGTCCCCAGAAATCGAAACTGCGTCCCTCATCTCGCAAAAGTTCCCGCAAGAATCTACAATCGGGTTGATGTCATCTGCCCCCATTCGCCCGCCTTCGAGCTTTCTGCGCCAGCTTCCCAAGGCGGAACTTCACCTGCACCTGGAAGGCGCCGTCGATCCGGTCACGCTGCTCGAATTGCGTCTACGCCGGGGCGAACGCGTCACCATATCGGAAGTCGATCAGCTCTATCGCTACACCGACTTTCCCGGATTTCTGCTTGCTTTTAAGAACATCACCGAGCATCTGCGCACTCCCGAGGACTACGAGCTTATTACTTACCGCCTGATGCAGCGTCTGAAAGAAGAAAACGTACTCCATGCGGAAGTCTATGTCTCGGTCGGCGTATGCCTGTGGCGCGAGCAGGATTTCGCCGCCATCTTTGAGGGCCTGGACCGCGGCCGCACCCGCGGTACACGTGATTTCGGCATCTCGCTGCTCTGGATTTTCGATGCTGTCCGCCAGTTTGGCGCCGAAGCCGCGCAGAGAGTCTTTGAGCTGGCGGATCGCTATCATGACCGTAATGTCGTCGCGGTCGGCATTGGAGGCGACGAACTGAAAGGTCCGGCGGAACTGTTTCGCGACGTCTATGCCTGGGCCGCCGATCGCGGCCTGCGCCTGACCGCTCATGCGGGGGAGACTGGCCCGCCCGAATCCGTCTGGGGAGCGCTGAATCTGCGCGCCGAACGTATCGGACACGGCCTCAGCGCCTTGCATGATGCCGATTTGCTGGAGGAATTGGCTCAGCGCCAGGTGCCGGTGGAAGTCTGCCTGACCAGCAACCGGCGTACCGGTCTCTGTCCCAACCTGAACGACCATCCGGCGAAGAGCTACTTCGATCACGGAGTCATGATCACGCTGAACACCGACGATCCTGCCATGTTCGACACAACTCTGGCGCGCGAATATCAGGTTGCCCAGCAGACCTTCGGTTTCAGCGACGAGCACCTGCGCGAACTGGCGCGCAACTCTTTCGAAGCGTCGTTCCTGCCGGCCGAAAAAAAGCTTGAGTTTCTGAATTTGTTCGACGCAGCGGCCGCCAGATAGCCGGGTTCGCCATGAAGACGCTGAAAATTTCGCTGGTCGCGACCATCGCCGCCACCGTGATGTGGCTGGTGCACATTCCGCACAAAGTGTGGCCCTCTCACCCATATTTCGCGGACTTCCTGCTGACTTTGCTGATGACTGTGGTGATCCAGATTTCCTGGTCTGACGGGAAGAAACGTCAGTCCTGACCCGCATCCGCTCACCGCGGATATAGTATCGGGTGCGCCAAACCGGCAGGCGTGATGGGCGTCGTTTTCTGAGATCAGAACTGGATACCGTCAACTGTGTTGCACATCGGCATCGTCGCATGCAGTACCGAAGGAGCTGCGCTCTGTTACCGAACTATTTCTCTGGAAGGCGCGGTGGTGCTCGGCGCGCACGACCATCCCGAGGTCTCGCTGCACTCGCATTCACTGGCAAAGTATATGCGGCACATCTGCGCAGGCGACTGGGCGGGTGTGGCTGAACTCATGCTTTCATCGGCGGAAAAATTGGCGCGCGGGGGTGCGGACTTCCTGGTTTGTCCCGATAACACTATCCACCAGGCGTTCGATCTGGTAGAGCATCGCTCGCCGCGCCCGTGGCTGCACATCGCAGGGGAAGTCGCGAAAGAGGCGCAGCGGCGCCAGTTCAAGCGCCTGGCAGTCTTGGGTACGCGCTACCTGATGGAGGGCCCCGTCTACGCCGAGGCGCTAAAGACCGCCGGCATCGAGCATCGCATTCCCGGGGCGGAGCAGCGCGCCCGCATCGACCAGATCATCATGGACGAATTGGTGAATGCTCAATTCCTGCCCCGTTCGCTTGCATATTACGTGGAGGTAATTCGATCGCTGAAAGAAGAAGGCTGCGACGCTGTGGTGCTCGGCTGCACCGAGATTCCGCTGCTGGTGACGCCACAATCGTCGCCGCTGCCCACGCTGGATTCGACGCGGCTTCTGGCGAAAGCAGCCGTGCTCAAGGCGATGGAAGGATAGACCGTTCGGCCTGGCAATTTACCCAAACAATGTTGCATGGTCCATTGCCGGCCCGGTCTGTGCTGTAATAGAGACAACCAAAAATGCCGTCAACTTTTACTTTGCTACGCCGCCGCGCCAAAGCTCTGCACCGTAACTTCCGAGGTGCAGCCATGGCGGCGCGTGCGCTCGCGTCAACCGATCATCCTCTGCTGGCCCACATCATTCCGATTCGCCGCTGCAATCTGAGTTGCACCTACTGCAACGAGTTCGACGATTTCTCGAAGCCGGTTCCTACGGAAGAGATGTTCCACCGCATCGACAAGCTGGGCGCTCTGGGCACATCCGTGGTGACGATCTCCGGTGGCGAGCCGCTGCTGCATCCCGAACTCGACGAGGTCATCCGTCGCATCCGTTCCAATGGCATGATTGCCGGGCTTATTACCAACGGCTACCTGCTGGTGGCCGAGCGCATTCAGCGCCTCAATCGCGCCGGACTGGAATGGCTGCAGATTTCCATCGACAACGTCAACCCGGATGAGGTTTCGAAAAAAAGCCTGAAGGTCTTGGACCGCAAACTCGAACTTTTGGCCGAGCACGCCGAGTTTCACGTGAACATCAATTCGGTCGTCGGCAGCGGCATCACCCATCCGCAGGATGCGCTAATCATCGGCAAGAGAGCGGTCGAACTCGGGTTCACATCAACCATCGGCATCATTCACGACGGCAGCGGCCAGTTACAGCCTCTGGGCGAGGAGGAGCGCCGCATCTATCACGAGATGAAGTCGCTGGAAAAGCGCAGCTTCACCCGGGTGAATGCTTTTCAGGACAACATCGCGCAGGGCAAGTCCAACGACTGGCGCTGCCGCGCCGGGGCGCGCTATCTCTACATTTGCGAGGATGGACTGGTGCACTATTGCTCGCAACAGCGCGGTTATCCCGCCGTGCCTCTGGAAACCTACACGCGCGACGACCTCCGCCGCGAATATCTTACGGAAAAATCCTGCGCGCCCCATTGCACAGTTTCCTGCGTGCACCAGGTTTCGATCTTCGATTCGTGGCGCGCTCCGCAGCATGCCGCCATGGCAGCCGCAGCGGCGGGTCCAAGCGATCTGGTGCAGATCAAATAGCTATTTCTTGTGCTGCGCCGTCGGTGGCAGCAGCCCGTTCAGACGCAGATACATCGCGGCTGAGCTGTAATGGTCTGCCCAGTCGTTGGTCAGCGCAATCATGGCAAATGCCAGTGGGCCCTTGTGGCCGCCGAAGAGATCGACTTCATTGCTCAGTTTCGAGTCATCCACTTTATCCAGCGCCGTGCTGCAAAAATCGAAGCTGGCCTTAAGCGCCGCCACCAGCTTGGTTTTGTCGTCGGTCTCTTTCAACCCATTGGGCTTCACTTCCGGCATGTCGCCGATCTTTGAGCAGAGAAAATTATTCGATTCGGTAATATGAAGCACAAGGTGGCCGAACGTCATCTGCGCTTCGGTGGGCCGGTAGCTGAACTTGCCGGCAGGCATTTCCTCGACGGCGCCGACCAGATTCTTTTCCTGGCGCGGCAGGATCTCTTTCACCACGGAAGTAACCGGATTCTTCTCTTGTGCGAACGCAGCACTTGCGGCAAACAGCAGAAGAAAAGCGAATGCGCGTCTCATAGCGGTCTCCTTGCACTGTTATTTTTTCGGCGAATGTATCATAGCGCAAAGCAATTGCATCCTGGCGCCGCGTACAACCGCGGTTTGCCTGGAGCAACCTTCACATGCGGTTCTATGAGCCGAGAGACGTCAGCCCGGCAATCACGATCATGAAGAAGATATACCATCCGAAAACGATGGCTAACGCTGTGCCTCGCTTCACTTTGCTGACGCAAGTAAATCCGATGGCAGTCAAGGCCAAAGTCCAGATAACGAAGATGTCCACCATTGAGGCGATCGCGTATAGCACCGGATTGTCGGAGGCACTGAAGAGAAAGCCAAGATTCGTGGCGATGGGGTTCTGAAGGTTAAAAGCGTCCGGGCTAATGCCGGCAAACAGCGTACCCGTGGCCAGAAGATACTTCAAAGCGCCCGGCAAACTGGCATACACTACGATGGCCAACGCAATCTTGTAAGAAACATTCGCGTTGGCGGCGAATTTGAAGGTCGCCAACAGGACGCCGGCGACGATCAGGAGCAGAATGAGATTGATCAGCGGAAAGATGTACGACACGATCATCGTCCGCTTCGCCGCCCCCAGCATCACCTTATCCCGCTCTTCGGGCGGCATGCTCTGAATGCGGTCCCACTGCTTCGGCTTGCTTTGCAGGATGTTCTCTGTGGCCCTGTCAAAACCCACCTTTTGCCCCACGCCATAGGTGAACAGAATCCCCACCGCGATCAGAACCAGAAAGGGTCCCCACCACGCCGCGCTGCGGCGCAGATCGGTAAAGGTTTTCGAAGGTGCGATGAACGTGTCGATAATGCGCGCGGCTTCGGAAAGCGGCGCGGATTCTGGCGCGGGAGAAGTGGGCGGCAAGACCGGAGCGGCGGCCATGGAGTACCTCCTTGCTAAAGTCCGAGGAATTCTAGCGTGAGCGACGGCAGAACAACAAGGTGCTGCTCCAGCAGACAGAAATTGTACGAATTAAGATAGTCTCCGTGACCCATGTAACCCCGGCAGCGATGGCGGCATTCGCTCTCGAACTGCTGCCCGCAGTTGCCTTAGGATTTGCCGCGGAACATCTCGGCCGGATGATCGCTGGCTGGCCGCGCGTGGTTCGACTCGGTTTCCCCGCGTTTTTTGCCCTGCCTTATCTCGTGGTTTCGCTCTCTGAGCATATGTTCCGCTGGCGCTGGCTTGCGCTCTACGCTGGTTTGCCTGTGGTTTCGGCTTGGTTGCTGGCGCAGGCTGCAATGGCCGATCCTGAACAGCGCGGCAACTGGCGCGACGCCTTGATTTTGCTGGTGGTCGGCCTGGCCGTCGATCTGCGCTGGTTTGAATCGGCGTGGCCCTCGGGATTACGGGCGCTGAATGAACTTTTGCTGGTCGATCTTGGCCTATATGGCTTTCTCGGCGTCCGCCGACTCACCGGGACCGGTTTTGATTTTCATTTGCGATGGAGCGACTGGAAGACCGGCCTGCGCGAACTCGTCTTCTTTGCGCCACCGGTGATCGTGCTGGGGATGGCGTTGGGGTTCATCCATCCCCATGCCAACCGTCCGGCGGTTGGCGAGGCCGCACTGCGCTGGGTTCTGATTTTCTTCTTTACAGCGGTCCCCGAGGAGCTTTTTTTCCGGGCCTGGGTGCAGAACCTGCTGGAGCGGCGCATGGACCGGAAGTGGGCGCTGGTGATCGCGTCGGTGCTATTTGGTTTGTCGCACTTCAACAAGCGTTCAACGCACTTCAATTGGCGCTACGTACTGCTGGCTACGATAGCGGGAATTTTCTATGGACGAGCCTGGCGTGAAAATCGACGCGTGCCAGCTTCTACCATCACTCATGCCAGCGTAGATTGGTTGTGGGGACTGTGGTTCTAGCTCTGGTGGTGCGCGGCGGCTTCTGCGAGACGCAAGCCGCCCCATCGCTCGCCGTTCTATTTTCTGACAGCCTGCCGTGGGTGATACCGCAGATATCCCAAGCCCACGCGCAAGTGGTGGTGTAGCGAATTGGGCACGCATACCGCGAAGCACAAACCCAGCAACCCCTGTGCCAGTCCCAGCGCCCAGATGTTGCGATAGCGGCGGAATAGCAGGCATGAAACCGCGCCCCACACCAGCGTGGCTGCGGCCAGCGTGAGATTCGGCATGTGCGCGGCGGCAAAGAGCACAGCCGTAACGCTAACGGCCGCGCCAGTTCCCGGCAGAAGCCGAAGCAGGCGAGGCATGAAATAATCCTGCAGCAGGAACTGCTGGTAGATCGTCCACAGGACGTATCCAGAGATGTGGGAAGCATCCGGATGATAGAGAGGGTGCAGTGTGCCAATCTCTTTCGCGATCAGCACGCCAACCAGGGCAAGCGCAGCCGCAGCCGGGAGAATCCAAAGCGAGGGAACCAGGCCGCGCACGCCGAAGCCGAGTTCATCGCGATTCCAGCAGCGGGCCAAAACTATGGCCGCCGTCGCAATCAGGGCGATGGGAGCAAAAATTTTCTGCAGCGACTCGGGCATCCAGATGACGCCCAGAATCAGGCCATAGCCGAAGATCAGCTCGACCAGGTCGCGGATCGGAATGGGCTGGCCGCGCGACATTCAGCGAGTATGGCACATTACACCGCGCGCGGTGATCCGCGCCTTCCGACTATTGACTGCCGGCCAACTCGGGTATAGCTTCCAGCAAGCTTCGGGTGTAAGGGTGAGCGGGACGCATCGTGATCTGTTCTGTCTCCCCAACCTCTACGATCTTTCCCCGGTAGAGAACCGCAACGCGAGTCGAGAGATAACGCACGACCGGCATGGAATGCGAGATGAAGAGGTAGGTCAGGCCGAATTCCCGCTGCAGTTGGGCCAGCAGGTTGACGATCTGCGCTCCAACGCTGACATCGAGAGCGGAAACCGGCTCGTCGGCAACGATAAACTTCGGTCGCAGTGCGAGGGCGCGCGCGATGCCGATTCTCTGGCGCTGCCCGCCAGAGAATTCGTGCGGATAGCGGCGCAGCGCCGACTCGTCGAGGCCGACCGCCCGGAGAAGTTCGACGATGCGGCAACGGAGCGCGGTCTTTGGCCCCTTTGATGAACGGCCCGGCGAGAGCTCTGGCGGTTCCGGCGAACGCCCGTGAATGATCAGCGGCTCAGCGATTACATCTTCGACCCGAAAGCGCGGATCGAGCGAGGCAAACGGGTCCTGGAAAATGATCTGCATGTCACGCCGCAACCGGCGCATTTCGCCGCGGCCGGCGGCGAGCAGGTCCTTGCCTTCAAACTGGATAGTTCCGGAAGTCGGCTCAAGCAATCGAAGCATCAGTCGGCCTAACGTGCTCTTGCCCGAACCGGATTCGCCCACGAGTCCGAGTGTTTCTCCTGCTTGGATGTCGAGGCAAACATCGTCCACCGCCCGCACATCGCGGCGAGACTTACCCCCGAGGGGAAATTCAACCGGTGAAAAGACTTTTGTCAGATTGCGGACTTCGATCAACGCCACGCTTGCGATCCTATCAGCCAGGCGCGCCGCGCCGGGAGTGCCCGGTAAGGTTTGTCGCGGATTGGAGCCAGAAAGGCAAGCTTATCCCGCGGCGATCATAGGCACCGCGGCCAGAGCGGCGAGAATGCCAGCGAGCTTCCAACCCGTGAAATGCTCTTTCAGGAAAATACGCGCCAGAAGCACCGTCATCGCGGGATAAAGGGAAGACAACACCACCGCCTCGTCGAGGCGTCCCGATTGGCTGGCTCGCACAAAAAGAATGGTGCCAAGCGAGTCGATACACCCTGTGAGCAAGCCCCATCGAAAACCTGTCAGGTTGATCTCGCGCAGTCGTCGCCGCACCACCACGATCATGCCCGTCACAAGCAGCCCTCCGGTGCGGGTAAGGGAAGCGATCCACAGGGCAGAAGTCCCGCCGGCCTCCCGAACGCAAAGATAGAACCCGGCGAAGCCGATGCCGGCCAGCGCCGCCAGTTCGATGCCTTCCGGCGTGCTGCCGCCTTCGCTGCGCGTAATCAACCACAGTCCGGCACCGGCCAGGAGAAATCCGCTCAAACGAATTACGCTTGGCCAGCCTTCGGTAATCATCGAGAACAGAGTGGGAATGGCCGCGCCCAGAACCGCCGCGACCGGGGCGGCGAGGCCCATCTTTCCTGACGCGAGCGCGCGATAAAAAATAGCGAGGGAAACGCCGCCTGAGAGGCCTCCCGCCAGAACCCAGAGCGAGGCGCGAACGGAGGGGAGCGCCGGATGGCCCGCGCCTACCAGCAAGGTCATCATAAGCAGGCCCCCGGTGTTGACCAGGGTCGCGAAGACGAATGCGTTGGCGCGGCGCGTATAGTATCCGCCAAGAAAGTCGCTGGTGCCCCAAGCCAGAACCGCAGCCAGACTGTAGGCGACCGGAGCAAGTGAAACGGCAGGCATGAACGACGAGCGTAACACGGGAGGGAAGGCGAACGCCGAGGCGCTATCGGACGAACGGGCATCGGAAAGCTCGCTTCAGGTTCGTGCCAGGAACGATGACAAGCGATTTACTGTTTTTCCGATTGCTCCCGGGCGAGTTGCACTCGTGCCGCGTCGAGTTTTTTCTGAGTCGCGGCAAGCAGGTCGCCATCTACTTCGGGCGCGATCGTCTTATTCCACTCTTCCACGGAGCGCTCCCAGTGTGCGGCGGCCAGCTTCAGACGGCCGGTTTTCTCGTAAAGATCACCCAGGTGATCCTGGACGGTGGGATCGGAACCCATATGCAGCAGCGCTTTGGTGAGATTCTGCTCGGCCAGGTCGTATTTCCCCATGCGGAAGTAGACCCAACCCAGGGAATCGAGATAGGCGCCATTCGTGGGATCGAGGCTGACCGCTTCTCGAATGTAATTCAGAGATTCCTCCAGGCGCACACCACGGTCGGCATTCATGTAGCCGAGATAGTTCAGGGTCACTGCGCTTTGGGGATCGGCCGCCAGCACCTTCTTGAATTCCGCCTCCGCCTCGTCGTATTTTTTCTGCCGCTCGTAAGTCGAGCCGCGCAAAAAGTTAACGTACTCCACATCCTCGGACTTGGCAGAAAGGTGTTGGGCCTTATCGAGCGCTTCCTCAGCATCCTTCCAGCGCTTGAGACGCGTATTCATCTGGGCCAGCGTAATGTAGACCTCACGGTCGTCGTCGGTGCCCTTGAGCAACGAACGCACGTCAGCAAGCGCTTTGTCGGCGTCTCCGGTATCGGCCAGCTGCGAGTCGAGCACCATGCGCAATCCGCGGTCGTTGGGCATCTTGTCTACGGCTTCTTTGGCGGCCGCCGTCGCCTCCGACCACTGTTTTGCCTCGCGGTAGGTATCGATGATGTCCTGATAGCCGGTCCTGGCATTGTCGTCGCCACCAAGGGTCAGCATCTGGCGGAAGGCGGCAACTGCAGCCGGGTAGTTTTCCTCATCGCGGTAAACCATTCCGAGCCGCTCCATGAAAATCCCTCGATTGTTGCGCTCAGACTGGCTGTAGTTTCCATCGGGCTTTTCGGTTTTCTTGATCAGGTCCTGTAGAACCTTCGCCGCGTCGTCGTAGCGGCCCTGCGCCTCGTACACCACCGCCATGTTGTAGGGAACTTCGAGCGCGTCGGGCACCAGTGCCTGGGCTTTTTTCAGGCTGTCCAGAGCCTGATCGTAATGGCCCTGGCGGCGGTAGATTTCCGACATGCGCAGAAATGTCTGCGCATCCTCGGGATTGGCATCGGCGATAACTTTGTATTGATCGAGCGCCGCAGGGAGCTGGCCATCATTGAGATAATTTTCAGCCAGGCCGCGGATGGCGTCCAGGTTATCGCGATCCAATTCAATGGCGTGCTTGTAGGCGTCGATCGCGCTCTTGTAATCCTTGCGCTGCTCGTAGGTCGCGCCCAGCGCCGCGTAGAGCTTGGCAGAGCGCGCCGCGTCGGGCACAGCGCTAAGAACCTGCAGGGAGCGCGCCGTATCGCCTTCGTCGCTGTACAGCATCGCCAGGGTGGTGACCGCTTCCTCCGAATTGGGATCGAGCTTGACGGCGGTCTTAAGCTCCTCTTCCGCTTTTTTTAGATCGTTGTTGAGGCGGTAGAGCCGGCCCAGCAAGAGATGATCGTCGACGCTGGCTGGCTCCAGCTTCACGATCTGTTCGTACTGCTCGATTGCGAGCTTCAGAATATTGTCGGAACCGCTGCCCGGTATATCTCCCAGGGACCGGAGATAAATGCGGCCCAGCAGCTTGTGAGCCTCCAGATTACTGGGATCGCGCTTGATAATGTCCTGGGCTTCGGTGACAGCGTCGCGTATCCGTCCCGTTTTCGCATACAGCTCGGCCAGCGCGGAAGTCAGAAACCCCGAGGAGGGATCGGCCTCGATGGCGGCGCGGTACTCTTCGATCGCTTTGCCCGTCAGCTCCGTGCGCCCGTAAGCCGTGATCTCTTCTTCGTACATGTGCGCTAGGGTGTAGTGGTAGTAGGCGGCGGCTTTGTCCACCTTGCGCGGCGCGGATTGCGCCGGCGAAGATTGCGCCGGGGATTCGTTTTGTCCCGAGGCGCTTGTCTGCGCCACGGCCACTGCTGCAAGGGCCGAAAATGCTGCTGCGAACGACAACAATTTTCTCATGCTTGACCTGATGACGCTGGACTCGATTCTGCCGGGTCTTGAACTCCCGAAATCATGGCGATTGGATGCAGAACCGCCGCGCGCGGGGTGCTCTTATTTTACCGCGAGCGGGCGTCGCTTGGGGAAAAGACCCGGTGCGGGCCCATCCGGAAGTTCAGGGACGCCGGAGCGCAATCGTGCGCACCACGGGCTGTCGGCGCGGAACTGTCAAGTTAAGTAAAGACTGGCTTAAGTTACAAAGGTCGGCCGCAACGCTGGTTTATGGCTTGCGCGCCAAGGCCATCCGCGGGATGGACTGCAGGTCCGGCCTAATCTCGACCTCTGCCCAATCGCCCAGCAGGGTCTTGACTTCTTCCGCAAGCGTTCCGCTGATTTCCATCACCAGCCAGCCTCCAGGCTTGAGCGCACCGCGCGCCTGCGGAATCAGGCGTTCGATCACTTCGGTTCCTTTCCGTCCCGCGAAAACGGCATCGCGCGGCTCGAATTTGCGGACTTCGAGCTGCACCTGATCCTGCTCCGATTGCCCTACGTAGGGCGGATTGGAAACGATGAAGTCAAAGGCTTCCGCTGCGAAACCGGCGAGCAGATTGTTCTGCTGGAAGCGAATGCGCGCTTCGAGTCGATGCCGTGCGGCGTTGGCCCGGGCGACCTCGAGCGCAGCCGGAGAGAAGTCTGTGGCATCGATTCTCGCGGAAGGGAGTTCTTTCGCTAGGGCCAACGCGATGCACCCGGAGCCGGTTCCAACATCGGCAATGCGAAGATCGCGGCCCTCCTGCTCTTGGCCACTTTTCTCCCGAACCAGTTCCACCAGCGTTTCGACCAACTGCTCGGTCTCCGGCCGCGGAATCAGCACCGCGGGAGTGACGATCAGATCCATGCCCCAGAATTCCTGATGGCCTGTGATGTACTGCGCCGGCATGCCGCGGGAGCGCTCGGCCAGAGCAGCGTTGTAGCGGGACTGCTCCTCATTGGTAAGTTCACGTTCGGGATGGGCATAGAGAAAAGCTCGGTCGCAGCCGAGCGTAAACATGAGCAAAAGCTCGGCATTCATGCGTGGCGAGGGCACCTGCCGGGCGCTGAGGTCGGCGACAGCTGAGGAAAGACACTGTTTCAGTTGCACAGAAGGAATTCTATCCACACAGGCGCAGAGGATGCGCGCAAGGCTCAAACCACGCCAGCCGCTTCCTGCTTCAGCTTTTCGGCCTGATAGTGGGTGACCAGCGCTTCGATCAGTGGCTGAATTTTGCCGTCCATGACGGCATCGAGTTGATGCATAGTGAAGCCGATGCGGTGGTCGGTGACACGGTTTTGCGGAAAGTTATAGGTCCGAATTTTTTCGCTTCGATCCCCCGACTTGACCATCGCCTTCCGTTCCTTCGCCAGCGCCTCCTGCTGCTTTTCCATTTCGATTTCGTAAAGCCGGGCACGTAGCACACGCATGCCTTTTTCCCGGTTCTTGATTTGCGACTTTTCATCCTGGCAACTGACCACGGTATTCGTCGGAATATGCGTGATGCGGACCGCCGAATACGTCGTATTCACCGACTGGCCGCCCGGCCCCGACGAGCAGAACGTGTCGATGCGCAGGTCTTTGGGTTCGATCTTGATGTCGACATCTTCGGCCTCGGGAAGCACAGCGACCGTCACCGCAGACGTGTGCACGCGTCCCTGCTGTTCGGTGGCGGGAACACGCTGCACGCGATGGACGCCGCTTTCATACTTAAGCTGCGAATAAACGCGGGTGCCCTCGATGATGGCGATCACTTCTTTCAATCCGCCGACCGACGACTCCGACGTCGAGAGCACCTCGACTTTCCAGCGCTTTGTTTCGGCATAACGCGTGTACATGCGAAAGATCTCCGCCGCGAAGAGAGTGGCCTCGTCTCCCCCGGTCCCCGCGCGGATTTCGAGAATGACGTTCTTCTCGTCGTTAGGGTCCTTGGGCAGAAGCAGGACTTTCAGCTCTTCTTCCACGGCAGCCACGCGCTCCTGCAGTTTACCGAGCTCCTCCTGAGCATAGGCGCGCATCTCGGGGTCTTTTTCTTCGGCGATCAGAGCTTTGCTGTCGGCGATACCCTTCGTCAGGTCCTTGTATTCCCGGTATTTTTCGACCACAGGCGCGATTTCCGCATGGGCCTTGGCAGTCTTCTGGTATCGCGCCGAGTCGTTGACGATCTCCGGCGAGGCGAGAGCATGGGTCAGCTCTTCGTAACGGGCTTCGATTTGGTCAAGTCTTTCAAACATCTTCGTTCGTCCTACGTCGTTGGCCTTCGGTCATCGCCCTCACTCCTTAATCCCCTTTACCCAATGATGCCATGTCTTGCGCATCTCGGCACGTCTCTTCTTTCGAAGCTTACCGGCGGATGACGACAAAATGTCAGGAGTGAATGGAAGTCGCGCTAGGCAATCACCAGCTCACCACCGTGATCCTTCTCGATCGCCATAGCCTGGTCGAGGGCCGTGATGGCGCATTGGGCCATTTCGTCGGAAGGAGGCTGCGTGGTGATCCGTTGCAGCCAAAGCCCCGGTGCGGTGATGAACGCAAAAAGCGAACCGCGATGTTTAGCGGCAAAGCGGATGATTTCGTAGGAAACCCCGGCGATCACCGGCAGCAGCGCAATTCGCGAGGCGAAGCGCGCCCAGAATGTCGTAAACGGAATCAGCATGTAAAAGCCGATCGAAATCAGCATCACAGTCATCAGAAAGCTGGTACCGCAGCGCGGATGGTAAGTCGAATACCTCTGCACCGCTGCCGTCTCAAGCGGATCGCCATTTTCGAAGGCATAGACGGTTTTGTGCTCCGCGCCGTGATATCGATAAACGCGGCGAATGTCGGCCCACAGTGACACCCCCCAGATGAAGAGCAGGAACAGAATCAAGCGGATCGCGCCATCGATCAGGTTGAAGATGATCTGGCCGCCCAGCGCCGGATCGGCCTTCTTGAGTTCCGTTGCTGCCAGCAACGGAATGTACTTATACATGAAAATGAAAAAGGCAAGCGAGATGATGATGTTGACGGCAGCCAGCCATGTGCTCAGCGTGGCAGCCTTCTCCCGGTTCTGAGGGCTCGTCTTGCCGGGCGCGCCAACGGCGGCGTCCGCCGTCACAGGATGCTCGCCCTCCTCGCGCTTCATCACGTCTTCAATCGCGACATTGGCGGAAAAACGCAGGGCGCGATAACCCAACGTCATCGCATAGCCCAAAGTCATTACTCCGCGCACGACCGGCCAGGCCATCCATTTGTGCTTTTCCGAGGGGCGCTGCAGCGGTTCGCTCATAGTTACGACTTCGCCCGATGGTTTGCGGCAGGCGATCGCCCACGCGTGCGGCGAGCGCATCATTACGCCCTCCAGCACAGCCTGACCGCCGACGAGAGTTTCCTCGCCACTTTCCAGCGCCGGCAGAAGCTGCACGGCGACCAGGAAACGCACGAAATTTCGCAGAAAACGCACCAAAATTAGATGCTCCAGACGACCAAAAGCGCCAACATAGGGTACCACAGCTCGAGCCTGCGCTTGCCTGTGTCTGTCTGTATGTAACGGAAGGGGCGAGTCTTAGGCCTGCAACTCCAACAAAGAAGCTTTCCTTGGTCTATTCTCAAATCCCATGCGAAGGTTTGCCCAGGCGGCGGATGCCATTGCCGCCACCACCAAAAAGTTACAGAAGACGGCAATCGTGGCCGACTACCTGAAATCGCGAACCGTAGATGAGGCGGCTGCGTCGGCCATGTTTTTGTCCGGGCGGGCCTTTCCTGCATGGGAAGAAACCACGCTACAAGTGGGCGGTAGATCGCTCTGGCGGATCGTCGCGGAGTTAGCGGGGAAAGACGATGCGGCGATGACCGATGCCTACAGAAAGTATGGAGACCTAGGAGTGGTTGCCGGTGTCGCTCTTCCTGAACGAGAAGGGCAAGGGCTAGGTGTCCTTGAGGTTGAAACTGTGTTTCGGCAGATTGCCGCCGCGCGCGGGCCGCAGGCGAAGATTGCAATGACGCGCGATCTTATGGTGCAAGCCACACCTCTCGAGGCCAAGTATATCGTGAAGATCATGACGGGCGATTTGCGCATTGGCTTGAAGGAAAGCCTGGTCGAGGAGGCAATCGCTCAGGCGTACGGTGGATCGCTTCCCGAAGTTCAGCGGGCCAACATGCTGCTGGGCGATATCGGCGAAACGGTGCGCCTGGCCGCGCACGGCCGATTGGCAGAGGCGAAAACAAAGCTCCGCTTGTTTCATCCTCTGGGATTCATGCTGGCCAGCCCGGTCGAATCGGCGGAAGAAGCTCTGAGCTATTTCCCCAACGCCGCGATCGAAGACAAATATGACGGCATTCGCGCGCAGGCCCACATCTCTGAAGGCGAGGTAAGGCTTTTCTCCCGCACGCGGGACGAAATCACCGAATCGTTTCCCGAGTTGCCGGACGCTCTGGCTGGACTGCCCAACGATGCGATCTTGGATGGCGAAATCGTAGCCTGGGCGTACGCCGGGGAGGGTTCGGGCCGCGCCCGTCCCTTCAGCGTCTTGCAGCAGCGCCTGGGGCGAAAGAAGGTGAGTGAGAAAATGTTGCGCGAGATGCCCGTCGCCTATCTGATCTTCGATGTTTTGTATGCCGGGGGCGAGCTGCTCATCGATCATCCACTCAGCGGGCGGGCCGTGACTTTGAACAAGTTGCTCGAAGACCTTCACCACACAGAGCGCAGAGCAACACAGAGAAAATCGGAAACTCAGCCAAGGCTGGAGTTTGGCGAAGAGGAAGACGATGAAACGATCCAGGCTCGTGTAATTCGGGCGCCCGTGTTTTACGCCACGTCGCCCGATCAACTGGAAGAGCTTTTTGCCGCGGCGAAAGCCCGTGGCAATGAAGGGTTAATGATCAAGGATCCCGAGTCGCCCTACACTCCGGGCAAGCGCGGCAAATCGTGGCTGAAACTGAAGCGGGAGCTGGCGACGCTCGATGTGGTGGTCACCGCGGTGGAGTACGGCCATGGCAAGCGCATCGGCGTGCTGAGCGATTACACCTTCGCGGTGTGGGATGGCGACCGGCTGGTGAATATCGGCAAGGCCTATTCCGGCCTCACCGACGCTGAAATTGGGGAGATGACCAAGTGGTTTCTGGAGCACACCATCGAAGACCAGGGATTCCGGCGCGTGGTCGAGCCGAAGATCGTGCTGGAAGTGGCGTTCAACAACATCATGCGGTCGGATCGGCACGACAGCGGTTACGCGCTGCGTTTTCCGCGCATCGTGCGCCTGAGGCCGGATAAACTCCCGGAAGACGCCGATACGATCGAGAGAGCGAGGGCAATCTGGGAAAGCCAAGAAAAATAGAGACGCCGTGAGGGCGCGGACGGGATCTCAATAGTCGGCCGGCAGGGCGCGTTCACTGGTTGTGATGGTGGTGCCCTTCGCTCACCCCGACCGGCATCACGCAGCCATGTGCCACCTCGCACTCCACGTGCTCAAACTGGATGGTGGTGTGGTCGATGCGGAATTCGTAGTGCAGGCGTTCCTTCACGTCGCGCAGGATGCGCTCGCTCACCGAGGGCGGAATGTCTGCAATCGCAATATGACAGGAGAGCGCGTGCGTCTCCGATCCGATACTCCATACGTGCAGATCATGCACGTCGTTAACTCCCTCGACCGCGCGAATGGCCGATTCTACCCGCTCCAGCTTCATGCCGCGCGGGGTGCCCTCCAGCAGGATGTTCAGCGTCTCCCGCACAATACCGAAGCCTGACCACAAAATCAGCGTACCGATTCCGACCGAAAGCGCGGAATCGATCCAGTAATTTCCCGTCACCAGAATGGCCCAGCCGCCGGCGATGACCGCCGCGGTGGAGAGCGTATCGCCAATTTCATGCAAAAGCGCACTGCGGATATTCACGTCGCCGCCGGAACGGTAAAGCAAGGCGGCGATCACGCCATTCATCACCACGCCAAAGGCTGCCGCCCACATCATCACGCTGGCTTGCACATGCTCGGGATGCTCCAGGCGGCGGAATGCCTCGTAAAAGATGAAACAGGAAACCGCCAGCAGGGACGTGGCGTTGACCAGAGCCGCCAATACTCCCGCCCGGTGATAGCCATACGTCTTGGTCGAACTCGGCGGCCGCGACTGCAGGTAAACCGCAACCAGCGAAAGCAGCAGCGCGACCAGATCGGAGAGATTATGTCCCGCCTCGGAAAGTAAGGCCAGGGAATGCGCGCGCATGCCCGCGACCAGCAGCAGAACGATATAAGCCAGGGTCACCGCAAGCGAGATTTTCAATACCCGCTGGGGTCCGCCCTCGCCATGAGCATGCACGTGCATCCTACCCAAGTGTACGGGCGCGGTGTGACAGCGGCAAGCCGCTCGCTTTACGCTCAAGTAGTTTTTCCGCTCTGCCGATGGGCTAGCGTGCGGCCCGGGAAAGCCAGATCATGGACGACATCGTTAAGGACTTCTTAATCGAGAGCAACGAGAATCTCGACCGCCTCGACCAGGAACTCGTGAAACTCGAGTCCGATCCCTCTTCTACCCAATTGCTGGGGAGCATCTTCCGCACCATCCACACCATTAAGGGTAGTTGCGGCTTTCTGGGATTCTCCCGATTGGAGAAAGTGGCCCATGCCGGAGAAAACCTGCTGTCCCGGCTGCGCGATGGCCAGCTGAAGCTGAACAAGGACATAACCAGCGGATTGCTGGCAATGGTCGATGCCGTGCGCCGCATGCTGGGCGAAATTCAGGCAACCGAGCACGACGGAGAAGACGACTATCCCGACCTCCTGGCGCAATTGAAGCAGCTCCAGGAAGAAGGCGGCGCGGAGAAGGTCAAGGCCAAGTCCGGCCAATCAACGGCCACGCCTGCCGCCGCACCCGAGCCCGCTGCCCAGCCCACGGCTCCCGAAGCCAAACCACCCACACCGTCGCCAGATCCCATGCACGCCCCTGAGTTCGGCAAGATCGGCGGAGTACTGGTGGAGCGGGGACAAGTGCGTCCTGATGAGCTGGCGGCGGCCCTGACCGAGCAGGAACGCATCGCGCACTACCGGCCCACGCCGGGGAAAATTGGGGCTTTGCTTGTCGATCGCGGCCAGGTGCGCCCGGAAGATCTGGCCATGGCTTTGCAGGAACAGGAGCGCGGTGATCGTCGCCGGCTGGGCGAGATTCTGGTCGCGCTGGGCCTGTGCAAGGCTGAAGACATCGCCGCAGCGCAGCAGATTTTGGAATCGCGGGGGCGCGAAGCCGGGGTTGAGACCATCCGCATCAGCATCAGCCTGCTCGACAAGCTCATGAACCTGGTCGGCGAGCTGGTGCTGGCTCGCAACCAGCTCCTGCAGCACTCCAATGGCGTCCAGGATGCCGGCCTCAACGTGATCTCCCAGCGCATGAACCTGATTGCCACCGAGCTTCAGGAACAGGTTATGAAGACCCGCATGCAGCCCATCGGCAATATCTGGAACAAATTCCCCCGCACCGTCCGCGACCTGGCCCAGAACTGCGGCAAGGAAATCCGCCTCGAAATGGAAGGCCAGGATACCGAACTCGACCGCACCATCGTCGAAGCCATCAAGGACCCCCTCACCCACCTTGTGCGTAACTCGGTCGATCACGGCATTGAAGCGCCCGAGGCGCGCCTCAAGGCAGGAAAGCCGCAGAGTGGCCTGTTGAAGCTGCGCGCCTTCCATGAAGGCGGGCAGGTCAACATTGAAATCATCGACGATGGCGCCGGGCTCAACCTGGATCGCATCCGCAAGAAGGCTATTGAGCGGGGTCTCGTTTCTCAGGAGCATGCCGCGCGCCTGGCCGAACGCGATGCTTTCAATTTGATTTTCCTGCCCGGCTTTTCTACGGCCGAGAAAGTGACCAACGTTTCCGGACGCGGGGTCGGCATGGACGTGGTCAAAACCAATGTCGAAAAAATCGGTGGTATGGTCGATCTCAGTTCGAGAGCCGGCAACGGGACGACTGTGCGCGTAAAAATTCCCCTCACGCTTGCCATCATTCCCGCGCTGATCGTCACCTGCCGGGGCGAGCGCTTCGCCATTCCCCAGGTTGGATTGACAGAACTGGTGCGCTTGGAAGCCGACCAAATCGCCAAAGGAATCGAAATGGTTCACGGCGTTCCCGTGCATCGTCTGCGCGGTCGTCTGTTGCCGCTGGTGCACTTGAGCCGCGAACTGCAACTGGCCGGCCAGGGCAACGGCGAGGCAGGCCGGCAGGATGCGGTCAATATCGTGGTCCTGCAGGCCGATGACCGCCAATTCGGCTTGGTCGTCGATGAGATCAATGATACCGAGGAAATCGTGGTCAAGCCGCTGCGCAAGCAGCTCAAAGCCGTCAAGACTTTTGCCGGTTCCACCATTATGGGCGATGGCAAAGTTGCTCTCATTCTCGACGTCATGGGTCTGGCGCAGCGCGCCAGCGTGGTCACCGAAGTACAGGAGCACGCCATCGGTGAAAAAAGCGCCGCCGCCAAAGATGCGGGCGTCGAGAAGCACCGCTACCTTCTGTTTGCCGGCCCCGGCGGTTCCCGCATGGCCATGGCTCTCGATACTCTGGCGCGCCTGGAAGAGCTGCCCGCATCGGAGGTCGAAAGGGCGGGCACGCAGTGGGTGGCGCAGTATCGCGGCAAGATTCTCCCCCTCATCAACCTGGAATTCGCGCTGGAGGAGCGCCGCCGAAACCGCCAGAGTGCCAAACTTCTCGCCAACGCTGCCAATACGCCACTGCAAGTCCTGGTGTGCAATCACCAAGGCCGAACCGTCGGGCTGGTGGTCGAACAGATTCTCGATATCATCGAAGACGCCGCAGAGTTGAAATATCCCGCCAGCCGTCCCGGAGTCCTCTATTCCACCGTCATCGACGAGCGCGTCACCGAGCTCATCGACATTCCCGCTATTCTGCAGGCGTCTGGTTTCGGCTCAGCGGAAACGGCGAACAACGCCAAAGCGGCGGAGGCTCCCAACTAAGCCATGGCCCAGACTTCACAGTTCTGCACATTCTTCCTCGATCAGCTGATGTTTGGCGTCGAACTGAAAGGGGTTCAGGAAGTCATTCGCGATCTGCAGATGACGCCTGTGCCCCTGGCCCCGTCGGTGGTCAGCGGCCTGATGAATCTTCGCGGGCAGCTGGTCACCGCCGTTGATTTGCGCCGCCGGCTCGAACTCGGCGCGGCCAAAGAAGGAATGCAACCCATGAACGTCGTCGTTCGCAGCCAGGACGGCGCCGTCAGCCTACTGGTCGATGAAATCGGCGATGTGGTGGAGGTGGACGAAACCACATTCGAGCACCCTCCGGAAACCCTGCAAGGAAATGTTCGCAACATGATCCTTGGCGTACATAAACTGGATGGCCGCCTGCTCCACGTGCTCGATATCGAGAAGGCATGCCAGGTGGGAGAAGCTGCAGAAGCGGCGCGTTCCTAGCAACCCTTCGGCACGATCAATCCACGCCACCGCGTGAACGCCGCCCGTGCGGGATCATGCGAAGCCGTCCCGCATTGTTTCTAAAGTCTCATCTTCCAACGCCGATGGTAATTGAGTCGGTTACCTGTCGAACTGTGACCGGCGCCGCGGGGGTCATTTC
>Ga0335073_10004224_pt1 | contig 20107 bp, 20 predicted proteins | sample Lox_Sample_22_FD_207093 | JGI IMG/M metagenome (GOLD analysis project Ga0335073, IMG submission 207093) | Soil microbial communities from Loxahatchee National Wildlife Refuge, Florida, United States - Lox_Sample_2.2 | ecosystem: Environmental > Terrestrial > Soil > Wetlands | place: USA...
TCGTGCGATTAGCAGCAATTCGTGCAAAAAACTGAAATTCCTTTTCAGCGCGTTTTCACTCAATGAAGCACCTACGACTTTCAATGCCGAAAAGCTCCCAATCTTCTCCTCCACCAACTTTCGAAATCCACAGTTTGTGTATTAATCCCTAACTCCCTTAATCTTCCTACATCCAATTGAGCATTCAAGGGTCTTTTGACGGTCGTAGATTCGTCAATCTCGTCAAGCTTGACGAGATGATTTGACGGAACACCAAGTATCTCAGCGAATTTAAGTGCCATGTCATATTTTGTCATTCGTTGTGCAGCAGAAAAATGGAGGATTTCAGGAAAGTTGAATGCCTTAGGGTTGTCGAGCCACAAAGAAGCGATGTCTCGAACGACTCGGCTCACATCGCCGATCTCCGTTGGGAACCTATTGGCAACATTGTCCACCTCAATCTTGGGTTTCTTCTCGTTGTTCTTTCTATTCAGTGACAAATACAAATCGGAATACCATAGCAGAGTCGAGAATGACATTGACAGCGGACTCATTATTCTTACCCGCACCATACCTGACGTTAGTTCCAGACACGGAGAGAGAAACGTACAGCACTGGAACACGAAGACAAATTGTTGAATCTGGGTTGCCGGCAATGGCGGCTTGTTCAGCAAGCAACTTGGACTCTCCATAGAAATTCAAGGGACTACAATTAAGGGACATGTATAACATAGAGCATACTTTGTCTTGCTATCCGGATAATACGGAGGATTCTCCCCATCAAAAACATAGTCTTAAGATCAGTAAAAGACATGGCGCCAACGCAACCTGTAGAGATCTGGATTAAGAGAATTCCTTTTTCGCGACTGATTTTGCTGAGTAACTCAGGAAGTTGAACATTCACTCGTAACACGTCATCTCGCTTCGAGGGGTCCTGTGACACATCTATGCTCCTTTCTGCAGCGCTAACAGTCATTTTCACGTAATGGAGAACTGATACCTATTGACAATTACGGAAGGATTGACTTCATCAATGAGCTTCTGGACAGCTGCCCCGTCTGTGAGATCGATTTTGAGGATTCGAGGCAGGTCTGCTCTTGAGAATCCCGTGCCCACAACTGCCTTCATTAGGTCGAAAACTCTAAATAGAATCGCATACCTTTCCAGCCTGATTCTTCGAAATTCTTAACGATAGCCCTCCCAAGGAATCCTGACGTTAAAAAGATAACAGTTTGGTTTTACCGGAGGCTCCGGTGACTAAAACGGTTTTGTCCTTCATCGTCGGTGATGTGCCTTTCAGTGCAAGCGCCGTGACCTACACATTACAAACCGGTCAAGCCCCTGTCCCTGGCTGTCAGATGAATGTTTTGTTATGTGGATGCTATTCAATTTAGCCGCTAATCTAATATATGAACATGCTATTCGTCTGGAACCTGTTTCCTCTTTGTCCTAACCTGAGAAGTTGGCGAATCTTCTAAGTCCATCGTGTCCATCTTGGCAGGATCCTGATTTTCTTTATCATTCTCCACATCGACAGATAGAATTGAAGAATCATCTCCGTCATCCAGGATTTCCATACTCCCATCTTCATCATGATAGATAGCAAATCTAATTCCATCGTCGATCATAGAGCTTTGGATGGCAGCATTGAAAGAGAGCATTGATTCTTCCCCTATCTTCGTCGTAATTGTCTTATGTGTTTCCGTTACTTTTCGGCCAGAATACTCCTGTGTGATAGTCTCCTCCGTCACCACGCTACTTGTGTTTTTAACTATGCTCGACAGGATTGAATCCGACATAATCGAGAACGGATCACGTGGTTGAGGTCGCAGCAAGAGCTCAGTGGACTGATTGTGTTGTGACTTGTGCTCTTTCGCAAAAGGTGGGATATTCTCCTTATTGTTTGATTTATTCGGTGTGATTGGCTTGAACAGAGTAGGACCAGATTTAAACGGATCCGTATCTTCAAAGAATGTGAAATTCTTTGCGGTATTCCGAGCCGTTAGTTTCAATTCACCGAGTGGTTGTCTGTTTTCTGGTCTTTGGATTTCGAGGGTCGGAGAGATTGCAGAAATGCGCAATGGCGAGCTAGCCCGAGGTTTATGATGAGGCGAAGGAGGACATCGGGGTGAGGAGAAGAAGTGGACTTGTCTGATGGGAGTGTGTAATTCCATCGTCTTCTCGATTCGACCGCGTTTTGTGGGACGAGGGTGAGCTTGTCTTCCTTTAACGGGTACAGATTGAGCAACCATCGAGGCTCCTAGATATATAGTCAATCATTGAACGCTAGATAGGAAACGTATGGCTCATAAGGGAAGTGTTCGACATACCTTTCTTTGGGGAGGGAGTCTCGAAAGCTAAACTTTGACGATGATTCTGGGAGGGAGTTCTTCGTCTCCCAGACGATTTCCGTTGTGATTGACGAGTAGCAACAACTGAACTCATCGCAGTCTAGTAAGTACGTTTGTGCTAACTATATTGTATTGTAATCTCTTATCCTGATTGTTGTTGTTGTGTCGAAGAAAAGAAATGGTGATCACGTAAATAAATTTGCAGTAAGGTTTCTGCGCCGCGTCCGCCATTTCATTGCAACGCGTGACTCTAAGAACCGTTGCAATCAAAACCGATCGACTCGTTCTGAGCACATGTCATTCAGCTCAAAAAATTCAATCGGACAAATAATTCGTGCCACTCGTTCACGTTGCCTCAGGGGACACACGGACGCTTAGGAGGAAGAAAAGATATTAGTCTAAGGTACATCAGCAATGGTCCAATCTGTTTACAGTAGACACTAATCACGCATGTTTGTTCTTCCAGGGCCAGTCGCTTTGTCCCAATTCCGAAAGGAACGTCTCATCAGAAATGTCAACCAAAGACTCCACGGGTCGCAGTTGCCGACATCAGTCTTAGAAATCACAGCTATACATATACATTACGTCGATCCAACCACATCATTAGCCGACACAAGTTGTCTGTCATCGAATGATAGCACCATCGGGAAATCACTTGACATTCTGTTAGATTACGACACGCCTCCCGATACCGCAAATCCTCGTGTTCGGGAATTGCTTGATGCGATTTGTTCACCCAAATTGCCAGAAGCGAGTCTCCTTCTATATGTAATCCCGCGGCCCGGTACAATCTCCCCATGGTCTTCGAAAGCAACCGACATTGCAAAAGTCTGTGGCCTAGACGGTATTGTCGAACGCATTGAAAGAGGAGTTGTATACTCCATCGCTGCGTCAAATGTCAAGCTATTGCGCGACAATCCACACGTTTATGTTAGTGAATTCTACGACAGAATGACTGAAGTCTTCCTTCTGTCTCAGCCCAATCAAAATGATCTTTTCGAACGACATCCACCTGCCCCTCTCTTGTCTATCGATCTCATCAATGACGGGCCATTCAACCAGACGGAAGCTCGAATGAAACTCCGAAAGGCTAATAAAGACCTCGGTTTGGCACTTGCAAACGATGAAATTGAATACCTTGTCAAAGCATTTGCATCACCCAATTCCCTGCTTCGCAATCCTACAGACGTGGAGCTATTCATGTTTGCTCAAGTAAATTCCGAACACTGTCGGCATAAAATATTCAACGCAGATTGGACAATTGACAACATACCAAAAACCCTTTCTCTCTTCAGCATGATTCGAAACACCCACAAGTTGAGTCCAAAATATACAATATCTGCATACTCGGATAATGCAGCAGTCTTGCAAGGCACCGATACAGCGGTCCAATGGGCACCACAGTCAAGCTCCCGAATCTGGACAGCTCACCTGGAGCAAAACTATTTTTTGGCCAAAGTGGAGACCCACAATCATCCCACCGCTGTTTCCCCGTTTCCAGGCGCAGCGACAGGTTCAGGAGGTGAAATCCGAGACGAAGGCGCAGTGGGCAAGGGATCAAAATCGAAAGCTGGACTGGCCGGATTCAGCGTGTCAGATCTCCTTATTCCCGGATACCATCAGCCATGGGAACTAGATGTTGGAAGACCTTCTCACATTGCATCAGCATTGGATATAATGTTGGAAGCACCCATCGGATCTGCAGCTTTCAACAATGAATTTGGAAGACCCTGTATTACTGGCTACTTTCGTACATTGACTATAAAACTGGAGGATGTGGATGGAAAAGAGCAAATTAGAGGGTATCACAAACCTATCATGATTGCTGGAGGACTGGGCAAAGTGAGACCTCAACATGCGTTGAAGACTGGCATAAGTGAGGGAGCGCATTTAGTTGTGTTAGGTGGACCTGCAATGCTTATTGGACTTGGTGGAGGGGCTGCATCAAGCTTGTCATCAGGAGAATCTTCAGTAGAGTTGGATTTTTCATCTGTACAAAGGGGCAATCCAGAAATGCAAAGACGTGCGCAGATGGTCATAGACGCATGTGCAGCTCTCGGCGATGAAACTCCGATTCAGTCAATTCACGATGTCGGTGCCGGTGGATTATCCAATGCCCTGCCAGAGCTCGTTCATGATGCTGGTCTTGGTGCACAATTTGAGTTGAGGGATATTCCGTCCAGCGAAGCAGGACTATCCCCTATGCAGATTTGGTGTTGCGAAGCCCAGGAACGATACGTTCTTGCCATCTCACCGCAGCAACTTAGTGTGTTCAAGGCGATTGCGCTTCGAGAACGTTGTCCCTTTGCAGTCGTCGGACATGCAACAAAGGAACCGCAACTTGTCCTTACCGACAGAGATAGTGGCACCACTCCGATCGATTTGCCAATGGAAATCCTCTTCGGAAAACCTCCAAAGATGTCTCGCAATGCAAATTCTCAGAAACACAACTTGCCTGTCTTTGATGCGTCACTTGCGTCTTATGATTCCAGTCCAAACAGTCTTGCAACTGCTATTGAGCGAGTGTTCAATCTCCCTTCCGTCGGGTCCAAATCTTTCCTCATCACAATTGGCGATCGAACAGTAACAGGTCAGGTTGCAAGGGATCAGATGGTTGGACCATGGCAGGTTCCAGTTTCGGATGTCGGTGTCACGTTCTCGTCATTAGACGAAAACACCTTGTCTGGTGAAGCAATGGCTATGGGAGAAAGACCTACAGTAGCATTGATCTCCGCTGCTTCCTCCGCTCGCATGGCAGTTGCAGAAGCTCTAACAAATCTTGTCGCGGCTGATATTGTTGATCTCGCCCGCGTTCGAATGAGTGCGAATTGGATGGCAGCACCTGATCACCCTGGTGAAGGGGCCGCTCTGTATGAAGCTGTCCAAGCCATAGGACTGGATTTATGTCCTGCTTTGAGTATCAGCATTCCTGTTGGCAAAGATTCAATGAGTATGAGGATGAAGTGGAAAGACGGAGATTCAGAAAAGGAGGTTATAGCTCCAGTGTCTTTGGTGATAACCGCTTTTGCTCCTGTCTCCAATATCCATCGCACATGGACGCCACAGCTGCAGAATGTACAGGAGAAGACGGTGCTAGTGTTCATTGATTTAGCAAGCGGCAAGAGAAGACTGGGTGGTTCTGCTCTCGCCCAAGTGTTTCGACAGCTCGGTGATGAAGCACCCGATGTCGAGGCACCCGATATTCTGAAGAGTTTTATCAATGCGGCGAAGAAACTACACGCTCAAGATGATCTCGTACTCGCCTACCACGATCGATCTGACGGTGGCCTTATCACGACTATTGCTGAAATGATGTTTGCAGGTAGACTTGGAGTTAAATTGGTTCTTGATGAGCTGGGCGGGAATACCGACAAAGATATCGTCAGCACTCTTTTTAGCGAAGAATTGGGTTCTGTCATTCAAGTCAGAGAACGCGATCTCGATATGGTAAAGCAAATATTTGAAGGAGTCGACTTCCCCATTGCCTCTCTCCTGGTTATCGGCGAAATCACAATTCCTCAAAAATTAGTTATCAAGAAGGACGGAATCATTCTCTATACAGCTACGCGAGCAGAGCTGCAACAAAAGTGGTCGTCAACTTCCTATTATATGCAGTCATTACGTGACAATCCCGATTGTGCCCGTCAAGAATTCGAGGACATCCTTTCGGAGACCGACCGTGGGCTGTGGTACAACCTTACGTTTGACCCTTCTCCCTTACCCTCCATCCTTACAACCAAACCTCTGGTTGCCATCCTTCGAGAACAAGGGGTTAATGGACACGCCGAAATGGCTTATAGCTTTCAACTTGCTGGCTTTACTCCGATCGACGTCCACATGACGGATATCATTAATGGGGATGTGACTTTGGATTCGTTTGTTGGGATTGCAGCTTGCGGCGGCTTCTCTTACGGTGATGTCTTGGGAGCTGGGAATGGCTGGGCCAAGTCTGTGTTACTACACAAAGATGTTCGTGAAGAATTTCGACAATTTTTCTCCGTCAGAACGGACACATTTGCCATAGGCGCTTGCAATGGATGTCAATTTCTCACGAGAATCAAACAACTAATTCCGGGGGCTAGATGTTGGCCGATTTTTCAACGAAATCTCAGTGAACAATTTGAAGCAAGGTTTTCTCAGGTTGAAGTTGGGATCACCCATAACAAAAGCATCTTTCTCAAAGATATGGAGGGATCACAACTGCCAATTGTGATAGCTCATGGGGAAGGTAGAGCTACGTTTGAACACCCTGAACATCTTGGTGAGCTGGAAGAGTCAGGATTGGTCGGAATCCGATATATTGACGCTGCAGGAAACCCTGCAAATCGCTATCCCACAAACCCCAACGGTAGCCCGAATGGAATTGCCGGTGTTATTACCCCCAATGGAAGAGTATTAGCATTGATGCCGCATCCTGAAAGAGTTATATTGAAAGAAGCATGTAGTTGGTATCCTGTGAAAGAAGCAGAAAGTTGGGGAGAATTTGGCCCTTGGCTCCAGCTTTTTCGATCGGCGCGAAGATGGGTGGGTTAATGGACCTAGGATTTAGTCTATTATTTCATATGGTTTCATATGGTCGGGTATGTATAGCTTCTTGCCGCCAAGACAAGCGGTAAAGAATATGTTCAAGGATATGAAGCTTACACCGCGAACTCTGCACATTAAAAAATGAGAGAAATGTCATCAGGGGCAGATAGACCACTCTGTTGCTAATGATATTTGGTATTTAGACGGTGCTTAGACGATGCTTAGAGATATTTTTGGATCGTTAGCTCCCATTTGAGATGGTCTACAGCTTTGCCCCTCCTCCCTTCGAAAGCTTCCTTTCTAGATAATATTTCCGGGGTTTTCCCTCCTCACTTTGAATTATGAGTCGATGTCTGGAGCCCGGTATAGACTCCGCTTTGTCAAGCACTTCCGGCTTGTAAGCTTCATCACCAGGAAGGACCATCGTGAAACCAGTTTTGGACACATTCAGTACCTGCGGCGCCATAGGCAAAGGCAATTCTGGCCCACTCGCGTAGAACCGCAGAAGAGAGGATAATGTAGGGAAGGTGTTCTTCAGATCAGTTAGGATATACCTGCGGTCAGAACACGACACGAACGGATGTAGATACCATTGCGGAGGGAATAAGATAATTTTCCCGTCGTCAAAAATATTCAGAGCTTCGGAAGGTCGCAACCAAGAGAGTGACTTAATTTCCTGGCCATCCACTTTGCCATCCACTATCTGTCCCGGAGATGCAAGGGCTAAGAAGAAATAGGTATCGAAGCGCTTGCGCATAAACGTTGGGGTTATCCAACGTGCGTATGGAATGAGGTTTGATTCCGCCGGTTGGATACGTCGGGTCCTGATGTACTCTGAGTATGGGACTTCCTTGCTATCAGTGTCGGCCAAATGTAGTATAATTCTCGGTGGAATCTGAGACGGGAGGCCAGACTCCAAATGTATATTCGCCTCTTCGTATAACTCGCGTAGCGCAGCGCTCTTGACATTGCCATTGTCAACGTCATCAGTCTGACCCCCTGGGAAAACGTGGGCATTCAGAAATTGCGAGCCGTCTCGAGCCATGCGTTCGACAAGCAGCACTTGATAATCATCCGTGTTTGTTCCACTGCTGGTTGGGCGAATGAGAATAACACTGGCATGAGTGAGACACAGGACGTGCGAGGGGTTTACCAAGCAGCGGAGCGAGGCACCGAAGGCCCACTGGCATTTCTAGCCGATTTCCGTCGGGTAGACATTGACCTTACCCCGAATATCAACCGGTTTCTGGAGTAGTACAAATGGTATTGATGACAGTACAGTACTCGTCTCATGCACTGGCAACGAGTGCTGGAAGTAGCCGGCTGCCAATTGAGTTCGTCCCTCCGCAGTCGCTTTCCGAGCTGGTTCCTGCAGGCACTGCAGTAATTTGGCAGTGGACTTAGCTCTAGTCTAGCAGTGCTTCTGGCTCGGGTGGAGGCCTCGATTGTGGGCTGTTTCAAGTCCAACTTGAAATACCAGCGAAGGCGTTTGGCTTTCAATCGTGTTGGTTGATCGGCCATGCGGAGGTGCCGCTCTGTTGCAGCTGCAACCCACTGCATCGATCGATGAAAGCAATTGCATGCATACGACTTTGGCAATTATTTTCAAGCTAAGCTAGTAAGTACTCTTTAGAGCTGGAGAGAGCGATCGCCTAATAGGTAAATTGTAGACTTCGTTCGCCATATGCATAAGCATATTCAATTAAGTTGCAACGGATTCAAATTGCAGTTGTTTCGAATTCAAGTTGCCGTCAACCTGTTCAATTGTTGCATTGCTTTTAACTTAAGCTCGCAGGATGCAAACACGTTGTAAACGTGTTTCAAGAATTCAGGACTTCTGCTTTTTGCTTCGTCAAGCTCTGGAGTCGCGATCGTGCGGCTAGCTAGCTGGTGTGTACCATAGTAAGCTAGTAGCAGCTGCTTTTGCTTTGCAAGCGCCATTCACATACTACTATAGCTAGTATCTTGCTCACTACTTCCATGGGCAGGCTCATAATATTTAAATGAGCTAGTGGAGGTGAATTGCCAATGGTTGGCTTTGTTGCATTGATTGGTAAGGTTGCAATTAGTTGGTCATTGTAATGATCTGCAAGTTATTTGCATTGATTAGTCGTGTGCAACCGATGCAATCACGATGCGATCTTCCTGGATCTGATGCAATCTGGGCAACAATGATGCGATACGATGCAATTTGGATTAATAATGTCTTTCTGAGAATTGTCTATGAAAAGGATAGTTTTATTCCCTTAGGAATCAAGTTTTGTTCTCCCAAAAGGCATCCTATTACACATAGTAACTAATGCATACAGAGCTGCAGTGTACCGTTGCTGTCTTAGGCATCTAGCTAGCTAATACTATATGGCTAGCTGTCACTTCAACAATTTGAATGCATATGCATACTATAGGGGGCAGTAACTGTCGACTATAGTACATCTCTGATGCATAAAGCTACTAAGTACGAATTATAGGTAGCGCTGTCAGCAGCTGCAGCCACTTAATGATGTGCAGATACATTTCTACTAGTAGCAAAGATTCAAATACATATGCTATTGTGGCAGCAGCAGCAGGCAGAGCATTGAACAAAGCAGTTTACTATAACTGCTGCAGTAAGTCCAAAGCTGACCTATTCTCATTGCAACAGTCAATTCCTGTGCATGAAATTACATGCGGTACAATTGCACACTTACTCTCTCACACATAGGATTTCATAAGACACCCGTTGAAAACGTGTTTCGAACATGCGTTGCACAGCGTCAACGGCTTTAAGCAGGCCTACAGCAGTTTCTACTACGCATATATATGCAATATTGCATGGGCCACAATATTTATATGTCATCGACCGGCCGCGGCTGTGTGCGCTGTGGTTACAGCGGCCTTGCAGGCTGCGATGTGTGGTTCGACTCGATCTGCATGAATATTGACAAATTTTCTTCTACCCAACTGCTGGCTATGACCATGCAGAGCTAGCTACCCAAAACACCCAGAAATACTCAAATACTGCCAACCCAGACCACGCATTTCCCCATGCAGACGCCGCCCACTATCCATGCTTTCCAGATTCTGACCCGACCTGTCCGCGGCCGGTATTAAGTATCCCAATGCTTCACGTACTTTAAGGAGCATATTCCAAGAAAGCCCCCACTGTGGACGATTGAGTCCAAGTAATGTAATCGTCGGTATTCTGGGGTCGGATGACAAACTGCAAGTTTCCATTCGAATCGAAAGCGCACGGCACGTCGGTCACGTCGATCGGAGTACTTGGGTTTGTATTGACGTTGTACTGGCCTTCGTATTGATTGTAGTAAGGAACTTGGCCAGCCTGTAAGGGAGACACGACTTCTCCACCCAAAGTGAACAACTGAACGATCCCTGAACCAGACGGGGACACGTTTTGAATGACAAATCTGCAAGTGGAGGTCGAGGACGGAGCAGGGTTGCTGCCGAGGGGGAACGAGACGATGGTGTCGATTTCGTTATTGCCGTTCTTGATTGACACCTGCGCCAATTGGTTATTGGGGCCAGCCTGAATAATCGTGGCAGGAGCAGGATTGGTGATGACCCAGAGTTGGTTCGCTGCGATGCTTATCGTAGACTTTTTGACAAGGGGTGCAGCAGAGACCAATGCAGAGGCAAGAGCGAGGAGAGTGGCAGCGGAATAGATGAACTTCATGGTTGATACTTAATCGATGGAAGAAAACTTGTACTTGTGATCGCTTGAAGGGAGTTGAGAAGATAGTTTTTGAAAAATACCGACGGGATGTTGAAGGGGTTTATATAGATAGATGCCGCCATGGGCCGATATCGCAACACAACACATGTTCCGGAGGTACAGACAAGGTGCTATTCTGGAAGCCGTCGATGCCGCTGCTATTGTGGGACACGAGACCCTTCGACGAGGGGCGCAGTTGTACCCTTAGCTGGTCGTCATTGGTTTTAAGGTTGCAAACTTTCTATTTCCGAGTCCAATGAGGCGATGGTGTCACCAAAATAACTGTCGGGGTGCTATTTCTACTGCGTAGATCATCAGATCGCCCAATAGACGCCGTTGAATTTTTGATTTCCCCCGCCGCCATTGTCACACGAGGAGGCAGTGTTACGTTGGACCGGCATGGATTGCCAGATGGGAAGGCTGGGGAACAGCCACTGCGAAGAATTGGACGAAAAGATATTTTAGAAAACAAGGATTTTTATTTCAAGCGAAAACTATCTATAGAACATCTCATTTATCCATCACGTCATATTGATTAAATTAAGCGGGTGTTGGAACTTCGGAGACATCCTTTTTGTAGTATTGAGTAAAGTCGTGCTGAACCGCCATAGCCCCCTAAAATCAAAAGTTAGCATTTGAAGATAGGAGGAGCGTGAGATTACCTGGACCATATCGGCCATGAGTTTCGGATCTTTCTCAGCTTTGAGGAGTTCTTGAAAGAACGGATCTTCCATGACGTGATCCAAATTCTTGGGATGCATTCGAATAATATTCGAACTGGAGATGGGATCGATGATATTGTGCCACTTTTCCCGGCGGATCTCGTCGTATTTGTCTAGAATGCTTTCATCTGCAACACCTTTGTCAATGCCAACCAAACAATCAGCGAGGTTCCCTGCATCGACCATTCCCCCGGTCAATCCCATGCCTCCCCAAGGATTGCACAAATGTGCCGCATCAGCTGCTATGAGGATTCGTCCCACACGGAATCGATCGGCGCAACGTTGATGCATTTTGTATGGAGAACAGTTTACAATCTTGTAGTCTTCCGGTTTAGGATGTCCGGGTAGCATTTCTTCAAATTTCCATGGTTGTCTTTGGATGCACTATGATAGCATAAGAAATTGTAAAGAAATCGGGGAAACATACCTCCTCCGGTGTCAATCCTGGCAACTCTCCATAAGAAACTCGCCACATCCCATCAGTCGTGATCTTAGCCGCCATATACCAGTGCTCCGGATGAATAATGAAATTGGAATCTACATAGCCAAACTTCTCGAAAGGATAGTAAATCTGTACGATTAGAATTCAGAGGCAGCATGGATCGATACGTTGGTGGCGACCACCCATTCATCCCAAGTTTTACCAGGATAATTCCAATCTCCGAAGAGTGCTCGACGCACTTTGCTATTTGCACCGTCACATCCAACAACGTAATCTCCCTCGAACGTAATCTCAATTCCGTCCTCTGTCTTCGCCACCGCTCTGGCCTTATGTTCATCCTGATCGATTGCGACCACCTCATGCGCCCAGTGGATCTTGATGTTTGGATACTTCTCGGCATGTTCCACTAGTAATTCTCCCAATAGGCCTAACGGAAGAACCACCATTCGCAATGGATCATCTCCAATGACACGATTGTCGATTCCTGTCAGCCAAGTTCCATCGAGTTTCCTCCAACAAAATTGCTCAGGCTGGAATCCACGCTTCTTTACATCTTCTAATACACCGGCTTTCAACAGTTCCAAAGCGGCCGGAGCTGCATAATGTGCTGCCCTAGGACGGGAGTCGACGGTCTTCCCCATATCAAGGATAACCACCTCTATCCCGGCCCTCGCCAATTGCAGTGCAAGTACAAGGCCAGCTGGTCCGGCTCCGACAACGATAACCTACACAGCCGTCAGATGCCGATCAAAATTCGTGGTGGAAATACCTTGAGTGTCATATCTTTTCTTCGTTAGTCTTAGATCTGTTTTGTTTTCTGGATCTACTGTTTTGGATGTTGGGGACGTAGTGAATAGATTTAGCCTCCTCGGTCCCGGTAAGTTTTTACCCAATACCTGTGGGGTTGGCCCCGGTGGAAAAACTCGGATTCTTCCGGCGGGGGCGTGGCGCTTGGAAAGTCGGGAAATTTCCGAATCGGGGGCCACGGGACTTCTAAAGTTTTTCCGCGGCGATCAGGACTCTGCTTAGAAGCGCGAAATTTGCGAGGCATTTGCGGTTGATGCGACTGCAATTTCACATTGCAATCATCATCAATATAAATAAACCAATGCACTGCGATCGACACGATACCGCATCAAGTCCTTCAATGAGCCAACATACCTGATAGAGAAGCCAAAACGACCCTCAGTGAAACATGAGCCAGTAGTATGCACGAGATCTTTTTGGTTTGGTGGCCTTGGAGATACTAAATACGTGTTCAGTGCAATACGGCTAACTTCAGTATATAGCGCGGGGGCCGAAAGCAAAATTAAATCTAAAAGGAACTCTACTCGGCTCTGCAAAGCTGTTCGCTGAAGCGGCCGGTTGAACAAATCCTTTATGATCTCCTCAAAACCGGATAATTCTTTCTATGTGAAAAATGTGTGTCTGCAACTGTATCTCGCTATCTGAAACTAATATGAGAAATCAGATGGGATGCACGCGAGACTTTTTTTTGCACAAATTTATGATGAAAATGCTTGGTGTTGTTAGAAACGATATTTTTCACATTAAAGATGGCAAAACAAGCGGGGGATCTAAAATTTCCGATTGCCAAAATTGCTGTTCGGCTATGGTTACTGCACGGAAGTTGCCGTTGTGAGACAAGCTGATATGTGCGGCACTCTCGGGTAACCGGGTTCACATCAGCGACGGATTTAAGCCAATACAAGACGCTAGAACCTTAAGAAGAAACGACTGTGGCAATTGGTCACTTGCAGGTAATTCGGTTCTCAGCGAATCATTCTGGTCCAAATTGAATGAGGGGGGACTGCGGCTGAGCCCCAAATGCTAAATCCCCATGGGGCATAATAAAATTTTCCCCATTTACACAAACGCCTCCCCCAATTCTTATTCTGTGACGTACAAACACGCTATAAGTCTTTAGGTTCATCAACACTTTTCTGATTCCGTCGGATCTGTTCTGTCGTCTAAATAAACACTTCAAGTTCTGTCGAGGATGAGGCTTTGCAACTCACGAGGTTAGAGAAATCTGGGAAATGGATCAGCCAAAGTCTTCCAGATCGTCGGCGAAACGAGACCACCCACAAGAACGTGCTCTCGACAATAGTGGACAGATGCTAGCGTCTGGTCTGCCTTCTAATCCTCTCCAAAGCAACAGTCAAAACTCCATGTCACCGCACCTTGGACCTCGGAGAGCCTCATCAGGGTCGAGCCCCACCTTGTCCATCAACCTTCCAGCAGCTCCGAAACGTCGACGAGTTCCCATAAAGGAACGAAAACGGACGGCTATGTCGTGCGACCGGTGTAAATCTCACAAAATCAAGGTCTGAAAACGGATAAGGAGCTGTGCTAATTCCATGCAGTGTGTTGACCCCGATCCTGGGCCCTGTTTGTATTGCGCAACCTCAGGTCAGGAGTGTAAAATTACCATCGTGCGAAAACAACGGCCGTTCTATTATGCTTCGGAGGAACAGTTTCGATGGTTGCAAGTAATAGCCAGCAAATTAAACCCAGACGCAGATTTAAATGACGTTGCTCAGCTTCAAGAAATCGCTCGAGCACTGGAGGAAGGCGAGATTGATAAACACTCGAGGCCACAACATCTGGATACTAATACCGATGATGAAGGCAATGATGGCGATATCACCGAGACACAGCAGGATGATGAACAAGAGGAAGGCATAGAAGGGGTTGTAAAAGGAGTAGGCAAGCTTATGTTGGATCCCATGGGCAGACAAAGTAAATCAGGACATATCTATCTGGTCTGATTATAGAATATATCGGGGAATCAGCTTCCGTCGCTTTCCATCACAAACTACGATATTACGTGAAAACACACGGATGCAGAGCGTCCAACCGTATCTTCAACGAGGAATTCCCAGAAATTCATCACCCTGCAAGTTCACCCGCGCTTCTCAACCCCGACGAAGGACCCCATCCCTTAGGTTTGACTCCGTCTGGCTATGCGTCGAGCACATTCTCCCACAGTCCAGTCACCTTAAGGACTCATTTACCGCCGCGATACCTGGCAAACCCTCTGATAGACCGCTTTTTCAAGCAAGTGCATTCCATATTTTGGGTGTTTCCGAAGGATCAATTCTTCCGGCGACTTGAGATAACATATCTTATCTATGATTACGAGCAATCCGGAGGGCATCTCGTGAATATTACAGACGCCGATAGGATGGAAGTTGAAGAACCGAGTTGGATGTGTTGTCTCTTTACGGTCTTAGCGCTGGGGTTTTCTGAGGAGGATTTAGATGTAAACGATCTTTTCAGTCCTCGAGAGTTCTTTTCGCATGCAAAACGTCTGGCATCTATGGCTGTCGAGGACGAGTCTATTCAAAGTATCCAAGCTCTTCTGCTTATGGTATCCCCAAAGATTAACAGCACTCATACTCAAGAGTCTCTATCTCTCAAATACAGATATTCGAAGTCTAGGGTGGGTGTTCTTAGGCAATGCTATCCGAGTTGCTCAACTACTGGGTCTGCACAGAAATGATGCTACACTCCAGTATCCAGATGTTGCTGAGGGCGAAGCGCGGCGCCGACTCTGGTGGACTTTATACGAATTCGAGAGGTTGACAGCTCCCTCTGATTCTTGCTGACGACAGGTTCTCGAGTATTGCTAACGGCTGTCCCGCCTCTATACATGATGATGATTTTGACACAGATTTACCGATTGACGGCCACCATTCTCCAGGAGACTACACTCCAGTCGGTTATCTGAAATGCTCGGTCAAGTTGGCACAAATCAGTGGCCATATCTTCAAGAAAATGTACAGCGTTCCGCCTCAAAGCAGTCATAAAGCTACTGGAAATCGGCACATACGAAGAACAATAGCTGATCTATTCGGCGAGCTCGTCGAATGGCGACACCAAGTTCCTTCTCATCTTCGAATAGATTCCACTGGAGCTGCCCCTGTCCCTAATCCTGCAATTTTACGAGCACTGGCTTTCTTGGATCTACGGTTTCAATACGCCATAATCTCAGTTACACTTCCGTTGCTATTCCGTCTGGTGTCGGCTGTGAAAGACGGGGATTTCGAGTCTCTTTCATCTGAAAGTAAATCTTTCATTACCCAGTACTCGGATGCATGTGCTCAATCTGCCCGATCGGCACTTCAAACCTTGAAATTGATGCACCAGAACCATCTGCTCAACAATGTTTTATGGCTTGATGCGTTTTACATCCTTTCGACTTCCATGGTTCTTCTTCTACAATATCTGCGAACGTCATCTAATGCAGAAGCATATCGTGTTAACGAATGCATATCGATCCTCCGACACCTTCAACCCCGAGGCATCGGTCGAAATGTCTTGAATTCTTTGTCCGACTTTGCCACGTTCCTTGGTCTGGATTATCTCCCACATCAATCTCCTTCTCGAGATAATCTCCAACCTTTAGGAGAAAACGAATTACGATTGTACGAGCTGTTCAATATGACACCTTCGTCTGCAGCAACACCAGAGCCTGGAGGCCCTCCGAGCCCTGAGATGGGCCTTGGCGGGGGATATATTTCGTTGGGCGAAGGCGCAAATGACTTTGCATGGATGGATCAGATCATCCGAATGGCTGCCGAGTATGGTCTGCCGTAATGGATTTCGGTCTGCGGTTTGACATGCTTCTTGAAGACAATTGAGATGGGGCGATTGAGAATATGGTGGGGCAAGGGAATTGAGAGTGCTGAGACTTGACTGGCTATTTAATAATTTTGTAACATATCCGGCGACCATAATAAATAAGTTAAGAGGCGTCAAGAGTCGTACTAGTCCGCTTTCCTAATACTATAACATACATACATACTTGGTACAACTTTGTCAAATCGAAAGGAAAATCTGGATGTGACAGATCATTAAGTGTACGAAGCTATCGATGGCCACTTTCTCGATGTAGATTGAAGGAAGTCAGCTTCAGCTTTGCGTTACTGAGTAGATGCAGAGATTTGAGCTTTTCATATAGATCGATTCATAGGCTACCTAAATACATACAAAACACTTACATAAACTGGTGACTTCAGATGTCGTTATTAGCAATTCCCGACGCCTTGGTAGGAAGCACCTCTTCAACGGTTTCAACTTGGGCCGTGATTTTCTCTTCAGGGCGAGTGGTGTGAGCCACAGCCTCCCCTGTACATACATACGACTTCCATTTGAAGACTGAAACCTTCTGGTGGAACATCTCATCCAATTCTTCCAGCGTGCGATCCTTTGTCTCCGGGACGAAGAAAAAAACAAACGGAGCAATCAGCATGCATGTCGGTCCATAAATATAATCGATCTTTGCCCCCCAGTAAAGGTGTTCGGGATTCAAGACTAGATGGCGGTTAGTCAAGAGAGGAATAGAGATGTACAGTAAGGTGTGGTGAACGAAATAAGCCAAAAGAAGAGAAATCCTACGCCAGATGCGAGACCGAGGGTATAACTGCGCAAGTGCTGGGCAGGGATTTCTCCGGCAAGTACCCAACAGAGAGGTCCGACAGTAGCGTTATAGAAGAGAAGGAATAATGTGGTGAGAGCAACTAGAGCTTGAGATGCAGCGCCTCCTTTGGTGCCGGTGACGGTGTAGGCGACGGCAACGAAGAGAAGACATAAACCGGAGAGGATACTGCCGATCATCATGATGGGTCGACGGCCAAAGTAGCGATTGAGGAAAAGGGAAGAGGTAGTTCCGATGATTCCCAAGCAAATCATAAGCATAGAAATGGCGATGGGGTTGGTAATTGTTGAGGCTTCGGTAAAGAAATAGGCACCATATACAACTGTAGATTAACCGAGATACTAAAACAGTGCACTTACTCATAAAGCCTACACCGGAAGCAGCTTCACAACAGATTGATCCAATTGAGATCAAGGTCCTTCGTAAATCGGTCCCACGGAACATTTGAATGAGTGAGGCCTGGCTGAGCAAATGAGCTTCGGCTTCCACCGCTTGAGAGATCTCTGAGATTTCCTCTTCAATATACTCTTGAGGGAACTAGAATGTCAGAGACATAACTTATCACGGTATACCTCCTTTCCACGAAGTGTTCGTAAGCTTTTCCTGGCTTCCTCGATACGATTGTGAGAAACAAGCCAACGAGGAGATTCGGGAACAATGAATGTGAGACCTTTGAATTAGCTTAGAAAGAAACCACAGGCATACTGAACAAGAGAACAAGGGGAACGAAGAGCATCGTGCAGAGAGGGATTTGATATGCGATACGACCGTCTTTGTAGAAGCAAATGTCGTCGATGGCGGCACCCCCTACCGGTCAGCAAAATGGATATATCTGACTTACAAAGAGAACCAATATTGACCCACCATTGATAGAATACAGTAAAAATACCACGGAGATGACCTGGATATTAGTCAACTGGAGGACAGACGAAAAAACCTGGCGCAGCTTCGGAGAGATATGTAACGGAGTAGTTGACGTAAAATCCGTTGCAGAATCCGAGCAGGATTCTTGCAAAGTAATATCCGCCCAAACTGGTTGTAAGGGCTTGAATTAGGACCGCAACGATCATTCCGACTCTATTGATGGGTGAGCTTGAACGTGCGAAAGGAGGTTACGATGCAACATATAAGGCAGTCTTACGTCCCCATCTCTTGCTGAAGGGACCGGTGGCAGCGGCACCGATGAAGGCACCAAGAATCTATAATGAGATGAAATTTGAGGAGAGATGTTGCCATCAAGGAAGAAATGAGTTGTTGGACGGTGGTATTGATATTGTACCCTACACTACTCGAAGAATCGGGATATCCAAAGACCTTGCGATTAGCAAGCATATCAGAACAGGCTTAATACTTGAAGGAAACCGGGCATGGCAAGAAATCCACCGACGATAGCGTTATCAACACCGTATTGGAAAGAGGCCATGGCAACAAAGGAGCAGACGAAGAAGGCTTTCCTGTTTTGCCAGATGGAGGTCATTCTGCCGCTCCTTGCGAGCACGCCAGCATCGTTGGTAGTCCTAACCATTTTGGAGAATGAAGAGAGCAGTTGATCCTGTGCTGTTGAGCAGTGCTCGGTTTAAATATCCCCCGCGTCGCCAGAAGGATCGGTTCGGTGCGTCCGGGTACCGGAAGTATAACATTGCCAATTTTCCAATTCAATCCCCCGCATTTCCTCAGAGATGTGTTAGCTCGCTTTCCTGCCCAGACATTACGGAACTAATAATTAAGGTGAGAAAAGCGCAGGAGTTCATTTTGACGTCAGCCCGCCGGAAGGATGTTTGCGGATAAAAGGAACGAGGGGATGATTCGCTGTGGCTTTGCGACGGTGAGTCCGGGTAAGGGAACCTTAAAGGCACGGAAAACACCGCAGGCAAGTAGAAGGTGTGTGAGTGGACATGAAGATCCGGGGTTGAAATTAAGCGGGGGCAGGCACAGCAGCCAATTAATTAATTAATTGCCTCGGATGGAACGATCGCGGTTGTTGCACAATTGCCGCGGTTGCATCCAATGTTAAATAACCAACACCTCGGCCGCGAAAAATCACCCTACTTTGCTCGATGTCGGTCCAGAACACCGCATCTGAACGGCGCTTCCTTTCCTTCGCACTTTCAGCACTTCTACTTCAGGACGTGACTTTCAGTCTTCAACGGCGCGGTGGACGGGGTGAGATAACACCAAGTGCGCGATTGATTGATTGATTGATCAACCAGACCGCGATGTCAAATGACCCTCCAATATCAATACATAAAGATGAGCTGATTTCCTTCTCTCTGAGCCAAGGAAACATCTTCAGCATCATATCCCTTTTTATTTTGTCTCAACTGCTCGTCAACGGAAGGTTTCCTCAGGGCTTTTTAGATCCCGAGCCGCAGATCGCAGACTGAGAGGGAAATAGCCTCGCAGCCGAAAAATGAGTCAGGCAAAAACGGTTCAGCCCTACAAGAAGAACAATACACAAGACATTTTATTCTTAGGCCATTCAAAATATTGGCACCTGTGAGTCAACTTGGGTGGACGTATTTATTCATCTGTTGGAAGACCAGACGTTGATGATAAAGGTCTCTCACTGTAGTTCATATGCATTGCAGCAGTAATCCACTTTCTGAATCAGATACAGATTCAACGTCCAATTTTTTTTGTAAACGATTGTCGGATCTGCAATTCGGCTCTCTTACAAATTGACTTGATAACGCCGAAAAGCTTATTTTCAACGACCAATCTCACGTAGAGAAATGTCGCCTTTGCGCAATTAAAGGGTCACGAGATCCGCCATTCTTGCCTTGCCATTTGGCTTATCAGCTTGAGTCTCGTCCTGAGCCGTGAGCAGATAAGAGTATACTACTACTCATGGCTTCCGGAATTGGTAGTAGCTGTTTCCTGGCAAGAGCTCGAGCCAACCAAATCAACTTGGAAAGCGAGCTACTTACCGTGGTC
>Ga0335073_10004225_pt1 | contig 20102 bp, 19 predicted proteins | sample Lox_Sample_22_FD_207093 | JGI IMG/M metagenome (GOLD analysis project Ga0335073, IMG submission 207093) | Soil microbial communities from Loxahatchee National Wildlife Refuge, Florida, United States - Lox_Sample_2.2 | ecosystem: Environmental > Terrestrial > Soil > Wetlands | place: USA...
GCTCGCAGAAATAGAAGCGCCCGAAGGGCGCCGGCTCGGACGGGCGCAAGGTGCGGAACCGCGCGTTGCGCTTGCGGCCCTTGATCGCGACCGGCCGTGAGAAATCCAAGGGCGCATCGGCCGCGACGCCGCGGTCGTTCAGCTCCTTCCGCGTCGCCTCGGCATCGTCGGTCCCGAGCACCAGCGCGTTGAAGCCCAGAGGCGCGTCCCGGATCTCGGCGCGCACGGTCTCGGCGCCCGGCTCGAACCCGATCAGCTCGAGATAGGAATCGCCGAACATGGCGAGGTGATTGATCGAGCCCAACGTGTGATGGCCGCGCGGGGTGAGGAAGAATCCGAGGCCGCGATAAATCTCCACCGCCTCGTCCATGCGGTCGCGCACCGCGATGACGGCGTGATCGAGAGCCGGGAGCCTTACCACAGCGCGCGGGCGGCTCGTTCCTCGGGCGTGTCGTGGTGCGGGTTCCAGGCATAGCCCAAGGGATTGACGTGGCCGCATTCGGGGCAGGTCCGATGCCGCGGATCGCTGTTGTAGTGGCGCACCGCTTGTTCGGACGATTTGAAGAGGCCGTTCAGGCCGAATTCGCCGGTGCGGAAATGCCGCTCGAAGAGAAGCGTGAGGCAGGTCTCGCAATACCACGCCCAGCTATCGCCCTCGTTGCCCTTGGGCGTCTGCATGATGACGATGTAATGGCCCAACGGATCGCCCGGCAGGTTCGGCAATCCGAGATAAAGCTCGTCCATGTCGTTGATGTGCCAGAAGCCGAAATTGTGCCGGACGCGGTGCGGGGTGCCGCCGGTCGTGACGTGAAGCGCCATGGGCGCATGCACGATTTCGACGATGCCTTTGGGTCCCAGCTCGACCGTATGCGAGATGTCGCCTTTGATGGGATCGATCACGGCGTTGCCGGAAAGATCACGCCGCCGCACGCCATAGATATTGTCGCCAAGCGGGCGGAACCGGGCGAATTTCTGCACCACCCGCTCGTCCAGGAAATCCCAGTCGTCGATGATCTTGTCGATCGGCTCGTCGATCGTGATCTCGCTGAACATGGGCCCGCCTCCTTCGCCCAGGATTATTGCGGCATCGGCGCGCGATGCCAATATGCGGCGTCATCCCGATCGCAACCACCGGAGACCGACACGATGCGCCTCAATTATGCAACGCTCTCGCCCGAACCCGTGAAGGCGATGGCAGGGGTGAACGCCGCGCTGCTGCACGCGGGCCTCGACAAGCGGCTCATGGATCTGTTGTTCCTGCGCGTGTCGCAGATCAATGGCTGTTCCTATTGCGTCGACCTGCATGCGCGCGACCTGCGTCAGGTGGGCGAGACGAACGACCGGCTCGATGGTCTCGCCGGGTGGCGCGAGGGCCCCTATTTCTCGGCCGCCGAAAAGGCCGCGCTCGAGTGGGCCGAGGCTTTGACGCACGTCGCCGAGACCCACGCGCCCGACGCCGCCTACGAGCCGCTGACACGGCATTATGACGGCAAGCAGATCGCCAACATCACCTATGCGGTCGCGCTGATGAACGCCTGGAACCGGATCGCCATCGGATTCGCCCAGGGGCCGGCGCCGCGCTAGAGCGCGATCCACCCGGAGCGAAACAGGGTCGTCGCCCCCGCGAAAACGGGGGCCTGGGTCCCCGCTTTCGCGGGGACGACGATTGGATGATTCGTTAAAAAACAGAGGCGGGGAATGGTTATTCGATGACCTCGTCGGCGCGGCCGAGCACCGTGATCGGGAAGCCGACGCCCAGCGTCTTGGCCGTCTTGAGGTTGATGATCAATTCGATCCTGCTTTGCTCGACGACCGGCAGATCGCCGACTTTTTCGCCCTGAAGGACGCGGCCGGCATAAATGCCGGCTTGCCGATAAATGGAGTTCATGTCGCTGCCATAGCTCATGAGCCCGCCTTCATCGACGAAGGTGCGCCATTCGTACAACATCGGAACATCGGCGCGCGCCGCGGCGGCGATGATTTGCGCTCGGTTGTTGAACAGGATCGGGCCAGTCTCGATGAGCGCGCCGGAGCCTTCCCGAACGAGCGATGCGACAGCGGCGTTGAAATCGGTGCGCGCGTCCACGTGCGCAACCGCCACTTTCAGCCCGAATGCCGCCGCGGCACCCTCTATGTCGCGATGCTCGTCGTCAAAGTCGAGGATGTTCTGATCGACCAGCCACCCTACAGTCGTGATCTTGGGCAACAGTTCGTGCAGCAGTTCCACGCGTTTCGCGACGAGCGCATTGCTGCTCGACGTGAAGAGGCTCACGATGGTCAGGTTCCCGCCCGGATGGTTTATGCTGGCGACAAGACCCCGTTTGACGGGGTCGCCCGCGGCGACGCCGACGATCGGAATCGTCGTGGTCGCGCCCATGGCCGCGCGCGTGACCTTCTCGCTGCCGACGGCGACGATCACCGATACCTTGCGACCAACGAGATCGCTTGCGAGCGAGGGCAGCACGTCATAATTCCCGCGCGCCCACCGCGGCTCGATAGCGACCGTCTGGCCTTCGAAAAAACCCGTTTCGGAAAGCCCATGCTCGATGCTGACGAGCCGGGGTGCAAACCCCTCGGGCGTTCCATCGGCCAAAAATCCGACGACGGGTGCGGCAGGCCGCTGCTGCGCGCGAGCGGCAACCGGGCGGGCAGCGGCGGTGCCACCAAGCAACGCGATGAAATCGCGGCGTCTCACGGGCTCTCGATGTAAGTTGGCATCGTTCTACCACATTGCCCGTGCGGGCTCTATGAGTTGTTGTGGCCCTGACATGGGCCAAGCTAGAGTGATCCAGGCTGCGCTCAACGAAGGAAAACGTCATGCCGGTTGGCACTTGGCCCGAGGGATTCAGTGCCAGGCAGATGCCGGTGACGGACGGCAGCCAATATGTCCGCGTGGGCGGCCGAGGACCCGCCATCGTCCTTCTTCACGGCTTCGGCGACACCGGCGACATGTGGGTGCCGCTCGCCCGGGTGCTGGTCGAGGACCACGCGGTCATCGTTCCCGACTTGCGCGGCATGGGGCTCTCGTCCCATCCCGATGGCGGCTATGAAAAAGTGGCGCAGGCGCGGGACCTTGCCGCGATTCTGGATCAACTTGGGGTCCGGGACGCGGCGCTCGTCACCCACGATATCGGCCTCATGGTCGGCTATGCGTTCGCGGCACAGTTTCCCCAGCGCGTGACGCGATGGGTCGCGATGGACGCGCCGCTGCCGGGGCTCGGCCATTGGGACGAGATGGTGAAAGACCCGAGGCTTTGGCACTTCAACTTCCGCGGGCCCGATACCGAGCGGCTGGTGGCGGGACGCGAGCGCATTTTGCTCGACCGCTTCTATAACGAGCTGTCGGCGAACCCGTCCCGCATCGACGACCAAACGCGCGACCACTATGCCGCGCTTTATGCGCGCCCCGGCGCGATCCACAGCGCCTTCAGCGGACAGTTCGCCGCCTTCGCGCAAGACGCGATCGACAACCGGCAGCTTGTCGAGAAGGGCAAGCTGACGATGCCGGTGCTGGCGATCGGCGGCGACCATTCCTTTGGCGCCGCGCTCGCGACCGAAATCGGCTTCGCCGCAGCGAATGTGCGCAGCGCGGTGATAAAGGATGCCGGCCACTGGATCATGGAGGAGCAGCCGGAGCAGGCGCTTTCCGTCATTCTTCCTTTCAAGGGAGAATGAGCGCCGCCGAGCCCGGAGCGGCATCACCAGCAGCCGGTGGAACCTTTGGGCCAGCACGGGGCGCCGGCGAACGCGGAACCTTGGGTAGGGTCGATCGGCTGAATCGGTGGGAACGACGCGCCGCCGGTATCGGACGACCCGGAGCTTGAGCCGACAGGAGCCACGCGGCACCGATGACGATGGCGCCGAGGATCAGCACATCCTCGGTCCGCTCATCCGAGGCCGATTGAGGACCGCTCGGCAAAGGGCGGCGTGGTGGCGGGGATGCCGGCACCGGCGCGGACGACGCGGCTTGCGTCTCGAGTGCCGAGGCGCGGTCCAGCCGCGCGAGATCGAGCCGCGCCGCGTCGCCGGTGCGGTCGGGATATTGGCCGGCGATCCGCTGATAGAGCTCTCTTGCCTTCGCCAGGTCGCGATCGACCCCATCGCCATGCTCGAAATGTTCGCCCAGCCTCACCGCGGCGAACGCGTTGCCCTGACGCGCGGCCTTCGCGTACCAGAAAGCCGCCTGTCGCGCGTCCCTGGGCACGCCATCGACGCCCGAATCATAGTCGATGGCGAGATCGGCTTCGGCGGCGGTGTAGCCGCTCTCCGCCGCCTTGCGGAGAAACGGCACGCCGTCCGCGCCCTGGTTCTCGGCGCTCAATTGCTCGGCGAGGTGCGTCATGCCGAACGGGCTGCCCTGCGCCGCCGACTGGCGGTACCAGCCGATCGCATAGTCCGCGTTCTGCGCGACGCCGTCGCCGGTCTCGTATTGGTAGCCGAGAAGGTCCTGCGCCTGGACATAGCCAAGCTGCGCCGGCCGGTAGAGCCAGCGCGCCGCCACGGCAGGATCGCGCTCGACCCCGACACCCGCGAAATAGGCGATGCCGAGGTCGGCCATCGCCTCGGGATCGCGGCTCGCCGCCTGCTGAAACAGGCTCACCGCCTTTTGCGGGTCCCGCGGCACGCCCGCGCCATTGGCGTAAAGCTCGCCGAGATAGGTCTCGCCCGCCAGCGATCCGGCTCGCGCCGCCCGCTCGAACCACGACGCCGCCTCGATATAATTCGGAGGATTGCCGTCGACGAGCAGCAGACCGAGCAAGGCGTAGCCGTCGGGATCGCCGCCATCACCCGCGCGCTGAAAGAGGGCGGCCGCCTTCGCCGGGTCCGCGGCAACGCCGGCGCCGTTGGCATAGAGGCTGCCGAGCGCCGCCGCGCCTGCCGCGCTGCCTCCGCCGTTGGCCGCGGCAAATTGCTGCGCGGCCTCGGCATCGTGCCCGGCCGCGATCAGCACGCGGCCATAGAGATATTGATACCGGGGGCGCGCCGGGACGCGCTGCGCCGCCGCCTGGCAGGCGGGAAGCGCCTGGGCGGTGTCGATTTCCTCGATCTCCTTGCCGCTCCCGACGCGCTGCGGATCGTTGGGAGGGCCGGCAAGCGTATCGCAGGCAAGGGCGGTCGGGTCGCCAAGATCGGGCGGGAAATACTGCGCCGCCACCTGCGCCTTGGTTGCGGAGAGCGAGCACAGCACCATCAAAGCGGCCCCGGCTGCCACGGTCATCACGCGCATGGTCGTTCTTTCTGTTTCCTGTTTTGGCGGCGGCTGATCAGGCCCGGCACGCCACCACGTCGGTGGGCCATTGGGTGAAGGGCGCGTTGGGCGACAGGATCATGCCGTGCGGCGACTTGCCCATGCGCTTGGCGCCCGACGGCGTGATGCGCACGCTGTCGCCCCAGATGAACTGATAGCGCCGGTCCGCGGTCCAGATCGTCGGCTTCACGATATAGACGCCATTGTCGGGCAGGCCCATCGCCATGCTGCGCTCGGTCGCCTCGTAATCGGGCCTGGCGTCGGGGCTCGTCAGAAGCAGCGGGCGGTCATCGCCAAGGCCGCGCCCATGCACGATCAAGGACGCGGTCGCGCCGGCGAGTGCGCCATTGCCGCGGCCGATACGGGTTCCGAGCGCGATGATCGTGTCGATGAGCTGCCGCACCGTCACGCCGGGCTTCATCATGTCGAGGAGCGCGGGATAGATGTCGCCATGCGCCTTCGACATCTCCATCAGCACGGGATCGCAGCGATGGACGGCGAGCGGCCGGATCTGCTGCGCGCGGTAGCCCACGACCGAGGATTCGATCTCGGCGACGATCACGTCGCCTTCGACGAGCGGCCGCGCGGTCGGGCGGGTCAGAGTGCGGCCCGGATTTTGCGCCGCGATCCAGTTGAAATGGACGGAGAGCTCCGATCCGCGCGAGAAGAGCCCATGCATCGTCTCGGCCCAGACGACATAGTCGGGAACGCCGGGCTGCGCCACGCGGGTCTGCGCCTCGATCGCGCGCTCGACGATGTCGACCGAGTCCTGAAGCACCGCGATCTCTTCCTCGCTCTTCGCCTCGCGCGCTTCCTGCAAGAGGTCCGACGCGTCGACGAAGCTCGCCTTCGGAAACGCGTCCGCGATCGCGCTGAACGTGCCGTGCATGATCGTGCCTTCGGGCGTGCGCGTGCCGCCGCCAAGCCCGCAAATGCCGACGCGATCGGCACCGATCCCCAGCTCTTTGAGCCGCTCGGCCATGACCCGGCCATAGCGGCGCTTTGCTTCGCGCACATCGGCGACCCAGTCCTGAATCGCGGGGCCCCAGCGCTCCTCGGCCGAGGTCGCGACCGCCGTCACCGCACCGTCCAACGGAAACACCACGGCGATCGAGGCATCGGCACCACCGCCCACTTGCGAGAGATAACGCGCATCGGCCTGCCAGTCGGTGGAGTTGCCGGGATTCTGCGGCGCCACGATCGCGGCGATGCCGTCGCGGCGCATCAGCTCGCGCACCTTCTTCCAGCGGCGGTCGCGCTCGGCGAGCGAGAAGCGGCGATAGGGCTGAAGGGGCGGCGCTGCGTCGGTCATGGCGGTTGCGTTCCTCACTGTCTCGCGAGCGACGATAGTGCAATCGCGCGGGGAGGCAAACGCTTCACAGGCATCATGGACGCGCCTAAACTCGCGCGATGGAGCACGAACCCGTCCTCAACTACAACTTCCCGCTCGACAAGGCGGCCGAAGACGGCGGCTGGCAGCAAGCGAACCGCTATAGCGTGTGGGTCGGCCGTCAGGCCGAAAGCGACCCGCCTTATCAGGTGCTGGAACGTCATCCGCAGGGATTGGTGCGGCTGCCGATGAAGCCGCGCCAGATGCGGCTCATCCCGGCGGGCACGCCGTTCCGCATCGCGCATCTCTTCGCGCCCTTCCGCGCGTCCGACGCCGACATGATCTATCTCCGCGTCGCGATGGAGGAAGGCGTCTATCACACGCTCTTGGCCGCGACGAGCCGCGAGGTGAAAAAGGACGATATCGTCTGGTTCTGCCCGCATTGCGGGGAAGAGATGCGGCGCGTTCCCTTTGCGACCGAGCGTCACGGCCTCGTCGCTTTCTGGCCCTTCATGCTGGACGAGGTGCGAGGCTTCAATGCGGCGACGCAGACATGCCGCGCGTGCGGCGCGGCGCATCCGCCGTGTTATGGGTTTGACGCGAAGCTCGACACGCCTGCCGAAGCACAGGCGCGGGCGGAATGGTAAGGGGACGGCGGCGATGACGATTGCGACGGCGTGCCGTTTCGACGAATTGGCGGACGGGACCGCAAAGCGCGTGATGATGGGGCAGCGGCGGATAGCGCTGGTGCGGGTCGGCAGCCGCGTCTTCGCCTGCATCGATTCCTGCCCGCACAAAGGCGGCTATTTGAGCGAGGGATGGGTCAGCGCCGCGCGACAGGAAGTGATCTGCCCCTGGCATCGCTTCCGCTTCAAGCTCGAAAGCGGCGCCAGCGCGACCAACCCCGAGCTGGTGGTCGAGACCTTCCCCGCGCGTGTCGAAAACGGCGAGATCGTGGTCGAATTGCCATGAGCGTCGTGCGGCCCTTGAGATTAGGCCTCATCCTGAGCGCAGCGAAGCGAAGCCGAAGGACGCACGGCTTCGCGTCGGTCTTTGCGGCGCTGCTCTGTGCGGCCGGCGCCTCGGCCCAGACCACATCGATGACAACGGTGCGGATGGGGGTCGTTGGCCGGCCCGATCAGGCGCCGTTCGAGCTGGCGTACCGGCGCGGCTATTTCGAGAAACGCGGCATCAAGATCGAAGAGGTGCCGGGAAGTTCGGGCCAGGAATTCGCTTCGGCGCTCGCGACCGAGCAGATGCAGGTCGCGACGGGCGTGCCGAACGCGGCGCTCTTCAACGCGATGAATCGCGGCATCAATATCAGGATCGTCGCCGATTTCGCGCATCTTGGCGATGCCAAGGACCGCACCGTCTCCATCATGGTGCGCAGCGCGCTCATGGATTCGGGGCAGGTGAAGGGCCCGGCCGACCTCAAAGGCCGCATCATCGCGGCCGGCCCTTATCCCGGCCAATATCCGGACCTTTTGTGGTCGAAGGTGCTGGCGCTGGGCCATCTCGGGATCGGCGACGTGCATGTCGTGCATATGGGATTTGCCGACGCGCTGGCCGCCATGGGCTCGAACACGGTCGACGCGGCCTTCATGATCGAACCGCTCGTCACCGAGGCCGACGTCAAGAATATCGCGCGCATCCTGTTGCCGGCAGGCGCGGTCGACCAGGGCGCGGAGCTCTCGGTCGTGCTCTATTCGCCGGATTTTTCGGAGAATCTCGATCTCGGCACGCGCTTTCTTGCGGCCTTTCTCGAAGGCGCGCGCGACTATGACGATGCGTTCTTCCACGGCAAAGGCAAAGACGCGGCGATCGCGCTGCTCGCGAAATACCTGCCGGTGAAGGACCCAAAGATCTGGGAGACCTCGCGCCAATTCACCGACCTCGACGGCCGCGTCAACATCGCCGATCTGAAGCGCCAGGCCGCGTTCCTGAAGCAGCAAGGCACGGTGAGCGGACCGATCCCGGACATCGACGCGCATGTCGACGAGCGCTTTGCCAAAGGGGCTGTCGCCTTGATCGGCGCGCGCTAAATTGGACGAAACGGAGGCGCCCATGTTCCGCGAGATCACCATCGACGAGCCGATCCACAAGATCATCGACGATTGGGATTTCTTCGAGGACAAGGTGGTGGGCAAGTTCTCGACCTTCCGCCCGATCGGGCAGAACATCTTCGGCATCCGCCGCCGCGCCATCAGCCGCACCGAGATCATCGATCCCCGCAAGGGCAATGTGTCGGGCGCGCTGGAGCTTGGCCCGACCGGCATCGCGCTGGTGCCGCATCGCCCGCTCGAGGTCCATGTCACCACCGGCGGCACGCCGCATCGCGTGAAGCACAGTTTCGGGTTCTGGCACGTCAACGACATGGACGAGCTCTATCTGCCGCTGCCGAACGAGGCGGGCGATCCGCTGGGCCATATGGTGGTGATCCAGGAAGCGCCGGTCGGCAACGAGGGCGAAAGCTTCGCGTGGTATTGCGAGACATGCCTCACCATGCTGTGGGAGTTGCGCTATCCCACCGGCGCCGAAGGGTTCCAGGGATTCTGGAAGGCCGAAGAGCGGGCGGTGCGGCTCTACAACAGCGACCCGAAGCACCGGCTTTGCCCCGAATGCGGCCACGTCAACCCGATGGGCTATTGCTGGAACAAGGCCAAGGACACCGAGGAAGAGCGCGCCGCCCGCGCGATCTGGTAATCCCGTTCAGGAGACAGCGTATGAGCGACGACCGCAATCCGTGGACGCCGGAGTGGAGCAACGCCGTCTTCTCGCTCGAAGAGCGGGATCGGCGCTGGGGCAAGGTGCGCCGCCTGATGCGCGAGAACGGCATCGACCTGATCCTGTGCCTTCCCTGCACCAACAGCCATGACCGCGGCCAGGCCGATGCGCGCTATCTGACGCAGCTGGGTGAGAACAGCGACGAGACGACGGTAGCCTTCCCGATCGAAGGCGGGGTGACGGCGTGGCATTCGCGCGGTGGCGCGTGGCCCGGCTCCAACTGGTTCGCCGACATCCGCGCCACCGGGCGCGGCACCGGTGGCGCCACGTCGCTCGCCTGGATCAAGGAGAATCCGCGCTTTGCCGACGCGACCATCGCGATCGCCGGAATGGATGCGACGCCCTTGACCCATGTCCGGTCCGACGAAGGCGAGGTCAATTGGCAATCGGTCGAGAAGATCAAAAAGGGCCTGCCGAAGGCCCACATCGTCAGCGCGTCAAAGGTGCTTGGCCTCGCCCGCTGGCGCAAGAGCGTGGAAGAGATCGAGTTCCTGCGCAAGGGAACCGAGGTGGCCGAAGCGACGCTCGAGGCGATGCACAAACATACGCGTCCCGGCGTGCGCGAGCGTCACGTCTTCGCGCAGATGATGTTCGCCAATGCCGATGCCGGCGGCAGCTTCACGCCCATGTTCGGCTGGGCGACCGGCCCCAACGGCAAGACCTGGCATCGCGTCGAGCAGCCGTCGTTCCGGGTGTTCGCGCCGGGCGACGCGCTTCTCGTGGAGATCGAAGGGCGCTGGGGCGGCTATATCTCGCAGATCGACCAGACCTGCGAGCTGGGATTCTCGCGCCCGGAAAAGCGCGACGCGATGAAGCTCGCCTTCGAGGCGTTCGACCGCGTGATGGACAAGTTGAAGCCCGGCGTCACGGTGCGCGACCTGATCGCGGCGGCGCGCGTCACGGGGCTTGGCGGCCGGATCGAGACCGGCCTCGGCGGGCATGGACGCGGCACCGGCGATGACGGGCCGCTTCTCGTCGCGCGCCGGGCCGAAGGCAGCGAGGTCCTCGACCTCGTGATCGAGGAGGATTGCTCCTTCGTCATCAAGCCGTCGGCCGCATTCGACGGCGAAGGCGACTTCGCGCGCTGGGGCGACACGGTGGCCGTGACCAAATCCGGCGCCAAGCGGCTCGGCACAAGGCCGCAGGAGATGCGGGTGTTGGGCTGAGCCAGCGTTCGATCGTATGGATTGTGGTCACTCTCCTTTGTCATTGCCGGGCTTGACCCGGCAATCCATGGACCCCCGGGTCAAGCCCGGGGGTGACGACAGAAAGACCGGACCCTACCGCGACTTCCAGGGGATGAGCACGCGCTCGAGCCAGTTGAGGAGGATCGCGGTGCCGAAGCCGAGAATCGCCGAGACCAGCAGGCCCACATACATCTTTTCCACCTGGAACACCTGCCACGAGGTCCAGATCAGATAGCCGATGCCGCTTCTGGCGCCGACGAACTCCGCCGCCACGATGACGAGAAGCGCGACCCCCATGCCGAGCTTCAGGCCCGCGACGATCAGCGGCAAGGCGCCCGGCAGGGCCACGTCGACGAACATCATCCATTTGCTGGCGCCATAGTTCTTGCCGACATCGAGATAGATCTTGTCGATATTGCGCACGCCCGCGACCGTGTTGATCAGCACGAGATAGATGACCGCGGTCGCGATGATCGCGTATTTGCTTGCCTCGCCCAGCCCGAACACCATGATGAAAAGCGGCAGCACGGCGATCTTGGGGATCGGGAACGTCGCATCGACCAGGGGCTGTATGACCGCGCGGATCGGACTGAAGAGTCCCATCGCGAGGCCGACAACGACGCCCGGCACGGCGCCGATGACGAATCCGATGATGATGCGCTCGAGGCTGATCGAGAGATGCACCCACAGCTCGCCGTCGAGGATCATATTCCAGGCCTCGACGAAGATCGCGCTGGGCGCCGGGAAAAAGCGCGTGTCGACCCACCCGACCGCGGCGCCGAATTGCCACAGCAGCAGCAGCAGGACGGGAGACGTGATGGAGAGCGCGCGCTCGATCGTCGCGCGGCGCAGGAAGGGCCGCGCGGCGATGTCGGTGTCGAGATCCGCGGTGGTCGTGCTCATTCGCTCACTCCGGCTTCAGCTCGCGGCGCTTGGCCGCTTCGTCCTCGGCGATCTGGGCCGCGGCGACTTCGTCGCGGAGCAGACCCCACACGCGCCCGAACACCTCACCATAGCGGGCGCTCGATTTCACGCTGTCGACATGGCGCGGGCGCGCGAAGATGGCGCCAATGTCGATGATGTCCTTGATGCGGCCCGGACGCGCGCTCATCACGAGGATGCGGTCGGCGAGCACGATCGCCTCGTCGATGCTGTGCGTCACATAGACGACCGTCTTGCGCGTCTCTTCCCAGATGCGCAGCAGCTCGGCCTGAAGCACGAGCTTCGTCTGCTCGTCGAGCGCCGCGAACGGCTCGTCCATCAGCAGCAATTCGGGATCGTTCGCGAAGGCGCGCGCGATCGAGACGCGCTGCTTCATCCCGCCCGAAAGCTGATGCGGCAACGCATCCTCGAACCCGCCAAGGCCCACCTTGCGGATATAATCGATGGCGATCGCCCGCCGTTCGGCCCGTGGGAAGCGGCGCGCCTTCAGCCCGAACGCGACATTCTCGCGCACGGTCTTCCAGGGGAAGATGCTCTGCTCCTGAAACACCATGCTGTTGAGCGGGCGCGTTGCGCCTTCGTCGCGGGCGATGTCGATCGTGCCGGCCGACTTGGTCTCGAGCCCGGCGAGGATTCGCAGCAAGGTCGTCTTGCCGCATCCCGACGGACCGACGATGCAGAAGAACTCGCCCGCGCGGATGTCGAGGTCGATGCCGGCGAGCGCCGTCACCGGCCGCCCGCGCACGGTGAACTGCTTCTTGACGCCGCGCAGCGCGATCTTGCTGGACCCGCTCATCTGAGGCCGACCCTGAGGCCCAGAAACCGCGCCAGGAACGCGACGCCCGTCGTCAGCCCGATCACGACCACCGACACGACCGCGGCCTCTTCCGAGCGGCCGTCGATCATGTAGTCGAGCTGCAACAGCGACAGGGTCTTCGTCGCATTGGTCGCGAGCAGCGCGACGCTCGCGATGTCGCGCGTGGCGGCGATGAAATTGACGACGCCCACCAAGACGAGGGTCGGCATCAGGATCGGCATGACCACGTGCCGGAATCCGTACCACCACGACGCGCCGCTCGTCCGCGCCGCCTCTTCGAGGCCGGCGCCAAGCTGGATCATCGCCGCCTTGAGGATCTGCACGCCCAAGGTCATGCCGGCGATCACCGTCGCGAGGATCATCAGCGGGATGGTGCCGTACATCGCCTTCAACAGCGGGTTGCCGAGAAACACGTAGAGGAGCCCAACGCCCAGGAGAATGCCCGGAATGGCGAACGGCAGCCACGACAGGAAATCGAGCGCGCCACGCCCGGCATAGCGCGAGCGCACCGTGAAATAGGCGATGAGCGAGCACAAGACGATCGACAGCGCGGCGGCGCCGCCCGCAAGCTCGACCGTGTTGAGGAGCGACTGCCCGAAGAAATCGCCTGTCAGCACGTCGTGCCAGTGCGACAGGGTCCAGGGCCTGGGGATGTTGAAGAAGCCGAACAGCTTCATGCAGCTCGCCGCAACGAGGAACGTGACCGGCAGCACCGTGATCGTGAGCGCGAGGGTGGCCACCGCCGCGAAAGCGGGCCAGCGCCAGCGTCCGAGCGGCGTCGGATCACTGCGCTCGCGGCCGGTGACCGAGGTGTAGTCGGTGCGGTTCATCAGCCATCGGTGCAGGAAGATGAGCGGAGTAATGACCAGGAATCCGATGGCCGCAAGCGCCGTGGCCGGCGCGAATTCGGGCGGCACCTGCGCCACGAGGATATAGATCTTGGTGCCGAACACCCAGAAATTGAAGGGCGGCCCCAGCACCATCTCGATCTCGAATGTCTGCATCGCGCGAATGAGCGACAGCACCAGCACCGTTAGGATCGCCGGCGCGACGGCGGGGACGACGATCCGCAGCAAGGTCTGCCCCCGTCCCGCCCCGGAGCACCGCGCCGCCTCTTCGAACGACGCGTCGAGGTTGCGGAAGATCGGCGTCAGCAGCATCACCTTGATCGACAGCGCCGCGGTGCTGAGATGCGTCCACACAATGCCCCAGAAGGAATAGATGTTGAAGGGCGCCTTGGCGACAAACGGCAGCGATAGCGCAAGCTTGTTCAAAAGCCCGCTTTGCGGATCGAGCAGCACGATCCATCCCAAGGTCACCGACAGCGACGGCAGGAAGAACGTCACCCAGAACATGAATTCGAGCGCCCCGCGCGCCGGCAGGTCGGTCCGCGCGAGAAGCCACGACAGCAGCACCGCGATCGGCAAAGAGATCGTCTCGTTCGCGAGCAGCACCCGAAGCGTGTTCTCGATCGCGCCGCGCATGCCCGGATCGGCGAGCGCCACGCGCCACCCTTCGAGGCTCCAATGGCGCGGCTGTCCGATCGCGCCGGCGACGAAGCTGTTCACCAGGATCACGAGGACGGGATAAAGGACGAAGACCGCGACGAACCCCAGCAGCATCAGGAACACCAGATGCTGCCCCTCGATCCGTCCGGCGCGCCGGCGCCAGGCCATCGCCGCATCCGCCGCCGTCATTTGGGCCACACTTGCGCCGCATCCTTGGCAAGCGCCAGCGCGACCTTGTCGCCCGCGTGCAACGCGATGTCGGGTGGCGCATAGACCAGCACCCGCTCGGTACCGAGCCGCACGTCGCATTCCGACCGCTCGCCCTGATAGAGCACGGCCTCGACCGTGCCGTCGAGCGTAGCGACCGAGGCACATTCGTCGCCGCGCGCGATGCGGACCGCCTCGGGCCGCAGCGAGACCTCGACCGCCGCGCCGATCGACGGCGCGGGACCCGCGGGCGCCGGGCACTCGATCACGGACTCTGCCGCGCATGCCATCGCGACCGCGACCCGGCCATGGGCGGCGCCGCGCACGATCCCGGCGAGGATCACCGACTTCCCCAGGAAGTCGCGCACGAAGCGGGTTTCCGGCCGCTCGTAGAGGTCGCGCGGCGTGCCGACCTGCTCGATCCGCCCCTGGTTCAGCAGCGCGATCCGGTCGGACAGGCTCAACGCCTCGGTCTGGTCGTGCGTGACATAGACGAGGCTCAGGCCCAGCCGTGCCTGCAGCAGCCTCAGCTCCACGCGCATCTGCTCGCGCAGCTTCACGTCGAGATTGCTCAACGGCTCGTCGAGGAGGAGCAGCGCCGGTTCGTGAATGAGCGCGCGAGCGAGTGCCACGCGCTGTTGCTGGCCGCCGGATAGCCGCGTCGCCGGCCGATCCTCGAGGCCCCCGAGGCCGATCATGGCGAGCGCGTCGCGCACGCGGCGTTGGCACTCGGACGCGGGCACGCGCCGAACCTTCAGCGGAAAGGCGACATTCTGCGCCACCGTCATGTGCGGCCAGATGGCATAGGACTGGAACACCATGCCGATCTTGCGCCGTTCCGGCGGCACGTTGATCCCCGCCTCGACCGACAAGACCGGTACGCCATCGAACGAGATCTCGCCGGCATCGGGCATCTCGAGCCCGGCGATCATGCGCAAGGTCGTCGTCTTGCCGCATCCGCTTGGGCCCAGCAAGGTCAGCGCCTCGCCCTTCGCGACCTCGAAGGACAGATTGTCCACGGCCGCAACGGGACCGAACGACTTGCTCAGCCGGTGCAGTCGAACGAAAGCGGCAGCCAAAGGGTCCTGCTCAGGCGCTCGGCACTTGGCGCGACAAGGGCATTTCGCGGTGCTCGCGCGAGGAAGCCAGCATGGCAAGGCAGACCTCGAGCGTCGCGCGTCCCCATTTCCCGTCGGGGAACACCGGCCGTTTCTGCGCCAAGGCGTCGCGTAGCTCGATGAGCTCGCCGGCGCGACCGGCATTGCGCGTCACCGGGATTTCCTCGCATCCCGTCTCGGTATAGAGATAGAGGCCATCGGGCGACTGACGGATCGCGCCGCGCTCGCAGCTCACCACGGTCAAGCCGAAGAACGGCATGCGCCGGCCGGTCGCATAGACCTCGTTCGGCGCCGCGTGGGCCGCATAGCGGTATTTCTCTTCCGCCACCATCGGCCCGGTGCGGCGAGGGCGCGGCTTCGGCTGCCTCGTGTCGGGGCGCTGCTGGCCGCCTTCGCCGATGCCCCAGCTCAATTCGGTGACGTCGAAATGGCCATAGCCATTGAAGCCCAGCGTAGCCGCCACGCCGCCTTCGAACTCGATGAGCGCGGAGAAATTGCCCTCGGTATCGAAATGGGGATCCCAGCGGCCGGTGATGGCGCGCACGCTCTTGCCGATGCCGCCCGCGACATAACGGACGATGTCCACCATGTGCGGACCCTGTCGATAAACGAGCCCGCCGCCCATGCTGGTATCGACCTCGGACGCGAGCCGCGGACGCTGCAGCCAGTCGTTGAAGTTCCAGGTGTTGACCTGGATAACGCGGCCCAGCCGGCCGCTCGTGACGACCGACCGCATCGCCTGGATCGGCGCGTCGAAGATCTTGGAATGGCCCTGCAAAAGCTGCACGCCGCTCTTTTCGGCGGCGGCAATCATCGCGTCGCATTGATCGAGCGAGACCGCCATCGGCTTTTCGCATATGACATGCTTGCCGTTTTGCGCGGCCGCCATCGTATGCTCGCAATGGGTCATGTTCGGCGTCGCGATCCACACCGCGTCGACCTTGTCGGACCGGCACATCTCGGCCACGTCGGAATAGACCGGAAGATCGTAGCTGCGCGTGAAGTCGAGGCGCGCCTCCGGCCGCACATCGGCCGCGGCGGCGAGACGCACGCCTTCAAGCCCGTCGAAGACCGGCAGGATCTGCGACGACACTGATCCAAGACCGGCGATCCCCACGCGCAATTCCGATGCCATGACACCCAACCCTCTCGAACGACTTCTGCTTTTCGAGCGGCGCGGCCTATTTCACAGGCGCGAGCTGCTTCTTGGCCAGCTCGGCCTGGCCTTGCGACAGCGTGAACGAGATGATCTGATTGAGGCGGGGGTCGCGAATGACGCCCGCCGGCTCCTTGCCGGCGCGCACCGCCTCGATCTGCTGACGCAAAAGATTCCGGAACATGACGATGCCGCGATCGGAACGCCCGAGCAGCTCGGTGCTGCGGTCGAACACGGGCCCTTGCGTTTCCCACGCCATCTGATCCTGGGTCGGGAAACTCGTCAGGTCACGCTCGCCATCGGCAAGCAGCCCGTCGGGAACATAGTCGATCGGGATGTCGCGATCGGCCTGCACCATCTCGCGCCTGTCATCGGACGGCGTGAACTCGCACCAGATGATGTAGGTGTGCGTGTCGTCCATCGGCACGCGCCAATGCGTCGCGATGCGCTTGCCTTGGGGATTGAGAAGGATGTTCGGGAAGATCGCCGGATGGCCGACTTCGCGCTCCGGCCGGTCGCCGCCATAAGTGCGGATCTTGCGCACGCCGGTCCAGGTCGGCTCTTTGCACAGCTCGAAATCGTAGCTCTCGATCGGGCGATAGTAATAGGCCGCGTCGCCCCCGAATTTACCGAGCTCCTTGAACATATGGCTGTGCAGATAATAGGTATGCACGGGATCGGAGGAATTCTCCTGCGCCTGGAGCCAATTGCAGCGATGCACCGGCAGCACGATGATGTTGCGCAGACCGTCGGTCCGCACCAGCGTCTCCCAGCGCGGCAGAAGCGGCGCGGGATCGGGGCCCAGATAGGCGAACAGGATGCCGGCGAGCAGCTCGACCGGATAGGCGCGGCGGCAGGCCTCTTTCCTGAGCGGGCTGTCGGCGGGCTCGAACGGCTGCTCGACGCAGGTGCCGGCCACGTCGAACTTCCAGCCGTGATAGGCGCAGCGCAACCCGTCCTCTTCGACGAAGCCGAAATAGAGCGAAGCGTGGCGATGGGGGCAATGTTCCGGCAAGAGGCCGAACCGGCCGCCCTTGTCGCGGAACAGCACCAAATCCTCGCCCAGCATGCGCACCCGCCGCTTGGGCTTCTCGGCGGTGATCTCGGCCGCCGGACAGATCGGCATCCAGTAGCGGCGCAAGGTCTCGCCCCCGGGCGTGCCTGGGCCGACCTGGGTCAGCAACAGATTGTCCTCGCGGGAAAGCATGTCGGGCTCCTCGGGTGCCGGCCCAACATCTATCCCAAGCGGCTGGCGCCCGCCAGCCCCGATCAGTTCCGCGTCAGGTTGACGTAGTAGCGCCACAGCGCGGGGCCGCGCCCCGGCCCGCGATCGCCCCGCGGCGCCAGCACGCCGCGGCGGAACGTTGCCTGATCCTCTTCCGAGATGGGCCGCGGGTTGCCGAGCAGGTTGGCCTGATAATTGATCGTCGCCAATTCATTGAGATGGATCGCGGAGAGGGCCGCGTCTTCGACGCTTTGGCCCGCCGTGGTGATGCCGTGGCCGCGCATCATGCAGGTCCGCGCATTGCCCATCGCCTTGACCAGATCGGCGCCAAGCTCTGGCGTGCTGACCAGGATCGAGCGATCGAAGGTCGGCACGCCCTCTAGCGCAAGCTGAAGCGCCGCCGGATCGTAGGCGCCGAAAAGCGGCAGCAGCGGCTTGTCGCAAATGGTGAAGAGCACGACCATCGCCGGATGGACATGGACCACCGACATCACGTCGGGCCGCGCCTTGTACACGGCGGTGTGGATGAAGACCTCCGCCGGCGAGGCGAGCCCTTCGGCCGTGGATTCCGCCACCTTGCCGTCGAAATCGACGGCGATCACCTCGCGCGCGGTGGTGTAGCGGACGCCAAGCTCGTTAGGGCCGCGCGCGCGGATCAGGGCGCGATCCTGCCCCGGCACGCGCGCGCTCACATGCCCGGTCGCGGCCTTGGTGAGATCGAGCCGCGCCAGCACCCGGCACGCCTCGGCGACGCGCTCGCGAAGATCGTCGATGTCGCTCATGTCACGGGCCTCTTGCTTTTGAGTGAATGGAATCGCACGCGATCTTCGCCGCCGGTCATTGTTGCGGCGCGGTCGGGATGTTCTTCCGCGCCAGCGACATGACGAGCTCGCGCGTCGGAAGCTCGGCTTCGTTCTCGACATCCTCGTAATGGACGCCCGGTTGCGGCATGAAGTCGGGCAAGCCCGGCGGCACGTCGAGACGGCGGCTGTTGCGCCGGCTCTTGATCCACTCCATCTGGCCGTCTTTCGACAAGAGCCAGTCGATATAGACCTTGGCCGCGTTGGGGTGGGGCGCTTTGTCCATCAGCGCGAAGCTGCCGAAGCCCGATCCGCCGAGGATGGTCTTCTCGTCGCCCGTGAACGGCTTGATGTTCTGGCCAAGCCCCTGTCTCTGAAAGATCGAGATATCGTCGAGGCCGGTGCCGAAGCCGATGGGATAGCGGCCGCGCACCACCCATTCGGCGTCCTGGCGCCGGTTGGTCGTGTAGACGATCTTCTGCTCGGTATAGAGCTTCACGAGGAAATCGGTGCCGAAATTGGCGACGATGTTTTGCCCGACCGCCGGCCCTTCGCCCGGCAGCCGCGGATCGTCCCATACGATCTTGTCCGCGAATTCGGGTTTCAGCGCGTCGGCGAAGGTCTTGAGCCGCGCCGGATCGACGAAGTCCCAATTCACCAGCACCACGGGATCGATGGTGAGATCGAAGGCGTAGATATAGGTCTTCGCCTTGTCCATCCAGCCGCCATCGAAACCTTCGCGCCATTTGTCATCGGCGATGGTGTCCGGCCGAACCAGCGCCGGGCGCAACGGCGCAAGCGCGCCCGCCGGCATCAGCGCCTCGAGCATCGAGGTCGCACCGCCGACATAGACATCCCAGCGATAGACGCCGGCCTGGCGCTCTCGCATGATCTGCGGAATGGCGTCGCGCCCGCCCTGCCCCGAGAAATTGAGCTTGATGCCGGGATAGGCCGCGCGGAACTGGGCGGTCAGAAGCTGCTGGTAAAGGGCGCCCGGCCCGCCATGCACATCGACCTCGCCTTCCGCATTGGCGGACTTCACCACGTCGTCCCATGTGTCGGCGAACGCCGGCGTCGCCATGAGCGCCGCAGCCGTGGCAAGCGCGAGGATCGCCGACCGTCCCATTCCCGCCCCCCTATTGCTGCGGCATGACGACGATGGTGCCGCGCTTGCCGCCTTGTTCGAGCGCGGCATGCGCCGCCGCGGTCTCGGCCAGCGGCCAGGTGCCGGCCACCGATAGAAGCCGTGTGCCGGACCCGACCCACTCGGTGATGTCGCGCTGCGCACGCCGCCGCGCCTCGTGCGGCACGCCCGGCAGATAGATCGTGTGAAGCGTCAGGTTGCGCCGCATCAGGTCGCCCATGGCGACGCGCGGCATACGCTCGGCCGCGGTGCCATAGACGGCGATCGAACCGTTGGCGCGGACCGAGGGCAACGTGGTCGCAAGATTGCCGCCGAACTCGACCTCGACCACGTGATCGACGCCCAGCCCGTCGGTCAGGCGCGTCACTTCGGCCGCGACATCCTGGCGGTGGTAGTTGATCGTCGCTGCGGCGCCGGCGGCGCGCGCCTTGTCGGCCTTCTCGTCCGAGCTTACCGTCGCGATGACGCGCGCGCCGGCCCAGGTCGCGAGCTGCACCGCATAGTTCCCGACCGCGCCTGCGCCGCCGGTGACGAGAAGCGTGCGGCCCTGCACGGGGCCCGCGACGAACACGCCGCGATGGGCCGTCATGCAAGGGATGCCGAGCGTCGCGCCCTCGGCAAAGGAGACGCGATCCG